>Ga0209370_1000280_pt1 | contig 88816 bp, 65 predicted proteins | sample AgamicAtPrz_FD_187164 | JGI IMG/M metagenome (GOLD analysis project Ga0209370, IMG submission 187164) | Agave microbial communities from Guanajuato, Mexico - At.P.rz (SPAdes) (version 2) | ecosystem: Host-associated > Plants > Phyllosphere > Phylloplane/Leaf | place: Guanajuato, Mexico...
AGAAGTGATATGAGTATCGAGTAGTAAAGCAGTAAATCCCGATGCATCCGTAGCTCAGCTGGATAGAGTACTCGGCTACGAACCGAGCGGTCGGAGGTTCGAATCCTCCCGGATGCACCATCTTCTCCGAAATCACAGCAAGGCTGTTGTTTCAAGGTCTGCGAGAGCATCGCAAGCACCAGGGAGGATAACGTTGCTTCAGCAACGGCCCGAAGGGCGAGGCGCAGCCGAGTAATCCTCCCGGATGCACCATCTATTACTCCATATTGCTTTAGAAGTGATATGAGTATCGAGTAGTAAAGCAGTAAATCCCGATGCATCCGTAGCTCAGCTGGATAGAGTACTCGGCTACGAACCGAGCGGTCGGAGGTTCGAATCCTCCCGGATGCACCATCTTCTCTGAAATCACAGCAAGGCTGTTGTTTCATGGTCAGTGAGAGTATCGCAAGCACCAGGGAGGATAACGTTGCTTCAGCAACGGCCCGAAGGGCGAGGCGCAGCCGAGTAATCCTCCCGGATGCACCATCTTCTCCGAAATCACAACCTTTTCTAAAGTATTATCCTCCCGGCTCCATCATCTTCTTCCTTATCTGTCTATTCCTTCGACATTCCCTCTGTAATCAATCTTACTGTCAGCGACAAAAACCCCTGTTTACGTTAAAGTAATGTTTTGTTAATCGTTTGGCGGAAGCACGATGTACGCACAGTATGACGCTCTGATCTTCGATATGGATGGCACCATCCTCGATACCGAACCCACGCACCGTAAAGCCTGGAATGACGTACTCAGTCGTTATGGTATGCGTTTTGATTTCGAGGCGATGGTGGCGCTAAACGGCTCTCCGACCTGGCGTATTGCCCAGGCGGTTATCGAACTCAATCAGGCCGATCTCGATCCACATCTGCTGGCCCGCGAAAAAACTGACGCCGTGAAAGCGATGCTGCTGGATACCGTTCGTCCGCTGCCGCTAATTGATGTTGTGAAAGAGTGGCACGGCCGCCGCCCCATGGCGGTAGGGACGGGCAGCGAGAGCGCCATGGCGGAAGCCTTACTTACCCATCTTGGTTTGCGTCACTATTTTTCTGCCGTGATCGCAGCCGATCATGTCCAGCATCACAAGCCCGCTCCGGATACCTTTCTGCTTTGCGCAGAGCGCATGGGCGTCGCACCGGAAAAATGCGTCGTGTTTGAAGATGCCGATTTCGGTATTCAGGCCGCACGCGCGGCGGGCATGGCGGCAGTGGATGTTCGCTTACTGTGAGCGACGCGCTGTCGCTCGCTACCTTATTTGCCAGCAGCTTTCTAAGCGCCACCCTTCTGCCCGGTAATTCCGAAGCCGTGCTGATTGGGATGCTGATTGCTGGCGTCAGTCAGCCCTGGCTGCTGGTCTTAATAGCAACAATGGGTAATAGCTTTGGAGGAGTGACTAACGTTATCCTTGGACGTTTCTTTCCTCTTCGCAAAACGTCGCGCTGGCAGGAAAAGGCGGTCGGCTGGCTAAAACGCTATGGCGCTGCCACGCTGTTATTAAGCTGGATGCCTGTAATAGGCGACTTACTGTGTCTGCTGGCGGGATGGATGCGCATCTCCTGGGGACCGGTGCTCTTATTTTTATGCCTTGGTAAGGCGTTGCGCTATGTGATTGTGGCTGCGGCAACATTACAGGGCATAACGTGGTGGCACTAATTGGACTGTTTGAGACCATAAACCATTACAATTATGCTAAATGAAACGATTTTGACAGGCGGGAGGTCGAATTGATCCCGGACGTATCACAGGCGTTGGCCTGGCTGGAAAACCACCCTCAGGCTCTGAAGGGTATTCAGCGTGGTCTAGAACGCGAAACGCTGCGCGTAAATGCTGATGGCTCCCTTGCAACAACGGGCCATCCTCAGGCATTGGGATCGGCGTTGACACATAAATGGATCACCACCGATTTCGCTGAAGCGTTATTAGAGTTCATTACGCCGGTCGACGGCGATATTGACCATATGCTGACCATCATGCGCGATATTCATCGCCACACCGCTCACGAACTGGGTGAAGAACGGATGTGGCCGCTGAGCATGCCTTGCTACATTGAGCAGGGGCAGGATATCGAACTGGCGCAATATGGCACATCGAACGCAGGCCGGCTGAAAACACTCTATCGCGAGGGGTTAAAAAACCGCTATGGCGCGCTGATGCAGACCATTTCCGGCGTGCATTATAACTTCTCTCTGCCGATGGCGTTCTGGCAGGCGAAGTGCGGAGAGACCGACAAAGAGGCGATCTCTGCCGGCTATTTCCGTTTGATCCGTAACTATTATCGATTTGGCTGGGTGATCCCGTACCTGTTTGGCGCGTCACCGGCCATCTGTTCTTCTTTCCTGCAGGGTAAACCTACCACCCTGCCTTTTGAGAAGACCGACTGTGGCATGTATTACCTGCCTTATGCTACCTCGCTGCGCCTTAGCGACCTGGGTTATACCAATAAGTCGCAAAGCAATCTCGGAATTACGTTTAACGAATTGAACGAGTATGTGGCAGGATTGAAGCGGGCGATCAAAACGCCGTCGGAAGAGTATGCCGCTATTGGTCTGGAGAAAGAGGGCAAGCGTCTGCAGATCAATACCAACGTTCTGCAGATTGAAAACGAGCTGTATGCGCCAATCAGGCCGAAGCGCGTTACCCGTAGCGGTGAAACGCCGTCCGATGCGCTGCAGCGTGGCGGTATTGAATATATAGAAGTGCGCTCGCTGGATATTAACCCCTTCTCGCCGATTGGCGTAGATGAGCAGCAGGTGCGCTTCCTCGATCTCTTTATGGTGTGGTGCGTGCTGGCGGATGCGCCGGAAATGAGCGCAGATGAACTGCTCTGTACCCGCACCAACTGGAACCGGGTGATTCTGGAAGGGCGCAAGCCTGGCCTGACCCTGGGCATTGGCTGTGAAACCGCACAGCACCCGTTGCAGCAGGTCGGCAAAGATCTGTTCCGCGATCTGAAGCGCGTCGCGCAAACGCTGGACAGCGTGTATGGCGGCGACGCCTACCAGCAGGTCTGCGATCGACTGGTTGAATGTTTCGACGATCCGGAGCTGACATTCTCAGCCCGCATTCTGCGCTCTATGATTGATGAAGGGATTGGCGGAACCGGCAGGTCACTGGCGGCGCAGTATCGTGAAATGCTGCGAAGCGAGCCGCTGGAGGTGTTAAGCGAGGCCGATTTTAGTGCGGAGCGCGAGGCTTCACTGGTCCGTCAGAAAGAGATTGAAGCAGCAGATACCGAGTCGTTCGACGCGTTTCTGCAGAAGAACAGCTGATACAAAAGAAAAAGGCCACATCGCTGTGGCCAAACTTACATCTCTGAAGAACAGGGATGATGATAACAAATGCGCGTCTTTCATATACTCAGACTCGTGTTGAAAAGAAGAGTTCAGTTTATTTTAAAAAAAATCACTTTCGGAGGTGACGTATGCCGTTATTAGATAGTTTTACTGTCGACCATACCCGTATGGAAGCCCCTGCAGTACGCGTTGCGAAGACCATGCATACCCCGCACGGCGATACGATCACCGTATTTGACCTGCGTTTTTGCATACCGAATAAAGAAGTGATGCCCGAGCGCGGCATTCACACGCTGGAGCATCTGTTTGCAGGTTTCATGCGCGATCATCTGAACGGCAACGGCGTTGAGATTATCGACATCTCTCCGATGGGCTGCCGCACCGGTTTCTACATGAGCTTAATCGGCCAGCCGGAAGAGACCCGCGTAGCGGATGCATGGAAAGCGGCGATGGCCGACGTGCTGAAAGTTAAAGAACAGAATCAGATCCCGGAACTGAATGTTTACCAGTGCGGCACTTATCAGATGCACTCTCTGGAAGAAGCGCAGGAGATCGCGCGCCATATTATTGAGCGCGATGTTCGTGTAAACAGCAATGATGAGCTGGCTCTGCCGAAAGAGAAACTGCAGGAGTTACACATCTAGTCCCGCCGCTTGCCCTCTGGTCTCAGAGGGCACCTGCCTCTCATAATTGTAAGTCTTCTCTTACCTGGTTCTTGATAAATTCCTAAAAATCTGCACGCTGTTGTGAATTCATCCATTTTTTCTTATATTACTTGCTGTACATAACAGTGGATGTTATATATTCATTTCGTAAAAACATACACTAAATCCTGATTTGTAGGTTGTTGCAGCCAGGTTATTAGTGCGTCTATTTAATGAAAATGAAATATTCTGAGGGAATTATGAAATTGTATTTTAATGGGTCTGCTATCATTTTATCCGCACTTTTACTCTCTGGTTGCAGCACCAAAACGACACCTGTCGAACCTATCTCTAAAGCGCCAGAAGCGCGCAAGCATGAAGTTCAGTGCTATCAGGAGTTTTCTGCGCTGCAAAAACTCGATCCTGCAGCCTATGAAACATACCGTCAGCAATTCGATAATATTAATAAAAACTACAGAATTTATGAAGCAAATAAATCTTTAGTTGATTCAAATGCGTCAGAAGTGATGTTAACGGAAATAAACAGAAAGCTTTCTCTGGTTTGTGTGAGAATTAAAAACTCTGTTTATAACAACATGATGAACCGTGCGAATGAAATGAATAGACTATGAATAAATACTTTAGTGCAGCGCTTTGCTGCGGATTATTACTATCGACAGGGAAGTCGTTTTCAGCAGGAACAGATTTATTAGACCGGCTTAATAAAGAAAAAGTTATCGGTAATGATTCTGCAAATCCTTTTATTGCTCCTGAAATAACGCCATCTCATTCTAACAATCCCGCTTTATTGCCTGCACCGGTTAAGCCGAAACTTAAGCCGGTGCATACATCTGAAACCCCTTTACGTCATGCTACAGCAAAGAGTATCAGGCAGGCAGCAATTACTCAGGAGAAAATTACTCAATTAAGTCACGATCTCCAGAATGCCAAAAATAAAATAGCCGTCCTGACCCAGGAATTAGCAAGCGTACAGGCTGAAAAAAACTCGCTGGAAAAAGCGGTAGCCGCAAACCAGGACAGTCATCTTCTTAATGAAGAGATACGCACGCTTAAAAAACAGCTCTCAAGCACCAGTGCGCACAAAATCGCGCTCGAAAGCCTGATTGCAACGGTAAAAGAGGCCGCTCCTGCCGACAAGCATAAAAATGATGAATTAATCACCCAGTTAAATAAAGCTACCGCCGAAAGCGCGGCGTTAAATAAACAGCTCGCCGAACTCCAGAGCCAGAAAAAAAATCTGGAAGATCGGGTTGCTGTTCTTAAGGCAAGCGGCGGTAGCGGTGAGCAGAAAAGCGCGCAGATGATTGCGCAGCTTAATAAGGCCGCGGAGCAAACGGCTGCGTTAACTAAAGAGCTGGCCGAACTTAAGATACAAAAAAAGGATCAGCAGCAGCAGTTAGCCGCCCTGGAGGCCTCCAGCGCCGGCGACAAGCAAAAAACCAGTGCGCTGATTACGCAACGGGATGAATTAACGGCCCGCAGCGAAGAGCTGAGTAAACAGCTGGCAGAGAGCCGCGCCCAGAAAAAAACGCTGGAAGAGCAGCTTGCAGCTTTAAAATCTTCGGATTCTGACGTTAAGCAAAAAAGCGCCGCCCTCACTGAGCAACTGAACAAATCGACCGCCCAGAGCGCGGCTATGGCCAAAGAGCTGGCCGAGCTGAAGCTGCAGAAAAAAGAGCAGGAGCAGCAGCTGGCTCGCCTGCATTCCGCAGCGGATGCAGATAAGAAAAAAAGTGCCGGGCTGGCCGAACAGCTTGCGGATCTGCAGGGGCAGAAAAAGACCCTTGAAGCGCAGCTGGCTGCGCTGAAGACCAGCAGCGGCAGCGACAAAGAGAAAAGCGTTGAACTGATCGGGCAGCTAAATAAAGCCGCCGAGCAGTCATCAGCCCTGACCAAAGCGCTGGCCGAGCTGAAGCTACAGAAAAAAGAGCAGGAACAGCAGCTGGCCCGCCTGCAGTCCGCGGCGGATGCGGACAAGCAGAAGAGCGCTGAGCTTACCGAACAGCTCGCCGACCTGCAGGGCCATAATAAGATGCTGGAAGAGCAGCTGGCTGCGCTTAAAACCAGCAGCGGCAGCGACAAACAGAAAAGCATGGAGCTGATCGGGCAGCTTAACAAAGCCGCCGAGCAGTCAGCGGCCCTGGCTAAAGCGCTGGACGAACTGAAGCTGCAGAAAAAAGAACAGGAGCAGCATCTTGCTCGCCTGCAGTCCACGGCGGATGCTGACAAGAAAAAGAGTAGTGAGCTGGCTGAACAGCTGAACAAAGCGACTACCCAGAGTACCACGCTGAGCAAACAGCTCAGCGAGCTGCAGGGGCAGAAAAAGACTCTTGAAGAGCAGCTGGCTGCGCTGAAAAACAGCAGCGGCAGCGACAAACAGAAGAGCGCGGAACTGATCGGGCAGCTTAATAAAGCAGCCGAGCAGTCAGCGGCCCTGACCAAAGAGCTGACCGAGCTGAAGCTGCAGAAAAAAGAGCAGGAGCAGCAGCTGGCCCGTATGCAGTCCGCGGCAGATGCTGACAAGAAAAAGAGCGCTGAGCTCACTGAACAGCTAAACAAAGCCAGCACCCAGGGCACCACGCTGAGCAAGCAGCTCACCGAGCTGCAGGGGCAGAAAAAGACCCTCGAAGAGCAGCTGGCTTCGCTTAAAAACAGCAGCGGTAGCGACAAACAGAAGAGCGTGGAGCTGATCGGGCAGCTTAATAAAGCCGCCGAGCAGTCTGCGGCCCTGACCAAAGAGCTGACCGATCTGAAGCTGCAGAAAAAAGATCGGGAACAGCAGCTGGCCCGCCTGCAGACTACGGCGGATGCTGACAAGAAAAAGAGTACTGAACTGGCCGAACAGCTGAACAAAGCCACTACCCAGAGTGGCGCGCTGAGCAAACAGCTCACCGAGCTGCAGGGGCAGAAAAAGAGCCTTGAGGAGCAGCTGTCTGCGCTGAAAACCAGCAGCGGCGGCGACAAACAGAAGAGCGCGGAGCTGATCGGGCAGCTTAATAAAGCCGCCGAGCAGTCAGCGGCCCTGACCGCAGAGCTCGCCGGGCTGAAGCTGCAGAAAAAAGAGCAGGAGCAGCAGCTGGCTCGCCTGCAGTCCGCGGCGGATGCCGACAAGAAAAAGAGCGCTGAGCTCACCGAACAGCTGAACAAAGCCAACGCCCAAAGTACGGCGCTGAGCAAGCAGCTGGCCGATTTGCAGGCGCAGAAAAAGAGTCAGGATGAGCTACTGGCCAACCTTAAAGGCTCAAGCGGCAGCGATAAGTTAAAAAGCGTTGAGCTTACTGAAAAGCTGAGCAAAACAACGGCCGAGATGGCTGCGATTTCTCAGCAGCTGGCGGAGTCGAAGCAGGCATCAGCTACGCTGAACAACGAGCTGGAAGCGCTTAAAAAGCAGAAGCTGGAGATGGACAACGTGCTGAAATCCGAGCGCCTGAAAGCGGAAATTGCCGCAAGTCAGCTTAAGGATGCGCAAACGGTGATCTCCTCTCAGCAGGCGCTGCTGGCCGTGCATAAAAGCGAGCCTGGCACCACAAAAGAGAAAACTACCGGGCTGGCGGGCAAAATGGAAACTACCGATAAGGAGTTTGCCAGCCTGAAAAAACAGCTTGATGAGGTGAAGGCTGAAAATGCCGAACTGGTGCAAAAAGCCCAGTCGCAGACGAAGTCCATGGAAGAGCTTACCCTGGCTAACCAGAAGCTGAAGGCTGAACAGGCCGCTTCAGCACCTGCCAAAGAGGCGGCGGTGGCCAGGCGAGTCAGCATCGACGGTACGTCCCCTGAAAATACGCGCGCCAGCTACGCGGTGGGCACCTGGTATGGCGATAACGCCGCACGGGAAAAGGAGAGGATGTCCAAACTGGGTAAACAGTTGGATATCAACGCCTTTATGCAGGGCTTCACGGATAAGGTCAACAACAAGGTACAGCTGCCGCAGGATAAACTGGCCGTTGAACTGTCAGGACTTGATAAGATCCAGAAAAAACAGCTCTCCCAGGCCCGACTGGAGAACGACAAGCAGAGCAAAGCCATTCTCAGTAAGGCGGCAAAAGAGAAGGGAGCCGTTAAATTACCCAGCGGCGCCGTCTACCGCATTATTGAGCGGGGCGAAGCACCGCTGGTGACGGTAAAAAATAATATCATTACCGAGCTGGATGAAGTGCTTGGCACCGGCAAGGTGATGTCCAGTAAAGAGGTGCGCGCCAGCCGGGTGCAGGATCTGCCGCCGCTGTTCCAGACGGTAGTGAAAAAGCTCGGCCTCGGCGGGGTGGCGACCATCCATATCCCGGCAAGCCAGGCCTATGGTGAGCAGGGCGTGCCGGGGTTCGTACCTCCGGGCACTATCTCTATCATCACGGTGAAGATCATCGGCATTAAGTAGTGATAAAAAAACGGATCTGCATGCAGATCCGTTTTTCATTTGGTCGTAGCCTTTAGTGCGCACCGCCTCCGCCGCTGCCCGCCCCAAAGGGCGGTTTGGCGAACCACACCAGCCCCAGCAGCACCAGAAATATCCCGGCTGATATCCAGAAGATTTCGTTGGCAGAGATAATCAGCCCCTGATTGGTGATCTGCTGAGCAATCCAGCCGGAGGCCTGCTGTTCCGTCATCCCCATTCCCTGCAGCTGGCTATACATCTCCTGCGCGTTAGGGTTAAACGGCGTCACCGACTCGGTGAGCTGCGCGTGGTGCATCGATTCCCGGTTGGTCCACATGGTGGTGGTAATCGAGGTTCCGATGGAGCCCGCCAGGGTTCGGGTGAAGTTTGACAGGCTGGACGCCGCCGCCAGGCGCTCAGGCGGCAGGCCCGAAAGCGTAATGGTAGTCAGCGGCATAAAGAAGCACGCCACCGCGAAGCCCTGAATAAACTGCGGCCACGCCGAGGCGCCAAAGTCCATGCCCGGCTCGAAGGTGTACGCCCGCCAGTAGAAGCAGACCGCATACATAATGAAGCTGAACGTTACCAGCCGCCGCATATCGAGCTTATGGGCGAAGCGGCCGATAATCGGCGATAGCAGCACCGGGATCACCCCCACGGGGGCAGAGGCCAGCCCCGCCCAGGTGGCGGTATAGCCATAGACCTCCTGCAGCAGCTGCGGCAGCAGAACGATAGCGCCGAAGTAGAGCATATAGGCCAGGCTGATGCAGAGGCAGCCGATGGTAAAGTTACGCGACTTAAACAGCGACAGGTCGACTATCGGGTTATCGTCGGTCAGCTCCCAGACGATCAGGAAGCTAATCGCCACCACTGCCACCACGGTGAGGATAATGATCTCCTGCGAGGCAAACCAGTCCAGCTCTTTACCCCGGTCCAGCATGATCTGCAGGCTACCAATCCCCAGCACCAGCAGCGCCAGCCCGACGCCGTCAATGCGCCGCTGTTCGGTGCGGGTTTCACGCCCGCGCAGCGTCTGCAGCGTCATCAATACCACCACGGCGCCAATCGGCACGTTGATGAAGAAGATCCATCCCCAGTGGTAGTTATCGCTGATATAGCCGCCGAGAATAGGGCCGCAGATAGGGGCAACGATCACCGTCATCGACCACAGCGCCAGCGCGATGGAGCGCTTAGCGGGTGGGTAGTTGCTGAGCAGCAGGCTCTGGGAGAGCGGGATCAGCGGCCCGGCGACAATCCCCTGCAGTACGCGGAAGAAGATCAGCATCGTCAGGCTGTTGGACATACCGCACGCCCAGGAGGCGATAACGAAAGCGACGGTGGACCAGAGGAACAGCTTCACCTCCCCCACGCGCTTCGCCAGCCAGCCGGTGATCGGAATGGAGATAGCGTTCGCCACCCCGAACGAGGTAATCACCCAGGTCCCCTGGCTCAGGGACGAGCCAAGGTTACCGGCAATGGTCGGGATCGCCACGTTGGCGATGGTGGAGTCCAGCACCTGCATAAAGGTCGCCAGCGACAGCGCAATGGTCATAATGACCAATTGCGCCCCTTCCAGTGGTTTTTGCGGTTTTTGCTGCTGCATAACGCTTTACCTCTGGCTTAACCGGCGTTGGCCTTCACGATGTCTTCGATCAGCTTGTTGACGGGCTCAAGGCTGATTTCGCGGGCATTACTTTCGTAAGCCGGATTGCTACGCGCCTGGTTGGCCAGCACCTGGCCATCGCGGCTGGTGGTGTCGACGGTGACCAGGGTCGAGAGCCCGATGCGCAGCGGATGATCCGCCAGCTGTTTTGCATCCAGCTCAATACGTACCGGCAGACGCTGGACGACTTTGATCCAGTTACCGGTGGCGTTCTGCGCCGGCAGCAGTGAAAACGCGCTGCCGGTGCCCATATCCAGGCCCACCACTTTACCGGTGTATTTCACATCATCACCGTAGATATCGCTGACCACGGTGGCGGTCTGGCCGATACGCATATGCGCCAGCTGGGTCTCTTTAAAGTTAGCATCCACCCACAGGCCGGTTGCCGGAACCACCGCCATCAGCGGCGTGGTGGGGCTAATCTGCGCGCCGGGCTGCACCGCACGGCGGGAGACGTAGCCGGTCATCGGGCTGACGATTTTGGTACGCTGCAGCGCCAGCCAGGCGTTGCGCACTTCGGTGGCCGCCTGCTTAACGGCGGGCTGCTGGTCCAGGGTGGTGTTCAGCACCATCGCCTGGTTGGCATTGTATTGCTGAACCGAGACGTCCAGCTGCGCCTGGGCGCTGGCGACCGCATCGCGGGCGTGCTGCAGCTCTTCGCGGCCAATCAGGTTCGCGCTGCCCAGCGGGACGCGGCGTTTGAGGTCGGTCTGCGCCTGGGCGAGGGCCGTTTTCTGCACCTCGATACTGGCCAACAGCTGCTTGCTGTTGATCATCTGCTGACGAGTCTGACGCACGCTGGAGGCCAGCTGCGTTTGGGCTTTTTCAAACGCCTGCTGGGCATCGGTCGGATCGAGCGTGACCAGCACGTCGCCTTTATTCACAAAATCGGTGTTGTCAGCCCAGACTTTCGTCACGCTGCCCGACACCTGCGCCATGATTTGTACCTGGTTCCCTGCCACATACGCATCATCCGTCTCTTCAAAATGACGCAGTACTAAAAACCAATAAATCCCATATGCCACAGCAATAATAATAAAGAGCAAGGTCAGCAGCAGAAGGGTGCTTTTACGCTTACCTTTCTTGCGGGCTGGTTGCTGCGGGGTAGTGTTCTCCGCATTTGCGCTCATTGTTGTTCTCCACGATCTTTTTATTTTCACATCGGCCGCGCCGACCTGTTATCAGAAAGGCCAGCAGTGTGACGTGCTGGCCTGACGGTTTTGTTTAAATCTGGAATGTTGAACGGGGGTGGCGCGTTAGCGCAGCGCCTCTTGAATCACGCCCTCTTCATCCATCTGGTCCAGACGGGTAAGAAGCTTGCGGGTAATGTGTTCAAGCTGATCGCGCTCGGTAGTATTCAGCGCAGACCAGAGCTGGTGCAGACAGTTGTGCTGAGGTGGCAGCACCTCGCGCAGGAATTCATGACCTTTATCGGTCAGCTGCAGATGCAGGCAACGGCGGTCGTTGTCGCTTTCACGGCGTTGGATCCAGCCGCGTTTTTCCAGCTCATCCGCGATACGGGTGGCATTGGTGCGGGACGAGCCCAGCGCGCAACTCAGTTCAGATGGCTGAATGCTGTGATTTTCCTGAGACTCCAGCGTAATCAACGCCATAAATAACGTCTCGTTAATCCCCTGAGCTTTCAGCATCTTATTGCGGTTCTCCAGCAGTTTGCCCTGCATATGCATGCAGAGGCGGGTCAGCAGGATCTCCTGATAAGGGAAGTCCTCATGACGACTGGCGCGAAATTTAAGCATTTGTTCAATGGGCGTAAACGAACTATCCATTTGGGCATAACCTCATTAATTACAGCCGATATAGTAACGACGGTGACAAATAATGTAAATGAATTATTTGTGCGGCTAAAATCCGCAGAGCAAATATCACCGTCAAAAAATGCCGGGTGGATCCGTGACCCGGTTAGTACAGAAACGGTCGGGTTTATACCCTGAAAAGAGAGGATCGGGTGACATAACACAGCGGGAAGCGCCGAAGGGGCAGAGGAGGTCAGGATTATTCATACGGCTTGTAAATATGTCACCCATAGTAAAATTTCTGGGATAAATAATTGCGCCCACCATAACAGAGTGAGGGGCTTCTTAACACCCTGAGAAGCCCCAACGTAATGTAAAGCTTAGGTAATTGCCTGCTGGCGATGATAGCCGCGCCACCAGATCAGCAGGTTAACCACGGCGACCAGGGTGCCAGCCATACAGACGCCGGACCAGCCCGCATGCTGCCAGGCGGAGGCGGAGATAAGCGATCCCGCCGCGCCGCCGATAAAGTAGCTGGTCATATAGCCAGCGGTGAGGCGGTTACGCGCCTCCGGCTTCACCCGATAGATGACCGTCTGGTTGGTGATATGCACCCCCTGCACCGTCAGATCCAGCACCAGAATGCCGACAATCAGCGACAGCACGGAAAGATGCCCATACCAGATGGCCGCCCAGGAGAGCAGCAGCAATACCAGCCCGGCGGTGGTGGTGAGGTGCGATTTGCCTTTATCCGCCAGCCCGCCCGCAGGACGGGCACCCAGCGCGCCGGCCGCCCCCGCCAGGCCGAACAGTCCAATCACCCCTTCGGAATAGTTAAAGGGCGGCGCGGCCAGCAGGAAGGCCATCGAGGTCCAGAGAATGCTGAAGTTGGCGAAGGTAAAACAGCCCAGCAGCGCGCGGGTGCGCAGCAGCTTATCCTGGGTGAAGAGGCTAAAGACGGAGCCGAGCAGCTGGGGATAGTTAAGGTGATTCTCCTGCTTCACCTTCGGCAGGCCGCGCCACAGGGCAAAGGCCATCGCCACCATCAGCACGCTGGCTACCCAGTAGACGGTGCGCCAGCCGCCGAGACCGGCCAGCAGGCCCGCGACCGTGCGCGCCAGCAAAATCCCGAGCAGCAGGCCGCTCATAATAGTGCCCACCACCTTGCCGCGTTTTTCCGGCTCGGCCAGGGTAGCGGCGAGCGGTACCAGGATCTGCGCCACCACCGAGAACAGCCCGGTGAGGGCGGTACCGAGGATCATCATGCCGAGCGACTGGCTGCTGGCGGTGATCAGCATCCCGCCGGCGGCCAATAGCGTCATAAAGACGATCAGCGCCCGGCGTTCAAACATATCCCCCAGCGGTACCAGCAGCAGCAGCCCTGCGGCATACCCGAGCTGGGCGGCGGTGACGATAAAGCCCGCCGAGCTGGCGGAGAGGGAAAAGGCGTGCGCAATGGTATCCAGTAGAGGTTGCGCGTAATAGTTGCTGGCGACAGCCAGACCCGTTGCCACCGACATCAGCAGCGTCAGCGCCGGGCTAAGTCCTTGCGAAGAGTTGGTCATTATGGCCTGAAATCATTAGTTAAGTGATTATATTTGTGGAAACCATAATAACGGATATTTGGAACGGTGGAGAGCTGTCGGGTGACGCTTTGTGCGGTTTGAGCCCCTCACCCTAACCCTCTCCCCAGGGGAGAGGGAACTATTACACCCTCTCCCTTAGGGAGAGGGTCGGGGTGAGGGTTCTTACACTTACTTCTGCGCGGCCAGCGCTTCATTCACCCAGGCATCAAACTGCTGCTGGTGGGCTTTGATCCAGCCGTCAACGTGGCCCTGAACGTCGGCCTCAGAGGATTTTCCCGCGTGCATCATGGCGTTCTGGGCGTTGATATCCGCCAGCAGCAGCTTCATCACAGAGAACAGCTTCGCGGCGGCCGGGTTTTTCTCGGCCCAGGCCTTGTTGGCCACGATGTGCATGGTATTTACCGGGAAGCCATAGTTCATACCGTTCGGCAGTTTGGTGTCGATATCCTTCTGCTCCCCCGGCAGGGAAGAGAACGGCACCTGCAGCCACACCACGTCCTTGCCCGGCTTCATCACATCGCTCACCCAGTACGGCGTCCAGGTGTAATAGATGACGGGTTTACCCTCTTTAAAGCGGGCAATGGTGTCGGCCATCATGGCGGAGTAGTTGCCGTGGCTCACCTCAACGGTTTTCGCCAGATCGAAGGCCTGGTTCTGGTGGTTAATCACCGCCTCGCAGCCCCAGCCCGGCGAGCAGCCCATCATGTCGGCCTTACCGTCGCCGTTGGTGTCGAACAGTTTGGCGATCTTCGGATCTTTCAGCTGTTCAATATTGGTGATGTGGTACCGATCGGCGGTTTTCTTGTCGATCAGGTAGCCCTGGGCCGCGCCGGTGACGAAGGTGCCCTGGCGGTAAAATTTCTTATCCCCGCCCGCGGCGGCGTACATATCGTCATGCAGCGGCTGCCAGTTGACGGCGGTGAAGGTGGCGTCGCCGGAGGCAATAGAGGTGTAGCCCACGTTGTAGTCCACTTCGCTCGGCTTGTTAACGGTGTAGCCCAGCTTTTCCAGCGCGCGGCTGACGATCAGGGTCTGGAAGCTCTCTTCCGAAATGGTGCTCTGTACCGGCTGTACGGTAATGCCTTTACCCGGCAGATCGGCGGCCAGGGCACCGGTAGAGACAAGGGTGGCAAACGCTGTGGCAAAAAGGGTGGTATGTCGCATCGTTGTTCCTTAATTTTTGGAGGGTGCTGCTGGCCCGGCCGCAATAGCCGCCGGGCACGGCAGGATTACTTGATGAACGGACGGGTCAGTAGACCCACCGGGCCGGTGGTATACCAGCGGCGGTTGCCGCGACTGCGTGAATCGCGACCGACGGCCTGGGTCAGGCGGTCAAGAATAATGGCGAGGATCACAATCCCCACGCCGCCCACGGTCGCCAGCCCCATATCGAGACGGCCAATACCGCGCAGCACCATCTGCCCAAGGCCGCCCACGGCGATCATCGAGGCGATCACCACCATCGACAGGGCCAGCATCAGGGTCTGGTTTATCCCGGCCATAATGGTCGGCATCGCCAGCGGCAGCTGCACTTTGAACAGCATCTGGCGCGGGCTGGCGCCAAAGGAGCGCGAGGCTTCAATCAGATCCGCCGGCACCTGGTTAATGCCGAGAATGGTCAGGCGGATCACCGGCGGCAGGGCGAAGATAATGGTCACCACCACTCCCGGCACGTTACCAATGCCGAACAGCATGACGATCGGCACCAGGTAGACGAACGCCGGGGTGGTCTGCATCGCATCCAGCAGCGGGCGGATAATCTTCGCCGCCCGCGGGCTGCGCGCCAGCCAGATGCCCATCGGCAGGCCGATGACCACGCAGAAGAGCAGGGCGGTAAGCACCAGCGCCAGGGTGATCATCGCCTGCGACCAGGCGCCGATGGCGCCGATGACAATCAGTGAAATAAGCGTGGCGATCCCCATCCCCGCGCTGCCAAACTGCCAGGCGATCAGCGAGAAGAGCACGATGGCTACCGGCGCGGGCATGCCCAGCATCAGCTGCTGGAAGCCGTTGAGGATGTAATCCACCGGCACGCGGATGCCCTGGAACAGCGGGCGGAAGTGGGTCACCACCCAGTCGATCCCCTCGGTCACCCAGCGGTCCAGCGGGATCAGGGTTTTATGGAACGGATCCATAATGTTGAAATGTTCCGGCTCCGGCGCCGGCGCGCTGGTCAGCCAGTCTGCCGTACCGCTGTCGGCGGGCGCAGGCGTGGAAGAGCCCCACGCATCTGCGGATTGTGCGGCGCTGTCCGCCGCCTCTGTGGTGCCCCACGGATTTTGTTCAGCCATTGTTTGCCCCCTCGCGATCTAAAGCCTGCAGCAGCATCCGTTTCGAGATGATGCCGACGTACTGTTGTTCTTCACCTACTACCGGCACCGCGCAGGGCGCCTGACCAACGTGGGAGAGCAACTCGCTGAGCGGCGTTTCGGCGTCCACGGCAAGCGGAACGTCAATCAGCGCCGCATCGATGCTCTGATTGCCGTCAAGGGCGGTTTTCAGAGAGTCGATGGAGACCACGCCAACAAATTTATTGCCGCGCTCGACCAGATAACCGTATTCACGGTCCTCGTCCTGCAACAGCTTCAGCGCCGAGCGCGGGCCAAACCCCGGGGTTCTGCGGATAATGCCGTTCGGGCTTCGGCGGGCAATATCTTTGGCGCTGAACACCTGGCTAATATCCACGCCGCGGAAGAAGGTGCGCACATAATCGTTGGCCGGGTTATTCAGAATTTCATCCGGCGTGCCGACCTGCACCACTTCGCCGTTCTGCATAATGGCAATGCGATCGCCAATACGCATGGCTTCATCGAGATCGTGGGAAATAAAGACGATAGTCCGCTGATGTTTCGCCTGCAGTTTTACCAGCTCATCCTGCATCTCGGTACGAATTAACGGATCGAGAGCCGAGAAGGCTTCGTCCATTAATAAAATATCGGGATTGATGGCTAGCGCGCGGGCTAATCCCACGCGCTGGCGCATACCGCCGGAAAGTTCATCCGGATAAGCATGGGCATAATTTTCCAGCCCCACCTGACGCAGGGCGTCCAGCGCTTTTTCCTGACGCTCACTCGCAGGGACTCCCGCTAATTCCATACCGAAGGCGGTATTATCTATTACCGTCATATGTGGCATTAGCGCGAATGACTGAAAGACCATTGCAATCTTTTTTCTGCGCACCTCGCGAAGCGCGGCGTCCGATATTTTGGCAATATCTTCGCCGTCAATTAACACCTGTCCGCGGGTGGGTTCAATCAGGCGATTGAGAAGGCGAACCATGGTGGATTTACCCGAACCGGATAATCCCATGATGACAAAAATCTCGCCTTCTTCAATGGCCAGACTGGCGTCTTTAACGCCAAGCGATAGCCCGGTTTTTTCCAGAATTTGTTCTTTCGAAAGTCCCTGCTCAATATATTTGAAAGCCCGCTGCGGATGCTCGCCAAATACTTTATATAGATTCTTAACTTCTAATTTAATTGCCATGCAATAGAAGGGTTCCTGTTATTTATTTGCGTCGATATCATTACCAGTAGAAATAATTAGCAGGGCATACCCTAACATACTCAGAATCTGAGACAACCCTGCGCGGGCAGGTGATGCAAATTTTGTCACAGGCGAAACGGCTGAATTTCCCATGAGATAAGGGCTGAGCGGGTGATGAAATTTTCTGATATTTTTGCTTCGCCGTCGGGAAATTCCGCCTGAATCGCAAGGATTCAGGGAAATATGACCAGAGAATAACAGTGTAGCCGTCGTGGAAATAATTGCGGAAATATTGTGGAAATAATTTGCGTTAGGCGAAGGATATATTCCCCCCGGGCCCGCGGCGACAGGGGGAAAAAGGGTCGTTAAAAATCCCAGTCGGCGTCCTCGGTCTCCACCGCTTTTCCCATCACATAGGACGAGCCGGAGCCCGAGAAGAAGTCGTGGTTTTCGTCCGCATTCGGGGAGAGGGCCGCGAGGATCGCTGGGTTGACGTCGGTCATCTCCGCCGGGAACAGCGCCTCATAGCCGAGGTTCATCAGCGCCTTATTGGCGTTGTAGCAGAGGAAGGCTTTTACCTCCTCTTCCAGCCCGCTTCCGGCGTACAGCTCGTCGGTGTAGGCCAGCTCGTTATCGTAGAGATCCATCAGCAGATCCAGCGCAAAGCCCTTCAGCGACTCGCGTTCGGCCTCGCTGACTTTCTCAAGCCCTTTCTGATACTTATAGCCAATATAGTAACCGTGCACCGCCTCGTCGCGGATAATAAGGCGGATCAGATCGGCGGTGTTGGTGAGCTTGCCGCGGCTGGACCAGTACATCGGCAGCCAGAAGCCGGAGTAGAAGAGAAAAGATTCCAGAAACACGCTGGCAATCTTCTTCTTTAACGGCTCATCGGCGCGGTAATGCTCCAGCACCCGTTCCGCTTTGCGCTGCAATGAAGGGCATGCCTCGCTCCAGGCGTAGGCGGCGTCCACGTCTTTGGTCTGGCAGAGGGTGGAGAAGATCGAGCTGTAGGAGCGGGCGTGCACCGCCTCCATAAAGCTGATATTCGACATCACCGCCTCTTCGTGCGGGGTGAGCGCATCGGCCATCAGCGCCGGGGCACCGATGCTGTTCTGAATGGTATCGAGCAGCGTCAGGCCGGTAAACACGCGGATGGTCAACTGCTGCTCCGCCTGGCTCAGGCTTTGCCAGGCGGGGAGATCGTTGGAGAGGGGCACCTTTTCCGGCAGCCAGAAGTTGCTGGTCAGGCGGTTCCAGACCTCGAGATCCTTGTCGTCCTCAATCTTGTTCCAGTTAACGGCGTTGACGCGTGACAGTTTCATCCTTTCTCCTTACAGCGCGCAGGACACGCAGCCTTCGATTTCGGTGCCTTCCAGCGCCAGCTGGCGCAGGCGAATGTAGTACAGGGTCTTAATGCCTTTTTTCCAGGCGTAGATCTGCGCCCGGTTGATATCCCGGGTGGTGGCGGTATCCGGGAAAAAGAGCGTTAACGACAGGCCCTGATCCACATGCTTTGTGGCCTCGGCGTAGGTGTCGATGATTTTTTCCGGGCCGATGTCGTAGGCGTCCTGATACAGCGCCAGGTTGTCGTTAGTCATAAAGGGGGCCGGATAATAGACGCGCCCGGTTTTGCCCTCTTTGCGGATCTCAATCCGCGACGCGATCGGGTGAATGCTGGAGGTGGCGTGATTGATATACGAAATCGAGCCGGTCGGCGGCACCGCCTGCAAATTCTGGTTATAGATGCCGTAGCGCATCACGTCGTCGCGCAGCTGCTGCCACATCTCCCGGGTGGGCAGGGTGATGCCGGCGCGGGCGAAGAGCGCGCGCACCTTTTCGGTTTTCGGCCGCCAGTCCCCTTCCAGATACTGGCTGAAATACTCCCCGCTGGCATAGCGCGACTGCTCGAAGCCGGCGAAGCGCTGATTGCGCTCCCGGGCCAGCATCATCGAGGTGTGCAGCGCGTGCCAGGTGATGGTGTAGAAATAGAGGTTAGTAAAATCCAGCCCCTCCGGGCTGCCGTAGGCGATACCCTCCCGCGCCAGATAGCCGTGCAGGTTCATCTGCCCGAGCCCGATGGCGTGGGAGGCGGCGTTACCCGCCTCAACCGAGGGCACGCTGCGGATGTGGCTCATGTCCGACACCGCCGTCAGGCCGCGCACGGCGATCTCCACGGTGCGGCCAAAATCGGGCGAATCCATGGTGTGGGCAATATTCAGCGACCCGAGGTTGCAGGAGATATCTTTCCCGACGTCGGCGTAGTCCAGATTTTCGTCATAGGTCGAGGCGCTGTTAACCTGCAAAATCTCCGAGCAGAGGTTGCTCATATTAATACGTCCGGCAATGGGGCTGGCGCGGTTCACCGTGTCTTCGTACATGATGTAGGGATAGCCGGACTCGAACTGGATCTCCGCCAGCAGCTGGAAGAAGTCGCGGGCGTTAATGTACTTTTTACGAATGCGCTCGTCGGCCACCAGCTCCTCATAAAGCTCGCTGATGGCCACGTCGCCGAAGGGTTTGCCGTAGATCCGCTCAATATCATAGGGCGAGAAGAGCGCCATTTCGGCGTTCTCTTTCGCCAGGCGGAAGGTCACGTCCGGGATCACCACCCCAAGGGAGAGGGTTTTGATGCGGATCTTTTCGTCGGCGTTTTCCCGTTTGGTATCCAGAAAGCGCAGAATATCCGGGTGGTGGGCATGCAGGTAAACGGCTCCCGCCCCCTGACGGGCACCGAGCTGGTTGGCGTATGAGAAGGCGTCTTCCAGCATCTTCATCACCGGGATCACCCCGGAAGACTGGTTTTCGATGCGCTTAATCGGCGCCCCCGCCTCGCGCAGGTTGGAGAGCAAAAACGCCACGCCGCCGCCGCGCTTCGAGAGCTGGAGCGCCGAGTTCACCGCCCGGCCAATCGACTCCATATTGTCCTCAATACGCAGCAGGAAGCAGGAGACCAGCTCCCCGCGCTGGGCTTTGCCGCAGTTCAGAAAGGTGGGGGTAGCGGGCTGAAAACGGCCGGCGAGGATCTCGTCGGTCAGCCGCTGCGCCAGGGTTTCATTCCCCTGGCCCAGGGTCAGGGCCACCATCACTACCCGGTCTTCGAAGCTCTCAAGGTAGCGCTTGCCATCGAAGGTTTTTAGCGTATAGCTGGTGTAAAACTTCCAGGCGCCAAGGAAGGTCTGAAAACGAAAACCGCTGGCGTGGGCCCGTTCAAACAGGGCGATGATAAAGGCGCGGTCGTAGCGGGCCAGCACCCACCCGTCGTAATAGCCTTCACTGACCAGCCGGTCGAGCCGCGCCTGCTGGCTGGCAAAGGCCACGCTGTTAGGGCGTACGTGGGCGGCAAAAAAAGCCTCTACCGCCTGCCGGTCTTTATCGAACTGAATACGCCCCTCGCTATCGTAGAGGTTAAGCATGGCGTTCAGGGCGTGGTAATCGCTGCTTCCCTGGATCACGCGTTCTGCGGTTGTCGTTGCCAAAATTCATTCACTCCTTTACGCACGTTCTCTACGTCCTGCTGTGTCCCCATCAGTTCAAAACGATAGAGAAACGGCACGCCGCACTTTTGAGAGACCACATCCCCGGCGCGGCCGTAGGCCTCGCCGAAATTACGATTGCCGGCGGCGATAACGCCGCGGATCAGCCCCCGGTTGTGGGGATCGTTCAGAAAACGGATCGCCTGGCGGGGCACCGCGCCCGCCGTTCCGCCGCCACCGTAGCTGGGCACCACCAGAATGTAAGGCTCGTCTACCCGGATGCGCTCCCGCTCGTTAAGGGGGATGCGCACCGCCGGCAGCCCGACCCGCTCGATAAACCGGTGCGTATTCTCCGAGCTGCTGGAGAAGTAGACGAGCAGGCTCATGCGCTGGCGGCCTCGGCCTGCAGGCGGTTAATCATGTCCGGGCGAAAGCCGGACCAGCGGGTATCGCCGGCGATCACCACCGGCAGCTGGCGAAACCCCATGGCTTTGAGCGTCTCTGCGGCGTCCGGCTGCTGGTCTACGTTCACCATCTCGAAGGCGACGCCGCGGTTTTCCATGGCGCGTTTGGTAGCGTGGCACTGCACGCAGTCATCACGAGTGTAAATAGTAATGCGCATGATTCGTATTTCCAGTTAGAATGAAAGAACGCCGCGATTGAACGCGTCGACTTGTGGTATCTCGTTAGAGGAAATACTAGATGTAGTTATAAAAACTTTCAACCATACAAGATATGGGTGGTTTTCAGGATTTAGCCTCTGTGCAAAGGCGTTGCGGGGGAGGGGATTCTGTACGGATAATTCAGGCCAGAAAAAGAAAAGCCCCCGCGGCCGGGGCCAGCGGGGGCAGAGACAGCGCTGCTGTTTTAAGACTTGCGTAGGGTGAGCAGGGCACCGACAAAGATACCTACCGCCGCGATGGTGCCGACGGCGCAAATCGGTTTTTCACGGATAAAGGTAGTGGCGCAGTTAAGGGCATCGCAGCTTGACCGCCCTTTCATGCGGGCACGGGTTTCACGCAGCAAGGCTTTCGCTTTGCGTCTGGTGGCATCGGCCTCGCCTTTGGCGTCCGAGCCCAGGGACTTCAGCACATCTTCCAGGGTATCCGCTAATTTACTGACATCGTTATGAATATCCTGCGCGCTTTCATCCACATCATTTCGGTTTGATCGATTAAACATAGTTGCCTCCCTTAATTTGCGTTCAATATCAGTTTAGACCAGCTTTTTAATATCTGAAGCCGGTCACGGGATATTGCGGCCTTTATGGATTTATCTGAAAGCACTGCTATTGCTGAATACGGTAAGGTTGCCGGGCAGGAAAAGATAATGAGGATTAAATATGTATTTACGACCTGATGAGGTTGCGCGCGTTCTTGAGAAAGCTGGATTTACGATGGATGCGGTAACACAAAAAGCCTATGGTTATCGCCGTGGCGATAATTATGTTTATGTGAACCGGGAAGCGCGTCTGGGACGTACGGCGCTGATCATTCATCCCACGCTGAAAGAGAAAAGCCTCTCTTATGCAGAGCCCGCCTCAGAGATAAAAACCTGCGATCATTATCAGCAGTTTCCAATCTATTTAGGCGGGGAGCGCCACGAGCATTATGGCATTCCGCACGGTTTTAGCTCCCGGATGGCGCTGGAGCGTTTTCTGCAGGGGCTGTTCGGCGAACCGGCTTAACGACGCGACTGGCTTAGCCAGTCGCCGCGTCCTGCGCCTCAACGGCGCTATAAGTACTGACTTTAAACAGGCGGCGGCAGTAATCGAGAAAATAGCCGTACGCCGCACCCATCAGCATTGAAACAACAATATTCGAACTTACCGCCGCGGCAATCTGATGCCAGTCGGCGCCCACCGTAAGCAAAATCACCACGTAGACCGGCGACTGAAAAGTGATATAGGCCAGCACGTCGGCCAGATTTTTCATCCAGCCCGTCGGGCTCATGCGTCGCGCCACCCGCATAATGGCATCACGGTAGAAACCGTATGGCCATGCAATCAGGATGTTTACCGGTACCGCCACCAGCCTGGAGGAAAGGGACTGCTCAAAGCTCATTCCGGAGAGGAATATTTCGATCAGCATGTTCACTACCGAACAGTAGACAACCATCGCAAAAGTATCCGCTACCGCGTGGCGCAGGCGAGACTGCCGAGAAAACATCTCCGGGCTCCTTGAAAGGGTAAAAAGGGTGGCTAAAGTACAACTCTATGGTGCTTTAGGTTGCATTATTTTTCGTGTATAGAGTATATCTCTGCATGTTAAGCCGCAATGAGTGATAAATTTTTATTTAAAGGCGTTTTGGCAAAAAAATTCTCTAAAATTGATACTTTTTGAACTGTGTCGTTATTTTCTCTGCTGCACTTTGTTAATTCTTTATTAAACAATGATTTATATGTTGACACCTTGATCGCCTCTGCCGATAGCGGAACGTCCCGCGCGGCGGGGGCGTAACGGTCGGATAAATGCGAACCGGCGTGGTCAAATAGCGATAAAACGCCCCGCGACCAGTGAAATATTCCGCACTAAAAACTGTCTATTTATGCGTTAAATGTGAATATTTATTGGTTTGTAGGTTGGGCGATATTATCGTTATTAAATAAGGCGTAAACCAGTCGCTGAAATAAAGTCCAGCGACTGGAAAAATCCTACGGCTATATTTTATTATTGCCCGGCGCAGGACTGGATTTCTATTTTGGTACCCGGTTATCTGGATATTGAAAAGCAAATGGCTTATTATCGCCGGGTACTGCATATTTTTATCAGCTTAGAAAGGGTTTTCACTAAATATGAATTCGACGTTACAGAATCTAAATAATATTCGTACTCTGCGCGCCATGGCGCGTGAATTCTCTGTTGAAGTACTTGAGGATATGCTGGAAAAGCTGCGGATCGTGACCGAAGAAAAGCGTGCAGAAATGGCTGAAATAGAGCAGCAGCGCGCTGAGCAGCAGCAAAAAATAGCGGCCCTGCTTGAGCGCATGAAGGCAGATGGTATTTCGGCGGAGGACCTGCTCGGTTCGCAGCTGATCGGCGGTAACGCCCAGACTAAAAAACGCAAAGTGCGCGAGCCGAAATATTGCTATACCGATACCGACGGCACTGAAAAAACCTGGACCGGCCAGGGGCGTACGCCTAAGGTTATTGCCACCGCGCTGGCAGAGGGTAAATCGCTGGACGATTTCCTGATTTAATCGACACGGGCGGGGTTGCCGCCCGATGGCGTTTGCTTAGCAAACGCCAAAGTCACCCTCTTCTTTATAGGGCGCCACGTCCGCCGCTTTCACCGTAACACGCTCGCCGCTTTCGTTGCTGGCCTGGACCACTACCAGCTGATCTTCATGCACTTCCACAACCTTAAGTTTTGGTCCGCCCATACGCGGCTGAACAACATCTCCGACTGAAAACATAGCCATCTCCTGCAGGTTAATTATGTCCCTAACAGTAGCCCACGCGCCGCGCCTGGTACAGCCCCCGAGCGTAATTACCCCTTAATCGCCACCCTAAGGCAGTGTAAAGAGGGTAAAGGAGGGTAAAAACGGGCGGCAAATCTGGCATGTGCTGGCAAACTCGCTACGCTTAGAGATAAATTCTCTTTTTTTACAATGACCTGTTTACCTGCATGGAGAAATTATGGGTTTCTGGCGTATCGTTATTACTATTCTGCTGCCTCCGCTGGGCGTGCTGCTCGGCAAGGGCTTAGGCATGGCTTTTATTCTTAACATCATCCTCACGCTGCTGGGCTACATTCCGGGCCTGATCCACGCCTTCTGGGTACAGAGCCGCTCCTAATCCCGCCACAGCAAGTCGCTATAAATACCGGTCAGCACCCCCTGCGGCATAAACTGCTGCTTGATCCAGCGGGTCACCTGACCGGTTGCCGAATGCTGCGTCGCCAGCAGCATTCGCGAATCCTGACGCGGATTGTTGATACGCCGCGTCACCAGCAATCCCTCTGCGACCGCCTCCCGCGCCATGTACTCCGGCAAAAAACCAATCCCTTCTCCTAAAATCTGGCACTGGCACTTGGTGTTGAAATCGGGCACCAGAATGGCCTCCTGCCCGTGCAGCAGCCAGCCGACCTTTTTGTTGATGGTGTGGGCGGTGTCCTCCACCATTATGTTGGGGTAGAGCCGCAGCTGGCTCTCCGCCAGCGGCTCCGGGGCAAAGGCCAGCGGGTGCGCCGGGGCGATGGCAAATACCCAGCGGATGGCGCCGATTTCGGTGTAGTCGATGCCGCCCCCGTCGAGCAGGGTATCCGGCGCGCCGATGGCGATATTGGCCTGGTTGTTAATAATCGAATCCCAGACGCCGTTGTAGACCTCGGTGGTCACCGTAATCTGGGTGGTAGGAAACTGCTTCTTCAGCACCTGCAGCAGCCGTGCGGTGTGGCGTGGCGTATAGAGCAGCTGGTTGATACAGATCCGTACCCGGGCCTCAATTCCCTGAGAGATGGTATCAATGCTGCGCTTAATGGCGTGAAAATCGTTAAGCAGGTCGGTGGCCTTGCGGTAAAAGTAAAAGCCGGACTCGGTCAGCTCGATGCTGCGGGTATTACGCACAAAGAGCACCACGTCCAGCCCGGTCTCCATGCGTTTAATGGTGTAGCTAATGGCCGAGGTGGTCACCCCCAGCTCGTCCGCCGCTTTACTGAAGCTGCTGAAGCGGGCGGCGGTGGTAAAGGCCAGCAGGTTCTCTTCGGTGAAAATAGAATTCATCGCGCGCTCCCGGGCAAACTGTAATTGTTGAATCTATTTGTAATCGCCCTAAGTGACAACCAGTTTTGAACAATATTTAACACTGCGGTTACAACTCATTTGAAGCGAATCACACTTCTGAGTATTAGTTGCAGGCCGCGCCCGGCAAGGGCTGGCCAGATATAAGCATAATGCTGTTTAAGCGGCTTAACGGGCGGGAAACATAAGAAAAAGATTGCACAGACGCACATTTTAGCCCGATTGTTGAATAGCATTTAATAATCACTCTGCTTACGATGAATGCTTTTTAAGCGGATTCTTTTCTCGGATCGCTGTTGCTATTCTCAGGTCATCAGAAAAAACCAGGAGTGTGAAAATGTCTGCGAATGAACTCGTCACTGAATTTCTGTTGGCCGCGGAGCAGGGGAATGCCGAAGCGCTAAAAGCCTGTCTCGAAAAAGGGGTGGATATTAACGTCACCAATCGCCAGAAACGCACCGCCCTTATTATCGCCAGCCTTAATAAACATTATTCCTGCGTTGAATTACTGATAGCCGCCGGGGCCAATATTGACCAGCAGGACAACACCTGCTTTAACCCCTTCTTAATTAGCTGTCTGACCAACGATATCACCCTGCTGCGCATTGTCCTGCCCCATAACCCGGACCTGGATCGCCTGACGCGCTTCGGCGGCGTAGGTATTACCCCGGCCAGCGAGAAGGGGCACGTGGAGATTGTGCGCGAGCTGCTGGCCCGTACCGACATTAACGTCAACCACACTAACTTCGTCGGCTGGACGCCGCTGCTGGAGGCCATCGTATTGAACGACGGCGGGGCGAAACAGCAGGAGATCGTTAAGCTGCTGCTCGAGTACGGCGCTAATCCGCATATGACCGATAAATACGGTAAAACGCCCCTCGAGCTGGCGCGGGAAAAAGGCTTCACCGAAATCGCCGAACTGCTAATTGCCGCCGGCGCCTGAATAATTCCGGCCAGCCTTTCCGCTGGCCGGCAATAAAAACTCATTTTTACCATCATGCCCTTCGGCAGGATGGTGGCCCCCCTTTTGCCCGCGTTCGGGAGGAAATAATGCCAACCAAAATCGTAATAAAAAAGAACACTTATTTTGACTCCGTCTCATTAATGTCGGTTTCCACTAAAGCCAATAAATTACCCGGCGTGGAACAGGCCTTCGTGGCTATGGCCACCGAAATGAACAAAGGGGTATTAAAGAACCTTGGTCTATTAACGCCGGAATTAGCCGAGGCTAAAAGCGGCGACCTGATGATTGTCATTAAAGGCGAGTCGGCGAACGACGAGACCCTGTCGGCCATCGAGGCCCTGTTTGCCCGCAAAGAGAGCGGCGGTACCCATGAGGCGCGCTACGCCACCCTCGCCAGCGCCAAAGCCCATCGCCCCGAGGCCAACCTTGCCGTTATTTCGGTGAACGGCACCTTTGCCGCCCGCGAGGCTCGCCAGGCGCTGGAGAACGATCTTAACGTGATGCTGTTCTCGGATAACGTCTCGCTGGACGACGAGCTGGCCCTGAAAACGCTGGCCCACGAAAAAGGGCTGCTGATGATGGGGCCGGACTGCGGCACCGCCATCATCAACGGCGCCGGGCTGTGCTTTGCCAACGCGGTGCGCCGCGGGCCGATCGGCATCGTTGGCGCCTCCGGCACCGGTAGCCAGGAGCTGAGCGTGCGGATCCACGAGTTCGGCGGCGGTGTCTCCCAGCTGATCGGCACCGGCGGGCGCGATCTGAGCGAGAAGATCGGCGGCCTGATGATGCTCGACGCCATCGCCATGCTCGAGGCGGACGACGCCACCCGGGTCATTACCCTTATCTCCAAGCCGCCGGCCCCGGCGGTGGCGGAAAAGGTGCTGGCCCGCGCCCGCGCCTGCCGCAAGCCGGTCGTGGTCTGCTTCCTCGGTCGCAACCAGCCGCCGGCCGACGAAGAGGGGCTGCTGTTTGCCCGGGGAACCAAAGAGGCGGCGCTGAAGGCGGTGCTGCTCACCGGCATCAAAAAAGAATCTCTCGATCTGCATCCGCTGAACTGGCCGCTGATCGAAGAGGTGCGCGCCCGCCTGACCCCGCAGCAGAAGTATATTCGCGGCCTGTTCTGCGGCGGCACCCTGTGCGATGAAGCCATGTTCGCGGCGCTGGAGAAGTTTGACGACGTTTACAGCAACATCCAGCCGGACCCGGCAAAGCGCCTGAAGGACATCAGCGTCAGCCGGGCCCACACCTTCCTCGACTTTGGCGACGACGATTTCACCAACGGTAAACCGCACCCGATGATCGACCCCACCAACCGCATCAGCCGCCTGCTGCAGGAGGCGCGCGACCCGGAGGTGGGCGTCATCGTGATGGACTTTGTGCTGGGCTTCGGCGCGCACGAGGATCCGGTGGGGGTGATGATCGAAGCCATAAAAGAGGCGCAGGCGATTGCCAGGGCCGACAACCGTCCGCTGGAAATTCTCGGCTACGTGCTGGGCACCGACCAGGACGCGCCGTCGCTGGCGCAGCAGTGCCAGCTGCTCACCGATGCCGGCGTCATCTGGGCCAGCAGCAGTACCAATACCGGATTACTGGCGCGTGAATTTGTCTGCAAAGGGGAGAACGCATAATGACCACCTTATTTAACCAGCCGCTGAACGTGATTAACCTCGGCATTGCGATGTTCAGCGACGATCTAAAAAAACAGCAGGTTCCCGTGACCCAGCTCGACTGGACCCCGCCGGGGCAGGGCAATATGCAGGTGGTTGAGGCGCTCGACCAGCTGGCCGCGACGCCGCTGGCGAAGAAAATTACCGCCGCCAACAAGCTTGCCCTTGAGCGCATTATCCAGTCCCACCCGGTGCTGGTGGGCTATGACCAGGCCATCAACGTGGTGCCGGGCATGACCCGCACCACCATCCTGCACGCCGGCCCGCCGGTGGCGTGGGAAAACATGTGCGGCGCCATGAAGGGGGCGGTAACCGGGGCGCTGGTGTTTGAAGGGCTGGCGGCAAATCTCGACGAGGCGGCACGGCTGGCGGCCTCGGGCGACATCACCTTCTCGCCGTGCCACGAGCACGACTGCGTGGGCTCGATGGCGGGCGTGACGTCCGCGTCGATGTTTATGCATATCGTCGAGAACAAAACCTACGGCAACCGCGCCTTCACCAACCTCAGCGAGCAGATGGCGAAGATCCTGCGCATGGGGGCCAACGACCAGAGCGTCATCGACCGGCTGAACTGGATGCGCGACGTGCTCGGCCCGATGCTGCGCGACGCCATGAAGATAATCGGCGAGATCGACCTGCGCCTGATGCTGGCCCAGGCGCTGCACATGGGCGACGAGTGCCACAACCGCAACAACGCGGGCACCACGCTGCTGATTCAGGCGTTAACCCCCGGCCTGATTCAGGCCGGCTACCCGGTAGAGCAGCAGCGGCAGGTATTTGAGTTCGTCGCCAGCAGCGACTACTTCTCCGGCCCCACCTGGATGGCGATGTGCAAAGCGGCGCTGGATGCCGCCCACGGCATCGAGTACAGCACCGTGGTCACCACCATGGCGCGCAACGGCTACGAGTTCGGCCTGCGGGTCTCCGGCCTGCCGGGGCAGTGGTTCACCGGCCCGGCGCAGCAGGTGATCGGCCCGATGTTCGCGGGCTATAAGCCGGAAGACTCCGGGCTGGACATCGGCGACAGCGCCATCACCGAAACCTACGGCATCGGCGGTTTTGCCATGGCGACGGCGCCGGCGATTGTGGCGCTGGTGGGCGGCACGGTGGAGGAGGCCATCGACTTCTCGCGCAGGATGCGCGAAATCACCCTCGGCGAAAACCCGAACGTCACCATTCCGCTGCTGTCGTTTATGGGCATTCCGACGGCTATCGACATCACCCGGGTGGCGGGCAGCGGCATTCTGCCGGTGATCAATACCGCCATCGCCCACAAGGACGCCGGCATCGGCATGATTGGGGCGGGCATCGTTCACCCGCCGTTTAGTTGTTTTGAAAAGGCGCTGCTGGCCTTCCGCGATCGCTATTTCCTTTAAGGTAAGCATCCATGAAAAACATGAAACTGGAGTGGAAAAGAGGTGACTGGGCGGCATATTTCGGGTTGATGACCAACAACCTGACCAATCTGCTGACCATGATGGGGCTGCTCATTTTCGTCGTCGGCATCCCGAAGGAGATTGTTTATGGACGCATCGCGCCGGCCTTCGGGCTGGCGGTACTGGTGGCCAGTCTTTGCTATACGTGGTTTGGCCTGCAGATGGCGCGCCAGACCGGGCGAAGCGACGTTACGGCGCTGCCTTCCGGCCCCAGCGCGCCCTCGATCTTCACCGTTACCTTTCTGGTGCTGATGCCGGTCTATCAGCAGACCGGCGACGCGGATTTCGCCATCCAGATTGGCCTGGTGTGGTGCTTTGTCGAGGCGATGATTCTGGCGGGCGGGTCGTTTCTGGGGGAGACCATCCGCCGGATGATCCCGCGCACCGTGCTGCTGTCGTGCCTCTCCGGCCTCGGCCTGCTGCTGCTGGCGATGAACCCGATGCTGCAGGCGTTCGAAGCCCCGACGGTGTCGTTCATCGTGCTGCTGCTGATCTTTATTAACTGGTTTGGCAAAAAGCCGATTTTCGCCCGCATCCCCACCGGCCTGCTGCTGCTGGTTGCCGGTACGGTGCTGGCGTGGATCTCCGGCCTGCAAAGCCCGGAGGCGATCAAGGCCTCGATGTCGTCGTTTGGCTTTAACCCGCCGCAGGTGCATATCGAAGGCTTTATGCAGGGATTGCCGCACGCCCTGCCGTACCTCGCCTCCGCCGTACCCCTGGGGCTGGCGAACTACATCTTTGATCTTGAGAACATCGAAAGCGCGCACGCGGCGGGGGACGAGTACCCGACGCGCAAGGTGATGCTGGCTAACGGTCTGGCCTCGATGCTCGGCTGCCTGATGGGCAACCCCTTCCCGGTGACGGTGTACGTGGGCCACGCGGGCTGGAAAGCGATGGGGGCCAGCATCGGCTACACCCTGGCATCAGGGGTGACCATGTTTATCGTGCCGCTGTTCGGACTGGGGGCCTTTATGCTGGCCATCATTCCGATGACCGCCATCGTGCCGATACTGGTCTTTATCGGCGTGGTTACCGCCAACCAGGTGGTGAGGGAGACCCCCAAAGTGGAGGTGCCGGTGATCTTCATCTGCCTGTTCCCGTGGATTGCCAACTGGGCGATGACCATGATGAACAGTGTGATGGGGGCGGCGGGCACCAGCGCGGCCAAAATCGGCACCGACGTGCTGCACAGCAAAGGCATTTACTACGAGGGTCTGGTTCATCTTGGCAGCGGCGCGCCGCTCGCCAGCATGCTCTGGGGCTGTATCGCTATCTTCGCCATCATCAACAAACCGCTGCGCGGCGCCGTCGCGGCGGCGGGCGGGGCAATACTTGCGTTGTTTGGCGTGATCCACGCCCCGACGGTGGGCTTTGCCGAGGGCAGCTCGCTGATGTTCGTCACGGCCTACCTGATGATGGGCGGCATGTTTGTGCTGAAGCACGTTCTCGATAGCCGGGAAGTGGCGCGTGGAGTGGCACCGATTTCTGAAGCCTGATAATGCCTGATGCCCTCACCCTAACCCTCTCCCACGGGGAGAGGGAACCTTAATCCCCCTCTCCCTGTGGGAGAGGGCCGGGGTGAGGGCACCAGACCGCACTTTCATAAAGGAAAAACCACATGAAACAACTCATGGTCGTTGCCATCGGCGGCAACAGCATTATCAAGGATAACGCCAGCCAGTCGATTGAACATCAGGCCCAGGCGGTAAAGGCGGTGGCGGAATCGGTGCTGGAGATGATGGCGTCCGACTATGACATCGTCCTCACCCACGGCAACGGCCCGCAGGTGGGGCTGGATTTGCGCCGGGCCGAGATCGCCCACGAGCGGGAAGGGCTGCCCTTAACGCCGCTGGCCAACTGCGTGGCGGATACCCAGGGCGGCATCGGCTATCTGATCCAGCAGGCGCTCAACAACCGCCTGGCCGCCCGCGGCGAGCGTAAAGCGGTGACGGTGGTCACCCAGGTGGAGGTAGATAAAAACGATCCCGGTTTTACCCATCCCACCAAGCCGATTGGCGCCTTCTTCAGCGAAGCCCAGCGGGATGAGCTCCAGCGCAGCCATCCCGACTGGCATTTTGTCGAGGACGCTGGCCGCGGCTATCGCCGGGTAGTGGCCTCGCCCCAGCCGGTGCGCATCGTCGAAGCCGACGCCATCAGGGCCCTGACGCAGCAGGGATTTGTGGTGATCGGCGCGGGCGGCGGCGGTATTCCGGTGGTGCGCAGCGAGCAGGGCGAATACCAGAGCGTGGACGCGGTGATCGACAAAGATCTCTCCACCGCGCTGCTGGCCCGGGAGATCCGCGCCGACGTGCTGGCGATCACCACCGGCGTCGAGAAGGTATGTATTAACTTCGGCAAGCCGAACCAGCAGGCGCTGGAGACGGTGAACCTGGCGCAGATGACGCGCTATATGGAAGAGGGCCACTTCCCGGCGGGCAGCATGCTGCCGAAAATCGCCGCCTCGCTGGCGTTTCTGCGCCAGGGCGGAAAGCGGGTAATCATCACTTCGCCGGAGTGCCTGCCCGCGGCGCTGCGCGGCGAGACCGGCACCCATATTGTGAATGCGTAACGAAAAGGAAGAGACGATGAACGAGAATAAAAGCCGCCGGGAGTTTCTCAGCCAGAGCGGCAAAATCGCCACCGCAGCAACCGCCTGCGCGCTCTTTGGCGCCACCGGATCCGTCGCGTATGCTGCTGACACGGCAAAACAGAGCGAGACCGGCAAACCGATGAACATTACCGCAAAACGCTACTATCTGGACAACGTGCTGCTGGAGGAGGGGTTTAACTTCGACGGCGACGTGGCGGTCAGCACCCGCACCGGGTTAAAAACCCTGGAGATTGACCAGGGCAAAATCGTCGCCCTGCGCGATAACGACAGCCACCCCGACGCCGCGCTGCCGCACTATGACGCCGGCGGCAAGCTGATGCTGCCCGCGATGCGCGACATGCACATCCACCTGGATAAGACCTTCTACGGCGGGCCGTGGCGCTCCCTTAATCGCCCGGCGGGCACCACCATTCAGGATATGATCCGCCTGGAGCAGAAGCTGCTGCCGGAGCTACAGCCTTACACCCAGCAGCGGGCGGAAAAGCTGATCGACCTGATCCAGTCGAAGGGCTCCACCATCGCCCGCAGCCACTGCAATATCGAGCCGACCTCCGGCCTGAAAAATCTGCAGAACCTGCAGGCGGTGCTGGCGCGCCGTCAAGCCGGCTTTGCCTGCGAGATTGTCGCCTTCCCCCAGCACGGGTTATTGCTCTCGAAATCGGAATCCCTGATGCGCGAGGCGATGCAGGCCGGAGCCCACTACGTGGGCGGGCTGGATCCCACCAGCGTCGACGGCGCGATGGAGAAATCCCTCGACCTGATGTTCCAGATTGCGCTGGACTACGACAAAGGGGTGGACATCCACCTGCACGAAACCAGCCCGGCGGGGGTGGCGGCGGTCAATTACATGGTCGAAACCGTGGAGAAGACCCCCGAGCTGAAGGGCAAGCTGACCATCAGCCACGCCTTTGCGCTGGCGACGCTCAACGAACAGCAGGTGGATGAGATAGCCACCCGCATGGCGGCGCAGCAGGTAACCATCGCCTCGACGGTGCCGATTGGCACCCTGCACATGCCGCTGAAGCAGCTGCGGGATAAAGGGGTGTTTGTTATGACCGGCACCGACAGCGTGATTGACCACTGGTCGCCCTACGGTCTCGGGGACATGCTGGAGAAAGCCAACCTCTACGCCCAGCTCTATATTCGCCCGAACGAGCAGACGCTCTCCCGCGCATTAGGCATCGCCACCGGCGACGTGCTGCCCCTGAACGACAAGGGCGAGCGCGTCTGGCCGAAGGCGCAGGATGAGGCCAGCTTCGTGCTGGTGGACGCCTCCTGCTCCGCCGAGGCGGTAGCGCGCATTTCCCCACGCACCGCCACCTTCCATAAGGGCAACCTGGTGTGGGGAACGGTGGGCTGATGTACATTTCTCCCTCTCCCTGTGGGAGAGGGAATGGCTCGGCGCGTTTTTCTCCCTCTCACTAAAGGAGAGGGCCTCTCCCACAGGCGCTACAGGTGATACCCCGACAGCCGCAGCTCCCGGTCAATCCACTCGACAAAGCGCTGGATCTTCCAGCTGCGCTCGTTCATATGCGGCATCACCAGGTGATGGGCGTTGAGGGCGATCCCCCGGTCGTCGGGAAAGACCTGCACCAGCGAACCGTCGGACAGATGGTCGGTAGCCATCATCTTACTTTCCAGAATAAACCCCAGCCCCATGCGCGCCGCCTCAAAGCTCATATAGGAGCGGTCAAAGCTCAGGCTAAAGTTGAGCCACGGCCTGTCGATGTTGTGCCAGGCAAACCACTTCTCCCAGTTCACCAGGGTGCTGGTGGAGGAGATCAGCGCCTGCTGCAGGAGATCCTGCGGTGACTGTACCGGGTGCTCACGCAGATAGTCCGGCGACGCCAGCACCACCAGAGCATCGTTTTTAATGGTCATTACCCGATAGGCGTCCCAGTCCGGGATGCCGTGACGAATATCAATGTCGATATTATCCCTGGCGAACTGCAGGTTTTCGTAAGAGCAGGTGAGGTTGACGGTGATGTCGGGATAATCGGCCCGAAACTTACCCAGCCGGCGCAGCAGCCAGCTGAGGCCAAAGGTCGGCGAGGAGTGGACGCGCAGCACCGGGCTATCCGTCTCTTTCATCACCTGCTCGGTGGCGCGGCCGATGGCGCTCATCGCCGCCGACACGTCGCGCAGATACTTTTCACCGGTTGGGGTAAGGGTGACGCCCTTGCCGCTGCGGATAAACAGCTTTTTGCCCATCCAGGTTTCCAGCGCGGCGATTTGATGGCTCACCGCCGAAGGGGTGACGTTGAGCTGCTCGGCGGCCAGGTGAATGCTCAGGGAGTTGGCGACCGCGATAAATGACTGAATATTTCGCAGCGAAGGTATGGGTAGCGTCTGGCGATCCTGCGCGGGCATAACCCGGTCTCCTTGAATATGTCGCGGTCAAAAAACATAACATTCTGACCCGCGGCCAGCAATATTATTGCGGCTGAATGGATTAAACACGATCTTCGCCACATCTTTAAAATAATTATCTCCCTTAAAAAATTGACGTTATTTTTATGACGGGTATCGCGAATCAAATTTATCTCAGCAATAAATGAGTTTTATTGAATGGTGTTTCAATCGTAAGCCGATATATTGAGATTGAACGCGAAATTAAAACGACTCACGTTGTTCGAATAATGAGGTAAAACATGTCTCGTATAGAACAAGCTGTCCCCTACATAGCGACTAAAAAAACAAATTATCGCTTCGTGGTACTGGCGTTAATATTTATTGTGTATGCCATTAATTATGCAGACAGAACAAATATTGGCGCGGTACTTCCCTTTATCATCGACGAATTCCATATAAATAATTTCGAAGCGGGCGCCATCGCCAGTATGTTTTTTTTAGGCTACGCCCTGAGCCAGATCCCGGCCGGCTTCTTTATTGCCAAAAAAGGGATCCGCGGCATGGTCGCGCTCTCTATTTTCGGCTTTTCCGCTTTTACCTGGCTGATGGGTACGGCGACCTCGGTGCTGGGCCTGAAGTTTATTCGCCTCGGGCTCGGGCTGACGGAAGGGCCCTGTCCGGTTGGGCTGGCCTCCACCATTAACAACTGGTTTCCGCCCAAGGAGAAAGCCACCGCTACCGGCATCTATATCGCCGCCACCATGTTCGCGCCAATCCTGGTTCCGCCGCTCGCGGTGTGGATCGCCATGACCTGGGGCTGGCGCTGGGTCTTCTTCTCCTTCGCCATTCCCGGGCTGGTTGTCGCCGTGCTCTGGTATATGCTGGTGCGCACCAGGCCTGCGGAAAGCCCGTTCGTCTCAAAAGCCGAGCTGGAGACCATCAGCGCCGGGCAGAGCTCCGCCGAAACCCGCCGCGAAAACATTGTTATTAGCCCACGCTTTAGCCGGCTCGATCGGCTGATCCGCGTGCGCGATTTAGCCCCGATCGATACGGTGAAGGGCCTTTTTACCTCGAAGAATATTCTGGGAGACTGCCTGGCCTACTTTATGATGGTGAGCGTGCTGTACGGCCTGCTGACCTGGATCCCGCTCTATCTGGTGAAAGAGAAAGGCTTTACTTTCATAAGCATGGGCCTGGTTGCCAGCATGCCCTGCATCGGCGGGTTTATTGGTGCCATCTTCGGCGGCTATGTATCGGACAAGCTGCTGGGCCGCCGGCGTAAGCCGACCATGATGTTTACCGCCATCAGCACCGTGGTGATGATGATCATCATGCTCAATATTCCACAGAGCACGGTGGCGGTGTGCGTCGGGCTATTTTTTGTCGGCCTGTGCCTCAATATCGGCTGGCCCGCCTTTACCGCCTACGGCATGGCGGTAGCGGATGCAAAAACCTATCCCATCGCCGCCTCCATTATTAATAGCGGCGGAAATCTCGGCGGATTTGTTTCACCGATGCTGGCGGGATATTTGCTGGATACCACCGGGAGTTTTAATTCCGTCTTTATCTATTTCGGTATCTGCGCCGCCGTGGGCTTATTAATGATTATCCTGCTGGAAGAGCCGAAATAATATTTTTATCACCTCTTAATATACCGGAGTAAATATATGCTGCTGAAAGATAAAGTCGCCGTTATTACCGGCGCGGCCTCCCTGCGCGGTCTGGGTTTCGCCACCGCAAAGCTCTATGCCGAACAGGGAGCACGGGTTGTGATTATTGATTTAGATGCCGAGGCCAGCCGGCAGGCGGCGGCAAGCCTGGGAGAGGGGCATCTGGGGCTGGCGGCAAACGTCAGCAACGAGCTGCAGGTAAACGCCGCTATTGAGCAGGTGCTGGGGAAATACGGGCGCATCGATATTCTGGTCAACAACGCCGGGATCACCCAGCCGATTAAAATTATGGATATTAAGCGTGAAAACTATGACGCGGTGCTGGACGTAAGCCTGCGCGGCACGCTGTTAATGTCCCAGGCGGTTATTCCTACCATGCGCGCCCAGCGCGATGGCAGCATCGTCTGTATCTCTTCGGTATCGGCCCAGCGCGGCGGCGGTATTTTCGGCGGGCCGCACTACAGTGCGGCAAAGGCGGGTGTGCTTGGGCTGGCAAAAGCCATGGCCCGCGAGCTGGGGCCGGATAACGTGCGCGTTAACTGCATCACCCCAGGCCTGATTCAGACCGACATCACCGCCGGCAAACTTTCGGACGAGATGAAAACCGACATCCTGGCGGGTATTCCGCTTAACCGCCTCGGCGACGCGCAGGATATCGCCCGCGCCGCGCTGTTCCTCGGCAGCGAACTCTCATCTTACTCCACCGGCATCACCCTCGACGTCAACGGCGGCATGTTGATCCACTAAGGAGACAGGACAATGACTGATACCACTATTCAACAGGTCGCCGCCGCGGCGTGGCGTATTCGCCGCTACGCCCTGCGGATGGGGGAAGTGCAGGGCCAGGGCTATATTGGCCAGGCGCTGGGCTACGCGGACGTGCTGGCCACCGCCTTCGCCCACGGCATGTCCATCAAGCCCGACGAGCCGGAGTGGGAAGGGCGTGACCGCTTTCTGCTCTCTCACGGCCACTACGCCATCGCCTGCTACGCCGCGCTGATCGAGGCGGGCATTATTCCCGAAGAGGAGCTGGAGACCTACGGCACGGACGACAGCCGCCTGCCGATGTCCGGCATGGCAACCTACACGCCCGGCATGGAGATCTCCGGCGGCTCGCTGGGGCAGGGGCTAAGCATCGGCGTGGGCATGGCGCTGGGATTGAAGCATAAAAAGAGTAAATCCTGGGTGATTAACTCCATGTCCGACGGCGAGCTCGACGAAGGCTCTACCTGGGAAGCGGCGATGTCCGCCGCCCATTACGGCCTGTCGAACCTGATCGTGCTGGTGGATATCAACCGCCAGCAGGCCGACGGCAACTCCCATAAAATCCTCGGCTTCGAGCCGCTGGAAGATAAGTGGACCTCGTTCGGCTGGTACGTGCAGCGGGTCAACGGCAACGACGTGCCGGCGCTGGTGTCGGCCTTTGATAACGCTAAGCGCTATCCGGAGAACCAGCCGCGGGTCATCCTCTGCGACACCCTGATGGGCAAGGGGGTACCCTTCCTTGAGCAGCGCGACAAGAACCATTTTATCCGCGTGGACGCTGACGAGTGGCAAAAAGCGCTCGCGGTGCTGGACGCGAACAAACCGGAAGGAGTGCAGCAATGAGCCAGACCACCGAGAAAAAACCGCGTTTAACCACCTCGGCGATGATTGCCTCTATTGCCGACGAAGGGCAGGAGACGCGCGCCGCGCCCTTCGGCCACGCGCTGGTGAAGCTGGCGGAGCAGCACCCTGAGATCGTTGGCATGACCGCAGATCTGTCGAAGTACACCGATCTGCATATCTTCGCCCAGGCGTATCCGCAACGGTTCTACCAGATGGGGATGGCAGAACAGCTGCTGATGGGAGCCGCGGGCGGCATGGCCAAAGAGGGCTTTATCCCCTTCGCCACCACCTATGCGGTATTTGCTACGCGCCGCGCCTATGACTTTATCCACCAGGTGATTGCCGAAGAGCACCTGAACGTGAAGATCTGCGCGGCGCTGCCGGGGCTGACCACCGGCTACGGCCCCAGCCACCAGGCGACGGAAGATCTTGCCATCATGCGCGGTATTCCGGGCATGACCATCATCGACCCCTGCGACGCCATCGATACCGAGCAGGCGGTGCCGGCCATGGCGGCGCACGACGGTCCGGTCTATATGCGCCTGCTGCGCGGGCGGGTACCGGTGGTGCTGGACCAGTACGACTACCAGTTTAAAATCGGCAAAGCCGCGCTGCTGGAAGAGGGAAGCGACGTGCTGATTATCGCCTCCGGATTAATGACCATGCGGGCGCTGGAGGCGGCAAAGCAGCTGCGTAAGGATAATATCAGCGTGGCGGTGCTCCACTCGCCGACCATCAAGCCGCTGGATGAGAAGACCATTCTGGCGCAGGCGGCGAAGCCGGGCAGGCTGGTGGTGGTGGCGGAGAACCACAGCAGCGTGGGCGGGCTGTGCGAGGCGGTGGCATCCCTTCTCATGCGCCATCGGGTTAACGTCGATTTCGACACCGTAGCCCTGCCGGACGCCTTCCTCGACGCCGGGGCGCTGCCGACCCTGCACGACCGCTACGGCATCTCCACCGCGGCGATGGTGGAGAAGATTCGTCGCAGGCTGTAAGCCCGAGGGCGGGCTTCGGCCCGCCCCTTTCGATGTTAATAACCCACCTTATACACCCGCCCGGTCTGCACCCCTTCCACGCTGCGCCGATACGCCTGAGCCACGGTGGCGGCGGGCACGCTCTCAAACCCCGGGAAGAAGCCGTCGTAGGCCTCGGCCGATTCGGTCAGCACCGTCGGGCTAATCAGGTTAATGCGGATCCCGCGCGGCAGCTCGCAGGCCGCGGCGCGAACGAAACCTTCCAGCGCGGCGTTCACCGTGGTGGCGTTCACCCCCTGGGCAATGGGCTCCTGGGCAATAATGCCGCTTATCAGGGTAATGGAGCCGCCGTCGTTCAGATAGTGCTGGCCGGTAAGGGCGAGACGCACCTGGCCCAGCAGCTTATCCTGTAGCCCCAGGTTAAACTCGTCGTCGCTCATGGCCGCGAGCGGGCCAAAATGCACGCCGCCGCTGGCGGAGACAATCGCATCCACCCTGCCCATTTTTTCAAACAGCGCCTGCACGCTCCGCTGGGAGGTGATATCCACCCGCGCGTCGCCCCTGGTGCGCCCGACGCGAATCACCTCGTGACGACGACTTAGCTCTTCCGCGACGGCCTGGCCGACCGTACCGCTGGCACCAATAATCACGATTTTCATAGCCCACTCCTTCTGTTGTGAGCCTCCATTCTTTAATAAATAAAAAATCGGATAAACTGGCCTAAAGTTAGAAGATTACTAACCAGAGGTTTGCAATATGGATAAGCTTCGCGGCATGGAAACGTTCGTTACGGTGGTGGAAAGCGGCAGCTTTACCGGGGCCGCCGCCCGGCTGGAGATGTCGGCGGTGATGGTGGGCAAGTACATTGCGCAGCTTGAGGCCCGGCTCGGCACCCGCCTGCTGGAGCGCAACACCCGCCGCCAGAGCCTGACCGACGCCGGGCGGGTTTACTTCGACGAGGCGAAGCGGGTCATCGAGCAGGTCGCCATTGCGGAAAACTCAGTTGAACGCCTGCGCGCCGCCCCGGCGGGCACCCTGCGGGTGACGGCGCCCACCTCCTTTGGCGGCTGCGTGATTGCGCCGCTGACCGCCACCTTTTTGCAACGCTATCCCGAGGTGCGCGTCGAGCTGGATCTCACCAACCGGATGGTCGATCTGGTGGAGGAGGGGGTCGATCTGGCGATCCGCATCGGTGAGATCCACAACGAGGATCTGGTGGCGAAATACCTCTGCCCCTACCGGATGACCATCTGCGCCGCGCCGGACTATTTAGCCCGCCACGGCACGCCGCAAACGCCGGCCGATCTGGTGGATCATCTCTGTCTCTCCCATACGGTGTGGACCGCGCGCAACGAGTGGCGGCTGCCTGGCGCAGAAGGGGAGGTGCGCTGGAAGCGCGATGCGATTTTGCGCTGCAACGACGGCTACGGGCTGCGGATGGCGGCGATTGCCGGGGCGGGACTGCTGTTGCAGCCGGAGGTGCTGGTGGCGGACGCGCTGGCGAGCGGCAGGCTTATACGCGTTTTAGAAAATTACACGCCACAGCCCCGACCGGTGCATCTGTTGTGGCGTCAGGATCTAAGGCCTTTGCCGAAGTTAACCCAGTTTATCACCCATATTATGCAGGCAAACCGCGGTCTGTAATGTCCGTTGATTTGCTCCCTCTCCCTGTGGGAGAGGGCCGGGGTGAGGGCATCAGGCCGCACCCTTCATCAGATGGTCAGAAGCGATAACCTACGCCCAGGTTCCAGCCGTTGATGCCGTAACCGTCACCCGGGTCGACGGTAGTGCCCTGCCAGGGGAAAAGACGTTTCACTTAATCATTGTATTTAAAGCTGAAGCTTAGAGTAATTGACCGATTTTATTATGCAGCTCGTCTAACTCGCTCATTTATTTTTCCCGCAATAGGTCACTAATTATCTGTTAATCGGCGTAATTAAAGTTAATAACGATCCTGAGCGTTGCAACATCAACCGTTATTTCGCAACCCTGCCAGAAAGAGGGCCGTTGCGATGAAATGTTATCGACAAAAAATTTTCGCAGCTCAACCAGCAGATCCAGCAGATCGGCATTAGCCTGTGCGCCAGCGGTAAACCAGTTTGTCTCTCCTGAAAGGCTGTCCACATAATCAAATTCACATTTGCAATGGTTGTTCTCGGGCGATAGTTCAGCGCGCACGATGATCGTTGCGGCGTTATCGGGCGCCGCGGCTATCAAGACTGAGCCAATATCATTATAAATGGCCTGGGAATCGCGCATATTTTCTCCGTGGAGAGGGTTGGTCTTAATTAGGGCAAAGCCCGGTCGGCGCTTTAAGCGGGCCGCACTCATCGTAGCCGTAGACCTTGTAGCCTTTGGCTTTCATGCAGCCTGAGATTTTATCTTCTCTGGCAACTACTTCCTGGAGCGTTTGCCCTGGCCGGGCACTGCCCCCGTTCCAGCTACCGTCATCCAGATTGGCGCGTCTGGGCACCCCGCAGCTGTAAAGATCTTCTTTGCGCTGAGCGGTGTCGGTACGCCCGGTTTTATCCAGCTTCTGGAAGGTCTGGGCGTATTTCACGTACTGATAATCGGTTGAGTCCATATTGTCGACAACACAGCCGCTGAGCAGTAAACAGAAAAAGATGGCGAGTATTTTCATTTGCAGGCCCTTGTAACTTTTTGCATCAACGGATACCAAAAATCCAGAACACCATTCCTGCGGGTATGCCTAAGGCGCCGATATTTAAGATGGTAATCAATTCTTCTTTGCCGAAAGGGAAAGGCTTATCAAAGTCCCAGATTAGCCAGCCTTTCACCAGAAAACAAAAAAGGCCTATCATCATTAATGCTATGCACATTAAAAAACATATGCCCAAAAGCGCCCGGAAGGATTTTTTGGAATTATCCATTTTCATTTCTCTTTATCAGCATGAAGCTCTGCGCTATCGGTCAGGGTTTCCCTCCGCGTCGAAAAGGCAATAAAGGCATGGCACTTCATATACCGGAAGCGAATCAATTAGGGCAAAGCCCGGTCGGTGCTTTAAGCGGGCCGCACGCATCGTAGCCGTAAACCTTATAGCCTTTGGCTTTCATGCAGCTCGATATCTTATCGTTTCTTGCCACGACCTCCTGAAGCGTCTGATCCCGGGTGGAGCTACCGCCGTTATAGCTGCCGTCGTCCAGGTTAGCCTTTCTGTCCACGCCGCAGCTGTAGAGATCCTCTTTACGCTGCGCCTCGTTGGTTCGCCCGGTGCTGTCCAGCTTCTGGAAGGTCTGGGCATATTTCACGTACTGATAATCGGTTGAGTCCATATTGCCCACCACGCATCCGGTGAGCAGGAGGGGTAAAAGAACCAGCAGACTTTTTTTCATGTTTCGCTCGCTTACTGAGAGGTTGAGAAAATAAATTGCAGCAGTTCAGGCGACACCAGTTCGCTCATGGCAAACGGTGTGGCAATCGGAATGGCTGCGACGGTCCAGGTATTGGCCGCTGCGTTGGCGAGCGGGCCGCGATCGCGCGCGGTATTCCCCTCTTTATCATAAAAACCAGGCAGTTGACCGCCGACCAAATCATGCGTTCCGGCATAGCTTTCCACCAGATCGTCAAGGAAGGAGCCAGGCGTATAGGTTATTGGTCCCATCATGCCAACCCCGCCCTGGAAGCCGCCCGTTGGGCCATATAGCCCGCCCGATAACGTCTGGTCTTTTAGCAGCGCGTCGAAGGTCTTATGGTCATCATCCCCGATATACTGAACCCGACCTTTGTTATCGAGGATCAGCGCGTTGCCGTTATTCGTATCATGGCGGCAGCGAATATTGCCGTCTCCGCAGATGATGTCCAGACCGACCCTGACCCCACCGGCTTTAATGCCGTCGTAAAGGCCGTTGCTTGGCCCGGAGATATTGCTGATTTCGTTGCCGTCCTGGTCGACAACCCCCGGGAAGAGCATCGAGTTCTTGATGGTCTCCTCGCGCATTTTCGTCGCCGCCAGCGACAGCGTGCCTTGGGTGACGGCCGCGTCAGGCGATCCGGCCACAATCCCCACCAGCGTTTGCAGGAATCGGCGTTGGTATTGCAGTTTGTAGATATTTTCCAGCGCGGCATCGCGCTTCGCGGTATCGCCGCCTTTAAGCGCCTCCTGCAGCTCCTGGCGCGCCGCCGCCTGTTGGCCATCAAGATACTCGCCAATCTGGCGGTTGGCATTCTCTTTGAAATCACGCGTTACGTTCACCTGCAGGTTCAGCTCTTTGAACACCTCGTCCTTGTCGAAATTATTCGCCAGCGCGCCGGAGTTGGCCGCCGCCGTTTCGGTGGTGATATCGGTCTTCACCCCGTCGATGGCCTGCTGCTGCCCGTCCGGCCTGGTGATGGTGATATTGTCGGTGCTGATTCCGCTGCGGGTAACCGAGCTATCGCTGCCGCTGTCGTGGCCGATGCCGAAGGTGATATTTTTATCCAGCGACGCGGCGCCGGTCGCCAGGTGGGTATTGCCGTTCTGGTCGGTGACCGTTTTGCCGCTCTGAGGCGCGGCGTTATCCCCGAGCCCCAGATCGGCATTCATGCTCATGGAGCCGCCAATGCCAAAACCGTTGCCCTCAAATTCCGAGGTATTGTGCACGTCGCGCCAGCTCAGGGTGCCGGTACTGAACTGGTTTTTGCCCGCCAGCTCCGCGCTCTCGCTGGAGGTTATCAACCCGCCCACCAGATCGGTATGATCCTTCACGTTGATGTTATAGCCGTCGGCCCCGGCGAAGACGCCGGACTGCTCCTGCACCGAGGCGTAGTCGGCATTTACCTTCGACTGGCCGTAGTTGCCCGAAGCGGCAAAGCCGAAGCCCGCGGTCACCTGGCCACCCATGTTCTTCTGCTCGCCTTTGTAGGTCATGGTGTCCTGCAGGCTTTCGATGTTCAGGTTGTCGGCGGTGATATCCACCCCTTTGCCCAGCAGCTGTCCGCCGCGCAGGGTGGTGTCGCCGCCGCTGATGAGGGTGGTCTGGCTGTCCATATCCCCGACGTGGCTGTTGCGCCACGAGAGCTCATCGCCGTTGCCGTAGCCTTTGCCTTTGTTAGCACCGGCGGTCACGCCAAAGGAGGCGCCGCCCTGGCCGTAGCTCACCGCCACGCCCGCGTTCCAGCCGCTGGAAGCGTTATTCGAGCGGTCATGGCGCTGCTGTTCGGCGGCGAGGATATTGATATCGTTATCGGCGAACAGGGTGGTGCCCTGTCTGCCGCTCACGTCCGAGCCGATAATATTGATATCCGACCGCTCGCCTCCGGTGGCCACCACCACCGCCTTCTGACCCGCATTCACTTTGCTCGCCAGCGCCGAGGTGCTGTCGGTGGTATCGGTCTGGCTCTGCCTGCTCTGGCCATAGGTCAGGGACACGCTTACGTTCTGCGCCGCCGCCTGGGCGCCGTCCGCCATCAGCCCCTGGGCGGTGTTCATCATGGCGCTGGCGGCGCGGGCGCTGTCCCAGGCGGCGTTAGCGGCGGCCAGCATGTTGATACGGTCGTCGTTGCTCTTGCCGACGTTTTGCGTGGAGTTGAGCGCGCTCTGGAGCGCCGATACCACGGGCACGTTAACGGCCAGGGTAAAGCCTTTCTGTTCAACGGTGCGTTTGTACTGCGACGCGTAGGTATCCTCCGCCGCCTCGATGGTGACGTTTTTCCCCTGGATCCCCACGCTGCCGTTGGGCGACGAGACGGTACTGCCGGTCTGGCGATAGTCGTTCCCCGCCATCAGTACCGTATCGCCCTGCAGGCTGCCCACCAGCGAGCCTTGTCCCGCCAGCGCCTGGCTGGCTTGATCGACGCTCTCTTTGCGCGATCCTACGGTAAAGCCGAGGCCGCCGGAGCTCATCAGGCCCGATTTCTTCTCTTCTTTGAGGTGGGACTCATCGTTGCGCCCGCCCATGGTCGTCAGGGTCAGATCGTTACCGGCGCGCAGGGCCACGTCGCTGGTGCCAACCACGCTGCTGCCTGCCACGGTGAGGTCGTTACCGGCGGCGATATTCACCGAGCCGGCGCTCAGTTCGCTGCCCTGAACGGTCTGGCGATCCACCGTGTCGCGGGTTTTAGTGGTGGTTTTCGAGAGCCAGCCGTTGCCGCCCACTACCTTATGGCGCTCGTCGAGCTGGTCGTCGTTGAGCACCCCTTCGATGTTGACGTTGTTATTGGCGGCCAGCGCCAGCGCGCCGTCGGAGGTCACGCGGGCGGCACGGGCGTTGATATCATTACCCGCCTGCACGGTAACGCCGCCGGTGCCGCTCAGGGCGCTGCCGTTGTTCTCCCGGCTGCTCTGCTTCAGGCTATTGTCCGCATCCCACACCAGGCTATCAGCGCGTGCGGTTTCCACCGTGTTCAGGTTGACGTCCCGTCCGGCCACCAGCTGCGCCTTGCCGTTCTCGCCGCTGGCGATCACCTGCGCGCCGGTGAGGGTGATATCCCGCCCGGACTGCAGCGCCAGCTTGCCGTTATCGCCCTGCACGTAAATGCCGGAGACGCTGTCGATGGTGGTGCGGGCGAAGTTATTTTCCCCGTTCACGCTCTGCGCGCTGGTGGTTGTGGTGGTGACGTTAATATCGCGCCCGGCGCTGGCCAGCACGCTGCTGTCGCCGACGATGGCGCCGCCGATATTGTTGATATCGGTGCGGGCGTTCAGGTTGACGTCCGCCCCCTGAATGGTGCCGGTCTGGTTGATGATGTTGTCGGCATCCAGCTGCAATACTTTGCGCCCGGCAATGGTGCCGCTGTTGAACAGGTCGCCGTTGAGCTTCATCGACACGTTGTTGCCGGCAATCAGCGCGCCGGAGCCGTCGATGTCGCCCTGTTTCACTTTGGCGTAGACCTGCGGCACCAGCACGGTCTCCATCGAGCCGTTCGGCATTTTCACCTGGGTGTTGACCAGCCAGACGATATCCCCGGTCAGCAGCGCCATCTGCTCCGGGGTGAGCGCCACGCCGAGCTTCAGGTTGTACGCTTTGCCGAAGGTGATACCGCGGTCCATCAGCGCCTTGTACTGCTCCTCGTCGTTCTTGTAACCGTCCAGATAGCGCTGGCCGGTGATGCCAATCACCTGCTCGCGGATCAGGCGCTGCTCGTAGTAGCCGTCGCCCAGCCGTTTAATGGTGCTGTCGCCATCGGCGGTAAAGGCGTTCTGCATATAGTCGCTGCCGAGCCACTGGCGCTCGTTGGTAAAGCGCGGATCGGTCTCCACCAGGTAAGGAACGTCCGCCGAGGGGTTAACCTTAAACAGGCTGTTGTCCGGCAGGGCGGTGTTGGGGCCGATAATGCGGATCGCGCCGTCGGCCGGGGTCACTTCAAACTGCTGCCCGGCGGGCGGGGTCACCGGCTCGCCCGGCGAGACGGTCTGCTGCGGGGCAGGCTGCACGCCCGCCGCCTGACCAATGGCCACGTCGGTGCTCTGCAATACCAGCGGGGTGATGCTGAGGTTGCTGCCCTCTACGCTGCCGTTGCTTACCAGCTGGCCCGGCTTCAGGGCGATGCTCTGAATAGCCGTTGGCGGCGTATAGGCGGTGCGATCGCGACCCTGTTCATCGCCGCCCTTGTGGCGAATGCGGTAGTAGTGGGTGACGGTGCCCTCGTCGGTGGTGTAACGCTCGCCGGGCACGTCGTCGTTCTGCACGCTGCCCAGCTGGTCAATCGCCAGGGTGCCGCCCGCGATAACCTGGCTCTTGTCGTTAAACAGCCTGTCGCCGGTCAGCAGCATATTGCCGCCGGCGAGGATCTTCGCCGGGTCGCTCTCTTTGATGCGGGTCTCGTCGATCGTGCGGGTGTAGTCGTACTGGTTGAAGTTGTCGTTATTGGAGCCGGATTTTTCCGGCGTGTTGAGGTTACGCAGGCCGTCAGCGGAGTTGCTGTTAACCTTCACCCCCTCATCGCCCGCCTTCCAGCGGTTGGTTGATCCCGAGTGCTGGTACTCGGTCAGATCTTCCTGCGATACCCGCACCACTTCGGTGGAGAAATGGTCGTTGATGTTGTTGATCTGCCCGGCGGCAATCGCCATATCCCCGGCAGACTCGATGGTGGAGCTGTGGTTATTGATGGTTCCCGCGCGTCCGGTGACGGCGCCGCTATCGTCCAGCGCGCCGCCGATAGCCATGCTGCCGGCGCTGTAGATCAGGGCGTGGTCCTGATTGTTCAGGGTCTGTACCCCCAGGTTCACCCCCTCGCGCCCGGCGAGGGTCGCCGCGGTGCCGTTTTCCGCAAGGTTATTAAAGGTGATGCTATTCACCCCGACCATGTCGCCATAAATTCGCCCGGTGCCGACGTTGGTGAGGGTGTTAGCGTTAATACGGGTGTTAATCCCGTCGATCAGGCCGGTGTTATATATCGTGCCGACGGCGGTCAGGGTGGTGCTGCCGGCGTTGATTTCGCCGCTGGCGAGGTTAGTCAGGTTCGCGCTCTGCACGCTAAGCGCGCTGCCCGCCATCAGCTTACCGCCGTTAGTGAGATCGCCTGCGGTGGTGAAATTAAGATTCCCGTTGGCGATGGTGCTGCCGCTGTTGTTTACACTGGCGTTGCTGTGCAGATCCATATCCCCCAGCGACAGCAGCTGGCCGCTGGCGTCCAGGGTATCCGCCTGCACGTTCAGCGTTTTACCGGCCTTAAGGGTGCCGCCCGCGTTGATCAGGTTCAGGGCGCTGCCGCTGAGATCCAGCGTGCCGCCCGAGGCCAGCGCTCCGGCGCTGTTATTGAGCACGCCGCTGTTATCAATGGTCAACGTACTATTTGCCAGGATGCTGCCGCTCTGGTTATCCAGACTCGCGCTATTAAGCGTCAGGCTCTGGCCCTCCAGCCCCTGGTTTTCGCCGAGGGTATTCTGGTTCACAAGGTTCAGGGCGCTGAGGGTCAGGTGTTTGCCGCTGCGGATAAGCCCGGAAACGTTATCCACCACCCCCTGGGCGCCGTCGAGCAGCAGATCGCCCACCGACTGGATCTGCCCGCCGCCGTTTTGCAGGCTGGCGGTATGCAGGGCGGTGTCGGCCTCGCCGATGACGCGCCCGCCGCTGCGGTTATCGAGATCCGCCGCCGCGATATCCGCCGCGCCGCCTGCCGCCAGCGTGCCCGCCTGGTTATTGATGCTCTGCGCCGAGAGGTTCAGCGCCCCCAGGCTGTTCAGGGTGCCGCCGGCGTTATCCAGCGCGCCGGTGGTGAGGTTGACCCCGTCGCCCTGCAGGACGCCGCTCTGGTTATTGATGCCGCCGGTGCTCAGCGACAGGCTCTCTGCCGCCGCCAGCTGCCCGCCGGCGTTGTTAAGGGCGTCGCCGATAAAGGCCAGGCTATCGCCGGAGAAGGTGGTGCCGCGGCTGTTATCCAGCAGGCCGCCGCTCAGGGTCATGGTGCCAACGGATTTCAGCGCGCCGCCGCTATTGCTGAGGGTGTGGAAGCCGGCGCTCAGGCGCCGGTTGGCGCCAATCTGGCCGCCGCTGTTATCAATGTTGCCGGCGTTAAGGCTGACGTCGCCGTCGCCTGCCAGGAAGCCGCCCTGGTTATTCAGCGCGCCGCTCTCAAGATTCAGGGAACCCTGAGAGAGCAGGGCGCCGGACTGGTTCGCAAACTCGCCGCCGTTAAGATCAAGGGTTGCGCCGTTGGCAACGATGGTCCCGTGCTGGTTATTGAGATTCGCGGCGCTGATGCGCTGGGTTTTGGCCGCCTCGATGCGCCCGCCGGCGTTGTTTACCCCCTGGCGGGCGGTAATCTCCCCGTCGCCCGCGGCGGCGGAGATCAGCCCCTGGCGGTTATCCAGGCCGTCGGCGTCAAGCTCTGCTTTGCCCGCCACCGCCACGATCTTGCCGCTGCTATTATCCACGGCGCCGGCCTGCAGCCGCACGCCCTTTGTCGCCACGATCTTGCCGCTGGTATTATCCACGGCCCCGGCCTTCAGACGCACGCCGTTTGCCGCGCCGATCTGCCCCTGGCTGTTATCGATTTTGCCCGGCAGGTTCACCGCCAGGTCGCCGCTGCCGCTCTGGACGATGTTGCCTTTACGGTTGCTGAGGTCGCGGGCGCTGAGGGTCAGCTCGTTTGCTCCCAGCGAGCCGCCGTCGTTGTTCAGCATCCTGCCGCTGCGCAGGGTCAGGGCGTCGGCGCTGACCTTCGCGCCGGCGGTGTTCAGATCCCCCGCGCCGCCGTCCAGCAGGAGACGTTTACCCTGGGTCTGGCTGCCGCTGACGTCCACCCCCTGGCCGCGGGCGCTCAGATTACCCCCCGCCAGGTTTTGCCCGTGGGCGCTAAGCTGGCCGCTGGCGCTGATTTCCAGATCGCCCGCGTCGGCGAGCTTGCCGTCGCTTTTCACCCCGGCGGCCAGCACGCTCTCTTTGCTGCCGGTCAGGCTGGCGGCGCTCGCGCGCACGTTGTTAGCGGCGGTAATCACCCCGCTGTTGTTGAGCTCACCCGCGGTTTGCAGGCTGGCACCGTCGCCGGCGCGCAGGGTGCCGCTGTTCTCGATGCGCCCGTCGGCGGAGATCGTCACGCTGCCCGCCTGGGCGCCGATGGCCCCGGCGTTGCGCACCCCCACGCCGCGCTCGGTGCCGACCATGCGGATTTTACCGGCGTACATGCCGCCGAGGCTGGCCACGTCTACCGCCAGCTGCGGACGGCTGGCCGGATCCTCGCTGCCTTTTTCAATTTTTTCGTGGGCCGCGTCCACCCGGTTGCGCCCGGTGGTCACCTTCAGATCTTTAGCCCACAGCCCGGCGTTAACCTTCACCGAACGGGCGATGATGTCGGTGTAATCCGCGCCGGTAGTGTCCATCCCGGCGCCGTCCACCACCACCTCGCCGCGCTCGACGTTAAAGCCGGTGAGGTTGCCGTCCTTCATCTGCGCCTGGCCGGTGGTGAGGGTAGCGCGGTTGGCGTTGATAAAGCCGCAGCCGCTGCAGGTGATGCCCGCCGGGTTGGCGATCACCACCTGCGCTTTTTTACCGGCCACTTCGATCATGCCGTTGAGCTTGCTGGGGTCGCGGGAGCTCACCTCGTTAAGGATCACCTTAGCTTCGCCCCGGGCTAACCACGGGTTGCCCGCCACCATGCCGCCGAGGTTGGTCTGCACGTTTTTGTGGGAGTTATTAAGGATCGCCCCTTTTTTGTCGACGTCGAACCGGGTGTAGTTGTTACGCGATACCCCGGCCTTCGACGGCGTCTGGATATTGACCTGCGGCGTGCCGTTGGCGCTGTTAATCACCGTCGGCTGCTGGTTTTTGGGCGCGCCGGGGTTGGCCACTATCGCGGCCCCGGCGCCGTGCACCACCCCCATCGCCAGCCACAGGCTGAAGCTCAAGGCGCTTACCTTGCCGACCAGGCGGCTATGCGTATGCCCGATACCGGAGGCGCGGGACGAACCGGCGCGGCCGGAGCGGGCGATATCCGCCACCACCATCAGCATGCCGCGCGCTTTGTTAAAGATAATTCGGTAGAGGTTCTTATTCATGGTTCGTTCCTGTAAACGCTTCCGGCAGGCTCACGGCGAGCGGGTGATTCTGTTGCCACACACGGGCTTGTTGACGGCTGATGCGGTTGCCGTGAAAGAGCATTACGCGCTTGCCGCGCTCGGCGCCCCGGTGATAGAGCGCGCGGCAGACGTGGTCCGGGAAAAAATCCCGGCGCATCAGGGCGTACATTTCCGCGGTGTGGCCGAAGGGGGCGATCCAGTCGCAAAACCAGATCCGGTCGCCGCTGTCCCAGTCCTCTTCCCGCATCTCAATGGACGGGCGGGTGAGGTAGCGCCCCTCCGCCTCCTCGTTGAGCCAGGCCCAGCTGAGGAAAAAGACCGGGCGATCGTCTTTGGCAATCAGTACGTACTGACGCCGCTTGATGATGGGCAGCAGCAGGGTCGGCAGGGCGTGCAAGGGCGCGTCCCGGTGCAGGGGGGAGTGCATCCACAGCCAGACGCTGGCGCCCAGCACCTCGGCTTCGCTCTCTTCGCCGCCGAGCAGCAGCGGGGCTTTGATCTCCAGGTTGCCAACGCGCATTACCAGCTCCAGTTCAGGTTAAAGCCGAGGGTCAGGCTGCTGGTCTCGAAGCCGTCCGGCTTTGAGAACGGCGTGCCGGCAAAGAGGTCGTAGCCGGTGTTAAAGGCGTTGCCGCGCAGGCCCACTACGCCGCCCGCCAGGTGTCTGCCGATGGGCAGATCCGCGCTGTAGCCGCCCACTTCGCCGTAGTCGGCGCCGAGGTAGAGCTCCTGGTTGGGTAGCGGCGTGCGCCAGGCCAGATCGTTACGCACGTACCAGCCGTGGCTGGCGCTCAGGGTGCGCTCGCCGTCAAACCCGCGCACCGTCCAGCGGTTGCCGATGGCGAACTGCTCCTGCGGGGTCAGCGGCGTGTTGCTGATCTGGCGCAGGTACTGCACGTTGTAGCGGAAGTTTTGCGTGCCGATGGCAAAGGGGAGATCGAGCTGGGCGTTCAGCTGGGTAATTTTGCCAAGGGCGGTGGCCTCGCCCCAGAACTCCTCCGGCGCGGGCTGGGCGCCAAACCAGCGGGTACCGCGCTGATAGCTGATGCCCGCATCCAGCGTTGCCTGGCCGATATAGTGGCGATGATCCAGCCCGACCCGCCAGCCGGCGGTCTGACGGCGCTGAACGCCCACTTCGGTATCGTCGATATAGTTGCGGGTCTCCCGCGCCAGCACGTCGTAGGTAAAGGTGGTTTTTTGCGAGCCGCTGCGGTGCAGCACGCGGCTGAGCTGCACGTCGAGGTTTTTGCTCTTGCCGCTGTAGCGGTAATCGCCGTTCTCGCCGGCCACGGTCTGGTGATAGTCGTAATCGCTGCCGGTCACCCCCAGCATCCAGTAGCCAAAGGGCACCGAGTAGTGGGCGGTGTAGTTTTTACTGCCCTTGCCGCTCTTGTCGTTCAGATCGTGGCTGGCATAGATATAGAAGAGATCGCTCAGCGAGAAGGGGTTATCCAGCGACAGGGTCACGCCGCCCTGGTAGCGGCCGGTGGTTTCGGTGCCGGCATCGTCCAGCGACAGGCCGAGGCGCCACATCTTGCTCTGCTTGCGGGTGATGACCACGTCGCTCTCGCCCGGCTTCTCGCCCGGCACCAGCTCCATGCTGGCCTCCACCGTGGGCAGGCGCTGCAGGTTTTCCAGCCCCTGCTCGATGTCGCGCAGATCCAGCAGGTTGCCCTCGTGCGCCGGGAAGGCGCTGTAAAGCTGAATATAATCGTCGCTCTCTGCGGTCAGCTTCACGTTGCGGATATAGCCCGGCACTATGGTCAGCTTCAGGGTGCCGCTTTTCAGATCCTGCGACGGGGCCAGCACGCGGGTGGTGATCCAGCCATGATCGACAATGCGGTTCTGCATGGTGCTCATCAGCAGGTTAATGCCTTTCCCGCCCAGGCAGCGCCCCTGCGCCTGGTCGGCAATCCGCTGTAGCGGCAGCCAGTGGGGCAGAGCCTCTTCGCCGCTTAACTCCACCCGGTTAATGGGGAAGCAGGGGGTTTCCGTTGGGAAGACTATTTTGCCAAAGCCCGACGTCGGCTCGGAAAGGCGCACATCCGGCACCGGCGGAGTTAACTGCTGCTCCACGGCCCGCTGACGCTGCTGTTGAATAATAAACTGGTTATCAGGCTCTGCCGCACGGACAGAAAGCGTCAGGGACAGGCCTGCGGCCGTCGCTATTATCAGGGCGTTATTATGTCGGGCTATCATGGATGCGTCCGGGCTGTGTAAGCAAAAAGGAGACAATGTGAATTAGTGTAAAATTGTTTAAGTATTGGCGGGGTAATAAAAGGGGGATTATTCCTAAAGCCCGGATTATTCCGAGTCAGGCTATCCTTAAATCTGGTAGGTCATGGGGCTAAGGGGGGTTCCACGCGGACAGTAGCTATTACCCGCGCGAAACTTAAGTGAAATTTAACGATTATTTCTGCAGACGATCGACGCGTACAACCGGGGGCGTCATTTTTTTATCCAGACTACCGCTGATGCTAATCAGGTTATCGGGCTGAACCTCGCGGCCATCAAATACCGCCTTGGGAATAATGGTATCGATAGTGCCGGTTTTATCGCGGAATTTAAATTTATCGTTACCGCTGCCGTCAATTAAATTACCGCGTAATGAAATACTGGCCCCATCGTGCATCTCCTTTGCCTGCTTAACGGTCATCGAGCGGGCGTCCTCTGCACCGCGGTATCCATCGTCCAGCGAGTGCGGCGGCGGGGGAGCAGCATCTTTTTTCAGTCCACCATTATCGTCGGCATAGGCCGCGGGGATTAAAAGACAACACAATAAGGGCGCGACGGATATTTTCATACTGACTCCTTGGTTAATACTGACTTGACAGTTTAAGCCTGGTTGCTATTTTTTATTTTGCAAACAGGAACAGTCTTAATCAAATTTATCTATAAAAATCATCTGGCTGCATAATTTTAATAAACGGAACGGTGAGGTGATATATGACCAAAATGGAAGAAAGTTCGCAGCCGCTGCCCGGCATAAAGCAGAGCCGCTTCGCTTTACAGTTTGAGTATTTCTGCCACCGTTTCGGTTTTGGCCTGCTGCTGATTATTATTGCCGCTGCGCTTGCGGGTCTTTTTTCTGATGGTTATTTCAGTTCAACTTCTCTCGCTAACCCAACTAATAGCCTTAAAGTTGATTACCAACGTTTTGGCCGCCTGCAAAATCAAATTCAGCTAAAAATAACCACGCATTGGCCTGAGGCTGGCCGCCATGTTTTGCGTATTGGTCATGACTATACCGCGCGATTTGAAACGGAAAATATCTGGCCGCAGCCCGATGAAATGTATAGCGAGGGAGGGGCGCTTATTCTGATCTATAACGAGGTGAAATCCCGGGGCGATTTTTCCGTCTGGCTCTATACCAGCCCGGATCGGCCCGGCAAGGCCGTTACCTCCGTTGCCGTAAATAACGAGCCAGCGGTTTCGTTCTGGCAGTTTATCTATCCTTAGGGGGCTGTTATGGAGATGATCCTCAGGGCCGCAGCCATTTATTTAATCCTGCTGGTGGTCTTTAAAATTGCCGGGCGGCGCGCCCTGCTGCAAATGACCAGCTTTGATCTAATCCTCCTTTTAATTATTAGTGAGGCGACCCAGCAGGCGCTGTTGGGGAGCGATTTTTCAGTAACCGGGGCGATGCTGACTATTATTACGCTGGTGGCGATAGACATGCTTTTTGGCGTAATAAAGAAATATATCTCAGGTGCAGAATCACTGCTGGACGGTTCGCCGGTTATTCTGGTAGTACACGGCGAGTTACAGCAGGAGAAATTAAAAAAGGTCGACGTGTCCGGTGACGATATTCTGGTTTCTGCCCGACAGAATCACGGCATTGTCGATCTGAAAGAAATTAAATACGCCATTCTTGAGCGTAATGGTCATATTTCTATTATTCCCGAAGAGAGTTCATCATGACAGCCAATATCTGGAATGAAGCAAAAACGACGAAAGAGCTAACCCGACAGGTGGCGGAAGTGCTGCCCGAGCTGGGGTGGTATTTAACCACCGCCGAGTCCTGCACCGGCGGCAACCTCGCCTCGGCGCTCTGCGCCGAGTCGGACACCGCCGACTTTTTTGAAACCGGGATTGTCACCTTCAGCGATGACGCCAAGCACAACGTTCTGGGGGTCAATAAAGCCACCCTTGAGAAGTACACCGCCGTCAGCGAACAGACGGTAAAAGAGATGGCGCTGGGGGCGCTGAACGTGGCGAAGGCGGACCTCAGCATCGCCATTAGCGGCTACGCCGGGCCGGACGGCGGCGAGGACGGCACGCCGGCGGGCACCGTCTGGTTTGCCTGGGGATTTCGCGGGGAGGCCACCGCCGCCGTTCAGCACTTTACCGGCGAGTGTCAGGATGTGATTGAGAAAGCGGTTCGCTATGCGCTTTCGGAAATGTTGCGGCAAATTCCGCAGTGGAAAAAGAAACTGCACTAAGGAGAGCATGATGGGCGTTGTGGTTATCACAGGTGCGACGGCAGGAGTAGGGAAAGCAACGGCGCTGCGTTTTGCCGAAGCAGGCTATGACGTGGGGATTATCGCGCGCGATGACCACAGTCTGGAGGTTGCCCGAAATGAGATAGCGCAGGCAGGGGTAAAGTGCCATACGGTAAACGCCGACGTGGCCGACGGCGGCACGATTATGGCCGCGGCGCAGGAGATTGAGCAGCAGCTCGGCCCCATTGACGTGTGGGTTAACAATGCCATGTGCGCGGTGCTGGCGCCGTTTCGCACCATGCATGATGACGAGTTTCGCCGGGTGACGGACGTGACCTATCTAGGCTATGTTAACGGTACCCGGGCGGCGCTGGCGGTAATGACTCCCCGCGACAGGGGGATGATTATTCAGGTGGGCTCCGCGCTGGCCTATCGCTCCATCCCGCTTCAGTCTGCCTACTGCGGCGCCAAGGCGGCGATCCGCGGCTTTACCGACGCCGTGCGTACCGAGCTTATCCACGAGAAGATCAATATTCACCTGACCATGGTGCAGCTGCCCGGCATGAATACCCCGCAGTTTGACTGGGCGCGCAATAAATTTGCCTTCACCATGCGCCCGGTGCCGCCGGTCTACGAGCCGGAGGTGGCCGCCCAGGCCATTTTCAACGTGGTAAGCCGCCCGGTGCGCGAGCTGTGGGTGGGGCAAAGCACCATGAAGGCGATTATTGGCCAGTTTCTCTTTCCCGGCCTGCTCGATCGCCTGATGGTGAAAAAAGCGTGGGAAGGGCAGATGACCGGCGAGCTGAACGCCCCTGAGCGGGAGGATTATCTCGCGGGCCCGGTTCGCGGCATGCATCAGGTGCACGGCCGCTTCTCCGCAGAGGCCAAAAACCGCGCTACGGCTATCACCTCCGGCGTGCCGGGCAAGGTGCTGGTGGGTACGGCTGCGCTGGCGACCGGGCTGCTGCTGGCCAGGCTCTGCGCCCCGCGTAAAAAGTAGTTAAATCCCGCCGGATGCAAATCCGGCGGGGCTCCTCTTAGTGATACCCCTCATCGCCCGATACCTTGCCGCGGAAGACGTAATAGCTCCAGGCGGTATAGACCAGGATCACCGGGATAATCAGCAGCGTGCCCACCAGCATAAAGAGCTGGCTGGACGGCGGCGCGGCGGCATCCCAGATGGTAATGGCCGGCGGAATGATGTGCGGCCACAGGCTGATGCCCAGCCCGCTGAAGCCGAGGAAGATCAGCCCGAGGGTCAGAATAAAGGGCATAACGTGGCTGTCGCGGTTAACGCTGAGGCGCCAGATCCACAGGCCAAACACCACCACCAGTACCGGAACCGGCAGGAAGTAAAAGAAGTTGGGCAGTGAGAACCAGCGATCGGCCACAAACTGCCAGCCCAGCGGCGTCCAGATGCTCACCACCGCAATCACCGCAATCAGCGCCAGCAGCACGCGGCGTGTAAGCTGGCGCATGTGCGTCTGCAGGTCTCCTTCGCTTTTCATAATCAGCCAGGTGGTGCCGAGCAGGGCATAGGCCACCATCAGCCCCAGGCCGCAGAAAAGGTTGAAGGGGGTCAGCCAGTCCAGCGCCGATCCGACAAAGCGGCGGTTCTCCACCTCAAAGCCGTTAATCATCGCCCCGACCACTATCCCCTGGCTAAAGGTGGCCAGCAGGGAGCCGCCGGCGAAGGAGTAGTCCCAGAATTTGCGGTGCGAGGGGGTGGCCTTAAAGCGAAACTCAAAGGCCACGCCGCGGAAGATCAGGCCAATCAGCATGGCGGTAAGCGGAATGGTCAGGGCGTCGATAATCACCGCGTAGGCCAGCGGGAAGGCGCCAAACAGCCCCGCGCCCCCCAGCACCAGCCAGGTTTCGTTCCCGTCCCACACCGGGGCGACGCTGTTAACCATGACGTCCCGTGCCTGCGGGTCGCGTTCGAAATAAAAGAGCATGCCGATACCCAGGTCGAAGCCATCCATAATGATGTACATCAGGGTGGCGAAGACGATGATGGCAAACCAGATTACTGAGATATCGACGCCCATTATGGTTTCTCCTCTTGCGGAACGCCTTCAGCCGCGGAGAGCGGACGCGCCGGCCTGCCGTCGGTGTTTAACGTCAGATCCTGCGTCGGCTGCGGCCCTTTCTTAATCAACCGCACCAGATAGAGATAGCCCACGCCAAATACCGAACAGTAGACGACGATAAAGGCCAGCAGGCTGATGCTCATCTGCAGGGTACCGTGCAGGGAGACCGCGTCTATGGTGCGCAGATAGCCGTACACCACCCACGGCTGGCGGCCCACTTCGGTGGTAATCCAGCCCGCCAGCACCGCGACCAGCCCGGCCGGACCCATGCAGAGGGCAAACCAGTGGAAGGGGCGCGACTGATAGAGCCGGTGGCGGTAGCGCAGCCACAGGCTGCCGAGGCCGAGGGCAATCATCAGCAGGCCGAGGCCAACCATCACGCGGAACGACCAGAAGACGATGGTGGAGTTAGGGCGGTCCTCTTTCGGGAAATCCTTCAGCGCCGGCACCTGTTTATCCAGGCTGTGGGTGAGGATCAGGCTACCCAGCGCCGGGATCTCCAGCCCGTATTTGGTGCGCTCCTCTTCCATATCCGGCAGGCCGAACAGCAGCAGCGGGGTGGCCTCGCCGGGCGGGTTCTCCCAGTGGCCCTCGATGGCGGCAATCTTGGCCGGCTGATGCTCAAGGGTGTTCAGGCCGTGCATATCCCCCACCAGCGCCTGCACCGGCGCCACCAGCAGCGCCATCCACAGGGCCATGGAGAACATTTTGCGCACCGCCGGGGTGTCGTTCCCGCGCAGCAGATGCCAGGCCGCAGAGGCGCCAACGAACAGGGCGCTGCTCAGGAAGGCGGCGATCGACATATGTATTAAGCGGTAGGGGAACGACGGGTTAAAGATGATAGCGAACCAGTCCTCGGGAATAACCTGGCCGTTTTCGATGCTGAACCCCTGGGGGGTATGCATCCAGCTGTTGGAGGCGAGGATCCAGAAGGTGGACATCAGGGTGCCGAGCGCCACCATGCAGGTAGCAAAGAAGTGCAGGCCGGGGCCGACCTTGTTCCAGCCGAAGAGCATCACGCCCAGGAAACCGGCCTCAAGGAAGAAGGCGGTGAGAACTTCATAGGTCAGCAGCGGGCCGGTAATGCTGCCGGCAAACTGCGAGAATCCGCTCCAGTTGGTACCAAACTGGTAGGCCATCACCAGCCCGGAGACGACGCCCATCCCGAAGTTAACGGCGAAAATTTTGAGCCAGAAATGGTATAGCGAGCGCCAGACATCGTTTTTAGTACGCAGCCACATCCCTTCCAGCACCACCAGATAGCTGGCGAGGCCGATGGTCAGCGCCGGGAAGATAATGTGAAATGAGACGGTAAAAGCAAACTGGATTCTGGCGAGATGAAATGCATCGAGTTCTAACATTATCCTCTTCCCCCATCAACAAAATGCCCCGCCGAAACGGGGCATTGCGATATGGCTAATTCTAATGGGGTTACGGTTTTTTCTTACCGGCACCTAATTCGGCCCCGGTAAGCGGATCGGCTTTCGGATCCGACTCGGTGCGTTTCGCCATCGCTTTCAGCAGGGTTGCCTGCTCTTCGCTCAGGGTCACTTGCGCACTACCATCACCACCATCTACGGCCGGCTGCGGATTGGTGACATAGTCAAAGTGCTTGTCACTGTTCCAGCTGCCGCGAACTTCACCACCTTCAGACATATCATAGTAGGTGTTGGCGTATTGTTCGATTGGCGGCAGTTTTCCTGGTGGATAGTTATTGCGAATAGACTGCAACGCTTTCTCGAAGGAGAGCTGGTGCGCCACTTCACGGGTCATCAGGAACGCCAGGGCATCTTTTACGCCCGGATCGTCGGTCACGTTGATCAGACGCTCGTAAATGATTTTGGCGCGGGCCTCGGCGGCGATGTTTGAGCGCAGATCCGCGGTCACTTCACCGATGGTATCCACATAGGCTGCGGTCCATGGAACGCCTGCGGAGTTGGTCAGGGCCGGGCCACCGCCGTACAGCAGCGAGGTAATGTGGCTGTCGTTACCGTTTGCCGTAAGCGAACGGTAAAGTTCTGCCTCATTTTCGGTGCCTTCCGCCAGCGCGCCTTTGGCCCCTTTGTTCAGCATCCCAACCAGGGTGCCGATAATTTCCAGGTGGCTCAGCTCTTCAGTAGCGATATCCAGCAGCATATCTTTACGACCCGGATCCTCGTCACCCAGACCCTGGGTGAAGTAGCGGCAGGCCGCGGCAAGTTCGCCCTGCGGGCCGCCAAACTGTTCGAGAAGCAGGTTAGCGAGGCCTGGGTTAGGCTCCGCAACGCGCACGGTATACTGCAGCTGTTTTACATGTCTGAACATAGGCTTCCTCCCTGGTTATTTTTTCGCTTCAACGCCGTCGGCGTCGGAACGCAGAAGGAACTGTTCGGTGGTGTCCGGGATGTGGCGGATAAGCCAGTCGGCCATCTGCTGTTCCTGGGCCAGGATCCCTTCGATTGCCGGCACGGAGGCGGTGTCACCGGCCTTTTTCGCCGCTGCCAGCAGTGAGGTATAACAGGCTATTTCGAACTGCTCGAAGACGTAACCGCTGATGGAGCCTTTTACGATCTCATCAGAGGCCGCCATACCGCCCATTGACTGGCCGAAGGCCATCATTTTGCTCATTGAGTCTTTGAGCACCGAGCGGGAGATGTCATTGCGGTCAAGGATCTCTTCCAGCACGGTGATCTGGTGTTTGGTTTCGGAGATGTGCTGTTCAATACGGGCACGTACGTCCGGATAGTTGTCAATGCGGCTGGCCATCGATTCGAGCATGGATTCGGCTTGCTTCTCCATCGCATGGGCATCGCGTAGCCAGTCATGATAATGTTCTACGTGATTCATAGTCTGTTCCTCAGTAGGGGTGTTGAGTTATTTCGCGGCTTTCTTATTAACTTTACCGATAGCCAAATCAGTCAGTTTTAAATCGGTCTGTTTCTCTTCTTCCAGGGTCTCGGTCAGTAATTTCAGCGCCTGGGTATAACCTAATTGTTTGGCAAGGGTCGCAAGGGTGCCGTAGCTGGCAATTTCATAGTGTTCAACTTTTTGAGCCGCTGCGATTAATGCCGCATCGCGCACGTCGTTTTTCTCGGTGCTTTCGATGACTTCGTTGGCTTCTTCAATTAACCCTTCCATCGCGACGCATTTCATACGTTTAATTTTCAGGTTCGGTTCAGATTCAACAACCTGATCCAGACGCTCGATTTGGCCCTGAGTCTCTTCAAGGTGAGCTTTAAACGCTTCGCTTAATTGTTCGCTGGCTGCTTCACGGGCGAGTTTCGCCAGCGCACGAGTTAACTGTTTTTCTGCGCTGTATGTATCTGATAGCAAGTGAATAAAAACATCTTCTACAGACTTCATATTCATATTAATTCTCCATTGACAGAAAAATACTGCGAGCCCGGGGACCCGCAGATCGCTCATGTGTAAACCAGCTGGTTAACGATAAGATGAATTAGGAGTTGTCAGACTTACGTCCGCCGCCATGGCTATTCTGACCACCTTTTTTACCAGCTTCGGATGCACGCTGCGGGTCGTTCTTGAAGTTCCCACCGCTGTGCTGACCGCCTTTTTTACCTGCTTCAGAGGCTTTTTCACGGTCTTGTGCGAAATTACCTGAACCACCACGTTGCTCTGCCATATTTCAACCCTCACTTGTTGCGTTTATGTCAGTTTAGATACGGTGAAAGTCGTATCAGTTGTCGTTCACAATTAAATTTAGTAATAAATGGTAGGGTGTCAAATTGCAGTTCTGAAATATTAATGAGGTTTTTTTGGTAATTGCTGGAAATATCGCTTCGCTTGTTTACAAACATTATTAGCGCAACGTGATGTATTGCAACGCGGTTCGCAGAGAAACAAACAAACGCACGTGCAGCGGTTCGCCAGGCGCCTTCGTCGCAGACGCGGCGGGGCTCTTTACATTAAATTACAAAAGTGAAAAAAGTCATAGAACTTATTTTGCTTTACCGCGAGTGAGAATACTCTTAATTAATTTGATGGACTTTAAGTTACATAAAATTAACAATGGCGCGGCTTCGTAAAGATAATAATCTTAAAGTGGTAACAAAGATTCATCGCTGGTTAAAAATAAAAATATGAACGCCTAAAATATAGTCAGGATATTTTCTCGGGCTTCGCTGAGTATATTATGTACGGCTAATCATTGGCCTGGCGGGCTGGAAGGTGACGCCGGGAACGACTCGCGCAACTCGCACCCTGTGAATCGTCAGGTAAGCTCCCCGGAGGTGCACCTAAGGTAGAGTATAAAGGTGAGGAAGCAGCTCCGGCTACGCGCCTTAAAAGTAGTGCCGGGGGTTTAATGGGCGTGTAGTAATCGGAAACGCTGTCCGCCTGCTGAAGATTTAGCAGGCGGAAGGAGAGCGGAGTAAGGCGGGTGTTAAGTTAACCCTGGCGGCGAGGCGGACGATTTATCTCCAGGCACTCGCCAACGTAACGGCCATCAACCAGCTTAATCTCACCGCTGTTAAGCTTGCTGCGTAAATGCTCACCGGCTATCTTTTGCAGACGCTTACCCATTGCCAGAGCGGCGCGCTCCGCGGTAGTCATCTCAGGCTTCGTAATCTTCAGTTGTGACGACATATTCCCTTCCTCCCGATCCACTATTGCTGTAAGCCTGCCATCCATTAAAAAGCGTTGTGAATAATCTGCTTTTGCAATGCCCGTTTAACCCCAGCGTCCGGTCATAAAGCTCCACTAAATCCGTCTGGCGAAGATGCTGCGGGTCCGTGGCAGCAGAAAACAGATAAGCACCCGTGCGGGATACAGTGTAATGGTCAAAAATTATACACGCAACGTTGAACATAACGCGCCCGCCATTGTACCGGGCTGTTCACAGCGCATCTCCTTATGCAAAGCCTCTCCTCTGGCCAACTTCCGGCCACCATACGCTTGCCGCAGAGATTTTTGAAATGATGGCGTCAGCGGAGTGTCATTGCTGCGAGGAGGCTTCCAGAAGGGACGAAGGGGGGTGGGGATCTCCCTCCCCGAAAGAGGAGGGAGTTGAACAATTACTACCGCTCCCTCAGCGCCTCTTTCGCGCGGTTAAACGGCTTAATCATATAATCCAGCACCGACTTCTCGCCGGTTTTGATATCCACCGTGGCGATCATCCCCGGCACTATTGAGAAGCGACGCCCGGCCTTATTCACCAGGAAGTCCTGGCTGGTGCGGATAAACACCCGGTAGTAAAACACTTCAGGTTTAGCCTCATCCTGGATGGTGTCCGGCGAAATGGTCTCTACCACGCCGTCCAGCCCGCCGTAGATGGCGTAATCGTAGGCGGTGATCTTTACCAGCGCCTTCTGGCCGGGATGGATAAAGGCGATATCCCGCGGCGACAGGCGGGTTTCGATCAGCAGATGGTCGTCCACCGGCACGATCTCCATCAGCTCGCCGTTGGGCGGGATAACGCCGCCGATGGTGGTCACTTTGATATTCTTCACAATGCCGCGCACCGGGGATTTCACCGTCAAGCGGGTGACCGAATCCTCGCGCCCCTTCAGCACCGCCGCCACCATATCCACCTCGGCGTTGGCTTTGGAGAGCGCCTCCCGCGCCTGCACGTAATACTGCGAGCGCAGGTCGGTCAGCTTCAGCTCCAGGTCGCTTTTCTGCCGCTGCAGGCGCAGCACCTCCACGTGGCTGGCGGCGCCGCTTTTCACCAGCCGCTGGGTGATGGCCAGCTCTTTGTTCACCAGATCCAGCGCCTGGCGCAGCTCGCGCTGGGAGTCCTCAAGCTGGGCGCGACGGGAGTTATAAAGCCGGGTTTCCGAGGCGGTGAGATCGGTCCATTTCTCCAGCGAGGGGGGGAACTTCAGCGGCAGATCGTTTACCTCGGCGTACAGGCGGGCGCTGGAGGCCAGCGACGCCCGGTAGCGGGCGGCGCTCTCGCCAACGTTAGATTCGGAGCGGGTGGGGTCGAGGCGCGCCAGCACCTGTCCCGCCTGCACCTGATCCCCCTCATGTACCTTGAGCTCGGTGAGGATCCCCCCGTCCAGCGACTGCAACACCTGCTCGCGGGAGCTGGGGATCACCTTGCCGGAGCCGGTAGAGACCTCGTCGAGAATGCCCCACCACGCCCAGACGCCAAAAATCACAAACAGCGCCAGCGTAAAGAGGATGATATTACGCGCCCCGGTGTAGCCGCTCTCGCTGCCGAGGGCGTTATCGAGGTCGTCCATGGCGGCGGCGTCACGCTGACTGATTTTCATTTTTCCACTCCCGTCCGTTCGCCTGCTGCTGCATGCGGCTGTTGCTTAACGCCTGCGCTTTCGGCGCGTCCATTACCAGCATGCCCTCTTTGAGCACCACCACCCTGTCCACCAGATCCAGCACCGGCACCCGGTGGGTGGCCACCACCAGGGTGCGGTTGCCAAGCCAGTTGCGCAGGTGCTGTATAAATTCGCGCTCGGTGTGCTCATCCAGCGAGGCGGTGGGCTCGTCGAGCAGTACGATATTCGGGTCGCGCAGGAACATGCGCGCCAGCAAAATCGACTGCCGCTGGCCGCCGGAGAGCCCGACGCCGTTCTCCATAATCGGGTGATCCAGCCCCTTCGGCAGCTTCTGCACAAAGGTCAGGGCGCCGCACATCTCCAGCACCTCAAAGATCTCCTCGTCGGTGGCGCGCGGGGTGCCAAGGGTAATATTTTCCCGCAGGGTGCCGTAAAACAGCCGGGCGTTCTGGGTCATCAGGCCGACGTTGCGGCGCAGATCCGCCACGTCGAGATGGGGCAGGCTGAGGTTGTCGATCCTCAGCTCGCCGCCGATCAGATCCATACCGCCCACCATCGCCTGCAGCAGGGTGGATTTGCCCGCCCCGTTGCGCCCGAGGATCGCCACGCATTCGCCGGGCTTGATCTCGAGGCGGTTAATGCGCAGCGCCACCCGCTGATCTTCCCCGCCGTAGCGGAACTGGGCCTGATCGAACAGGTAGTGGCCGCGCAGCACGTCCTGGCGGATGGGGGTCTCTTCGCGCTGGTTCTCGGTGGGGAGCTGCATAATGCTGTCCAGCCCCTCTTTGGCGGCCTTCACCTGCTGCCAGCGGGCCAGCACGCCGCACAGGGTCGCCATCGGGGCGATCATGCGCGAGGCCAGCATCGAGGCGGCCACCACGGCGCCGGTGGTCATTTCGCCTTCAATGACCATAGGCGCGCCCACCACGATCACCGCCGCGTAGACCAGGCTCTGAACGGTCATCCCCCAGCTAATGAGGTTCTGCGTCAGCTCGCGGGTGCGCAGGCCGGACTCGGCGGTGATCTGGATGTAGCTGTTCCACTGCTGCAGAAAACGGTTCTCCGCCTGCATCAGCTTGATATCCTCCAGCCCCTGCACGCTCTCTACCAGCACCGCGTTGCGCAGGGTCGATTCATGGGCCGCCTGCTTCGCCAGCGCCGCCAGCTTTTTTTGCAGCAGCAGGCCGGGCAGCACCATCAGCACCGCCGCCACCGGGGCGATCCAGGCAAGGGAAGGGGCGATGATCGCCAGCACCACCACAAACAGCAGGAAGAAGGGCAGATCAACGATGGTGGAGATGGTCGAAGAGGTGACCATCTCGCGGATCTGCTCCAGCTCGCGCAGCTGGGAGATAAAGCTGCCGGTGGAGCGGGGAATGGCGCTGTTGCGCAGGCGCAGGGCGTGGCCAAAGACGCGATCCGAGACGCGCAGATCCGCCCGCTTGCCCAGCAGATCCATAATATGGCTGCGGGCCATGCGCAGTAAAAAGCCGAACAGAGTGGCGATCAGCACCCCGATGGTCAGCACGTAGAGGGTGGGGTAGGACTGGGCCGGGATCACCCGGTCATACACCTGCATCGAAAACAGGATCCCCGCCAGCGACAGAACGTTAACAAACAGCGCCGCCAGCATCACGTAGGCATAGGGGCGCAGATCGCGCATCACCAGCCGGTAGAGCCAGTCCGGGCGGTACTGAGAAATATAGGCATCTACCCGGCTGTCTTTTAGCGCCGCCAGCGGGCGCAGGGCCACCACCTGGCGGATCTGCGGCAGCAGGGCGCTCATCGACAGGCGGTTGGTGTGGGTTTTGCCGTCGAAGAAACAGACGTCGAGGGTATCCTCACCGTCGAAGTGTTCGACCACGCCGATGTTGCCCCCGTCGAGCTCCACCACCACCGGCAGCCGCCAGCTGTTGATGGATTCCTGGGAGTTGTTAAGCAGCTGAAAGGTTAACCCCGCCTCGCGGGCAAGGCCGGTCAGGGCCGGGATTTTCGGCTTCTCTTTCAGCCAGGGGGCGCTGGCCACCAGCGCGCCGGGGGAGCAGGTGACCCGGTAGCGGGTCGCCACATAGCCAAACGCCTGCGCCCACAGCTCCAGCGCCTGCGGGCTGAGGGGCGCGTTGTGGTCTGAATCGTGTTGCGTCATGGCTGGATCTCCACGGACTGGATGGTGCGGTTATCGAGGCTGAAGGCGTTGCGCAGCCGCCCGGTGTTATACAGGCAGCTCAGCTGCAGCTGGTGCAGCTGTCCGGCGGTTTGCAGCTGGGTGAAGCGCGCCTGGAACACCTCCTGTTCGGCGTTCAGCACGTCAAGCAGCGGGCGGGAGCCGAGGTCGAGATACTGCTGCTGGTAGAGCTCGCGGGTGCGCTCGCTCAGGGTCTGCTGGCGGGCCTGGATCTGCAGGGTGTTCATCAGGCTCAGCACCTGGCTGCGGGACTCCATCAGCTTTTGCCGCACCTCAAGGCGGGTGCGCTGGATGGTGGACTGGGCCGCCTCCACCGCGTGTCCGGCGGCGTTGCGCCGGGCGGTAAGGCCGCCGCCCTGATACAGCGGCATCTGCACTTTTACCCACGCCGAATACTGGGTGCGGTCGCGGGTTTCGTTCCCGGAGTAGCGATCGTTAAGGTAGTGGCGCACCTCCGGCTCCAGCGACAGGGTGGGCGTCATCTGGGCGTTGGCGTAGTCCAGGTTCGCCTGGGCGACGTTGGCCTGGGCCCAGGAGGCCAGCACGGCGGGCACCAGCCGGTCATCCGGCTCCGCCACATCGCAGCTCTTTGCCAGCTTCTGCGGAAAGTCGTTGCTTACCGCGTTGAGGTTGTCCCAGCCGAGAAAGCTCATCAGGGTGGCGCGGGAGCTGTCGAGGCTCGCCTGGTACTGCATCAGCTGGGCGCGGGCCGCTTCGATACGGGCGTCGGTCTGCACCACGTCGGAAAGGGAGGTGGCCCCTTCGTCGTTACGCATCCGCGTCAGGTTGCCAATAGAGGAGAGGGCCTCCAGCTGCTCCTTAGCTGTCTCCACCATCTGCTGCCAGGTCTGTACCTGCACCAGCGCCAGGGCGGTGTCGTGGCCGATGGTGTCGATGCTCACCAGCACGTTGGCCTGCTGCTGGGCCACGCCGGCGGTCTCTGCCCGCACCTGGCTTGCCACTTTGCCAAAGTCATACAGCATCTGTGAAAGGGAGAGCACCAGCGAAGGGGTAAAGCCGTTGTCGTAGCCGTCGTGGGTGTAGCCGTTCTCCATCCCGGCGTTTACCTGGGGATAGTATTTCGATTTGGCGACGTCCACCTGTTCCGTCTGTTCGTAGAGTTTACCTACCGCTTCGCGAATGGAAGGGTGCCAGGTCACGGCGCGGGTCACGGCTTCGTTAACGGTGAGGATACCGGGCGCGGCTTTGGTGGTGGGCAGGGCGACCTGCCCGCTTAAAGAGGGTAACTCCTGTTCTTCGCTCAGCTGTGCAGGATTAATGACGGCAGGTGATATTTCAGCAAAGACCTGCGTGGAAAACAGGCAGCACGATAGCCACCAGCAAGGCACTTTATTCATTATTTATCCCTAAAAAAACGGTACCACTTTATTGTGTTCAGCCCGGGCGGCGAGCGCCCGGGTCTGTTTTAAGCGCTATCAGGTAATGATGTGATTCTGGGTAACCAGCTCCTCGTAGGTGGTCTGAACGTTGTCCAGCGTAACAAGCGTAGTTTTAGTGTAGGCGGTTCCTGCGCCGTCACGGTCTATCGAGATCACAGTATTGCTACCGCTGGTGCTCACCTGAATGTAATTCCCCAGCGACGAGGCCTGCCCGTTCCAGCCCACCAGCAGATCGCCGATATCGATTTTGTCCCCCTGCGACAGCGAGAAGTTAGTCCAGTGATCGCCGGTGCTGTTGCCCGCCGTGGCGTTTCCGGCGGTGTTATTCAGCACCTGGTAAATCAGCGTATCGCCGTAGGCGGTACCGGTGACCACGTCGTTATGCTCGGAGCTAATAAACTGCGGCGCCATGTTGATGGTCAGCGACGCGTTGTCGACTTTCCCCGCCCCGTCGTTCAGCGTGTAGTTAAAGACCTCCTTCGAGGTGATGCTGGAGAGCGAGACTCCGCTGTTCAGGGTATAGGTGTAGTGACCGTCCGCGCCAATCGACAGCGTGCCGTAATGGCCCTGCACGTTAACGGTGGCGCTGCTGGTCACGTACGGATCCAGGGTGGTGGTTACGCCGTTGTAGCCGGTGATGCTCAGGCGGGTATCCACCGAGTGCAGCTGATCCATCGCCCCCTGAGAGTCGGTGCCGTCAAAGATGTTGCCATTGACGGTGTGGCCGCTGGTGGAGTCAAACTGGCTCAGGGAGTAGCTGGTACCGGTCACGCTCGGCGTAATGGTGATATTACCCACGCTCAGCGCCCCCACCCGGCCGGTGTAGGTCAGGGTGTAGGTTCCGGCGTCCAGATCCAGCCCGGTCAGGTTGATGCTCGCATTGCCGCCCAGCAGAATGCCGCCGCCGAAGGAGCCGGTGCGAATGGTGGTGCCGCCCTGGGTCAGGGCCCAGTTCACCGTCAGCCCGCCAAGGTTCAGCAGCGAGGCCACGTTGAAGTTCAGCACCACGTTATGCAGGGCGGTGTTGGCGTCCACCACGAAGGTACCGCTGCCGCTGCCCTGAGTCGTGGCCAGCAGGGAGGAGTTCCAGCTGGCGGTGCCGACGGTGGTGTCGGAGTAGGCCGCGGTGTGGTGCACCGAGGTCACGTCCATCACCCGGCTGACGTCGTTCACCGCATCCAGCGGGCGCGCCGTTGGGGTGATATTCAGCGAGGCGGTATCGGTGATGCCTGCCGGCGTGCGCACGGTATAGATAAAGGAGTCCGGCGTGCTGATGCTGTCCGCCCCCACGCCGCTGCGCAGGGTATAGGTGTATTCCCCTTGGGCGTTGATGCGCAGGGTACCGTATTCCCCCTCGATGGTGGTGAGCCCGGTGGCGTTCACCGTCACGCCGTTCACCTGGCTTATCACGGTGCCGTTCGGCACGATGTCGTCCGTCAGCACGTCGCCCGTGGTGCTGGCCCCCACGCTCTCCACGCTGTAGACGTGATCCTGCAGCACGTTGAGGGTGTAGCCGGTCAGGGCGGTGATCCCGGTCGCCGTGTTGAGCAGGAACAGATACTCCCCGGCAGGCAGGTTCAGGGTTAACTGCGGCGAGGTGCCGCCCAGCAGCGGCGCGCGCAGCCAGTTAGAAACGGTCTGATAGCGTTCGTAAGACTGTGTGGCTTCGTTGAACTTATAGACGTACAGGTCAAAGGTCGAGGCCAGTGCCACCCCGCCCACCGAGGCCTGGATGGTCATGGTGCGGGTCGTGCCTTCCTCCACGTTATAGATAATCGGGTTGCTCAGATCGTCCAGCAGGTTCAGCCCCAGCGTATTGCCGAGATTGACCCCGACGACGGTGAAGCCGCCCTGCGAGGAGGTACCGTTATCCACCGTGTGGACGGTGGTATCAAAGGTCAGCGAGGCCGTGTTATCCACCGCTACCACGCCGTTGCTGGCGGTGCCCTGGCCGAGCGAGATCACCAGATTTGCCGTGTCCGTGGTGGCGCCGCTGGTCAGGGTGTAGGTGAAGTTATCCGTACGCCCCAGCACCGCGGCGCTGGTGTTGGTCAGCTCATAGGTGTAGGTACCGTCGCTGCGGATGGTCAGGGTACCGTACTGCCCCTGCACCACGGTGTCGCCGGTGGCGTTGACGGCGAAGACCTGGCCGAGGCCGTTGGTCACGCTGGTCAGCAGGGTGCCGTTAGGCGCGTTATCGCTGCCGGAAGTTGGGTCCTCGTCGCGGATGACGTTACCGCTTTGCGAGGTATCACCCGTTACCACGCCCGCGCTGGTCTCGGTAATATTCACGTTCAGGCTGGTGTAGGAGCCGGTCGCCAGCAGGTTGGTGTTATAGCTCAGGACCCGGTACTGGCCGCCCGCCAGATCGTTGAGGTTCAGCGTGACGCCGCTGGCCCCCAGCGTCAGCAGGTTGGCGAACTGCGGCTGGCCGGTATCCACCACCGTGGTCCAGGTGTTGTTGGCCGCATCCCAGCGCTGTACCACGATCTCAAGGGTGTTAAGCAGCGACAGCACCACGCCGGTGGCGTTGGCGTCGATCACCATATCCGCGCTGCCGCCCTGCGGCACGGTAAAGCCGACCTGCGCCGTGTCGTTACCTAAAAGCGTCAGCACGTTGCCCAGCGCGCCCACCAGCAGCACGCCGTAATCGCTGTACTGCACGTTGGTAACCTGGGCATTGGTGGCGAGATCCAGCTCTACCAGGTTATCGCTGGCGGAAAGCGGCACCACCGGCGCGGTCACCAGGTAGTTGCCGGAGACGTTGCCCGCCGCGTCGGTGGCGCTAACGTTGATTTGCTCGCCGTCGGACTGCTTATCCTGGAAGGTGTAGCTCCAGCTGCCGTTGGCCCCGGCGGTGGTGGTCACCGTCGAGTTGTCCGGCAGGCGGATGGTGATGGTGCTGCCGGCTTCGGCGGTACCGCTCAGCACGCTGCCGTCGGCGTTGAAGGTTCCGGTCGGGTTAGCTGGCGCCAGGGTATCGACAATCACCGAGGTGGAGGCCGAGGCCGGGCCGGTGCCGGTGGCATTGCTTGCCGCGGCGGTGAAGGCGTGGGAGCCCTCGCCCAGCGCGGTGGTTGGCGTAAAGGTCCAGGCGCCGCTGGCGTTGGCCGCCGCCGTGCCGATAGCCACCCCGTTGTCGTAGATAGTGACGACGGAGTTCGGCTGGGCGGTCCCGGCGAGGGTCGGCGTGCTGTCGTTGGTCGCCTGACCGTTGGCAAGGGTGCCGGTACCGGGCGCGGTATCGTCGGTAACGGTGGTAATCACCGGCGCGTTCGGCAGGGTGGTGAACGGTGCCGTCACGCCGGCCGTGGTGCCCGCATTACCCGCCCGGTCGGTGGCAAAGGCCAGCAGCGATTCGCCGTTGGTCTGGGCAGGGGCAATGGTCACCGCGAAGGTGCCGTTGCCGCTGGCCGTGGCGGTGCCGAGTACGGTGCCGTCGGCGCTGGTAATGGTGACGGTGCTGCCCGCCTCCGCCAGGCCGGTGACGCGGGTGCCGTTGTTAACCACCGCCAGGCTGGAAGGTACGCCCGGCGCCACGGTATCCACCACGATGGAGGTGATGGGGGAGGCCGCGCTGGTGTTGCCCGCCGCGTCGGTGGCGGTAACGGTAAAGTTATGCTGCCCGTCGGCGAGGGCCACGCTGGTCTGCGGCAGGCTCCAGTTGCCGCTGGCGTCCGCTACCGCCTCGCCCACCAGGGTGGTGCCGTCGTAAATCCTGACGGTGGCCCCCGCTTCGGCGGTGCCGTTGAGGGTCGGACGGTTGTCGTTGGTCGGCGTCGCGCTGGTGACCGGGCCGGTAATGGAGCCCACATCGTCCACCACCGAGCTGATAACCGGCGCGGCCGGTGCGGTGGCGTCCACCACCAGGGTGAATTCGCCGGTGGCGGCGCTGGTATTGCCCGCCGCGTCAGAGGCGGTAACGGTCAGGGTGTGGGTGCCGTCCGCCAGCGCGGCGGTAGGGGTATAGCTCCAGCTGCCGTTGGTGGCAACGACGGTGCCGATAAGCGCAGTACCGTCGTAGATCCGCACCGTCGATCCCGGCTCCGCCGTTCCGGTAAGGGTTGGCTGGGTGTCGTTGGTCACCTGACCGCTGGTCAGGGCCCCGGTACCTGCCGGTACGTCATCCGTTACGCTTACCAGCACCGGCGTCGGCGGTGGCGTGGTGTCCACGTTGAGGGTGAAGGTAGCGGAATCGCCGCTCAGGTTCCCCGCCGCATCGGTTGCGGTGGCAGTAAAGACGTGGTTGCCCTGGGTGAGCGGCGTGGAGAGGTTGGCCGTCCAGCTGCCGTCCGCTCCGGCGACGGTTTCAGCAACAAGCGTCTGGCCTTCATAAATGCGCACGATGGCGTTCGGCTCGCTGGTGCCGTTCAGCACCGGCAGGGTGTCGTTGGTGACCTGGCCGCTGCCGACCGGGCCGGTGATGCTGCCCTGGTCATCCACGGCCTGGGTGATGATCGGCGCCTGCGGCGCAATGGTATCCACCACCACCACAAAGCCTGCGGATGGAGCGCTGACGTTGCCCGCCGCATCGGTCGCGGTGGTGGTCAGAGTGTGGCTGCCGTTGGCCAGTTCGTTGCCGGGCGTGAAGCTCCATGCCCCGTCCCGATCCGCCGTTGTCACGCCAATCTGCACGCCGTTATCGAGGATGCGTACGGTGGCGCCCGCTTCTGCCGTGCCGGCCAGGGTCGGCAGCGCGTCGTTGGTGGACTCGCCGCTGGTCAGAACGCCGGTGTCCGGCGTGCGGTCATCCGTCACGCTGCTGATGGCTGGCGCTGTCGGTGCCAGGGTATCCACCGTCAGGTCAAACAGGGTGGTTGTGGCGCTGACGTTGCCGGCCGCATCCACGGCGGAGAGGCTCAGCTGGTGCGCGCCCTCGCCAAGCGCGGTGGCGGGGGTAAAGGTCCAGGTGCCGGCGGCGTTAACCACCGCCGTGCCGATCTGCACGTTGTTATCAAAGATACGAATAGTAGAGCCCACCTCGCCGGTGCCGTTGAGGGTCGGCTGGCCGTCGTTGGTCGTGGCTCCGCTGGTCAGGGTACCGGTCACCGGGCCGACGTCGTCCACTACCGTCGTCAGCGTCGGGGCCGGCGGCAGGGTGCTGTCTACGGTGATGTTAAACACCGGCGAGTTGGCGCTGACGTTGCCGGCAGGATCGATGGCGTTGACGCGCAGGCTGTGCAGCCCGTCGCCGAGGGCCGGCTCCGGCGTAAAGGTCCAGGTGCCGCCAGGGCCGACCAGCGCGGTGCCGAGCAGGGTGGTGCCGTCCAGAATACGAACGGTGCTGCCCTCTTCGCCGGTGCCGCTCAGGGTTGGCGTGCCGTCGTTGGTCAGCTGGCCGTTGGTAAGATTGCCGGTGCTGCCTTCCACGTTGTCGTTAACCGTAACGATAGCCGGCACCGTCGGCGCGGTCGTATCCACCACCACCGTATAGGTGTTGGAGTCGGTGCTGACGTTGCCCTGCGGATCGGTGGCGGTCACGGTAAAGCTATGGCTGCCCTCCGCCAGCGCGGCGGGGGTAAAGGTCCAGGCGCCGGTGGCGCCGGCGACCACCGTACCCAGCACGGTATTGCCTTCCCGGATGGTGACGATGCTGTTGGCCTCAGCGGTACCCGAGAGGGTTGGGGTAGTGTCGTTGGTAACGCCGCCGGTGGCGATATTGCCGATGACCGTGCCGACGTTGTCATCCGCACCGGTAATGACCGGCGTGACGGTGCCGGTATCCACCACCACCGTAAAGGCGGCGGATTCGTCGCTGACGTTGCCCGCCGGATCGGTAGCGGTGATGGTCAGGGCGTGGCTGCCGTCGTCGAGGGCGTCAGCCGGCGTGAAGCTCCAGGTGCCGGTACGACCCACCACGACTTCGCCGATGGCGGTGCCGTTATCGTAAATGGTGATGGTATCGCCCACCGTGCCGCGACCGGTCAGGGTCGGGCTGGCGTCGTTGGTGGTCTGACCGTCGGTCAGCGGCCCGGTGCCTGGGCCGACGTCATCGGTGACGGCACCGATAGCCGGAGCGGTCGGCGCGGTGGTGTCGATAGTGACGGTGGCCGCAGGGGACTGGCCGCTGGTCTGGCCGTCCACCGTCGCGGTGGCGGTAAAGCTGTGGGCGCCCTCGCTAAGCTCTTCGGCAACGATATAGCTCCAGGCGCCGGTGGTGGCATCCGCCGTGACGGTGGCAATCGGCGTGGTGCCGCCGTCGAGGTAGATATTAACCGTGCTGCCCGGCGCGGCGGTGCCGTTCAGGGTTGGGGTGGTGTCGTCAGAGGTGGCGCCATTTACGTTGCCCGTTACGGCACCCGCGTCATCGACAATGGTGGTGATAACCGGCACGTCCGGCAGCTCGATGGTCTCGGTCACCTCGAACGAGGCGGCCGGGCTGTCGTTACCCGCCGCATCCACGGCGATAACGGTAAGGGTGCCGGGCGTAAGCTGGGCAGGTGAAAGGGCAATGGAGTAATTGCCGTCGCCATCCGCCACGCCGCGTCCGATTTCAGTGCCGCCGTTGCTGACAATCACCGTCGAGCCCGCCTCTGCGGTGCCGGTAAGCGGGGTGCCTTCCGGGGCCAGCGCTGTGACGACCGGCAACTCTGGCGCCGCGGTGTCTACCGTTACGCTGATAGGGGGGCTGCTGGTGGTATTGCCCGCCGCATCCTGCGCCACCACGCGAATGGTGTGGGTGGCGTCACCCAGCGCGTTGCCATCCGCAGGCGTAAAGGTCCAGGTGCCGTCCGGGGCAACGGTCGCCGTGCCCGCGATCGCTTCGTCAATATACACGGTGACCGTGCTGCCCGGCTCGGTGGTGCCGCTGATGGTCGGGGTGTTATCGGCGCTATAAAGCACGTTGTTAACCAGCGTACTGCCTTCGATATCGTCAATCTGCGGCGCGGTTGGCGCCACGGTATCGATGGTGACGGTAAAGACCGGGCCGGTGGCGCTGACGTTGCCCGCCGCATCCGTCGAGGCGACGGTCAGGTTCAGCGGGCCTTCCGGCAGCGGCGCGTCAGGCACGTAGTTCCATACCCCGTTTTCTTCTACCGGCACGCGGACAATCTCAACGCCGTTATTGTAGATAATGACCGTATCGCCTTCGGTACCGGTGCCGCTGATTAACGGGGTATTGACTCCCGTTGCGCCGCCATCATTGACACCGCCCACGGTGATGATATTCGGCACGTCCGGCACGTCGGTATCCACGTTAACGGTAATTGGCGCGGATGGCGCCGAGACGTTGCCCGCCGCGTCGGATGCGGCAGTGGTGAAGATGTGCGAGCCTTCGGCAATATTCTCCGCCGGACGCCAGCTCCAGTTACCGTCCGCGCCCACCGTTACGCGGCCCACTTCGGCGTTGGCTGCGCCGTTGACGGTATCGTAAATAATAATCACGTCGTCAGGCGTGCCGGTGCCGCTCAGCACCGGGCGCGGATCGTTGGTATTGCCGCCATCTGCCACCGGGCCGGTGCCCTGGCTGACGTTATCGGTGACCACCGGTACCGCCGGGGTATCCGGCGCGTCGGTGTCGATGGTGATGGTGACCGCCTGGGACGGCGCGCTGACGTTCCCGGCGCCGTCCTGGGCGGTAACGGTGAGCGTTAGGTCATAGGTGCCATCGCCCAGCGGCTCATCTGGCGTCCAGGTCCAGACGCCGCCCGCCGGAATGGTCACGGTATCCAGCACCTGGTCACCGTTATAGATGGTGACAACGTCGCCTTCGGTGCCGGTGCCGCTCAGGGTTGGCGTGGTATCGCGGGTGGTGCTGCCCGAGCTCAGCTCGGTCGGGGTACCGTCCGGGTTAGCGGTCACGGCCGGCACCTCCGGGGTATCCGGCGCGGTGGTATCCACTTCGATAACGACCGGCACGGTGGAGGTGGAGGTGCCCGCGGCGTTGGTCGCCACCACGGTAATGTCGTGCGGACCTTCGGTCAGCGGCACTTCAGGGGTGAACGTCCAGTTGCCGCCTGCGTCTACCACCGCCTCGCCGATAGGATTATCGCCGTCGTAGATGATGATAGTGGTGCCCGGATCGGTAGTGCCGCTAAAGGTCGGGGTGGTGTCATCGGTGGCCGTGCCGTCGGTAATCGGCCCCTGTACGGGCCCGACGTTGTCATTGATGCCATTAATGACCGGCGCCGCCGGCGCTTCGGTGAAAATATTCAGGGCGAAGTCCGGCGACGGGGCGCTGACGTTGCCCGCCGCGTCGATGGCGACGACGGTCAGGGTGTAGTTGTCGTCCGGGAGCGGATCCGCCGGGGTGTAAGTCCAGGTACCGTTCGGCTGCACGGTGACGGTATCAATCTCCTGGCCATCAAGGCGAATGCTGATGGTCGCCCCGGGCTCGCCGGAGCCGTTCAGGGTTGGAGTATTGTCGTTGGTCGGCTGGCCGCTGACGATGGCCCCCGCGCTGCCCGGCACGTCGTTAAGAACAGTGCTGATAGTCGGTGCATCCGGCGAGGCGGTATCCACCGTAATGGTCCAGCTGTTGGAGGTGCCGCTCACGTTGCCGGCGGCATCTCTGGAGGTGGCGGTAAAGACGTGGCCGCCTTCCTGCAGGGCGGTCGTTGGGGTATAGCTCCAGGCGCCATTCTCATCCACCGTCACTGTGGTCAGCACGTTGCCGTTGTCGCGCAGAATAATGGTCGAGCCCGGCTCGCCGGTGCCGCTGATAAGCGGCGTGTTGTCGTTGGTGCTGGCCCCGTTAGTCAGGTCGCCGGTATTGGCCTCGACGTTATCGTTGACGCTGACGATCGCCGGCGCCTGCGGCGCGGTAACGTCCGGCGCGCTAACGGCGGTGGACGGGCCGATATTGCCGTTCTGGTCGGTGGCGCTCACGTCCAGGCTTTCGCCGTTGCGCTGCGGCGGATCGATGTCCACGGTGAAGTTGCCGTTATCGTCGGCCTTGCCGCTGCCAATAGTGGCGGTGCCGTCCTTAACGGTGACGGTGCTGCCGGGCTCGGCGGTGCCGGTAACGCTGGTGCCGTCCGGGCTGACCACCAGATCGCCGGGGGCGGCAGGCGGAGTGGTATCCGGGGCATCAACCTGCGCCGACGGGCCGGTATTGCCCTCGCCGTCGGTGGCGGAGACGTCCAGCAGCTCGCCGTTGTTTTGCGGCGGCTGGAGCGCAATTTCGAAATTACCGTCCTCGTTGGCGGTGCCTTCGCCGACGATATTATTCTCCGGATCGCGGATGGTGACGGTGCTGCCCGGCTCGGCGTTGCCGGTAATGCTGGTGCCGTCCTCTGCCACCACAATGCCGGTGGGCTGCTCAGGCGCGGTGATATCCGGGGCGGTGGCGCCGGTCGGGGTGCTGCCGTTGCCCGCGCGGTCCGTTGCGGTAACGGTAATGGCTTCGCCGTTGGTCTGGGAAGGGGCGATATTGACGGTAAAGCGGCCGTCAGCGCCCGCGGTGGCGGTGCCGATGGTATCGCCATCCGCATCTTTCACCGTGACGGTGCTGCCCGCCTCGGCGGTGCCCGTTACCTGGCTACCGTCGCCGGTGACCAGCACGTCGTCCGGGGCCGCTGGCGGAGCGGTATCGACGGTGATGTTATAGGAGAGCGAAGGGCCGCTGGTGCCGGCGTCGTTGGTGGCGGTGGCGGTGATAACGTAGGCCGCGTCGGGCAGGGCGTTTGGTGAGAAGCTCCAGTTTCCGTCAGCATCGGCCTGAACCGGGCCATATTCGGCTCCGTTGATGGTAATCAGAATGCTGGCGTTCGCCGCCGCGGTGCCGGTAATAAGCGGCGTATTGTCATTGGTTGCCTGGCCGGAAACGATCGATACCGGCTCGCTGCCGTTGTCGTTTTCCACGCGCACGATCAGCGGCGTGTCCGGGAAGCCGGAGTCGGTGGCGGGGAACTCTTCAGGGGTGCTGCGGTTGCCCGCCGCATCCTGCACCACCACGTTCAGCGTCTGGCCGTCGGTCTGGGCCGGACTGATGCGCACCGAGAAGTTGCCCTCCGCGTCCGCCGACGCCTGGCCAAGCAGGGTGGTGCCGTTGTAGATAAAGACGATGCTGTTCGGCTCGGCCTGGCCGGTCACGAAAATGCCTTCTGGCTCCATCTCATCAACCGTTGGCGCGTCCGGCGGCACGGTATCAATAACGAAGGTAATAGGCGCGGAAGGGGCGCTCAGGTTGCCCGCCGCATCGCTTTCACGCACGGTAATGGTGTGGGATCCGTCGTCAAGCGCGGTATCGGGTCGGTAGCTCCAGTTGCCGTTTGCATCCACTTTGGTGGTGGTCACGGGCTGGCCGTTGTCGTAAATGATAAGGGTGCTACCCGCCACGCCGGTGCCGGAGAGATAGGGGCGGCTTTCATCGGTGAGCTGCCCATTCTGCACTTCCCCTTTGATGGAGCCGGTGTCGTCGTTAACAATCGCCGCCGTCGGAGCCGGTGGGGCGATGGTATCCACGGTCAGGGCAAAAGCGCCGGAGGCCGGGCCAACGTTGCCCGCCGCGTCGGTGGCGCGCACGGTAAAGCTGTGGCTGCCTTCGCTCAGATTGCCGGACGGGGTAAAGGTCCAGCTGCCGTTGCTGCCCACCACGGCGGTGCCGATGGCGGTAGTACCGTCGTAAATGGTGATCGTCGAGCCCGCCTCGCCGGTGCCGGTGAGCTGCGGACGGGGATCGTTGGTGCTGCTGCCGCTGGTGATAGTGCCGGTAACCGGGGCCACATCATCGGTGACGCTGGTGATAGCCGGAGCGTTCGGCGCCGTGGTATCCACGGTCAGGGTAAAGGCGCCCGAGGCCGGGCCAACGTTGCCCGCCGCGTCGGTGGCGCGCACGGTAAAGCTGTGGCTGCCTTCGTTCAGATTGCCGGACGGGGTAAAGCTCCAGCTGCCGTTGCTGCCCACCACGGCGGTGCCGATGGCGGTAGTACCGTCGTAAATGGTGATCGTTGAGCCCGCCTCGCCGGTGCCGGTGAGCTGCGGACGGGGATCGTTGGTGCTGCTGCCGCTGGTGATAGTGCCGGTAACCGGGGCCACATCATCGGTGACGCTGGTGATAGCCGGAGCGTTCGGCGCCGTGGTATCCACGGTCAGGGTAAAGGCGCCCGAGGCAGGGCCAACGTTGCCCGCCGCGTCGGTGGCGCGCACGGTAAAGCTGTGGCTGCCTTCGTTCAGATTGCCGGACGGGGTAAAGCTCCAGCTGCCGTTACTGCCGACCACGGCGGTGCCGATGGCGGTGCCGTTATCGTAAATAGTAACCGTCGAGCCCGCTTCTGCGGTGCCGGTAAGCTGCGGACGGGTATCGTTGGTGCTGCCGCCGTTGTTAACCGTGCCGGTGCCGGGGTTGACGTCGTCAGCAGCGGCGGTAATCACCGGGGCTGCCGGGGCGACGGTATCCACCACGAAGTTTACGGCGGCGGACGGGGCGCTGGTATTGCCCGCGGCGTCGGTGGCGGTGGTGGTGATGCTGTGGCTGCCGTTACCCAGCGGGGTGGAGGGGGTAAAGCTCCAGCTGCCGTCGGCGTTCACTTTGGTGGTGCCGATCGCCTTGCCGTTGTCATAGAAGGTGATGGTGGTGCCCGCTTCGCCAATGCCGCTAAAGGTCGGGCGGGCGTCATCGGTGCGCTGGCCGTTGCTGATGGTGCCGGTGAGGCTGCCCACGTCGTCGGTTACCACAACGATGTCTGGCGCGTCCGGGGTCGCGGTATCAGGTACGGTAAGCTGGACGCCCTTGCTGACGTTGCCGGCCTCGTCGGTGGCGGTGGCGGTAAGGGTCTCGCCGTTTTTAATGGGGGTACCCAGATCGATGGTGAAGTTGCCGTCGCCGTTGGCCTTGCCGGCGCCGACGATATTGCCGTCGGCATCGCGTATGGTCACCGTGCTGTTGGGCTCTGCCGAGCCGGTAATGGTGGTGCCATCCGCGGAAATTTGCAGGTTAGTGGGCGGGTTGGGGGCCGTGGTATCCGGGTCGACCGGCGTAGGATCTATCGGCGGCGTATTATCATCGCTGCCGCCACCACCACCACCGCCGCCGCTGGCAGCTATGGCGATACCGCCTGCCACCGCCAGCCCGCCCAGAACCCAGGGCCAGACGGCGGTTTCACCGCCGGTGCCCGCCGCGCCGCCTGCCAGCAGGGCCTCGGTGGAGGCAATGGATTCGTAGTGTTCTACCGCCAGGGGATCTTCAATCCACCACAGCGCGCCGTCTGCCTCCTGCAGCACCAGCTGGCTGCCATTTTCGCCCGCGGCATAAAAGTTTTTCAGGGTAATGGTTTCGCCGGAATTGAGGCGAATAATCAGATCGTCATTACTCCGGCTATAGCCAGCGATATCGGCGCGTCCGACGTGAAGTGTCACGACTGAAGGATCGTTCAGAATGACCTGAGTCCCCTCCGTGGTGGTTTCCGTTTGGGTCATTTTAGAGAGGACGGTTATTTTGCTCATTGATAACACTCCAGTCAGAGTTCTGTGAAATGGCGCGCAGGCTCAGGCCATTCCTTCCCAGCAGATAAAAGGTGTCCACAGCGGCGAAGCTATTATTTAAATAGCGGCGCACTGAAATTTAGTAAGAGGTAGTCAACGCCCGCCATGAGTTATTGGCAGCGCTGCTATACGGCTCATTAAATGTCGGTGATGAAGGTTTTATTGAGTGTCTGTCGTCAGGTAATCCTTGTTATTAATAGTGATATCGCTACGTTTGAACCTGTTTTTGATATAGCGTCAAAAAATTAAAAGCGCAAATGAAGCAGTGGTTAATGAAAGGTAAATTCAGCTAATTAATAAGGCGAAAATGTGATGAATAGACGGGGTTATTAAAGCTAAATGCTTGTTAGCCTTAAAAAGTGCCCTGGAAGCCGCGCGGTGCGGGGAATCCCACTTAAGTCTTAAAATTGCAAAAAATAGATGGAGATCACATAATAACATGTAAGTGGCACTTAATTGTTTATTAGCGTACGTAAGGAAAATATCACGCATAATATATTGTGGACCGGGTGGTATTATTTTTAACGAAAGTTAAGAGAGTATTTGCAGGGAAAGTAGCAGAGTATCAGGAAAGGTAGAGCGCTAAATGTAATTAATTTCCGTACGTTAACTTTATTATCAGGCTAATTTACTTTCGGAATTTTATTACAAGAATAGTAAAGTTTTCTGCTGGAATTTACAAAGTGTTTTTAGTGCCGCAGGCAGGAATAGCGGCCAATATATCAAAACAAAACCACGTAATTAATAAGGGTAATAATTTATTAAATAAGAGTTTTATAGAGGTCATCCATTAGCATGATGCTAATAAAGGCCAGAGGACAGGGAACGGGTAGCGTGGGGGAGAGCCTTTACCTGCAAATGAGGCATAAAGCCCCGCGCCAGGGCTGGCGCGGGGCTTTATGCCGTTATTACTTCTGCTCGCTCGTGACGTCCTGCAGAATCGCCAGCGCCTGGCTGAACTGGGCGTCCGGAATGGTCAGCGGGTACAGGAAGCGGATAACGTTTCCGTACTGGCCGCAGGTGAGCAGCAGCAGGCCGCGCGCCAGCGCCTTTTGCTGGATCTGCTGCGCGATGGCCGCCGACGGCTCGCCGCTGTGCGGATCGTAAAACTCGGCGGCGATCATCGAACCTACCCCCCTCACCGCGGCGAGCGCCGGAGTGCTGCTTTTGATCTCCTCCAGCGTGGCTTTAAGCCGATCGCCAAGCTGCCGGGCGCGCTCGCTCAGCCCCTGCCGATCGATAATATTCAGCACCGCGTGCGCGGCGGCGATGGCCAGCGGGTTGCCCGCGTAGGTGCCGCCCAGACCGCCGGGCGCCGGGGCGTCCATAATGGTCGCGTTACCCACCACGCCGGAGAGCGGCATTCCCCCCGCCAGGCTTTTCGCCATCGTCATCAGATCGGGCTTATCGGCATAGTGATCCATGGCAAAGAGTTTGCCGGTACGGGCAAAGCCGCTCTGCACCTCGTCGGCGATCATAACGATCCCGTGTTCGTTACAGATGCGGCGGATGGCCGCCACCAGCTCCGGCGGGGCGACGTTAAAACCGCCTTCACCCTGCACGGGCTCAAAGATAATCGCCGCGACCTGCTTGGCCTCAATGTCCGCCTTGAACAGCCGTTCGATGGCGGTAACGGCATCCTGTGTGGTAATGCCGTGCAGCGCGGAGGGATAGGGTACGTGATACACCGAGCCGGGGAAGGGGCCAAATCCCAGCTTGTAGGGGGCGACCTTGCCGGTAAGCGCCATGGTCATATAGGTGCGGCCGTGGAAACCGCCGCCAAAGGCGATCACCCCAGGACGCCCGGTGTGGGCGCGGGCGATTTTAACGGCGTTTTCTACCGCCTCTGCGCCGGTGGTGAAGAACGCGGTTTTAGCCGGGCCCTGCACCGGCGCCAGCTCGTTAAGCTTTTCCGCCAGCGACACGTAGCTCTCATAGGGTACGATCTGGTAGGCGGTATGGGTGAACTGGTGCAGCTGTTTCTCCACCGCGGCCACCATCTCCGGGTGGCGATGGCCGGTATTCAGCACCGCGATCCCGGCGGCAAAATCGATATACTCCCTTCCTTCCACGTCGGTTAAGGTGGCGTTCTCCGCCGTGCGGGCAAAGAAGTTACACATTACGCCCACGCCGCGCGGCGTGGCTGCCAGCCTGCGCTGATGAAATTCGTTATTGCTCATGTCAGATACCCTTTAGTAGAGGAGGATGGTTATACGCCAAGACGGTCGCGCAGGCTGTAATAGGCCGCGCCCATGGCGGTAAACGGAATGCGCAGGCTGCGACCGCCCGGGAACGGGTAGTGCGGCAGGTTAGCGAAGGCGTCAAAGCGCTCGGCGTCGCCGCGCAGCAGTTCTGAAATCAGCCTTCCGGCCAGGTGGGTACAGGTCACGCCGTGGCCGCTGTAGCCCTGCATGTAATAGATGTTCTTATCCAGGCGGCCAAACTGCGGCATACGCGTCATGGTCAGCAGGAAGTTGCCGGTCCAGCGATAGTCGATTTTTACCCCTTCCAGCTGCGGGAAGGTTTTCAGCAGCTTGGGCATCACCAGGCGCTCGACGTCGTCCGGGTCGCGCGCCCCGTAGACTACGCCGCCGCCGTACAGCAGGCGGTTGTCGGCGGTAAGACGGTAATAGTCCAGCAGGTAGTTACAATCTTCCACGCAGTAGTTATTGGGGATCAGCGAGCGGGCCATCTCATCCGACAGCGGGGCGGTGGTCACCACCTGGGTGCCGCAGGGCATGCTGCGCTTTGCCAGCTCCGGCTCGATCTTATCGCCAAGGTAGGCATTACCGGCGACGATCACGTAGCGGGCGGTCACCTGGCCGTTTTGGGTTTTCACCACCGCCGGGCTGGTGTGCTGAATGGCGGTCACCGGGGACTGCTCAAACACCCGGCCGCCGTTGAGGCGAATGGCGTCCGCTTCGCCGATTGCCAGATTCAGCGGATGAATATGCCCACCGCTGTGGTCCAGCAGCGCGCCGGTATAGCGATCGCTGCCCACTTCACGGCGGATCGCGGCGGCGTCCAGCAGCTCCAGCTGCGTATTGCCGTAGCGCTCCCAGTTCTCTTTTTGCTCTTCCAGGGTTTCGAGCTGCTTATGGTTAAGCGCCACGAACAGGCCGCCGGGGCGGTAGTCGCATTGGATCTGATATCGCTGGATGCGTTCGCGGATGATCTCGCCGCCCTCAAACATCATGCTGCCGAGCATTCTGGCCGCGTCGGGGCCGTAGTTTTTCTCGATTACGTCGATATCGCGGCTGTAGGAGTTGACCAGCTGGCCGCCGTTGCGGCCGCTGGCGCCGTAGCCGATGCGCGCCCCCTCAAGCAGCACCACGTCGTAACCCATTTCGGCAAGATGCAGTGCGGAGGAGAGGCCGGTATAGCCGCCGCCCACCACGCATACATCACAGCTGATCGATTCGTTCAGCGTCGGGAAAGGCTCATATTTATTGGCGCTGGCGGCGTAATAGCTGGTGGTATGTTCAGTCATGATTAAGACTCCAGGGCAATCCAGATGGTTTTCAGTTCGGTGAATTTTTCCAGGGCGTGCAGGGATTTATCCCGGCCGTTGCCGCTCTGCTTATAGCCGCCAAAGGGCACGGTCATATCCCCGTCGTTGTAGTTATTCACAAATACCGAGCCGGCCTTCAGGCGGCGGCTCATGCGGTGCGCGCGGGAGAGGTCGCGGGTCCAGACCGCCGCGCCGAGCCCGTACTCGCTGTCGTTTGCCAGCCGCAGCGCCTCTTCTTCGGTTTTGAAGCGGGTAACGACAAGCACCGGGCCAAAGATCTCCTCGCGGCAGAGCGCAGAGGCGGGGTCGAGGTCAACGAAAATGGTCGGGCCGACCGCCGCGGGCCACGGATTTTTACGCCCGTCCAGCAGCAGGGTGCCTTTGTCGATCCCCTCGCGGATAAAGGTGTGCACCGTGTCGGCGTGGCCGTTGTCGATGAGCATCCCCATGGTGGTCTCGGGATCGAGCGGGTTACCCGGCTGCCAGCCGCGCGCCTGCTCCTGCAGGCGGCGAAGAAATTCATCGGCGATGCTCTCTTCCAGCAGCAGGCGGGTACCGGCGATGCACACCTGGCCCTGGTTGTAAAAAATGCCGGCGGCGGTGGTGCTGACGGCTTTGTCCAGATCCGGACAGTCGGCAAAGACGATATTGGCGCTTTTACCGCCCGCTTCGAGCCAGAGGCGCTTCATATTGCTGGCACCTGCATCTTTCAGCAGCTGTTTGCCGGTGCGGGTGGAGCCGGTAAAGGTCAGCACCTCCACGTGCGGATGCAGGGCCAGCGCCTGGCCCGCCTCGTGGCCGTAGCCTGCAATGACGTTCAGCACGCCGTCCGGCAGACCGGCCTCTTTTGCCAGCGCGGCAAGGCGAAGGGCGGTAAGCGGGGACTTCTCGGAGGGCTTAAGCACCACGCTGTTGCCGGAGACCAGCGCCGGGCCAAGCTTCCAGCAGGCCAGCAGCAGCGGGAAGTTCCACGGCACGATGGCGGCCACCACGCCGATCGGCTCGCGTACGATCATCGCCAGCTCGCCGGGACCGGTTGGCGCCACTTCGCCGTAGACCTTATCCGCCGCTTCGGCGTACCAGCGAATGGCGCGGGCGGCGCCGGGAATATCGTCGCGCAGGCTGTGGCGGATCGGTTTCCCGGTATCCAGCGTCTCTAACAGCGCCAGCTCCTCGCGGTGTTGCTCCATCAGATCGGCGAGTTTATTCAGCACCGCCTTACGCTGCGCCGGCGCCGCCTGCGACCAGTCGCCGCGGTCAAATACCTCGCGTGCCGCCTGTACCGCGCGGTCCACATCCGCCTGTTTGCCGCGGGCCACCTTCGCCAGCGTCTGCTGCGCGCCGGGATCGATAGTATCGAAGGTGGAATTATCGGCGGCATTGCAATATTCACCGTTAATAAATAACCGGGTCTCAATGGCAATATTTTTGGCTTTATCCTGCCAGTAAGTCAGGTGCTGAAAATGCATATTCACTCCTTTCTTTCGCAATCAGATAAATAAAGGCACGGCGGTTTTCAGGCGATACGAGGCCGTGGGGCATCCCGGGGATTAACCCGTAAAATGCCGAAATGGATCTTTTTTATTGGCCCCGGCGAAGAGCGTACGCCGGGGCGGGTCGATAATTAGAAGGTGGTGGGGGTGTGGGCACTGATAATGCGGCAAATGCCTGCCGAGGTGTTGCTGAAGCTGTGCGGTATGCCGGTATTAATGGCATAGCTTTGCCCTGCAACAAGGTGATAAGGCTGACCGTTGATGGTCAGCAGAATTTCACCTTCCAGTATCGTACCTATCTCCTCACCCTGATGTTTGATTCTCTCCCCGGTGGTGGTTCCAGGCTGGTAAGTTTCAAAAATCATCGCCAGCGTACGGTTCGGATTTCCGTTATGAACCAGCTTCATCGAAACGCCCTGACTGCCTATTTCGATAAGGTCTTCCTGATTAATCACGACCTGCGGTTCATCAGGTTTTTCCGGTTCGGAAAAGAATTCCGAGAGCGACAGCCCATAAACTTTCAGCAGCTTTTGCAGCGTGCTGATGGCAGGACTGACTTTATCCTGCTCTATGGTGCTGATGGCACTATGTGTTAACCCAGACAGTTCGGCGGCGCGTCGCTGCGAGAGACCCAGCTGTTGGCGGATCTCAGACAAACGTTTCCCCGGCGCCAGTCCGTCATCGCTCATATTTGCATTTCCTTAACGGTAGTGGTCAAAGCCGCTGCTTTTCGGCAATGTAGCTTTGACAGGCGGTGATAAAACCTTCGAACAACATACGTGACAGGGCGTATTCACTGCTGTTCCATTCGGGATGCCACTGAACGCCGAGGGCGAACGGGTGGTCATGAACGCTGACCGCTTCTACCAGCCCGTCCGTCGAGCGGGCCTCTACGCGTAGCCGCGACCCTAATGTTTTTGCGCCTTGCCCGTGCAGCGAGTTTACCCAAAATTTGTTACATCCTGGTATCAATTGCGAGAGCAGTCCGCCCTCATGAACCTGAACTTCATGAGAGGGCGCGTATTGTAGCTCAACCGGCAGCTCAGGATCTTCCCGATGCTCAAGGAGATCGTTTAACTCGAACAGGCGACGATACAGTGTCCCACCGGTGGCAACAACCAGTTCCTGCAGCCCCCGACAGATGGCGAAAATGGGGATGCGCCTTTCGAGCGCGGCGGCAATCAGCGCCATGCTCAGAAGATCTCGCCCGGGATCGGCGTCAGGCTCATCGCCGTTTTCACCATAAAGGTGCGGCTGCACGTTGCTGGGGCTGCCCGGCAGGTAAATGCCATCCAGTTTCGGCAGCAGTGTATTTAGCAGTTCTGGCTCCGCCAGCGCATGGGGCAGGGCGATGGGTAATCCACCCGCGTTAAGTACCGCATTCAGGTACTTTTCTTGCAGGGTCTGGGTCTCATGACCCTTAAGCCTGTTTCTACACATCACAACGCCAATGACTGGCTTGTACATTATATTTTCCATGATCGCCCTCACAAAGTGGACTAAATATAGGCCGGTTTCGCATATTAAACGGCCTTTTCGTTCAATATTTTCTCAATCTAGCAATGAGATCTACGTTTTGCAAACTTAATTTAACATTTGACAAACAATTTGTTTGCATACAGATTCGATGGTGTGGACATTATATTTGACAGTCGTGAGCGGCGAACACAAACCCAAAAACGGTGGTAAATCATGGAAACCAATATCGTAGAAGTTGAGAACTTTGTTCAGCACACGGAAGAGAGGCGGGGCAGCGCCTTTGCCCAGGAAGTTAAGCGCTATTTAGAACGTTATCCGAACACCCAGTTTATCGACGTGCTTCTGACCGACCTGAACGGCTGTTTTCGCGGGAAGCGCATTCCGGTAGCCGGGCTCGGCAAGCTGGAGAAAGGATGTTATTTCCCGGCCTCGGTATTTGCGATGGATATCCTCGGGAACGTGGTGGAAGAGGCGGGGCTGGGGCAGGAGCTTGGCGAGCCGGACTGCACCTGCGTGCCGGTTTTAGGTACGCTGACGCCGTCGGCGGCGGACCCGGAATATATCGGCCAGGTTCAGCTAACCATGATTGATGAAGATGGCGCTCCCTTTGACGTTGAGCCGCGGAACGTACTAAACCGGCTCTGGCAGCAGCTGCGCCAGCGCGGTCTGTTCCCCGTGGTAGCGGTAGAGCTGGAGTTCTATTTACTCGATCGTAAACGCGACGCCGAAGGCTATCTGCAGCCTCCCTGCGCGCCGGGGACCGACGTGCGTAATACGCAAAGCCAGGTCTACTCGGTGGACAACCTTAACCACTTTGCCGATGTACTCAACGATATTGACGAGCTGGCGCAGCTGCAGCTGATCCCCGCCGATGGCGCGGTTGCCGAGGCCTCGCCGGGCCAGTTTGAGATCAACCTTCACCATACGGAAAACGTGCTGGATGCCTGCGATGATGCGCTGGCGTTAAAACGCCTGGTGCGTCTGATGGCAGAAAAACATAAGATGCACGCCACCTTTATGGCTAAGCCTTATGAAGAGCATGCGGGCAGCGGGATGCATATCCACATCAGTATGCAAAACAGCAAGGGCGAAAACGTGCTGGCGGACGCCAGCGGCGAAGACTCTGCGCTGTTAAAGCGCGCGCTTGCCGGGATGATCGACCTGATGCCCGCCTCAACGGCGTTGCTGGCGCCAAACGTCAACTCCTACCGCCGCTTCCAGGCGGGGATGTACGTACCGACCCAGGCGTCGTGGGGGCATAACAACCGCACCGTTGCCCTGCGCATTCCCTGCGGCGATCGGCATAACCATCGGGTGGAGTATCGCGTCGCGGGGGCAGATGCCAACCCGTACCTGGTGATGGCGGCCATTTTTGCCGGTATTTTGCACGGGCTGGATAACGACCTGCCGCTGCCGGCAGAGGTGGAAGGTAACGGGCTGGAGCAGGACGGATTGCCGTTCCCTATCCGCCAGAGCGATGCGTTGTGGGAGTTCATGCAAAATGACACGCTGCGCGAACGTCTGGGCGAGCGTTTCTGCCACGTTTATCACGCCTGCAAGAACGATGAATTACTGCAGTTTGAGCGCCTTATCACAGAAACTGAAATTGAGTGGATGTTGAAAAACGCCTGAACACGCGCCCCGCAAGGGGCCGGTTTTTTATCTTAGACATAGCATCATACGGCCTGCGGAGCCTGGCCGAAGTATTCGCTGGAACACCAGCTATTTCCCGGGGTCGCGTTAAGGAGCGCAGGCGGCAAAAGGGTTTATTAACGACAAGGTTTGACGAGGTAGGTAATGATGCAGATGTTCAAATATCCGCAGGGCGAGGGAGGCCAGTCAGGCCCCCAGTGTGAATGCGAGCCTAACATGGCACGCCGGTACGTTAACGTTAACTCCTTGCAACTTCCCCCTTTGCTAAGCAGGTTTATCAGGTCATTGCACCCACAAGCCACCGTAAGCATGGGGGGGACGTTCTATGGCGATTAATAGCTCTGTTGACGTACCGGCCGCAGGTGGAAGAACGCGGCTACGCAAGTCGTTAAAGCTGTGGCAGGTGGTAATGATGGGGCTGGCATACCTGACGCCGATGACGGTATTTGATACCTTCGGGATTGTCTCCGGGATCAGCAACGGCCACGTTCCGGCCTCCTATCTGCTGGCCCTGGCGGGGGTTCTGTTTACCGCCATTAGCTACGGCAAGCTGGTGCGCCAGTTCCCCGAGGCGGGCTCGGCCTATACCTATGCGCAGAAATCCATCGGGCCGCACGTTGGCTTTATGGTCGGCTGGTCATCGCTGCTGGACTATCTGTTCCTGCCAATGATCAACGTCCTGCTGGCGAAAATTTATCTCTCGGCGCTGTTCCCCGAGGTTCCGCCCTGGGTGTGGGTGGTTACCTTTGTCGCCATCCTGACGCTAGCGAACCTGAAAAGCGTCAACCTGGTCGCCAATTTTAATACGCTCTTTGTGCTGGTGCAGGTGGCGATCATGGTGGTCTTTGTGGTCCTTGTGGTTCAGGGGCTACATAGGGGAGAGGGGACGGGAACCGTCTGGTCGCTTCAGCCGTTTATCAGCCAGAACGCCCATCTGATTCCGATCATTACCGGCGCGACCATTGTGTGCTTCTCCTTCCTCGGTTTTGACGCGGTGACCACCCTGTCGGAAGAGACGCCGAACGCCGCGCGGGTGATCCCCAAAGCCATCTTCCTCACCGCCCTGTACGGCGGGCTGATTTTCATCGTCGCCTCGTTCTTTATGCAGCTCTTTTTCCCGGATATCAGCCGCTTCAAAGATCCCGACGCCGCGCTGCCGGAGATTGCGCTGTACGTTGGCGGCAAGCTGTTCCAGTCTATCTTCCTCTGTACCACCTTTGTGAACACCCTGGCTTCGGGGCTGGCCTCGCACGCCAGCGTCTCGCGTCTGCTGTACGTAATGGGGCGTGACAACGTCTTCCCGGAGCGCGTCTTTGGCTATGTGCATCCGAAATGGCGCACCCCGGCGCTGAACGTCATCATGGTGGGGATTGTGGCGCTGTCGGCCCTGTTCTTTGACCTGGTGACCGCGACGGCGCTGATCAACTTTGGCGCGCTGGTGGCCTTTACCTTTGTGAACCTGTCGGTGTTCAACCACTTCTGGCGGCGCAAAGGCTATAACAAAACGTGGAAAGATCGTTTCCACTATCTGCTGCTGCCGCTGGTGGGCGCGGTGACGGTAGGGGTGTTGTGGGTAAACCTGGAGGCCACCTCGCTTACGCTGGGGCTGGTCTGGGCCGCGCTGGGAGTGCTGTACCTGACGTGGCTTACCCGCCGCTTCCGTAAACCGCCTCCGCAGTTTGAGGCCGCTAAGGCCTTCGACTCCTGAGCGGGTACGGCGCCAGCCTGAGGGCTGGCGCCGGCTTTAGGCTTCGCTGGGCTAATTGCAGATACAAAAAAGCCCGCAGGGCTTACGCCGTGCGGGCTTTCAGGACTTCGTTGACTGGCTCTGGTGACCATCAACCAAGAATTTTGGTGGAGCTGGCGGGAGTTGAACCCGCGTCCGAAATTCCTACATCCTCGGTACTACATGCTTAGTTTGTCTTTACATTCGCACGCCAGCTGCGGACAGACACGCCACTAACGAACTAGCCTGATTAGTTTTAGCACTTCAACCCCAGGCAGGGCATCCGCGCGATCTCTTTTGGGTTTGACCTCTCTTGATCCCCGTCCTAAGAGCGGAGGCTAGGGAGAGAGGGCTCTAAGCAGGTTAT
>Ga0209370_1000283_pt1 | contig 88413 bp, 81 predicted proteins | sample AgamicAtPrz_FD_187164 | JGI IMG/M metagenome (GOLD analysis project Ga0209370, IMG submission 187164) | Agave microbial communities from Guanajuato, Mexico - At.P.rz (SPAdes) (version 2) | ecosystem: Host-associated > Plants > Phyllosphere > Phylloplane/Leaf | place: Guanajuato, Mexico...
TTGCCTGGCGGCTGTAGCGCGGTGGTCCCACCTGACCCCATGCCGAACTCAGAAGTGAAACGCCGTAGCGCCGATGGTAGTGTGGGGTCTCCCCATGCGAGAGTAGGGAACTGCCAGGCATCAAATAAGAAGAACCCCGTACCGAAAGGTGCGGGGTTTTTTGCTTTTGGCTTTCTTACACCTTTCCCCACCTTGAAACTTTCTCACCTTTCGCTTGCAGACTCGACATTCAGGCTATTGCAGGGTATTGTCAGCTATCTGGATGTCTAAACGTTTATACGTATGCTGTGAGGATGTAAGGTTATGCCGATTCGGGTGCAGGACGAGCTACCAGCCGTCAATTTCTTGCGTGAAGAGAACGTCTTTGTGATGACGGCTTCGCGTGCTACACATCAGGAAATTCGTCCGCTGAAGGTACTTATCCTTAACCTGATGCCGAAAAAGATCGAGACGGAAAATCAGTTCCTCCGTTTGCTATCCAACTCCCCGCTGCAGGTGGATATTCAGCTGCTGCGTATCGATGCGCGCGAGTCGCGAAACACCCCCTCGGAGCATCTCAATAACTTCTACTGTAACTTTGATGATATTCGCCATGATAATTTCGATGGTCTGATCGTTACCGGCGCTCCGCTGGGCCTGGTGGAGTTTAATGACGTCGCCTACTGGCCGCAGATCAAGCAGGTGCTGGAGTGGGCCAAAGATCACGTGACCTCCACGCTCTTTGTCTGTTGGGCGGTGCAGGCAGCGCTCAATATTCTCTACGGCATACCTAAGCAAACCCGCAACGAAAAGCTCTCCGGCGTCTACGAACACCATATTCTTCACCCCCACGCGCTGCTGACGCGCGGTTTTGACGACGCTTTCCTGGCGCCGCATTCGCGCTATGCCGATTTCCCGGCAGCGCTTATTCGTGATTACACCGATCTGGAAATACTGGCAGAAACCGAGGATGGCGATGCCTACCTGTTTGCCAGTAAAGATAAGCGTATCGCCTTCGTCACCGGCCATCCGGAATACGATCCCGATACCCTGGCGAGCGAATATTTCCGCGATCTGGAAGCGGGCCTGTCGCCTGATATTCCGTATAACTATTTCCCGAAAAACGATCCGCAGAACAAACCCAGAGCCACCTGGCGTAGCCACGGCAATCTGCTGTTTACCAACTGGCTCAACTATTACGTCTACCAGATCACGCCATACGATCTGCGCCATATGAATCCAACGCTGGATTAATCTCCTGCGTGAAACGATCCTAAAGCGTTTCAGCACTCTACATCAGGCACCTTCGGGTGCCTTTTTTATTTCCGAAATTCCGCTCATCTTCATTCGTATTTTTAAAATCATATTAATCAAATGGTTAACTTGTACATTTAATTAAAATGGAAATTGTTTTTGATTTTAAAAAATATATGGATAGTCTTAACTCTGCTGAGCGAAAAAGAGACAAGGATCTTTCGCGCGCATTGGGGAACTGATTTTGGATCTTTGAAGAGGAGCAACGCGATGACGCAACAGGCAACTACCGCCGATGAGCTGACCTTTACCCGGCCTTACGGCGAACAGGAGCAGCAGATCCTGACCGCCGGGGCGGTCGATTTTCTGACCGAGCTGGTAACCCGCTTTACGCCGCAGCGCAATAAGCTGCTGGCCGCACGTATCCTGCAGCAGCAGGAAATTGACGCAGGAAAACTGCCAGGCTTTATTTCGGAAACCACTTCCATTAGAGAAGGTGACTGGACGATCCGCGGCATTCCGGCTGATTTACAGGATCGTCGCGTCGAGATCACCGGCCCGGTTGAGCGCAAAATGGTGATCAACGCCATGAACGCCAACGTTAAGGTCTTTATGGCGGATTTCGAAGATTCACTGGCCCCGGACTGGCGCAAAGTTATCGAAGGGCAAATCAACCTGCGCGACGCGGTTAACGGGACCATCAGCTACACCAGCGAAGCCGGGAAAATTTACCAGCTCAAACCCAACCCGGCGGTGCTGGTCTGCCGCGTGCGCGGGCTGCACCTGCCGGAAAAGCATGTCACCTGGCGCGGAGAGGCCATTCCGGGCAGCCTGTTTGATTTCGCGCTCTACTTCTTCCACAACCACAAAAACCTGCTGGCAAAGGGCAGCGGTCCCTACTTTTACTTGCCGAAAACCCAGTCCTGGCAGGAGGCGGCATGGTGGAGCGAGGTCTTCAGCTACGCCGAAGATCGCTTCAACCTGCCGCGCGGCACCATTAAAGCCACGCTGCTGATTGAAACCCTGCCGGCGGTCTTCCAGATGGACGAGATCCTGCACGCCCTGCGCGACCACATCGTGGGTCTGAACTGCGGGCGCTGGGATTACATCTTTAGCTACATCAAAACCCTGAAAAACCATCCGGATCGCGTCCTGCCGGATCGCCAGGTCGTCACCATGGATAAAGCCTTCCTGAGCGCCTACTCGCGCCTGCTGATCAAGACCTGCCACAGGCGCGGCGCCTTCGCCATGGGCGGGATGGCGGCCTTTATCCCCAGCAAAGACGCGGAGCGCAATAACCAGGTGCTGAATAAAGTGAAGGCGGATAAAGAGCTGGAGGCCCGCAACGGCCACGACGGCACCTGGGTCGCCCATCCGGGGCTGGCGGATACCGCAATGGAGGTGTTTAGCCGCGTTCTGAGCGAGAACAAAAACCAGCTGCATGTCTCCCGCGCAGAAGACGCCCCCATCAGCGCCAGCCAGCTGCTGGAGCCGTGCGACGGCGAGCGTACGGAGGAGGGGATGCGCGCCAATATCCGCGTTGCCGTGCAGTACATCGAGGCGTGGATCTCCGGCAACGGCTGCGTACCTATTTACGGTCTGATGGAGGATGCCGCCACGGCGGAGATCTCGCGCACCTCTATCTGGCAGTGGATCCATCACCAGAAAACGCTCAGCAACGGCAAACCGGTGACCAAAGCCCTGTTCCGCCAGATGCTGGCCGAGGAGATGCGCACCATTCAGGACGAGCTGGGCGAGCACCGCTTCAGCAGCGGGCGCTTCGACGACGCCGCGCGCCTGATGGAGCAGATCACCACCTCCGACGACCTGATCGACTTCCTGACGCTGCCGGGCTACCGCCTGCTTGCCTGATTTCACCCTATAACGCTATGGAGCATCTGCACATGAAAACCCGTACCCAACAAATCGAAGAATTACAAAAAGAGTGGACGCAGCCGCGCTGGGAAGGCATTCGCCGCCCGTACAGCGCCGAAGAGGTGGTGAAACTGCGCGGTTCGGTCAATCCGGAATGTACCCTGGCGCAGAACGGCGCGGCTAAAATGTGGCGTCTGCTGCACGGTGAGGCGAAAAAAGGCTATATCAACAGCCTCGGCGCGCTGACCGGCGGGCAGGCACTACAGCAGGCGAAAGCCGGGATTGAAGCGGTGTACCTCTCCGGCTGGCAGGTAGCGGCGGACGCTAACCTGGCCTCCAGCATGTATCCGGATCAGTCGCTCTATCCGGCCAACTCCGTCCCCGCGGTGGTGGATCGGATCAACAACACCTTCCGTCGGGCGGATCAGATCCAGTGGGCGGCGGGCATTGAGCCCAGCGATCCGCGTTTTGTGGACTACTTCCTGCCCATCGTTGCCGATGCCGAAGCCGGGTTCGGCGGCGTGCTGAACGCGTTCGAGCTGATGAAATCGATGATTGAGGCCGGTGCAGCGGCCGTTCATTTCGAAGATCAGCTGGCGTCGGTGAAGAAGTGCGGGCACATGGGCGGTAAAGTGCTGGTGCCGACGCAGGAGGCGATCCAGAAGCTGGTTGCCGCCCGTCTGGCCGCTGACGTGCTGGGGGTGCCGACGCTGGTGATTGCCCGCACCGATGCGGATGCGGCCGACCTTATTACCTCTGACTGCGATCCGTACGACAGCGAATTTATCACCGGCGAGCGCACCAGCGAAGGCTTCTACCGCACCCATGCCGGTATTGAACAGGCGATCAGCCGCGGGCTGGCGTATGCGCCCTATGCGGATCTGGTCTGGTGTGAAACCTCCACTCCGGACCTGGCGCTGGCAAAACGCTTTGCCGATGCTATCCACGCGAAATATCCGGGCAAGCTGCTGGCCTATAACTGCTCGCCCTCCTTTAACTGGCAGAAGAACCTGGATGACAGCACCATCGCCAGCTTCCAGCAGCAGCTGTCCGATATGGGCTACAAATATCAGTTCATCACCCTGGCGGGGATCCACAGCATGTGGTTCAACATGTTCGACCTGGCGCACGCCTATGCCCGGGGCGAGGGCATGAGGCACTACGTTGAGAAGGTGCAGCAGCCAGAGTTTGCCGCGGCTAAAGAGGGTTACACCTTTGTGTCGCATCAGCAGGAGGTGGGTACCGGCTACTTCGACAAGGTCACCACCATCATTCAGGGGGGCGCCTCCTCGGTAACCGCGTTAACGGGATCGACGGAAGAAGCGCAGTTCTGAGGTTTTCCCCTCACCCTAACCCTCTCCCCACAGGGGAGAGGGAACGGTCTGATGCGGGGTTGTAGTTTTGCACCCTCTCCCCACAGGGGAGAGTAGATGGTCTGGTGCGGGGGCGATATTTCACCCTCTGCGGAGAGAGTGGCCGTCAGGCACAAGTCTGTATTTCACCCTCTCCCCTGTGGGGAGAGGGCCGGGGTGAGGGGAAATATGTCGCGAGGCCTGGAATTACTGATTGCCCAAACCATTCTGCAGGGCTTCGACGCCCAGTACGGTCGTTTTCTGGAAGTCACCGCCGGGGCGCAGCAGCGCTTTGAACACGCCGACTGGCATGCGGTGCAGCAGGCAATGAAGCAGCGCATCCACCTTTACGATCACCACGTGGGGCTGGTGGTAGAGCAGCTGCGCTGTATCATTGACGGCAAAAATCCTGACGCCGCCTTTTTGCTGCGCGTAAAAGCGCACTACACCGACCTGCTGCCCGACTACCCCCGCTTCGAGATTGCCGAGAGCTTTTTTAATTCGGTTTATTGCCGCTTCTTCGATCACCGCTCGCTGGCGCCCGAGCGGCTGTTTATTTTCAGCTCCCAGCCCGGACGCCGGTTTCGCACCATTTCGCGCCCGTTGGCGAAGGACTTTTTCCCGGACAGCGGCTGGGAAAGGCTGCTGCACCGCGTGCTGAGCGACCTGCCGCTGCGCCTGCGCTGGCAGGATAAATCCCGGGATATCGGTTTCATCACCGCGCACCTCGGCGAAACCTTTGGCCCGGAGGTGCTGAAAAAGAGCTATTTGCAGGTGGCTAACGAGCTGTTCTACCGCAATAAGGCCGCCTGGCTGGTGGGTAAGCTGGTGACGCCGTCCGCAACGTTACCTTTTCTGCTGCCCATCCACCGCAGCGATGAAGGGGAGCTGTTTATCGATACCTGCCTGACCACCGGCGCCGAGGCCAGCATCGTGTTTGGCTTCGCCCGCTCCTATTTTATGGTGTACGCCCCGCTGCCCGCCGCGCTGGTGGAGTGGCTGCGGGAGATCCTGCCGGGCAAAACCACCGCCGAGCTGTATATGGCGATTGGCTGCCAGAAGCACGCCAAGACCGAAAGCTACCGGGAGTATCTGCACTATATCGCCAGCGCGGACGAGCAGTTTATCGAGGCGCCGGGTATTCGCGGCATGGTGATGCTGGTCTTTACCCTGCCGGGCTTCGATCGGGTCTTTAAGGTCATCAAAGACAGATTTGCTCCGCAGAAAGAGATGACCGCCGCCCACGTTCGCGCCTGCTATCAGCTGGTGAAGGAGCACGATCGCGTCGGGCGGATGGCCGATACCCAGGAGTTTGAAAATTTTGTGCTGGATAAGCGGCAGATCGATCCGGCCCTGATGGCGCTGCTGCTACAGGAGGCGCCGGGTAAAATCACCGATCTCGGCGACAGGATCGCCATCAGCCACCTCTACATTGAACGGCGCATGGTGCCGCTCAATATCTGGCTGGAGCAGGTGGAGGGCCAGGCGCTGCGCGATGCCATCGAAGAGTACGGCAACGCTATCCGCCAGCTTGCCGCCGCCAATATCTTTCCCGGCGATATGCTGTTCAAAAACTTCGGCGTCACCCGGCACGGGCGGGTGGTGTTCTACGATTATGATGAGATTTGCTACATGACCGAGGTGAATTTCCGCGACATTCCGCCGGCGCGCTATCCGGAAGATGAGCTGGCCGGCGAGCCCTGGTACAGCGTCTCGCCGGGGGACGTCTTCCCGGAGGAGTTTCGCCACTGGCTCTGCGCCGACCCGCGGATCGGGCCCCTGTTTGAAGAGATGCACGCCGACCTGTTCCGGGCGGACTACTGGCGTGGTTTACAAACGCGGATTAAAAACGGGCACGTGGAGGACGTATACGCCTACCGCCGTCGCCAGCGGTTTAGCGTACGCTATGGCTGGCCGGCGAGCTCCACCATGGCAAACTCTTCGTAGATCAGCTCCATTTCCGGCGACCAGCTTCCTTCCCGCTCAAAGAACGGCTGATGGGCCGCTTGCCAGTAGGCCAGGCTGAGATCGCCTTCCCCTTCCATGGCGGCCAGTTCGGCGGTCATTTCATCAAAACGTATCAGCCTGAGGGCGAGCGTGCGTATCACGCAGACGGCCTCCCCCGCGCCGTTAAGCACAATGTGGTACGTGCCGGGGGTGACGGGGGGCTGCTCCTGGCGGTAGCTGGCTAACGAGCAGCAGGTGCCGCGCTTTTTACCGGCCACTACCAGGGCCGCCAGCTCGTCGGCCAGCGCCGGCGAATCGCCAAAAGCCCAGCATAACGCCTGCGGATATTTATCCTGCCAGTAGGATTTTAAGGTACTCATCAGCGCACTCCGCCGTAGGCCAGGGTGACCTCTTTGGCTGCCTTGATCACCAGCGCCCCCAGCTCGGTGACCCGGTCGTCGGTCATGCGCGAAATCGGGCCGGAGATGGAGATGGCGGCGAAGGGCTCCCGGTGTTCGTCAAAAATACAGGCCGCCAGGCAGCGCAGCCCCAGGGCGTGCTCTTCATCATCAAATGAATAGCCGCGCTTGCGGGTGAGGGCCAGATCTTCTTTCAGATGCAGGGGCGAAACCAGGGTCGCGTGGGTATAGGCGTGCAGCCCTTTGCGGTGCAGCAGGCCGGTCACCTGCTCTTCGCTAAGCTGGGAGAGAAAGGCTTTGCCCGCGCCGGAGGCGTGCATCGGCAGTTTGCCGCCGATGGGGGCAGACATGCGCATCAGCTGGGTACACTGTACCTGGTCGATGATAATGGCCTGGTGGTCGCTCTGATCCAGCACCGCCAGGTTCACCGTCTCGCCGGACTCCTCCATCAGCTTGCGCAGGATCGGATGGACGATGGCCAGCAGGTTGCGGGTTTGCAGAAAACTGCTGCCGACGATAAAAGCCTGGGCGCCCACCGCCCAGTGGCCCAGCTCGCCCACCTGGCGCACAAAGCCCAGCTGCTGCATGGTGGTAAGGAGACGGTGGGTGGTGGAGTTCGGTAAACCGGCCTGCTGCGCCAGCTCGGTCAGGGCCACGCTGCTGTGCGATTCGGCGATCCATTCCAGCAGTTTCAAACCGCGCGTTAGCGACTGAACCTGCCCGGCCTGCGGGGCGGCGGTGGCGGCAGGTTTTCTGCCGCGTTTAGCGGGGAGGGTAGCGACCATGGCGGACTCCTTTTCTGTATCGTGGAAATCATTTTCGTTTTATCTGGTGGTTTTGCAACCGCTTTCACTCCTGGTCGGAGGAGTAATGGTGAACTTGTCTCATGTTACCGCCGTGTGACTTTTCCACCCTGCAAGATTATGCCAGTATGGACCGCAGCCTTTTGGCCTGGTTAAGCGTTGTCGGGAGCAAGTGTGAGTAGCAAAGTAGATCAACTGCGCGCGCAGTTAAATGAACGCATTCTGGTGCTGGACGGCGGTATGGGCACCATGATCCAGAGCTATCGTCTGAGCGAAGAGGACTTTCGCGGCGAGCGTTTCGCCGACTGGCCCTGCGATCTGAAGGGGAACAACGACCTGCTGGTGCTCAGCAAGCCTGAGATTATCGCCGCTATCCACTACGCCTACTTTGAGGCGGGTGCCGATATCATTGAGACCAACACCTTCAACTCGACAACCATCGCCATGGCGGATTACGAGATGGAATCCCTGTCGGCGGAGATCAACTACGAGGCGGCCAGGCTGGCGCGCGCCTGCGCCGACGAGTGGACGGCCCGCACGCCGGAAAAACCGCGCTACGTTGCGGGGGTGCTCGGCCCGACTAACCGCACCGCCTCTATCTCGCCGGACGTTAACGATCCCGCCTTCCGTAATATCACCTTCGATGGGCTGGTGGCGGCCTACCGCGAGTCGACCCGGGCGCTGGTGGAGGGCGGTTCCGACCTTATTCTGATTGAAACCGTTTTCGATACCCTCAACGCCAAGGCCGCCATTTATGCGGTGAAAGAGGAGTTCGAGGCGCTGGGCGTCGACCTGCCGATTATGATTTCCGGCACTATTACCGACGCCTCCGGCCGCACCCTTTCCGGCCAGACGACGGAAGCCTTTTATAACTCCCTGCGCCATGCCGACGCGCTTAGCTTCGGCCTGAACTGCGCCCTCGGGCCGGACGAACTGCGCCAATACGTGCAGGAGCTGTCGCGCATTGCCGAATGCTACGTTACCGCGCACCCGAACGCCGGCCTGCCGAACGCCTTTGGTGAATATGACCTGGACGCGGCCACCATGGCGGCGCAGATCCGCGAGTGGGCGGAGTCCGGGTTCCTGAATATCGTCGGCGGCTGCTGCGGCACCACGCCGGAGCATATTGCCGACATGAGCAATGCGGTGGCAGGTCTTGCACCACGCAAGCTGCCCGAGCTGCCGGTTGCCTGTCGCCTCTCCGGCCTTGAGCCGCTGAACATCGGCGACGACAGCCTGTTTGTGAACGTGGGTGAACGCACTAACGTTACCGGCTCCGCAAAGTTCAAGCGCCTGATCAAAGAAGAGAAGTACAGCGAAGCGCTGGACGTGGCCCGCCAGCAGGTGGAAAGCGGCGCGCAGATAATCGATATCAATATGGATGAGGGGATGCTCGACGCCGAAGCGGCGATGGTGCGCTTCCTCAACCTGATCGCCGGCGAGCCGGATATCGCCCGCGTGCCGATCATGATCGACTCTTCCAAATGGGAGGTTATCGAAAAAGGGCTGAAGTGCATTCAGGGCAAAGGCATCGTCAACTCCATCTCGATGAAAGAGGGGGTAGAGCCGTTTATCCACCACGCGAAGCTGGTGCGCCGTTACGGCGCGGCGGTGGTGGTGATGGCCTTCGACGAGGTGGGCCAGGCCGATACCCGCGAGCGTAAAATCGAAATTTGCCGCCGGGCGTACAAAATCTTGACCGAAGAGGTGGGCTTCCCGCCGGAAGATATTATTTTCGACCCCAATATCTTCGCGGTGGCCACCGGGATTGAAGAGCACAACAACTACGCCCAGGACTTTATCGGCGCCTGCGAAGACATCAAGCGCGAGCTGCCGCACGCGCTGATCTCCGGCGGCGTGTCGAACGTGTCGTTCTCGTTTCGCGGCAACGACCCGGTGCGTGAAGCCATCCACGCGGTGTTTCTTTACTACGCCATCCGCAACGGGATGGACATGGGGATCGTTAACGCCGGGCAGCTGGCGATTTATGATGACCTGCCCGCCGAGCTGCGGGATGCGGTAGAAGATGTGATTCTGAACCGCCGGTATGACGCCACCGAGCGTATGCTGGATCTGGCGGAAAAATACCGCGGCAGCAAAGCCGACGACGGCGCTAACGTTCAGCAGGCCGAATGGCGCTCGTGGGATGTGAAAAAGCGCCTGGAGTACTCGCTGGTCAAAGGGATCACCGAGTTTATCGAGCAGGATACCGAAGAGGCGCGCCAGCAGGCCGCCCGCCCGATAGAAGTGATTGAAGGCCCGCTGATGGACGGCATGAACGTGGTTGGCGACCTGTTCGGCGAGGGCAAAATGTTCCTGCCGCAGGTGGTGAAATCCGCCCGCGTAATGAAGCAGGCGGTGGCTTACCTGGAGCCCTACATCGAAGCCAGCAAAGAGAAAGGTTCCAGCAACGGCAAGATGGTTATCGCCACCGTTAAGGGCGACGTGCATGACATCGGCAAAAACATCGTCGGCGTGGTGCTACAGTGTAATAATTATGAGATTGTCGATCTTGGCGTGATGGTGCCGGCGGATAAGATCCTGAAAACCGCGCGCGAAGTGAACGCCGACCTGATTGGCCTCTCCGGGCTTATCACCCCCTCTCTCGATGAGATGGTGAACGTGGCGAAAGAGATGGAGCGCCAGGGCTTTACCATTCCGCTGCTGATCGGCGGGGCGACCACCTCCAAAGCCCATACGGCGGTAAAAATCGAGCAGAACTACAGCGGGCCGACGGTATACGTGCAAAATGCCTCGCGCACCGTGGGCGTGGTCTCCGCGCTGCTTTCCGCTACCCAGCATGACGATTTTGTCGCCCGAACCCGCAAGGAGTACGAAACCGTGCGTATTCAGCATGCCCGTAAGAAACCGCGTACGCCGCCGGTAACGCTGGCCGCCGCGCGGGATAACGATCTGGCGTTTGACTGGGACAGCTACATTCCGCCGGTGGCGCATCGTCTGGGGGTGCAGGAGGTGACCGCCAGCATCGAAACTCTGCGCAACTACATCGACTGGACGCCGTTCTTTATGACCTGGTCGCTGGCGGGCAAGTATCCGCGCATCCTTGAAGATGAGGTGGTGGGCGAAGAGGCGAAACGGCTGTTTAAAGATGCCAACGACATGCTCGACGCCCTGAGCGCCGCGAAATCCCTGAATCCGCGCGGCGTGGTGGGGCTGTTCCCGGCAAACCGGGTGGGTGATGACGTTGAAATCTATCGCGATGAGACCCGCACTCACGTGCTGACGGTGAGCCACCATCTGCGCCAGCAGACCGAAAAAGTGGGCTTCGCCAACTACTGCCTGGCCGATTTCGTGGCGCCAAAACTGAGCGGCAAAGCGGACTACATCGGCGCCTTCGCGGTGACCGGCGGCCTGGAAGAGGACGCGCTGGCCGACGCCTACGACGCGCAGCACGATGATTACAACAAAATCATGGTTAAGGCGATTGCCGACCGCCTGGCCGAAGCCTTTGCCGAATATCTGCACGAGCGCGTGCGCAAGGTCTACTGGGGCTACGCGCCCTATGAGAATCTCAGCAACGAGGATCTGATCCGCGAAAACTATCAGGGCATCCGCCCGGCGCCGGGCTATCCGGCCTGCCCGGAACACACCGAGAAGGGCACCATCTGGAAATTGCTGGACGTCGAAGCGCACACCGGCATGAAGCTCACCGAGTCCTTCGCCATGTGGCCGGGCGCCTCGGTCTCCGGCTGGTACTTCAGCCACCCGGACAGCAAGTACTTCGCCGTGGCGCAGATCCAGCGGGATCAGGTGGAGGATTACGCGCGGCGTAAAGGGATGAGCATGGCGGAAGTGGAGCGCTGGCTGGCACCCAACCTGGGCTACGACGCCGACTGACCGGGCGCCGCATCACGTTTCGTTACAACTAACAGGGCACCCCCAGGGTGCCCTGTCTCTTTCTTACGTTTAACCCCTTATACTGAATGAACCTAAGGAACCGATAACGATAAGGAGAAACCCGATCCGTGCTGACATTGCTACACCTGCTTTCCGCCGTGGCGTTACTGGTATGGGGCACGCATATTGTCCGTACCGGCGTGATGCGCGTCTTTGGCGCGCGCCTGCGTACCGTTCTTAGCCGTAGCGTAGAAAAGAAACCGCTCGCCTTCTGCGCGGGCATTGGCGTGACCGCGCTGGTTCAGAGCAGCAACGCCACCACTATGCTTGTCACCTCTTTTGTGGCGCAGGACCTGGTGGCGCTCACCCCTGCGCTGGTGATCGTGCTGGGGGCTGACGTGGGTACCGCGCTGATGGCGCGCGTCCTGACCTTCGACCTCTCCTGGCTCTCGCCGCTGCTGATCTTTATCGGCGTGATTTTCTTCCTGAGCCGCAAGCAGAGCCGCGCCGGCCAGATGGGCAGGGTGGGTATCGGTCTTGGCCTGATCCTGCTGGCGCTTGAGCTGATCGTGCAGGCGGTGACGCCGATAACCCAGGCCAACGGCGTGCAGGTGATCTTCGCCTCGCTGACCGGCGATATTATGCTCGACGCCCTGATTGGCGCGGTGTTCGCCCTTATCAGCTACTCCAGCCTTGCCGCTGTGCTGCTGACCGCCACCCTCACCGCCGCTGGCGCGATCTCCTTCCCGGTGGCGCTGTGTCTGGTGATTGGCGCTAACCTCGGCTCCGGCCTGCTGGCGATGCTCAACAACAGCGCCGCCAACGCCGCTGCCCGCCGCGTGGCGCTCGGCAGCCTGCTATTTAAGCTGGTGGGCAGCCTGATCATTCTGCCCTTTGTGCGCCCGCTGGCGGACCTGATGGATAACCTGTCGCTGCCGGAGTCGGAGATGGTTATCTATTTTCACGTCTTTTATAACCTGGTGCGCTGCCTGGCGATGGTCCCCTTTGCCGGTCCGATGGCTCGTTTTTGCGAACGCATGATTCGCGATCAGCCGGAGCTGGATACGCGTCTTAAGCCGAAACATCTGGACTCCTCCGCGCTGGACACGCCCGCGCTGGCGCTGGCGAATGCCGCCCGCGAGACGCTGCGCATGGGTGACGCCATGGAGCAGATGCTCGACGGCCTGCAAAAAGTGATGCGCGGCGAGCCGCGGGAAGAGAAAGCGCTGCGTAAGCTCGCGGATGATATCAACGTGCTCTATACCGCCATCAAACTCTACCTGGCGCGCATGCCTCAGGACGAGCTGGCGGAAGAGGAGTCGCGCCGCTGGGCGGAGATTATCGAGATGTCGCTTAACCTCGAGCAGGCCTCCGATATCGTCGAGCGGATGGGCAGTGAAATCGCCGATAAGTCACTGGCCGTGCGCCGTGCGTTCTCGGAAGAGGGGCTGAAAGAGCTGGAGGCCCTGCACGAACAGCTGCTCAGCAACCTGAAGCTGGCAATGTCGGTCTTCTTCTCCGGCGATGTGCCGAGCGCGCGTCGTTTACGCCGCAGTAAGCACCGCTTCCGTATTCTGAACCGCCGCTACGCCCATGCCCACGTCGACCGCCTGCATCAGCAGAACGTGCAGAGCATCGAGACCAGCTCCCTGCACCTGGGGCTGCTGGGGGATATGAAGCGCCTCAACTCGCTCTTCTGTGCGGTAGCCTACAGCGTAATGGAGCAGCCGGACGAAGACGACGAGCGGGATGAGTATTAATTTCCGGCAGGCTTGATCGTTAGCCCCAGACCCAACGCTTTCATGACCGCCAGGGTGGTTTTGAGCGTTGGGTTCCCTTTGTCACTAAATGACCGATAGAGCTGTTCTCGTGATAACCCGGTCTGGAGCGCGATATCCGACATTCCCTTCGCACGGGCCACCACACCCAGCGCTTTGGCAATATAGGCTGCGTCACCGGTCTCTAATGCATCAGCCATAAACAGGGCAATCTGCTCATCATCAACAAGTGCATCAGCGGGATCGTAGGGTGTTAAGTTATTCATACACATTACTCCTGCAGTTTGAAGGCCTTGGCGAGCAGTTTAGCCATCAGTATGTCTTTATCCTGGCTGCTTTTGTCACCACCACACAGTAGCAGGATGATGCACTCACGCTGCGGTTTAAAATAGATCCTGTAGCCTGCCCCGATATGGATCCTCAGTTCAAGGATCCCTTCACCGACGGGCTTAACATCCCCTGGCAGGCCATTGGCCAGCCGAAAAAGGCGGGAAGCGATAATCGTTTTTACCCGTCTGTCTTTTAAATTTTGCTCCCAGCGGCGGAAGGATTCTGTCTGAACGATCTCCTTCATACTACCCCTTGTCGTTTATAAACTACAAGCGGTTCTGCTTTGAGAACAAAACTAAAGGCAGGGAGCAGATGAGTAAATGATAAGACGCTCAATCCTGAAAGCGTCTCGCAACAAAAAACCCGTCTCAGTTAACGTTGGCCGAGCTTTTTACAGGCGTAAAGCCAGGGTATATTTCGCCTTTACAGGAGAAACTATGCTGCCAGCTCAATCAACCCGATTAAACAAATACATTAGCGAGAGCGGGATCTGCTCACGCCGCGAAGCAGACCGTTACATCGAACAGGGTAACGTGTTTATCAACGGCAAACGCGCCACCATTGGCGACCAGGTTGTACCCGGCGATGTGGTCAAAGTGAACGGTCAGCTCATCGAACCGCGTGATGCAGAAGACCTGGTATTTATCGCGTTGAATAAACCGGTTGGCATCGTCAGCACCACCGAAGACGGCGAGCGTGACAACATCGTCGATTTCGTTAACCACAGCACCCGCATCTTCCCTATCGGCCGTCTGGATAAAGACTCCCAGGGGCTCATTTTCCTGACTAACCACGGCGATCTGGTCAACAAAATCCTGCGTGCCGGTAACGATCACGAGAAAGAGTACGTGGTGACCGTCAACAAGCCGGTGACCGATGAATTTATTCAGGGGATGGGGGCAGGGGTGCCGATTCTCGGCACGGTAACGAAAAAGTGTAAGGTGAAGCGCGAGGCGCCGTTCGCGTTTCGTATCACCCTGGTGCAGGGGCTAAACCGCCAGATCCGCCGCATGTGCGAATACTTCGGTTATGAAGTCACTAAGCTTGAACGCACGCGCATTATGAACGTCAGCCTCTCCGGCATTCCGCTGGGTGAGTGGCGCGATCTGACCGGCGACGAGCTGATTGAGCTCTTCAAACTGATCGAGAACTCCTCGTCGGAAGCGAAGCCAAAGGCGAAGACTAAGCCGAAAACGCAGGCGATTAAGCGTCCGGTGGTCAAAGCGCCGTCGACGGAAGAGAAGAGCCGCGGCAAGCCGGCCGGCAAACGCTTTGCCCAGCCGGGACGCAAAAAGAAAGGGCGCTAACTAGCGCCGCCCGCGGTGAGAGGTGCTGGCCGACCAGGAGAAGGTCGCCTCCGCATCGGGTTTGTAGGCCTGTGATTTTTTGAGTTTGCGCGCCTGTTTGGCTTCGGTCTCGCGCTGCGCCATCAGTTTGTCGATGTACTCTTTCTTTATGTGATTGGTTTCGGCGTTGGTGAGCGTGCGGCCATGGGCAATACGGGCGCGGTCGAGGAGCGTTTTTAGTTCACGCTGCTCGGCTTCCGTCATCTCTTTCTGGGTCAATCGTGGTGTGGCCATCGCTGAAGCCTCCTGAGGGGGGAGGCTTCAGTGTAAAGCAAGCCAGATGCGGTACGAAGCGAATTAACGCTGTTTCACCACTTCTTTCTTCGGCTGCTGTGCGATGGGTTTGCCGGACCAGTAGCCCGCCAGCAGCGAACCGGACAGGTTATGCCACACCGAGAAGAGCGCGCCCGGCAGCGCCGCCAGCGGTGAGAAGTAGATCTTGCCGAGCGCCGCCGCCAGGCCCGAATTCTGCATTCCCACCTCAATCGCCAGGGTGCGGCAGGTGGACTCGTCAAAGCCGAACAGCTTCCCGCCCCAGTAGCCGCCCAGCAGGCCGATGGTGTTATGCAGCACCACCGCGATAATCACCACCAGGCCCACGGAGGCAATATGCGCGGCGGACCCGGCCACCACGGCGCTGATGATCGCCAGAATGCAGACCATCGAGAAGGCGGGCAAATACGGCTCTACCGCCTTTACCAGACGCGGGAAAAGATGGTGGATCGTCAGACCCACCGCAATCGGGATCACCACGATCTGCAGGATGCTGAGCAGCATGCCCATCACGTCCACCTGAATATGCGCATCCACGTACAGGCGGGTTAACAGCGGCGTGGCCACCACCCCCACCAGCGTCGAGACCGACGAGATGGTCACCGAGAGCGCCACGTCGCCTTTCGCCAGATAGATCATCACGTTCGAGGCGGTGCCGCTGGCCACGCTGCCCACCAGCACCATGCCGGCGGAGAGATCCGGCGGCATCTTAAAGGCTATCGCCAGCAGCCAGGCCGCGAGCGGCATCACCAGATAGTGCAGGAAAATACCCGCCGCCACCGGCGCCGGGCGCGACAGCACGCGCTTAAAGTCGTCAATTTTCAGGTGCACGCCCATGCCGAGCATAATCAGCATCAGCAGGGTGGTGACCCAGGGGCCGATGCCGGTGAAGTGGGCGGGCGTGTAATAGGCGAGTACGGAGAGCAGCAGCGCCCATAACGGGAACAGCCGGGTGATGGCGGATAACATAGGAATTCCTTGCAATTGTGTTGTGTTATTTCTTTATAAAAAAGGCCGGGTTCAAGCCCGGCCATAGGTATTGTTTATCCTGCTAAGGAATTTTATTCAAACAAATTATCTTCATGATCCCTGCCGAACGCTTTCCCAGCTCAGATCGAACCGGGCGAGATATTTGCGCAGCCGGTCGGCATCGTTCGGGTTGGCTTTTTTCAGGCGCGAGACGGCAAAGAGCTCCCGCCCGGCCTCGGAGAGCGACGCGCTGCGCCGGCACACCTCCAGCACGGTTTCCAGCTGCCGCTGGTCAAAGAGGTCAATCCCTGCGTCCGGCGCCGCGCCGGCGGTTTGCCAGCCCGCCTGCAGGCGGGCGATCTCCTCCCCGACCAGCGCAAGGGTAATGCGCCCCTGCTCTGCAAGGGTCGCCATACGCGCCACCGAGGCGCCGAGCTCGCGGAAGTTGCCCCGCCACAGGGCCTGCGGCGAGACCGCGAAGCGCAGATAGCGCTCCCGCGCCTCCTTATCGAAACGCACCTGCGACTGCGCCTCGGCGGCGAAGCGCTGCAGTTCATACTCCACGTTCGGGGCGATATCCTCCCGCCGCTGGGCCAGCCCCGGCAGGGCAAAGCTCCACATATTAATGCGGGCGTAGAGATCTTCACGAAAGCGGCCTTCTGCCACCCACTGGCGCATATCCCGGTGCGTGCCGGCGATCAGCTGAAAATCGCTGCGCACCTCTTTATCCGAGCCGAACGGGAAAAAGGTCTTCTCTTCCAGCGCTTTCAGCAGCATCGCCTGCTCGTCGAGGCCCAGCTCGGCTATCTCATCCAGAAAGAGTACGCCGCCGTCGGCTTCGCGCAGCAGCCCGGCCCGGGCCGTCAGCGCGCCGGTAAAGGCCCCTTTGACGTGGCCAAACAGCGTCGACATGGCGTTATCGCCGCGCAGGGTGGCGCAGTTAACCGCCACCAGCCTGCCTGCCACCTGATGGCGCGCCTGCTTAAGCTGATAAATGCGTTTTGCGAGGAAGGTTTTGCCGGCCCCGGTTGGCCCGGTCAGCAGCAGAGGGGCGGTGGAGCGCAGCGCCACGCGCTCAATCTGGTCAATCAGGGCGTTAAAGGTGGCGTTGCGCGTATCGATGCCCGCTTTCAGAAAGGAGACCGAGTGCTGCTGCTCGCGCTGAAAGCGGCTGGTTAAGGTGGTATAGCGGCTTAAATCGAGATCGATAATCGAATAGCGCCCTGCCGGAACGGCCTCTTCAGGCGCCTCTTTTTCGGCGGGGCCGGTTTGCAGGAGGCTGGCGGGAAGGTAGCGGGCCTCGGTCAGCAGGAACCAACAGATTTGCGCCACGTGGGTGCCGGTGGTGATGTGCACCAGATACTCTTCGTTTTCGGTATCAAACGGGTATTGGGTAGCGAAGTCGAGAAAGGCGGCGTAGACCTCTTCAAAATCCCAGGGATCGTTAATAGTGACGGGGCAGGGGCGCACCCGGGTTGCGGGTGAGAGCCGGGCGATATCTTCCGTTATCTGCTCCACCATGCCGCTATCCCGCGGCTGATGGATAAGCTCCAGCCTGTCCACCGGAAAGTCGGGCTGCATGCAGAGCCCGACGGTTGGCCGCCATTTGCGAAAGCGGTTAGCCCGCTTTCCGCGCTTATCCATTACCGTGCCCAGCACGCCTATCACCACCCGCCGCTTATTCATATTTATCCTGAAAGATAAAAGTCGATATAAAAAGATAAGTTTTCCCTCAGGGTTTAGCAACGACCGTTTCTATGGTTAAGAATAAATATTAATATAATCAAAAGTTTAAATATTAATTTGGCCCTGCGTCCGTTTTGGCACGCTTCTGGCAATACCTTTCTTGTCAGCAGGTTGAGCGCGCAGGGGGTTAAGGCCCCGCCGGCGCACCGGGAACGGGAGTACCGTCTTTCCGGCGCGTTCCGTCAGCCGATGACAGCAACGGGTTCGATTCCCGACTCATTCTCCCAATGAAAACTGGTTGTTATCTGGAAATAAAAAGGGCGCTGAGCGGTCAGCGGTGCCCGACCAGGGCTGCCGGTAACGGCGCCGGATCGCAGGCAAGAGGGATCTCCCCTGTGATTTCGCTCCCGCACCCGCGCCCGGCCTTAAAAGGAATATAAAAATGATGAAAAAAATTACCATACGTAAAGGCCAGCTGGGGCTGCTGGCGAAGCAGGGTGACTATTACAAGGTGCTTGAAGCGGGCGAACATCGACTGCCGTGGTTCAGCACGCCGGAGGTCTTAATCGTTAACCGGGACGGAGAAGAGGTGCCGGAAGCGCTGGCGGATTATCTGCGCCGCTTCCAGCCCGATTGGGTGGCACGCTACTGCCTGGCGGTGGCGTTAAGCGATAGCGAAGTAGGCGCGCTCTACAGAGACGGCGTGCTGCTGGAGATTTTACCCCCGGGTTCGCGCCGCCTGTTCTGGCAGGCGGACGAGGAGCTGACTTTGGTGCGTCTGGATACGCGCCAGGTGCGGGTGCCGGACGATATTATGGCCGCCGTGCTGCAACCCCGCCGAGGTGGGGCGGTAAAAGGGCGCGACGCCGTGCTGGTGGTGCAGGTCCCGGCCTGGCACGTGGGCGTATTAAAAATCGACGGCGAAACCCAGCCGCTGCTGGCGCCGGGAATGAGCGCCTACTGGAAAGTGAATCATCTGGTGGAGGCGGAGGTAGTCGATACCCGCCTGCAGGTTCTGGAGGTGGGCGGACAGGAGATCCTGACGAAGGATAAAGTGAGTCTGCGCCTGAACCTGGCGGCAAACTGGTGCTATCGCGACGTTTTACAGGCCTTCGGGCAGCTGACCCGTCCGGTAGACCATCTGTACCGGGAGCTGCAGTTCGCCCTGCGCGAAGCGGTAGGCACCCGCACTCTGGACGAGCTGCTCGAAGATAAGCAGGTCATCGACGAGGTGGTCAGTACCCAGGTGGTGGCCCGCATGGCGCCGTTTGGCATCGAGGTCGCCTCGTCAGGGGTGAAGGATATCGTCTTACCGGGCGATATGAAAACCATCCTCTCCCGCCTGGTCGAAGCGGAAAAATCGGCCCAGGCTAACGTAATACGCCGCCGTGAAGAGACGGCCGCCACCCGCTCGCTGTTAAACACGGCAAAGGTGATGGAAAACAACCCGGTCGCCCTGCGCTTAAAAGAGCTGGAAACGCTGGAGAGAGTGGCTGAACGTATCGATAAAATCTCGGTCTTTGGCGGGCTGGACCAGGTCCTGCACGGCTTAGTGAACCTCAAGGGGTAACAGAATGCAGCGTAACGATATAGAACTGTTAACGGCGCGAAACGGCGCGCCGGTTAAAATGTGGACCCACGGGGTGCCGGTAGAGCCCGAGGCGCGGGAGCAGCTGCTCAATACCGCCAGCATGCCGTTTATCTTTAAACATCTGGCGGTGATGCCCGACGTGCATCTCGGTAAAGGCTCGACCATCGGCAGCGTGATCCCCACAAAAGGGGCCATTATTCCGGCGGCGGTGGGGGTCGATATCGGCTGCGGGATGATTGCGGTACGCACCTCGCTGACGGCGGACGATCTGCCGGATAACCTGAGCGGGCTGCGCAGCGCCATCGAGCAGGCGGTGCCGCACGGGCGCACCAACTCCCGCTCCCGTCGCGATAAGGGGGCGTGGGAGAGGCCGCCGGCAGAGGTCGACGGCCACTGGGCCCGGCTGGCGCCGCGCTTTAAGCGGCTGACGGATAAATATCCGCAATTGCTGAAAACCAACAATTATCAGCATCTCGGCACCCTCGGCACCGGCAACCACTTTATTGAGGTCTGCCTCGACGAGCAGCAGCGCGTGTGGGTGATGCTGCACAGCGGCTCCCGCGGCGTTGGCAACGCCATCGGCAATCTGTTTATCACCCTGGCGCAGCGGGATATGCAGCAGCACATCGCAAACCTGCCCGATCAAAACCTGGCCTATTTCCGCGAGGGAAGCCGCCACTACGAGGAGTACATTGAGGCGGTGGAGTGGGCGCAGGACTTTGCGCGTCATAACCGCGAGGTGATGATGTCCCGGGTGCTGGCGGCGCTGTCGCAGATTATCGCGAAGCCATTTATGACCCGGCAGGAGGCGGTCAACTGCCATCACAACTACGTGCAGAAAGAGCGTCATTTTGGTGAAGAGGTGCTGGTGACCCGCAAGGGGGCGGTCTCGGCGCAGAAAGGGGAGATGGGGATCATCCCCGGCTCCATGGGGGCGAAGAGCTTTATCGTGCGCGGGCTGGGCAACGAAGAGAGTTTTTGCTCCTGCAGCCACGGCGCCGGACGGGTAATGAGCCGCACCGCGGCCAAAAAGCGCTATACCGTTGCCGATCAGATCCGCGCCACCGCCCACGTGGAGTGCCGCAAAGACAGCGAGGTGATCGATGAAATTCCGATGGCCTATAAAGATATCGATGCGGTGATGGCGGCCCAGGCGTCGCTGGTGGAGATCGTCCACACCCTGCGCCAGGTGGTCTGCGTAAAAGGATAACAACATGACAAGCAATGCGGTGGATGCCGCCATGCGCGAGCGCGTGCGCCGGCAGTTACATGAGATTGAGCTGCGGTATGACGTTAAGGTGCTCTACGCCTGCGAGTCGGGCAGCCGGGCATGGGGCTTTGCCTCGCCGGACAGCGATTACGACGTGCGCTTTCTGTATGTGCACAAGCCCGAGTGGTATCTGCGGGTCGAACCGCCGCGGGACGTGATCGAGTTGCCCATCGACGACGAGCTGGACGTCTGCGGCTGGGAGTGGCGTAAAGCGCTGGGCCTGCTGAAGGCGGCCAACCCGACGCTTATCGAGTGGCTTGATTCGCCGGTGGTCTACCGGCAGAACGACGAGGTGCTGGCGGAGCTGCGGGCGCTGGTGCCCGCCTGGTTCTCGCCGCTACGGGCGCGCTGGCACTACTACTCGATGGCGCGTAAAAACTTTCGCGGCTATCTGCAGGAAGAAGAGGTGCGGCTGAAAAAGTACTTTTACGTGCTGCGCCCGCTGCTGGCGGTGCGCTGGGTCGAGGAGGGTAAAGGCGTGCCGCCGATGCGTTTTGCCGACCTGCTGGCGGGCAGCGCGCTGGACGCGCCGCTGCGCGAGGAGATCGACGAGCTGCTGGCGATCAAACGGCGCGCCGGTGAAGCGCAGGTCGGCCCCAGACGGCCGCTGCTCCATGCCTTTATCGTTCAGGAGCTGGCGCGGGGCGAGGTGCCGCCCGCGCTGCCGGATAGCCGTGAAGGGGAGATAAAAACCCTGGATGCGCTGCTGTTCAGGACGGTAATGGAGAGATAAAAAAAGCCCGGTTACTTACGTACCGGGCTTTTTTATTATTCGAACAGGTTCTGGTGCAGCTTCTGTACCACCTGCTCGGCCTCGTCGCCCGGCACCAGGAAGCAGAGGTTGTAGCTGGAGGCGCCGTAGCAAATCATGCGGATGTTGAACGGATCCATTACGCCGAACACCTCTTTGCCCACGCCGCAGGCGCGGGAGAGCTGGTTACCGATAATGGCCACCAGCGCCAGGTTCTCTTCCACCTCAACGCGGCACAGGGAGGAGAGCTCCATCAGCAGCGACTGGGTCAGCAGGGTATCGCCGGTGGACGTAGAGCCGGTGGTGTCCAGCGTCAGGGCGATGCTCACTTCCGAGGTGGTGATCAGATCCACCGAGATATTATGGCGCGCCAGGATACCAAACACTTCTGCCAGGAAACCGCGGGAATGCAGCATATTCAGGCTGTGCAGGGTGACCAGCGTCTGCTTGCGGCGCAGGGCCAGGGCGCGGAACAGCGGTGGGTTTTTGGTGCTCTTGCACACGATGGTGCCGCCCGCTTTTGGATCTTTACTGGAACCGACGAAGACCGGAATGTCGCTGCGAACCGCGGGCATCAGGGTAGCCGGATGCAGCACTTTCGCGCCGAAGGTCGCCATTTCGGCGGCCTCTTCAAAGGTGATTTCATCAATGCGTTTGGCCGCCGGCACCACGCGCGGGTCGGTGGTGTAAATGCCCGGCACGTCGGTCCAGATATCCACGCGTGAGGCACTCAGCGCTTCACCCAGCAGGGCGGCGGTGTAGTCGCTGCCGCCGCGGCCAAGGGTGGTGGTGCGGCCTTTGGCTTCGCTACCGATAAAGCCCTGGGTGATCACCATGCCTTCAGCGAGGCGGGGGGCCAGCTGCTGGGCGGTAAGTTCGGAGAGGGCGGCGATATCCGGCTCGGCGCGGCCAAAACGGTCGTTGGTGCGCATCACTTTGCGCACGTCGAACCACTGGGCCTGCACGCTGCGTTCACGCAGAATTTCGACAAACAGCAGGGTGGACATCAGCTCGCCGTGGCTGACCAGCTCGTCGGTCAGCGCGGTGGAAGTGGCGAGAGAGGCGGCCTCTGCCAGGGTGGTGATGTTCTCAAGCAGGCGTTCAACCTCCTCGCGGATCACGTTCGGATTGGGCATCCGCTCGAGGATATCGAACTGAATTTTGCGCAGCGCGTCGAGTTTAACGAAACGTTCTGTTGCTTCCAGCCCTTCTGACAGCGCAACCAGCAGGTTCGTCACCCCGGCAGAGGCTGAGAGCACCACCAGGCGGGTATTCGGATCGGCCAGCACCACATCGGCGCTGCGGTTCATGGCATCGTAATCTGCCACACTGGTGCCGCCAAACTTGGCGACCACAAAACTCGTCATAACAACCTCGTGTCAGGGAATGAATAGCGCGACCATGGCACAAGATTGAAAACGAAAGCAGGTGCAGGCGCAAAATACGGCCCTATAAATAAAATGCGGGGGAGGTCCTGTCAATGCTGGGATTATGCGGATTTTTCATGGGGGGGTACCCCTCAGTAACAGGACTAATAACAGGCCATTATTTTATCCTCCGTTTTTGCCCTTACCGGACCATATTCCACCGCCTTCAGGGATGGGATCCAGCAGCTATACTTGTCGGGTCTTTTCACGCGCGTTTGATGCAGGCCAGGGCAATGGCATAAAAACCATCACAATTTCCGTGCGCAGGCGCTACAATCGACCGCAGTCACAATTCTCACTTCAGAAGAGTATTGCTATGAAAAACATCAACCCAACGCAGACTTCAGCCTGGCAGGCACTACAGAAACATTTTGAAGAAATGAAAGAGGTGTCGATTGCGGATCTGTTCGCAAAAGACCCTGAGCGTTTCAGTAAGTTCTCCGCCACCTTTGACGATCGGATGCTGGTGGATTTCTCCAAAAACCGCATTACCGAAGAGACGCTGGCAAAACTGCAGGATCTGGCGAAAGAGACCGATCTGGCAGGGGCGATCAAATCCATGTTCTCCGGTGAGAAGATCAACCGCACCGAAGACCGCGCCGTGCTGCACGTGGCCCTGCGTAACCGTAGCAATACGCCGATCATCGTTGACGGCAAAGATGTGATGCCGGAAGTGAACGCGGTGCTGGAGAAGATGAAAACCTTCTCTGAAGCCATTATCTCCGGCAGCTGGAAAGGCTACACCGGTAAAGCGATCACCGACGTGGTGAACATCGGTATCGGCGGCTCCGACCTTGGCCCGTTCATGGTGACCGAAGCGCTGCGCCCGTACAAAAACCATCTGAATATGCACTTTGTCTCTAACGTCGATGGCACCCACATCGCCGAAGTGCTGAAGAAAGTGAACCCGGAAACCACCCTGTTCCTGGTGGCCTCCAAGACCTTCACCACCCAGGAAACCATGACCAACGCCCACAGCGCGCGCGACTGGTTCCTGAAGACCGCCGGCGATGAGCAGCACGTGGCGAAACACTTCGCGGCGCTCTCCACCAACGCGAAAGCGGTGGGTGAGTTCGGTATCGATACCGCCAACATGTTCGAATTCTGGGACTGGGTCGGCGGCCGTTACTCCCTGTGGTCCGCGATTGGTCTGTCGATCGTTCTTTCCGTGGGCTACGACAACTTCGTTGAGCTGCTCTCCGGCGCCCACGCGATGGATAAACACTTCTCCACCACCGCGCCTGAGAAAAACCTGCCGGTACTGCTGGCGCTGATCGGCATCTGGTACAACAACTTCTTCGGCGCCGAAACCGAAGCGATCCTGCCGTACGACCAGTACATGCACCGCTTCGCGGCCTACTTCCAGCAGGGCAACATGGAATCGAACGGCAAATACGTTGACCGCAATGGCAACGCCGTGGATTACCAGACCGGCCCGATTATCTGGGGCGAGCCGGGCACTAACGGCCAGCACGCGTTCTACCAGCTGATCCACCAGGGCACCAAAATGGTACCCTGCGATTTCATCGCGCCGGCTATTACCCACAACGCGCTTTCCGATCACCACCAGAAGCTGCTCTCTAACTTCTTCGCCCAGACCGAGGCGCTGGCCTTCGGTAAGTCCCGCGAAGTGGTTGAGCAGGAGTACCGCGACCAGGGTAAAGATCCGGCCACGCTGGAACACGTCGTGCCGTTCAAGGTGTTTGAAGGCAACCGCCCGACCAACTCCATCCTGCTGCGCGAAATCACCCCGTTCAGCCTGGGCGCGCTGATTGCCCTGTATGAGCACAAAATCTTCACCCAGGGCGCAATCCTCAATATCTTCACCTTTGACCAGTGGGGCGTAGAGCTGGGCAAACAGCTGGCAAACCGCATTCTGCCAGAGCTGAATGATAATAAAGATATTGCCAGCCACGATAGCTCCACCAACGGCCTGATTAACCGTTATAAAGCCTGGCGTGCGTAATAAATAAGTCATAAACAATGCCGGCGGATATGCCGGCATTTTTTTATCGGATAATTCCTGTTGTCCGTTACCTCGCGCAAATTTCTATTATGAGTTTTATCTGAAAAGGCCTAATAACCCAATGGTTGCCGGGGTTTATTTTCGGAGTATACGCACCAGTATCAGCTCTTCTTATATTTTAAGTTGCTGAAATATAGATATTTTCATAAATAAAGTTATTCTATTTTTATCCTTACATCTAATTATCTGAAAACTTATTTGCTATTTCCCGCTACCGCAAACCCTCTGCTTTAGTTGTGTATACTCGATCCCGCCTGAATTTCTTTTGGGCACATCTCCATTCATTCATTGAAGGGAAATTGTTATGAAGAAAGTACTTTATGGCATTTTTGCCATATCTGCGCTTGCGGCAACGTCGGTGTATGCGGCTCCGGTTCAGGTCGGTGAAGCTGCAGGCTCGGCTGCGACGTCTGCGTCTGCGGGAAGTTCTACCGCAACCGCAACCAGCACCGTAGGCTCGGCCGTGGGTGTCGCTCTGGCGGCAACCGGTGGCGGTGACGGCTCCAATACCGGAACCACAACCACCACCACCACAAGCACCCAGTAATAGCGGGTGTTCTAACCCTAACCACACTTCGGTGTGGTTATTTAGCCCCTTCGGAGAAGAGTCGTGAAGCGACCTGCAATCCTTTTGATTTGCCTGCTTTTACAGGCGTGCTCAGCCACCACCAAAGGGCTGGGAAACTCACTGTGGGACAGCATGTTTGGCACTCCCGGCGTACAGCTGACGGATGACGATATCCAGAATATGCCTTACGCCAGCCAGTACATGCAGTTAAACGAGGGTCCACAGCTCTTTGTGGTGCTCGCGTTCGATGAAAACGGGCAGCAGAAATGGGTGACCCAGGATCGGGCCACCATAGTTACGCAGCATAACCGCATCGTAAAAACCCTGCTCGGCGGCGATAACCTGCTGGAGGTGAACAACCTCGCAGAAGATCCCCTGAGCAAACCGAATCAGATTACCGACGGCGCAACCTGGACCCGCACCATGGGCTGGACCGAGCACAAGCAGGTGCGCTACGCCACCGCCCGCTCCGTCTTTAGCTGGGACGGCACCGACAGCGTGAAGGTCGGCAGCGACGAAACCCGCGTGCGGGTGCTGGATGAGGCCGTCACTACCGACCAGGCGAGCTGGCATAACCGCTACTGGGTGGATGACGAAGGCCACATCCGCCAGTCGCTGCAATATCTGGGCGCCGGCTTCTTCCCGGTGAAAATGACTCTGATTAAGGCCGCGAAACAATGAACCTGAAACTCTGCGTTACGCTGCTGATGTGCCTCTCCACGCCGCTGGCGTGGGCGGCGGGTACGGTCAAGGTCTGGACCCCAGAGAGCAAAGAGCCAAAAACCTTATCTAATGCGGAACGCCTGATCGACCTGGTCGGGCAGCCGCGTCTGGCCAGCAGCTGGTGGCCGGGGGCGGTAATTAGCGAGCAGCAGGCAACGACGCGCGCGCAGCAGCAGCATCAGGCGCTGCTGGCCAGGCTCGCAGAGCTTGCCGGCGAGGAGTCGGGCGATGACGCCTTGGCCATCAACAGCCTGCGCCAGCAGCTGCAGGCCATTGAGGTCACCGGCCGCCAGCTGGTGGATCTCGATCCCGACAGGGTGCGGGTAGCGGATTTGGGCAACCCGGCCCTGCAGGGGGAGTACAGCCTGTGGATCCCGGCAAAACCGACCACGGTAACGGTGATGGGGCTGGTCAGCAGCCCGGGCAGCAAGCCGTTCACGCCGGGGCGGGACGTGGCGGACTATCTTGACGAACAGAGCCTGCTGTCCGGCGCCGAAAAGAGCTATGCGTGGGTGGTCTATCCCAACGGCGAGACGCAGCGCGTCCCGGTGGCCTACTGGAACAAGCGTCATGTGGAGCCCATGCCCGGCAGCGTGATTTTTGTCGGCTTTGCCGATCACTTCTGGACGAAAGCGTATGACGGTCTCGATGCCGACATCCTTCACTCCCTGACGCATCGGATACCGCATTGATGAAAAGAACCTATCTTTACAGCGCGCTGGCGCTGTGCGTGAGCGCCGCCTGCCATGCAGAAACCTTTCCGGCCCCGGTTGGGCCGTCCCAGTCCGACTTTGGCGGCGTCGGGCTGATGCAGACCCCCACGGCGCGCATGGCGCGTGAAGGGGAGATCAGCCTCAACTACCGCGATAACGACCAGTACCGCTACTATTCGGCCTCGGTGCAGCTGTTCCCGTGGCTGGAAACCACCCTGCGCTATACCGACGTGCGTACCCGGCAGTACAGCAGCGTGGAGGCTTTCTCTGGCGATCAGACCTACAAAGATAAAGCCTTCGACGTAAAGCTGCGCCTGTGGGAAGAGAGCTACTGGATGCCGCAGGTCTCCGTCGGCGCGAGGGATATCGGCGGTACCGGGCTTTTCGATGCCGAATACCTGGTTGCCAGCAAAGCCTGGGGGCCGTTTGATTTCTCGCTCGGCCTCGGCTGGGGTTATCTCGGCACCAGCGGCAACGTCAGTAACCCGTTCTGCTCCGTCAGCGATAAGTACTGCTATCGCGATAACAGCTATCAGAAAGCCGGCTCCATCAATGGCGATCAGATGTTCCACGGCCCGGCCTCGCTGTTCGGCGGCGTGGAGTACCAGACCCCCTGGCAGCCGCTGCGCCTGAAGCTGGAGTATGAGGGCAATAACTACAGCGAAGAGTTTGCCGGCAAGATCGAACAGAAGAGCAAGTTTAACGTCGGCGCCATTTATCGCGTCACCGACTGGGCCGACGTCAACCTCAGCTATGAGCGCGGCAACACCCTGATGTTCGGCGTGACGCTGCGTACTAACTTCAACGACATGCGCCCCTCCTATAACGACAACCCGCGGCCGAAATATCAGCCGCAGCCGCAGGACGCTATCCTCCAGCACACGGTGGTGGCCAACCAGCTAACGCTGCTGAAGTACAACGCCGGCCTTGCGGATCCGCAGATCCAGGTGAAGGGCGATACCCTGTACGTCACCGGCGAGCAGGTGAAGTATCGCGAATCGCAGGAGGGGATCGAGCGCGCCAACCGGATCGTGATGAACGATCTGCCGGAGGGGATCCGCACGATCCGCGTGACCGAAAACCGGCTTAATATGCCGCAGGTGACCACCGAAACGGACGTCGCCAGCCTGCAGCGCCATCTCGAAGGCGAACCGCTGGGGCATGAAACCGAGCTGGTGCAAAAACGCCTTGAGCCGGCGGTGCCGGAGCGCACCGAGCAGGGCTGGTATATCGAGAAATCGCGCTTCGATTTCCACATCGATCCGGTGTTAAACCAGTCCGTCGGCGGGCCGGAAAACTTCTATATGTACCAGCTGGGGGTGATGGCGACGGCGGATCTGTGGGTCACCGACCATCTGCTTACCACCGGCAGCTTGTTCGGCAACCTCGCCAACAACTACGACAAATTTAACTACACCAACCCGCCGAGCGACTCGAAGCTGCCGCGCGTGCGTACCCACGTGCGTGACTATGTGCAGAACGACGCCTACGTGAACAACCTGCAGGCCAACTACTTCCAGTATTTCGGCAACGGCTTCTACGGCCAGGTGTACGGCGGCTATCTGGAGACCATGTACGGCGGCGCGGGCGCCGAGGTGCTGTATCGTCCGGTAGACAGCAACTGGGCCTTCGGCCTTGACGCCAACTACGTGAAACAGCGCGACTGGCGCAGCGCCCAGGACATGATGAAATTCACCGACTACAGCGTGAAGACCGGCCACCTTACCGCCTACTGGACGCCATCCTTTGCCCAGGATGTGCTGGTGAAAGCGAGCGTCGGCCAGTATCTGGCGGGGGATAAGGGCGGTACCCTGGATATCTCCAAACGCTTCGACAGCGGCGTGGTGGTGGGCGGTTATGCCACCATCACCAACGTCTCGCCGGACGAGTACGGGGAAGGGGACTTCACCAAAGGGGTGTATGTTTCTGTTCCGCTGGATCTCTTCTCGTCAGGCCCGACCCGCAGCCGGGCGGCCATCGGCTGGACGCCGCTGACGCGTGACGGCGGCCAGCCGCTGGGACGTAAGTTCCAGCTGTATGATATGACCAGCGACCGCAGCGTGAACTTCCGCTGATGGGTTTCCCCTCACCCTAACCCTCTCCCCAAAGGGGAGAGGGGACGGTACGGTGCCGTTTTGCTGCAATGGAGAGGGAACGGTACACAGCAGGGGGCGGGGAGACGGTACGGAGCCTGGGGATTGCAGCTTTCGGTTTTCCCCCTCTCCCTTTCAGGGAGAGGGCCGGGGTGAGGGTAAATCCCCCACGCTGTACAAAACATAAACAAAAAATATAGATCCCCGTCACATTTTTGCGTTATACATGAGCCTCACCACTGAGAATGAGGTGCTGTATGACATCCCTGACTCGCCCGCGCGTTGAGTTTATCTCAACCATTCTGCAGACCGTGCTGAACCTCGGTTTGCTGAGCCTTGGTCTGATCCTGGTGGTCTTCCTCGGGAAAGAGACGCTGCATCTTGCCGACGTCCTTTTTGCCCCCGAACAAACCAGCAAATACGAGCTGGTAGAGGGGCTGGTGGTTTACTTTCTCTACTTCGAATTTATCGCCCTGATTGTGAAGTACTTTCAGTCCGGCTTTCACTTCCCGCTGCGTTACTTTGTCTACATTGGCATTACCGCCATCGTGCGGCTGATCATCGTCGATCATAAGTCTCCGCTCGACGTGCTGATCTACTCGGCGGCGATCCTGCTGCTGGTGATCACCCTCTGGCTGTGCAACTCAAAACGGCTGAAGCGGGAATAAAAAAAAGGCGCTCCGGGGGAGCGCCAAATAACGGTCACAATGTTGCTTAAAGGCAGTTGAGGATAACAGTGGCATAGAACAATGAAACTTAACCTTTTACGCCCCCCGCGGTCAGGCCGTTGACCAGCCAGCGCTGTGCCAGCAGGAACACCAGGGTGATCGGGATGGCAGAGAGTACGGCAGCGGCGGCAAAGTCGCCCCACAGGTAGTTTTGCGGGTTGAGATACTGCTGCATGCCCACCGCCAGCGTGTAGCTGTTCACATCACGCAGCAGCAGAGAGGCGACCGGCACTTCGGTAATGGCCGCGATAAACGACAGAATAAACACCACCGCCAGAATCGGCACCGACAGCGGCAGCAGCACCAGGCGAAAAGCCTGCCACGGGGTGGCGCCATCCAGCGAGGCCGCCTCTTCCAGCGAGTTATCGATGGTTTCGAAGTAGCCCTTAATGGTCCAGACATGCAGCGCGATGCCGCCAAGATAGGCGAAGATCACCCCGCCGTGGGTGTTCAGGCCGATAAAGGGTACATACTGGCCCAGACGGTCAAACAAGGCGTACAGCGCCACCAGCGACAGCACCGCCGGGAACATCTGGAAAATCAGCATCCCTTTCAGCAGGGTGGCTTTGCCCTTAAAGCGCATACGGGCAAAGGCATAGGCGCAGGTGGTGGAAAGCGTCACGATACCAATGGCGGTGATGGTGGCGACCTTCACCGAGTTCCACAGCCACAGCAGCACCGGGAAGGGCGGCGGCGTAACCCGGCCATCCGCGTGCTCGACGCTGAAGCCCAGCGCCAGCTTCCAGTGCTCCCAGGAGATTTCGTCCGGGATCAGGCTGCCAGTGGCGAAGTTGCCGGAACGCAGGGAGATGGCGATAACCATCAGCAGCGGGAACATAATCGCCGCAATAAAGATCAGCAGCCCCAGGTGGGTAGCCAGTAAACGTAATTTCTGCGATTTGGGTTGGACCATAGCCATTTTCAGTACCCTCCTTAGTCAAACTTCATGCGGGTTGCTTTCAGGTTCACGATTGCCAGCGCGCCCACCAGCAGGAAGATCAGCGTGGCAATCGCCGCCGCCAGACCAAAGTCCTGGCCGCCGCCGCCTTCGAAGGCGATACGGTAGGTGTAGCTCACCAGCAGGTCGGTATAGCCCGCCGGGGTGGTGGTACCAAGTCGGTCCGGGCCGCCGTTGGTCAGCAGCTGGATCAGCACGAAGTTGTTAAAGTTAAAGGCGAAGCTGGCAATCATCAGCGGCGTCAGCGGCTTGATCAGCAGCGGCAGGGTGATCTTAAAGAAGTTCTGCAGCGGGGTCGCGCCGTCCATCGCCGACGCCTCGTACAGATCGTCCGGAATCGCCTTCAGCAGCCCCATGCACAGGATCATCATGTAGGGGTAGCCGAGCCAGGTGTTGACGATAACGATCATGCTGCGGGCGGTGGTCGGGTCGCTGAACCACGCCGGCTTGATGCCGAACAGCGCGCTGAGCATCATGTTGATTTCACCAAAGCTCTGGTTAAACAGCCCTTTGAAAATCAGAATCGAGATAAACGACGGTACGGCGTAGGGCAGAATCAGCAGCACGCGATACACCGCTTTGCCTTTCAGCGCCTCCCACTGCACCAGGCAGGCCAGCACCATCCCCACGGCCACGGTCAGGATCACCGTCAGCACCGAGAAGACCACCGTCCAGACGAAGATGGCGAAGAAGGGTTTTTGAATGCCCTCGTCGGTAAAGACGCGGGTGAAGTTATCCCAGCCGATGGTAACGGTATAGCCCGGGCTGAGTTTTTCATCGCCCCAGTTGCCGTCCGCGTTAACCGACTGGTAAAAACCGATATCGTTATTCGGGCGATATTTCACGCCGCTCTGGTTGTTGGTGAGGGTGCCGTCATCCGCCAGGGTGTAGAGCGGCCGGGTGCCGGAAAACTGGCGCAGGGAGCTCATCACCACTTTGCTCTCGTCCGGCAGCACGGCGGTAATCTGGTTCAGGGCCTGGCGGTTCTGGGTGATCACGCGCAGGTTGCCGCGCTCGCCTTCCGGCAGGGCGTCCGCCTCTTTCAGCGTCAGCTTCTGTTCGCCGCCGAACTTAAAGGCGTCGGAGACATAGTATTTGCCGGTTGCGTCATCGCTCAGGGCCAGCTTCCACTCGTCGCCCGCCGGATATAAGCCGAAGTTAAAGGTCTTGCCGGCCTGATAAGAGCGGTCCATCAACACCTGCCGGGCGCGTTCCTGCGCCAGCTGGTTGGTGCTGCTGTAGTTGGTAAAGGCGATAGCGATGGTGCAGATCAGCGGGAAGAGAACAAATAGCCCCATCCCGGCCACGCCAGGATAGACATAGCGCCAGGCGTAGGCTTTACGATTGGCGAAAATATAGAGGCCAACCGAGCTTAACAGCAGCGTCATGATGGCGAACAGGTACTCCCCCTGCACATACATTAAAACAACAAGGTATCCCACCAGCAGGCACAGCAGGCCGATCGCTGACCACTTCAGCGCCTCGCTTTGCCACCAGCGTTTCTTTTTAATGACATCCATGGGGATTTATCCTCTACAGCGTTTGATCTTTTCTCCCTCTCCTGGGGGAGAGGGCCGGGGTGAGGGCGTGCGGATAGCGACAACCCTCACCCTAACCCTCTCCCAAAGGGAGAGGGAATTACGGCGTTACTTAGTAATACGGCCCTGCGCGTCTTTCAGTGCGGCATCAACGGTCTGACGGCCGCTCGCGGCGTTAATCACAGCGGTACGGGTGGCATACCAGAAGGCGGCCATCTGCGGAATATTCGGCATGATTTCGCCCTTCTCGGCGTTACCCATGGTGGCGGCGATACGCTCATCTTTTGCCAGGGTCTCCTGGAAGGATTTCAGCGCCACGGCGCCCAGCGGTTTATCCTTGTTAACCGCATCCAGACCGTCGTCGGTCAGCAGGTAGTTTTCCAGGAACTCTTTCGCCAGCTCTTTGTTCGGGCTGGCGGCGTTAATGCCCGCGCTCAGCACGCCAACGAACGGTTTCGACGGCTTGCCTTTGAAGGTCGGCAGCAGGGTGACGCCGTAGTTGATTTTGCTCTTGTCGATGTTGGACCACGCCCACGGACCGTTGATGGTCATCGCGGTTTCGCCCTTGTTAAAGGCCGCTTCGGCGATGGAGTAGTCGGTATCCGCGTTCATGTGCTTGTTCTTGATCAGGTCAACCAGGAAGGTCAGGCCCGCTTTCGCGCCGGCGCTGTCTACGCCCACGTCCTTCACGTCGTACTTGCCGTTTTCAAACTTGAAGGCATACCCGCCGTCGGCGGCAATCAGCGGCCAGGTGAAGTACGGCTCCTGCAGGTTGAACATCAGCGCGCTCTTACCTTTCGCCTTCAGCTCTTTATCGAGCGCCGGGATCTCTTCCCAGGTTTTTGGCGGGTTAGGTACGAGGTCTTTGTTGTAAATCAGGGACAGAGCTTCAACCGCCACCGGGTAAGCGATCAGCTTGCCGTTGTAACGTACGGCGTCCCAGGTGAAGGGGAACAGCTTGTCCTGGAAGGCTTTATCCGGGGAGATTTCCGCCAGCAGGCCAGACTGGGCGTAGCCGCCGAAACGGTCGTGCGCCCAGAAGATGATGTCCGGGCCGTCGCCGGTGGCTGCCACCTGCGGGTATTTCTCTTCCAGCTTGTCCGGGTGCTCAACGGTCACTTTGATGCCGGTGTCTTTCTCGAATTTTTTACCCACTTCGGCCAGGCCGTTATAGCCTTTGTCGCCGTTAATCCAGATAACCAGCTTACCTTCTTCAATCTTGGCCAGTGCCGGGGCGGAAATCATCATTGCTGCCAGGGCGGACAATGCGAAAACGCGTGCGCCAGTCTTGATATTCATATCTGCCATCCTTTTTGGTGATGTGCTGTGGTGACTTCAGTGGTTCAACGTGGCCCAGTCTCCTTATTTGACATCCTCTTTCCATCCTCCCTGACCCTACGCCCCACCCCCGCTTTGTGTGATCTGCGTTGCATAAATTTCAGTTATGAGTACTGGCGCACATAAACCAGCGGTGATTTTTGCCGTCTGCATCACGATTTTCGCTTCAGCCCCCCGGCGGCGGGGGCAGAGCCCAGCCTCTCATCCTCCCGCCTCCTCCCCCATAAAAAAGCCAGGGGGTGGAGGATTCACAGAAGTAATGGATACCCCATAGTGAACTTATCTTGAATGTTTCTGTCGGCGACAGGTTGTAACGAAGGGAGTAGGGGATGGCGAACGTACAGCTGCGTAATGTAACGAAAGCCTGGGGCGATGTGGTGGTGTCGAAAGACATCAACCTGGATATCCAGGAAGGTGAATTCGTGGTGTTTGTTGGCCCGTCGGGTTGCGGTAAATCCACGCTGCTGCGCATGATTGCCGGGCTGGAGACCATCACCAGCGGTGATTTACTGATTGGTGACACCCGAATGAACGACATTCCTCCCGCCGAACGCGGCGTGGGCATGGTGTTCCAGTCTTACGCGCTCTACCCCCACCTCTCGGTTGCCGAGAACATGTCTTTCGGCCTGAAGCTGGCCGGTGCCAAAAAAGAGACCATTAACCAGCGCGTGACCCAGGTTGCCGAAGTGCTGCAGCTGGCGCACCTGCTGGATCGTAAACCCAAGGCGCTCTCAGGCGGCCAGCGTCAGCGGGTGGCCATTGGCCGTACGCTGGTAGCGGAACCGCGCGTCTTCTTACTGGATGAGCCGCTGTCGAACCTCGACGCCGCGCTGCGCGTCCAGATGCGTATTGAGATCTCCCGCCTGCACAAACGTCTTGGCCGCACCATGATTTACGTCACCCACGATCAGGTCGAAGCCATGACCCTGGCCGACAAGATTGTGGTGCTGGATGCCGGTCGCGTGGCGCAGGTTGGTAAACCGCTGGAGCTCTACCACTACCCGGCAGACCGCTTCGTTGCGGGCTTTATTGGCTCGCCGAAGATGAACTTCCTGCCGGTGAAGGTGACAGCAACGGCGATTGAACAGGTCCAGGTGGAGCTGCCAAACCGCCAGCAGGTGTGGCTGCCGGTAGACAGCGCCAACGTCCAGGTCGGGGCGAATATGTCGCTGGGGATCCGCCCGGAACATCTCCTGCCAAGCCACATCGCCGATGTGACGCTGGAAGGAACGGTACAGGTTGTAGAACAGCTCGGTCACGAAACACAGATTCATATCCAGATCCCCGCCATCCGTCAGAACCTGGTCTACCGCCAGAATGACGTGGTGTTGGTAGAAGAGGGTGCCACATTCGCTATCGGTTTGCCGCCAGAGCGCTGCCATCTGTTCCGTGAGGATGGCACGGCATGTCGTCGGCTGCATAAAGAGCCAGGCGTTTAAGCAATCCCAATAAAAAAGCACGAAACACCGACAGGTGAAGTGTTCAAAGAAAAGCAATGATCTCAGGAGATAGAATAATGATTACTCTGCGCAAAGTCCCTCTGGCGCTCGCGATTGCGGCAGGCATCATGTCTGCTCAGGCAGGCGCCGTCGATTTTAAAGGTTATGCTCGTTCCGGCATCGGCTGGACCGGGAGTGGCGGCGAACAGCAGTGTTTCCAGGCAACCGGTGCCCAAAGTAAATACCGTCTTGGTAACGAATGTGAAACCTATGCGGAATTGAAACTGGGCCAGGAAGTGTGGAAAGAGGGCGACAAGAGCTTCTATTTCGACACCAACGTAGCGTATTCCGTTGCGCAGCAGAATGACTGGGAAGCGACCGACCCGGCATTCCGTGAAGCTAACGTGCAGGGTAAAAACCTGATCGACGCGCTGCCAGGCTCCACCATCTGGGCCGGTAAGCGTTTCTATCAGCGTCATGACGTCCACATGATCGACTTCTACTACTGGGATATCTCCGGTCCTGGTGCAGGTATCGAAAACATCGATCTGGGCTTCGGTAAACTCTCTGTGGCAGCGACCCGCTCCACCGAAACCGGCGGTTCTTCTACCTTCGCCAGCAACAACATTCGCGACTACACCACCGATACCGCGAACGACGTGTTCGATGTGCGTGTCGCGCAGATGGCAACTAACCCGGACGGCATGCTGGAGCTGGGCGTTGGCTACGGTCATACCAACGTAAATGACGACTATTATCTGCAGCCGCAGGCATCCAAAGATGGCTGGATGTTCACCGCAGAACATACGCAGAGCATGCTGAAAGGCTTTAACAAGTTCGTTGTTCAGTACGCAACCGACTCCATGACCTCTCAGGGCAAGGGCCTGTCACAGGGCGGCGGCGTCGGTCTGGGTAATGACGACACCGATGGCAAACTGTATGCCTATGGCATCAATAATAACGGCCACCTGCTGCGTATCCTCGACCACGGCGCGATCTCTCTGAACGACAGCTGGGATCTGATGTACGTCGGTATGTACCAGGATATCAACTGGGATAACAACAACGGCTCCAAATGGTGGACCGTCGGCGTGCGTCCTATGTACAAATGGACCCCGATCATGTCCACCCTGCTGGAAGTTGGCTACGACAACGTGAAGTCGCAGAAAACTGACGATACCAACAACCAGTACAAAATTACCCTGGCACAACAGTGGCAGGCTGGCGACAGCATCTGGTCTCGTCCGGCTATCCGCGTCTTCGCAACCTACGCCAAGTGGGATGAGAAGTGGGGTTATGACACCTCTGGTAGCCCGATCTCAACGAGCTCCAACTACAACTCCAACTTTGGTATGCAAACCTCTGGCCTCGGCCGTGGCGACAACGATGAGTGGTCGTTCGGTGCCCAGATGGAAATCTGGTGGTAATAACGTCGTAGTCTGACGTAATGACCTGACTGAGGGGCGAAAGCTCCTCAGTTTCTTAAGGACGGCGCGCTATTGCCTGGCTACCGCTGGCCTGTGATTTCTGAGGTAATAACAATGAAAATGAAGAAAAATCTCGTTGCCCTTTGTCTCTCCGCGGGGCTGTTGGCCTGTGCGCCGACCGTTACGCTGGCGAATGTGAATTTCGTTCCGCAGAACACCACCACCGCCCCGTCCGTGCCGAATGCCGCGCTGCAACAGCTGGTCTGGACCCCGGTGGATCAATCGCAGCCGAAGAGCACGCAGCTGTCGACGGGCGGCCAGCCGCTAAACGTGCCGGGGATTACCGGTCCGGTTCTGGCCTACAGCGTACCGGCTAACATCGGCGAAATTACCCTGACGCTTACCAGCGAAGTCAACAAGCAAACCAGCGTATTTGCGCCGAACGTGCTGATTCTGGATCAGAATCTGACGCCTTCCGCCTTCTTCCCGAGTGAATACTTTACTTACCAGGAGCCGGGCGTAATGAGCGCCGACCGTCTGGAAGGTGTAATGCGTCTGACCCCTGCGCTGGGACAACAAAAAATTTATGTGCTGGTCTTCACCACCCCGCAAGACCTGCAGAAGACCACTAAGCTGCTGGATCCGGCGAAAGCCTATGCCAAAGGCGCCGGTAATGCGGTTCCGGATATCCCGGATCCCATCGCGCGTCATACCACTGACGGTACGGTGAAGCTGAAAGTTTCCACTAACAGCAGCTCCAGCGTGCTGGTCGGCCCGCTGTTTGGCTCCTCTGGCCCGAGCGCGGTCACCGTGGGTAACACCGCAGCACCTGCCCCGGCATATGCCGCACCGGCCGCAGCACCGGCCACCGCCGCGGCCCCTGCCGCCGCCCCGGCCGCTCCGAAGAAGAGCGCGCCGGTGCTTAACGATACCGAAACCTACTTCAATCAGGCTATCAAACAGGCAGTTGATAAAGGCGATGTCGACAAGGCGCTGAAACTCCTTGATGAAGCAGAGCGTTTAGGCTCCACCACTGCCCGTTCCACCTTTATCAGCAGTGTAAAAGGCAAGGGGTGACCGTCTCCCCACAATGCTGATGTTGTCAGTAGTTTGGTGCGTCCTCAGGGGCGCACTTTTTTTTGCCCTGCATGCTGTTGCATCCCTGTTGCGATAATGATCGCTAAGTTACGTTTGCCCGCCCTCAATCGCCGTTTCTGCGATACAATAGCCTTACGTTATGTATTGGAGAGTCTGGCATGTCACACCCCGCGCTAACGCAACTGCGTGCGCTGCGCTACTTTGACGAAATCCCGGCGCTGGAGCCTGAGCAGCTCGACTGGCTGCTGCTGGAAGATTCCATGACCAAACGTTTTGAGCAGCAGGGCAAAAAGGTCACCGTCACCCTCATTCAGGAGGGCTTTGTCCGTGCCGACGCCGTTGCGGATGAACTGCCCCTGTTACCCCATGAGGATCGCTACTGGCTGCGGGAAATTCTGCTCTGCGCCGATGGCGAACCCTGGCTTGCCGGACGCACCGTGGTGCCAGAATCAACCCTTACCGGCCCGGAGCTGGCGCTACAGCAAATGGGCAAAACCCCGCTGGGACGCTATCTTTTTACATCATCGGAGTTAACCCGGGATTTTATTGAAGTTGGCCGCCATGACGAGCTGTGGGGACGCCGTTCCCGCCTCCGCCTGAGCGGCAAGCCGTTAATGCTGACGGAGCTGTTCCTGCCTGCGTCGCCGTTGTACTGAGAGGAAAGAAGAAAATGGAGTGGAGTCTGACGCAAAACAAACTGCTGGCCTATCACCGCCTGATGCGCACCGATAAGCCCATCGGCGCGCTGCTGCTGCTGTGGCCAACCCTGTGGGCGCTGTGGGTGGCTACCCCCGGCCTGCCGCCGCTGTGGATCCTGGCGGTGTTTGTCGCGGGCGTCTGGCTGATGCGCGCCGCGGGCTGCGTGGTAAACGATTATGCCGACCGTAAATTCGATGGCCACGTGAAGCGCACCGCCAACCGTCCGCTGCCCAGCGGCGCCGTAACCGAGAAAGAGGCGCGGACGCTGTTTGTGGTGCTGGTGCTCATCTCCTTCCTGCTGGTGCTTACCCTCAACGCCATGACCATCCTGCTGTCGGTCGCGGCGCTGGCGCTGGCGTGGATCTACCCCTTTATGAAGCGCTATACCCATCTGCCGCAGGTGGTGCTGGGGGCGGCCTTTGGCTGGTCCATCCCGATGGCGTTTGCCGCCGTCAGCGAGTCGGTGCCCTTAAGCTGCTGGCTGATGTTTTTCGCCAACATTCTCTGGGCCGTGGCCTACGATACCCAGTATGCGATGGTGGACAGGGACGACGATGTGAAGATTGGCATTAAGTCCACGGCGATCCTGTTTGGCCGCCACGACAGGCTGATTATCGGTATTTTGCAGGTGGCGGTGCTGGCGCTGATGGTGGCGATTGGCTACCTGAACGGGCTGGGCGGGGTATTTTATGCCGCGGTGGCGGCGGCGGGCGCGCTGTTTATTTACCAGCAGATGCTTATCGTGAACCGCGATCGCGAGGCCTGCTTTAAGGCCTTCCTCAACAATAACTACGTGGGGCTGGTGCTCTTTTTAGGGCTGGCGGCGAGCTACTGGTTTTAACTATAAAAAAACGGCAACCCTGAGGTTGCCGTTTTTGTTTCTGCCTTACTCGCCCTGGGTGGCGCTCTCGATGGTGAGGCGCACGTCAGAGGTAATGAGTTCGGCCAGCATCTGATAGACCTTCATCGTCTCCTGCGGCTCCGCATCGCCGCTGTCGCTGATATAGCCCTCATCGCGCAGCGTCAGCACCAGCGAGCTAAACACCGCCTTGTCGAAGAACTCCGGAGCGTTAATCCCGTGCAGCATGGAGAGACGCTGGGCCAGGGTACGGCTCTCTTTCTCCAGCGTACCGCGGTTAATCGACGGGTTGGCGCTCAGCAGCCAGAAGGTGATGGCATAACGCTGCAGCGTTTCGCGCGCGCCTGCGGCCAGCAGCTGCAGGGTACGGGAGCGTGACGGGTTAATCTGCAGCACGTCATCGTTCACCGCGATCAGGCCCTGACGCGCCAGCTCGGCAATCTGCAGATCCAGCACCTCGGCCAGCTCCGCTTTATCCCAGCGCAGGAACAGCTCGGCCTTCAGCATCGGATAGAGCACTTCAACGTGGTGCAGCAGCGCCTGACGGGTAATGTGGCGATGCTGGGTAATGATGGCCGCCATCAGCGAAGGCAGCACCAGCATATGGGCGATGTTGTTGCGATAGTAGGTCATCAGCACCGCCTGCTCGCGCGGCAGAATGATGATATCGCCGATGGTGTCCTTCTCTACTTCGAACTTGTTCATCTGCAGCGCGTGGGCGATAAGCTCGTCGGCGGTGGCAGAAGGCACGGTGGAGTCCACGGAGTAGGGGACGTTACGCATCAGGTCCAGATAGCAATCGAGCTGCTCGGTCAACTGCTCGCGGGTGAGCGAACGCTGACGAGAAGCCAGCAGCGCGGTACAACACAGGTTCATGGCATTGGCCGCCCCGGCGTTGTTAATGCGCACCATCAGCTCCGAGGCGATGCCGTTAACGGTCGGCGTCAGCCAGGCCGGGCGCACCGCTTCAATCGGATCGATAGATTCGCGCCACTCCGGCACGTGGTGATTCAGCCAGGTCATCAGCGGCATAGGTTCGCCGAAGTTCACATAGCCCTGGCCGAGATTGCGCAGCTTGCTGAGGCCGCGCAGCATCTGCGGCAGGCTCTCTTTCTCTTTAGTGGCGCCGCGCAGCTCTTTGGCGTAGGTCCCCACTTCCATCACGTGCTCGTAGCCGATGTAGATCGGCACCAGGGTGATAGGACGGGTGCCGCCGCGCAGCATCGCCTGAATGGTCATCGACAGGGTGCCGGTTTTCGGATCCAGCAGGCGCCCGGTACGGGAACGGCCGCCCTCAACGAAGTACTCCACCGAGTAACCGCGGCTGAACAGCTCGCCCAGGTATTCGCGGAACACCGTGGAGTAGAGCTTGTTGCCCTTAAAGGTGCGGCGAATAAAGAACGCCCCCAGGCGGCGGAAGATCGGGCCGGCCGGCCAGAAGTTCAGGTTGATACCGGCCGCGATGTGCGGCGGCACCAGCCCCTGGTGATACAGGACGTAGGAGAGCAGCAGATAGTCCATATGGCTGCGGTGGCAGGGCACATAGACAATCTCGTGGCCGTCGTGCGCCAGCTGGCGTACGCGCTCGGCGTTATTAACGTTAATCCCCTGATAGAGACGGTTCCAGGTAAAGCTCAGGATACGGTCGGACAGGCGGATCATCTCGTAGGAGAAGTTGGCCGCAATCTCTTCCATCAGCGCGATGGCGTTTTGCTGCGCTTTTTCGTGGGAGATTTTTTTGCTGCGCGCCTCTTCTTCAACCGCGCGGGCAATCGCCTTGGAGGCCAGCAGCTTGTTGAACAGATCCTGACGCGCAGGCAGGCGTGGCCCTACGGCCGCCAGACGCTGGCGGGCAAAGTGCATACGCGCAACGCGCGCCAGCTTTTGCGCAATGATCTTGTCGGTGCCGTGCTCGTCCGCCATGCGGCGCAGGGAGACCGAAGGAGAAAAACGCACAAAGCTGTCGCGGCCAAGCCAGGTGACGGCGAAGAACTTCTGGACGCCGTTCAGCATGCGCAGCGGGGGATTCTCTTCCCCTTTTTCACGCCCGGGGCGGCGGCCAAACATCACCGATACCGGCACCATCTGCACATCCAACGAGGGATTGCTGCGGTGCAGGTCGAGGTAATCGTGGAACAGTTTGATTGACTCTTCTTTTGGCGTGTACCAGGTGAACACGCGCGGGCCGCCGTGAATAAAGATGTAGCGGGGCAGCAGGGTGCCGTCGACCTCCAGCGGCTCCAGCGGATCCGGAAGGTCGTGCGCCAGGCACTGGGCGCGAAGCGTCAGCAGATCGGCCTTAGAGTTATAAGGCAGCACGTACATAATAGGACGTGAGGTATCAAGCCCTAATTCCAGCGCGGGCTGCGCGGGAATAGACTTGCTTTTTACCAGGACGCTTAATGGTAAATTAAGTAATTTGTAGTAAATTCGTGGCCAGCCAGACATAAACGATGTAAAGCCTCTGGTTAAAAATGCAATTGCGGCGCAAGGATAACAGAAAGCGCACAAAAGTTCTGTTGTTAGCCGTCATACTTCCGGCGGCTATGCAACGCCTCTATAGCTATAGTTACTGACGCTATTTTCAAAGAAAGGTTCTTTTAATGGCCAATAATACCACTGGGTTAACCCGTATCATTAAAGCTGCTGGTTATTCATGGAAAGGGATCCGCGCAGCCTGGATCAACGAGGCAGCATTCCGCCAGGAGAGCGTTGCCGTTATCGCCGCCGTCATCATCGCCTGCTGGCTGGACGTCGATGCTATTACCCGCGTGCTGCTGATTGGCTCGGTAATGTTGGTGATGATAGTCGAAATTCTCAACAGCGCGATCGAAGCGGTGGTCGATCGTATCGGCAGCGAATTCCATGAGCTTTCGGGCCGGGCAAAAGATATGGGCTCCGCCGCGGTGCTGTTATCTATTCTCGTTGCGCTCTTTACCTGGGTCTCCCTGCTGTGGGGACATTTTCGATAAGCCTTCCAGAACCGACCCGCGCTGCGGTTTTTTGTGCGGGTTGTGGTTCCAAATTCGCCTTTGACTGTATATACTCACAGCATAACTGTATATACACCCAGGGGGCGGAATGAAAGCGTTAACGACCAGGCAGCAAGAGGTGTTTGATCTTATTAGGGATCATATCGGCCAGACGGGTATGCCACCTACGCGCGCAGAAATTGCGCAGCGTCTGGGCTTCCGTTCTCCTAATGCCGCAGAAGAGCATCTCAAGGCCCTGGCACGTAAGGGTGTGATTGAGATCGTCTCCGGCGCTTCTCGCGGCATTCGCCTGCTGGTTGAAGAAGAAGAGGGGCTGCCGCTTATCGGCCGCGTTGCCGCCGGTGAGCCGCTGCTGGCACAGCAGCACATTGAAGGTCACTATCAGGTGGCGCCTGACATGTTCAAACCGAGCGCGGATTTCCTGCTGCGCGTTAGCGGTATGTCCATGAAGGATATCGGTATTCTCGACGGCGACCTGCTGGCGGTACATAAAACTCAGGATGTGCGTAACGGCCAGGTAGTCGTGGCGCGTATCGACGATGAAGTGACGGTTAAGCGCCTGAAGAAACAGGGCAACACCGTACAGCTGCTGGCAGAAAACAGCGAATTCGCCCCGATCGTTGTTGACCTGCGTGAAAGCAACTTCTCCATCGAAGGCCTGGCCGTCGGCGTCATCCGCAACGGCAACTGGCAGTAATTATTCCCGACAGGCTACGGCATCGCCGTAGCCTGCTGTTTTTCTCTCTCTGGTTATTCACATGTCTCTGCTGACCGCTTCCGATAAGGCGCTATGGCGTCTTGCGCTGCCGATGATCGTCTCCAATGTCAGCGTGCCGCTGCTCGGGCTGGTGGATACGGCGGTGATTGGCCATCTCGATTCCCCCGTCTATCTCGGCGGCGTAGCGATTGGCGCTACCGCAACCAGCTTCCTCTTTATGCTGCTGCTCTTCTTGCGCATGAGCACCACCGGGCTCACCGCCCAGGCCTGGGGGGCAAAAGATCCCCTGCGCCTGGCGCGCGCGCTGGTGCAGCCCCTGATCATGGCGCTGGGCGCCGGGCTGCTCATCGTGCTGCTGCGCACGCCGCTTATCGACCTGGCGCTGCATATCGTCGGCGGCAGCGAGGCGGTGCTGGCGCAGGCCCGGCGCTTCCTCGAGATCCGCTGGCTCAGCGCCCCGGCCTCGCTGGCGAACCTGGTGCTGCTTGGCTGGCTGCTGGGCGTGCAGTATGCCCGCGCGCCGGTGATCCTGCTGGTGGTCGGCAACCTGATCAACATCGTGCTGGACCTCTGGCTGGTGATGGGGCTGAAGATGAACGTGCAGGGGGCGGCGCTGGCCACCGCCGTGGCGGAATATGTCACCCTGCTTATCGGCCTGGGGATGGTCTGGCGCGTGCTGGCCCTGCGCGGCATCTCGCTCAGCCTGCTGAAAACCAGCTGGCGCGGTAACATCCGCAGGCTGCTGGCCCTGAATCGCGACATCATGCTGCGCTCGCTGCTGCTGCAGCTCTGCTTCGGGGCGCTGACCGTGTTTGGCGCCCGTCTGGGGCCGGAAATCGTGGCGGTGAACGCCGTGCTGATGACCCTGCTAACCTTTACCGCCTACGCGCTGGACGGCTTTGCCTATGCGGTCGAGGCCCACTCGGGCCAGGCCTACGGGGCGGGTGAAAGCGGCCAGCTGCGCGACGTCTGGCGGGCGGCCTGCCGACAGTCGGGGCTGGTGGCGCTGACCTTTGCGTTAATCTACGCCGTGGCCGGCAACCAGATCATCGCGCTGCTGACCTCGCTGCCCGAACTGCGTGAGCTGGCAAGCCACTATCTTTTCTGGCAGGTCGTCCTGCCCGTGGTGGGCGTGTGGTGCTATCTGCTGGATGGCATGTTTATCGGCGCAACCCGGGGGGCCGAAATGCGCAACAGCATGGCCATTGCCGCCGCCGGGTTTGGCCTGACGCTGCTCACGCTGCCCTGGCTGGGGAATCACGGCCTGTGGCTGGCGCTGGCGGTCTTTCTGGCCCTGCGCGGCCTGTCGCTGTGGCTTATCTGGCGCCGTCACTGGCGCAACAATAGCTGGTTCTCATAGCGGTTTCGTTTACCCAAACGGTAAAAGATTCTGAATAATGTCCCAACAACCGAAGCCTTACCTATACTTATTATCACGTCCAGCAGGAAATGTACGTAACGGACGAATCATTAGCTATTCACCGAACGATGAGGATATGATTATGAATAAAGACGAAGTCGGCGGTAACTGGAAACAGTTCAAAGGTAAAGCGAAAGAACAGTGGGGCAAGCTGACCGATGACGATATGACCGTCATTGAAGGTAAACGCGATCAGCTGGTCGGGAAAATCCAGGAACGTTATGGATACCAAAAAGATCAGGCGGAAAAAGAGGTTGGTGACTGGGAAACCCGTCACGACTATCGCTGGTAAGCGACAAGATCCGCAGGTATAAGGATGTACGATAAGGGCGGCCACTGGCCGCCCGTTTTATTTCTGGCGCAGTTTTTTCTTCATCTGGATACTGTGATCGTGCTGGCAGTCGCTCTGATGGCGACAGGCCTCCACTTCCACACAGTCGCCGCACAGGCCGTGCGCTTCGATCACGTTATGCCTGAGCGCAAAACCCATCTTCGCCGCCAGGGTATGCATAATATCTTCTACCCCTTCCGCACCCTCTTCCTTCACGCTTCCGCAGCGATCGCAGATAAACATGGCCGAGGTATGGGTTGGCTGATCGAACAGATGGCACAGCACGTAGCTGTTAGCCGACTCCACCTTATGAACAAAGCCCTGCTCAAGTAAAAAATCGAGCGCGCGATAGACGGTAGGCGGCTTTGCCTGCGGCTCGCTGGCGCGCAGTAAATCGAGCAGATCGTAGGCGCTGATCGCCCCCTGCTGCAGGCTGAGCAGGCGCAAAACTTCAAGGCGCTGCGGAGTCAGGCGCACATTGCGTTGCGCGCACAGCTTTTCAGCCTGCGCCAGCAGATCCTGCGTTGTGGTCTTTTCCATTAAGCACCTCAAGGACGTGAAATAACAAACCCTCACTTTACCATGTTCTGGTCAAAACGCCGAGATCCGCGCCCTGTGCTATATATGAGCCATCACGATGAGGAATTAAATAATGAAAAAACCTGACTGTATTCGACACTGGCGGGAGCTGGAAGGGGCCGATGATGCAACCTATCCCGACAGCAACGAGCGCTTTTCAATCGGCGCTCCGCTGGCCCGCGCGCTGGGCCTGGGCCGCATTGGCATCCACCACGAGCGGCTGCCGCCGGGCCGGCGCACCTCTTACCCCCATGCGGAGAGCGACGAAGAGGAGTTCGTGCACGTGCTGGAAGGCCATCCCCAGGTGTGGATCAACGGCTACCTCTGGGCGCTGGAGCCCGGCGACAGCGTCGGTTTCCCAGCCGGCACCGGCATCTGCCACACCTTTATCAACGATACCGACGAAGAGGTGCGGCTGCTGGTAATAGGCGAAGCAAATAAAAAATCTAACCGTATCTATTATCCGCAAAACGAATCCTATGCCGCTACCCGTCAGGATCGCTGGGTTGACCACCCGCCCCAGTTTTTTGGACCTCACGATGGAAAACCTGGGCGAAAATAATTTCGTCTTCTATAAATAATTAGGGTACTAACCGACACCAAGCCCGGGTAACACGGGCCTTTTCATGAATTAGCTCTACTTATTATCTCTATTCACAGCAATAGATTGCTTTCGTCTGGGTGATAACGGACGGGAGATTTATGTTCACTAACAATAAGACGAGCATACTGTGAAGAAACATTTTAAATATTCGGTGGTAAGCATCGCTGTCTCCTTTTTTGTGGCAAATCAGGCGGGAGCAGCCAATACCTGGACGGAAGCACGCGGCGACGCCATGGGCGGCACGGGTGTAGCATCAGCGCATTACGGCAGCGGGGTTTTGATTAACCCGGCGCTGCTGGCACGATCGCAACCTGAAGACAACGTGACGGTGATCCTGCCGACCGTTGGCGCGCAGATCACTGATAAAGACAATCTTCAGGATGAGATCGACAACATCAACGACAAAGTTAACTACTACGATGACGTTATCGACAATCTGACGGTGGGGGATATCCTCGCTAATCCTCTGGGTTCGGTCAGGCAGTTCCAGGGGGCGGCGAAAGATCTGGCCGATGAGCTGGACTATCTGAAAGGCAAAACCGCACGCGCCACGGCTGGTGCCGGGCTTGCCGTTAGCGTGCCAAACGACGTGCTTTCCGTAGCCTTTGTGGCAAAAGGCTACGCTCATGCTCGCGTAAGCTCGTCTATCGACCAGCAGGATATTGATTATCTGCGGGGGATCCAGAACAGCACCGTACAAGCCGGTGCCGTGGCGATAGATGCGGCCATTAACGGCAGCGATCAGATCACGCGAAACCTGAACTCCACGGCCTCGGGCAAGGCGGCCATTGTCTCCGATTACGGCATCGCGGTAGCCCGTCAGTTTGACGTGGGTGACGTGCCGGTGTCGTTAGGCGTGACGCCAAAACTGCAAAAAACCTGGCTCTATAACTACACCACCTCTATCTACGATTACGACAGCAGCGACTGGAACAGCAGCCGTTACCGTAATGACGATACCGGCTTCAACGTTGACGTCGGCGTGGCCGCCGACTTTGGCGAGAACTGGACCGTCGGCGTGAGCGGCCAGAACCTGATGTCCCGCGATATCGATACCAGAGATATTCGCATCACCAATGGCCGCACGGGTGAAGTGGTGAGTTATAAAGACACTTACCAGATCCGCCCGCTGGTCACCGCCGGCGTGGCCTGGCACAACGACCTTGTCACCCTTACCGCCGATGGCGATCTGACCGAAACCAAAGGCTTTAAATCCGAAGACACCTCCCAGTACGTAGGTGTCGGTGCGGAGGTAACGCCGCTTAGCTGGCTGGCCGTTCGCGCGGGCTTCCGTGGCGATGTGAAAGGCAACGACAGCAACGTCTTTACCGGCGGCTTAGGCTTCGCGCCCTTTAACAAGGTGCATGTCGACCTGACCGGTATTTACGGCGAAGACGAAACCTGGGGCGCGGGCGCACAGCTCACCATGACGTTCTAAGGTTAAAGGGCACCCGCCAGGGTGCCCTTCTGTTAACTATGGGCAGCTTTAGTAAGGGTATCGCTGATCCATTGATTAACGCTTTTGCCGGAAACCTCGGCGGCGATATTAATAGCGGAATGGATTTCCGGAGGGATACGTAAACTGATTTTACCGCTTGCCGGGCGAAGGGGCTCACGCCCTTGCTCCGCACAATAAGCGAGATAATCATCCACCGCTTCCTCAAACGCCTGGCGCAGGGCCGCGACGTTATCCGCATGAAACCCTATGACATCTCTGATACCCGCAATATGCCCGACGAAGCACAGATCTTCATCACTGTAATCAATTCTGGCGGCATAGCCTTTATACGTCATGGTGTTAGTCATGTAGATACTCCTGCTGCGATGAGAAAAGCCATTGCGTCCCGCACTTGATAAACCTTTGCTTCCTTATCGGGGTGTGGACGATGAAAAGAAGCCACCACCTGATTAATTTCAAACCGGACCCGGGAACCGCTGCCTTCAGAGACTTTTGCCCCCAGTGCGATAAAAAGGGCCTCTATTTTGCGCCATTCCAGCGAGCTGGGCGTAGGCTGAGAAAATATTAGCTGTAACGTTTTTTGATGTCTGGCGTTTATATTTTTCATTTTCCGTGCAATCCATTGTGCAATGATCCTCTACCAGTCCGTTTGAATGATATCACTTTGTGATATCACCACAAGCTGGATCGTATCCTTTTTGAGCCTGTGCTATAGTAGCGCCCCCTTTTCACCAGATGCTTAAAAATTCGCCATGTCGTCAGAACTTCGCTCCGCTTACCCCGCCCACCGCTTCTCCATCGCGCCGATGCTCGACTGGACGGACAGGCACTGCCGTTATTTCCTGCGTCTGCTGTCGCGTAATACGCTGCTGTACACCGAGATGGTGACGACCGGGGCGATTATTCACGGTAAGGGCGACTATCTGGCCTATAGCGAAGAGGAGCATCCGGTGGCGTTGCAGCTGGGCGGCAGCGATCCGGCGGCGCTGGCCCACTGTGCGAAGCTGGCGCAGGAGCGCGGGTATGACGAGATCAACCTTAACGTCGGCTGTCCCTCCGACCGGGTGCAGAACGGCATGTTCGGCGCCTGCCTGATGGGCAACGCCCAGCTGGTGGCCGACTGCGTGAAAGCGATGCGCGACGTGGTCTCTATTCCGGTAACGGTGAAGACCCGTATCGGTATCGACGACCAGGACAGCTATGAATTCCTCTGCGATTTTATCAATACCGTCTCCGGCCGCGGCGAGTGCGAGATGTTTATTATCCACGCCCGCAAAGCCTGGCTCTCCGGCCTGAGCCCGAAAGAGAACCGCGAGATCCCGCCGCTCGATTACCCGCGGGTGTACCAGCTGAAGCGCGATTTCCCGCACCTGACCATGTCGATTAACGGCGGCATTAAGTCGCTGGAAGAGGCCAAAGCGCATCTTGAACATATGGACGGCGTGATGGTCGGGCGCGAGGCCTACCAGAATCCGGGCATCCTCGCCCAGGTCGATCGCGAAATTTTTGCCATTGAAGGGGCGGACAGCGATCCGGTTTCGGTGGTGCGCGCCATGTACCCCTACATCGAACGCGAGCTGAGCAAAGGCACCTATCTGGGCCACGTCACGCGGCATATGCTGGGGCTGTTCCAGGGCATCCCGGGCGCCCGCCAGTGGCGCCGCTATTTAAGTGAAAATGCCCATAAGGCCGGGGCAGATATCGAGGTGCTGGAGCAGGCGCTGCGCCTGGTGGCCGATAAACAATAAATTTCACTAAAAAGTCGTCAAATTGACCACGCCTCGCTAATTGTTGCGGGGCGTTTTTATTTTAAAATCATACAGTTAATTTTGGCACGGATCTTGTAATAGGTTACGTATCGTTGTGACTTTGTTCGGGAGAGCGCCATGCTGGAACTGCTGTTTGTGATTGGATTTTTCGTCATGCTGATGGTGACCGGGGTATCCCTGCTGGGGATTATCGCCGCGCTGGTGGTGGCGACCGTAGTGATGTTTATCGGCGGACTCTTTGCGTTGATGCTGAAATTGCTCCCCTGGCTGCTGCTGGCCGTGGCGGTGGTGTGGGCGATACGGGCGATAAAATCACCAAAAATCCCGCAGTATCAGCGCAATAAGCGTTTTCGTTACTAAGGTATTGAGGGGTTCGTCACAACCCTGCAACTTTTCCGGCAGCCAGGCTTAGAACGGAATAGGATTTACTTATCGAATCTGTCACTATGGCTGCCGCTAACGAATTCATCGAGCTGTACCCTACATACAGCCGAACAAAAAAAGAAAGGGCTTCCTTCGGGAAGCCCTAATTCTTTGTGCATTATTCAGGGAATAAGCAAACTTGATCCCTGCGTCGCCCGGCTCTCCAGCACCTCATGCGCGCGCTGCGCATCGCTTAAGGCATACTTCTGGTCCTCGGCTACATCTACCTTAATAACCCCGCTGGCAATCAGCGAAAAGAGCTCATTGCTGGCCTCTTCCAGCTCCGCACGCGAGGTAATATAGCCCTGCAGGGAGGGGCGGGTAACGTACAGGGAGCCTTTCTGGTTGAGAATGCCCAGGTTTACCCCTGTCACCGCGCCGGAGGCGTTGCCAAAGCTGACCATCAGGCCGCGCCGCTGCAGACAATCCAGCGACGCTTCCCAGGTATCTTTCCCCACCGAATCGTAGACCACGCGCAGCTTCTTGCCGCCGGTGATCTCTTTAACCCGCTCGACGATGCTCTCTTCGCGGTAGTTGATTACCTGCCAGGCTCCCGCCTGCAGGGCACGCTGGGCTTTTTGCGCGCTGCCAACGGTACCGATAAGTTTCGCCCCCAGCGCTTTGGCCCACTGGCAGGCGATCAGCCCCACGCCGCCCGCGGCCGCATGGAACAGGAAGGGCTCATCCGGCTTAACTTCATAGGTCTTACGCAGCAGGTAAAAGACGGTCAGTCCCTTCAGGAAGGAGGCCGCCGCCTGCTCAAAGGAGATGGCGTTGGGCAGGATCGCCGCTTTGTCCGCCGGCACGTTGTGAACAGAGCTGTAGGCCCCCAGCGTCGACTGGGCGTACACCACCCGATCTCCCTCTTTAATATGGCTTACCGCGCTGCCGACTTTGACCACCACGCCGGCCGCCTCGGTGCCCAGGCCGCTTGGCAGGGAGGGCGGCGGATAGAGCCCGCCGCGAATATAGGTATCGATATAGTTGATGCCGATGGCGCGGTTTTCCACCTGGATTTCGTGTTCGCCAGGGGCGGCAGGAGTAAACTCGACGGCCCGTAAAACCTCCGGGCCGCCGTGCTGCTGAAATTCAATACGCGTTGCCATGCTCCCTCCATTAGAATTAGAAAATATGGTAATCTTTCGACCCACTCTCTATCTCGGTAACTCCATTCACTATGGCAGGAAACAAACCCTTCAACAAACAGGCTGAACCCCGCGAGCGCGATCCGCAGCTGGCAGGGTTAAAGGTCCCGCCGCACTCGATTGAAGCGGAACAGTCGGTGTTGGGCGGTTTAATGCTGGATAACGAACGCTGGGACGACGTCGCCGAGCGCGTGGTCACCGATGATTTTTATACCCGCCCGCACCGCCATATCTTCACCGAGATGGCGCGCCTGCAGGAGTCGGGTAGCCCTATCGATCTGATCACCCTCGCGGAGTCGCTGGAGCGCCAGGGACAGCTGGATAGCGTCGGCGGTTTTGCCTATCTGGCAGAGCTGTCGAAAAATACTCCAAGTGCGGCGAACATCAGCGCCTATGCCGATATCGTGCGCGAACGTGCGGTGGTGCGCGATATGATCGCCGTGGCCAACGAAATCGCCGAAGCGGGCTTCGATCCCCAGGGCCGCAACAGCGACGAACTGCTGGATCTGGCCGAATCCCGGGTCTTCAAGATCGCCGAAAGCCGCGCCAATAAAGACGAGGGGCCGAAAAACATCGCCGAGGTGCTCGACGCCACCGTCTCCCGTATTGAGCAGCTCTTCCAGCAGCCGCACGACGGCGTCACCGGGGTCAATACCGGCTATGACGATCTGAATAAAAAGACCGCCGGCCTGCAGCCTTCGGATCTGATTATCGTCGCCGCGCGTCCGTCGATGGGTAAAACCACATTTGCGATGAACCTCGTCGAAAACGCGGCGATGTTGCAGGATAAGCCGGTACTGATTTTCAGTCTGGAGATGCCCTCCGAGCAGATAATGATGCGTTCCCTGGCGTCGCTGTCGCGCGTGGATCAGACCCGCATCCGTACCGGCCAGCTCGACGATGAGGACTGGGCGCGGATCTCCGGCACCATGGGCATTCTGCTGGAAAAACGGAACATCTATATCGATGACTCCTCCGGCCTGACCCCTACCGAAGTGCGCTCCCGCGCCCGGCGAATTGCCCGCGAGCACGGCGGTATTGGCCTTATCATGATCGACTACCTGCAGCTGATGCGCGTGCCGTCGCTGTCCGATAACCGTACCCTGGAGATCGCCGAAATCTCCCGCTCGCTGAAGGCGTTAGCTAAAGAGCTACAGGTGCCGGTAGTGGCGCTCTCCCAGCTTAACCGCTCCCTGGAGCAGCGTGCCGATAAGCGCCCGGTTAACTCGGATCTGCGTGAATCGGGCTCCATCGAGCAGGATGCCGACCTGATCATGTTCATCTACCGTGACGAGGTTTATCACGAGAACAGCGATCTGAAGGGCATCGCGGAAATTATTATTGGTAAGCAGCGTAACGGCCCCATCGGCACGGTGCGCCTGACCTTTAACGGCCAGTGGTCGCGCTTCGACAACTATGCGGGGCCGCAGTACGACGACGAGTAATTCTCCCAATCCTTCACGCCCCCGCGGCGTGAAGGATTGATTCTGGAGGATCTTTTTCTTAAGGAATTCAAATGCAAGCGGCAACTGTCGTTATCAACCGCCGCGCTCTGCGACACAACCTGCAACGCCTGCGTGAACTGGCTCCCGCCAGCAAGCTCGTTGCAGTCGTGAAAGCGAACGCTTACGGACACGGTCTTCTGGAGACCGCGCGAACGCTCCCCGACGCCGACGCCTTTGGCGTCGCCCGTCTTGAAGAGGCGCTCCGCCTGCGCGCGGGGGGCATCACCCGGCCCATTTTACTGCTTGAAGGCTTCTTTAACGCCGCCGACCTGACGGTGATCGCCGACCAGCAGCTGCATACCGCGGTGCATAACGAGGAGCAGCTGGCCGCCCTGGAGACGGCGGAGCTTAGCGCCCCGGTGAGCGTCTGGATGAAGCTCGACACCGGCATGCACCGCCTGGGCGTGCGCCCGGAGCAGGCCAGCGCCTTTTATCAACGTCTGAGCCAATGCCGGAACGTGCGCCAGCCGGTTAATATCGTCAGCCATTTCGCCCGGGCGGACGAGCCGGCGTGCGGGGCCACCGAACGGCAGCTCGATATTTTCAACACCTTCTGCGAGGGCAAGCCGGGGCAGCGCTCCATTGCCGCCTCCGGCGGTATCCTGCTGTGGCCCCAGTCGCACTTCGACTGGGTGCGTCCGGGAATTATTCTGTACGGCGTATCGCCGCTGGATTACCCCTCCACCGGCGCCGATTTTGGCTGCCAGCCGGTGATGTCCTTAACCTCCAGCCTGATCGCCGTGCGCGAGCACAAAGCGGGCGAGCCGGTGGGCTACGGCGGGACCTGGATCAGCGAGCGCGACACCCGCCTCGGGGTGGTGGCGATGGGCTACGGCGACGGCTATCCCCGCGCGGCGCCGACGGGCACGCCGGTGCTGGTCAACGGGCGCGAAGTGCCCATCGTCGGGCGCGTGGCCATGGATATGATATGCGTCGATCTGGGGCCGGAAGCCAGCGATAAGCCGGGCGACACCGCGGTGATGTGGGGCGAAGGCCTGCCCGTTGAGCGCATCGCGGAACTAACAAAAGTGAGTGCTTACGAACTTATCACGCGCCTGACCTCAAGGGTGGCGATGCACTATATCGACTAGCCCGGGCGTTCCCTCTCTCTTTCTGAGAGAGGGGAAACCGCGCCCGGCGCATCTTCATTAACATCCCCTCGACCTTCTTTCGCTTCCGGTTTATTGTGGAAATCCCTGCCTTACAGATATCCGGAGAACCATCGCGTGTTCCAGAACGTTGACGCCTACGCCGGCGACCCCATCCTCTCCTTAATGGAGCGTTTCAAAGAAGATCCGCGCAGCGATAAAGTAAACCTGAGCATCGGCCTTTATTACAACGAAGACGGCATTATTCCAAAGCTGAAGGCCGTGGCCGAAGCCGAAGCGCGGCTTAACGCCGCACCGCACGGCGCCTCGCTCTATCTGCCGATGGAAGGGCTGAACAGCTATCGCAACAGCGTTGCGCCGCTGCTGTTCGGGGCCGATCACCCGGTGCTGCAGGCTAAACGGGTGGCGACTATCCAGACGCTGGGCGGCTCCGGCGCGCTGAAGGTGGGCGCAGACTTCCTGAAAAAATATTTCCCGGACTCCGGCGTGTGGGTCAGCGACCCGACCTGGGAAAACCACGTTGCCATCTTCGAAGGGGCCGGCTTTAAGGTCGACACCTATCCGTGGTTCGATACCGAAACCAACGGCGTGCGCGTGGCGGCGCTGCTGGAAAAGCTGAGCACCCTGCCGGAACGTAGTATTGTGCTGCTGCATCCGTGCTGCCATAACCCGACCGGCGCCGACCTGACCAACGAGCAGTGGGACGCGGTTATCGAGGTGCTGCAAGCGCGCAACCTTATCCCGTTCCTCGACATCGCCTATCAGGGCTTTGGCGCGGGCATGGAAGAGGATGCCTACGCCATTCGCGCCATCGCCAGCGCCGGGCTGCCGGCGCTGGTCAGCAACTCCTTCTCTAAAATCTTCTCCCTCTACGGCGAACGCGTGGGCGGCCTCTCCGTTATCTGTGAAGACGACGAAGCCGCAGGCCGCGTGCTGGGCCAGCTGAAGGCCACCGTGCGCCGGATCTACTCCAGCCCGCCGGCCTTTGGTGCCCAGGTTGTCGCCACCGTACTGGGCGATGCCGAGCTGAAGGCGAGCTGGCTGGCCGAAGTGGAGGCCATGCGCCAGCGTATCCTGACGATGCGTCAGGCGCTGGTAGAGGTGCTGAAAGAGGCGGTGCCGGGCCATAGCTTCGACTACCTGCTTAAGCAGCGCGGCATGTTCAGCTACACCGGCCTGAGCGCGGCCCAGGTGGATCGCCTGCGCGAGGAGTTTGGCGTCTATCTGATCGCCAGCGGCCGGATGTGCGTCGCCGGGTTAAACGCCCACAACGTACAGCGCGTGGCGCAGGCCTTTGCTGCTGTAATGTAAGTACTTACTATCTTTCGCCCCCTTGCTGCAGGGGGCGAGTCCGAAGTGTGATCATCACCCTTTTCTATGAACATTCTGGAATTTCGCCTTTCTTTCCTCTGCCGCTGGGGTTATGGTCGAAAAGATTTTGACCAATCGCTCATATCATAAGAACAACAGACTGAATATTCAGGGGAAAATATGCGCAAGATCACACTGGCGCTCAGCGCCGCCTGCTTACTGTTCACCCTCAGTGGTTCCGTCGTTGCCCGCGCTTCCGCTCCCACGCCGCTGTACGCCGGCACCACGGTGGCAAAACTGGCTGAACAGGCGCCCATTCACTGGGTGTCGGTAGGGCAAATAGAGAACAGCCTGCTGGGCCGCCCGCCGATGGCCGTCGGCTTTGATATTGACGACACCGTGCTCTTCTCAAGCCCCGGCTTCTGGCGCGGCAAAGAGACCTTCTCGCCGGGCAGTGAGGATTATCTGAAAAATCCGGCCTTCTGGGAGAAGATGAACAACGGCTGGGACGAGTTCAGTATCCCGAAAGAGGTAGCCCGGACGCTGATCGACATGCACGTGAAGCGCGGGGACAGCATCTACTTCATCACCGGCCGCAGCCAGACCAAAACCGAGACCGTCTCGAAAACGCTGCAGGGGCTGTTTGCTATTCCGGCCGCTAACATGAACCCGGTGATTTTCGCGGGCGACGAGCCCGGACAGAACAGCAAAACCCAGTGGCTACAGCAAAAGGCCATCAAGGTGTTCTACGGTGATTCGGATAACGACATCGCGGCGGCGCGCGAGGTGGGCGCCAGGGGGATCCGCGTCCTGCGGGCGTCAAACTCCACTTATCGCCCTCTGCCGATGGCGGGCCAGTATGGCGAAGAGGTGATCGTTAACTCGGAATACTGAGTGGCGCCACCGCCGTGCCGGCAGCGTACAGCTTATTTTTTAAGCAAAACGGCCGCGTCGGGTTTTACCTTTTCTCGTATTGCTGCACACTTAGAAGGACATTTCATCTAGTGCGGAGCAAGACATGTGGTATCAGCAAACCCTGAGATTAAGCGCGAAACCCCGCGGCTTTCATCTGGTAACGGACGAACTCCTCGGCCAGCTCCATGAGCTATCGCGCGTCAGGGTTGGCCTGCTGCATCTGCTTTTGCAACACACATCCGCGTCTCTCACCCTCAATGAAAACTGCGATCCGACGGTGCGTTCCGATATGGAGCGCCATTTTCTAAAAACCGTTCCGGATAGTGCCCCTTACGAGCACGACTATGAAGGAGAGGACGATATGCCGTCGCATATCAAATCCTCGCTGCTGGGCGTCTCGTTGCTGCTTCCCGTACAGAAGGGGCAGCTACGGCTGGGCACGTGGCAGGGGATCTGGCTGGGAGAACATCGTATCCACGGCGGTTCGCGTACCATTATCGCAACGCTACAAGGGGAAGAGTGATGACCATTTCGGAGATACTGCAATACTGCATGAACAAAAGCGGCGCGGAGCAGAGCGTCCATAGCGACTGGAAGGCAACGCAGATCAAGGTGGCCGACGTGCTGTTTGCGATGGTGAAAGAGGTGGAAGGTCGCCCGGCGGCGGCGCTGAAAACCAGCCCGGAACTGGCGGATCTGCTGCGTCAGCAGCACACTGACGTGCGCCCGAGCCAGCATCTGAATAAAGCGCACTGGAGCACGGTCTATCTCGACGGTTCGCTGCCGGACTCGCAGATTTACTACCTGGTGGACGCCTCTTATCAGCAGGCGGTAGCGCTGCTGCCGGAAACCACCCGGCAGCAGCTTTCGGTGTGACTATTACAGCATTGGTTTGAGGAAGCGGGCGGTGTGCGAGGCTTCGCACTCTGCCACCGTCTCCGGCGTACCGGAAACGAGGATTTCCCCGCCGCCGCTGCCGCCTTCCGGGCCGAGATCGACAATCCAGTCCGCGGTTTTAATCACGTCGAGGTTGTGCTCAATCACTACGATGGTGTTGCCCTGGTCGCGCAGCTGATGCAGAACCTCCAGCAGCTGCTGGATATCGGCAAAGTGCAGGCCGGTGGTGGGCTCATCCAGAATGTAGAGCGTCTGGCCGGTGCCGCGTTTAGAGAGCTCGCGCGCCAGCTTCACGCGCTGCGCTTCCCCACCCGAGAGCGTAGTGGCCGACTGCCCCAGGCGGATGTAGGTCAGGCCCACGTCCATCAGGGTCTGTAGCTTACGCGCCAGCGCGGGCACCGCGTCAAAGAACTCACGCGCCTCTTCAATGGTCATATCCAGCACTTCGTGGATCGTCTTGCCTTTGTACTTAATCTCCAGCGTTTCGCGGTTATAGCGTTTACCTTTGCACTGATCGCAGGGCACGTAGATATCCGGCAGGAAGTGCATTTCGACCTTAATCACGCCGTCGCCCTGACAGGCTTCGCAGCGGCCGCCGCGCACGTTAAAGCTGAAGCGTCCTGGCGTATAGCCGCGCGAACGCGACTCCGGCACGCCGGCAAAGAGTTCACGCACGGGCGTGAAGACGCCGGTATAGGTCGCCGGGTTGGAGCGCGGGGTACGGCCAATCGGGCTCTGGTCGATATCGATCACCTTGTCGAAGTGCTCAAGGCCCGTAATGTCACGGTACGGCGCCGGCTCGGCCAGGGTCGCTCCGTTCAGCTGGGTCTGGGCAATCGGGAACAGGGTATCGTTAATCAGCGTCGATTTACCGGAACCGGATACGCCGGTAATACAGGTAAACAGGCCCACCGGCAGCGTTAAGGTGACGTCTTTCAGGTTGTTACCGCGCGCGCCGGTCAGTTTCAGCACTTTTTCCGGGTTAGCGGGCACGCGCTGTTTCGGCACCTCGATCTTACGCTTGCCGCTCATGTACTGGCCGGTAAGGGACTCGGGCACCGCCATAATGGCGTCCAGCGGCCCCTCTGCCACCACCTGACCGCCGTGTACGCCAGCGCCAGGGCCGATGTCGATCACGTGGTCAGCGGCGCGGATGGCGTCTTCGTCGTGCTCCACCACAATCACCGTGTTACCCAGGTCGCGCAGGTGGACCAGGGTACCGAGCAGGCGTTCGTTATCGCGCTGGTGCAGGCCGATAGAGGGCTCATCCAGCACGTACATCACGCCCACCAGGCCGGCGCCAATCTGGCTTGCCAGACGGATACGCTGGGCTTCACCGCCGGAGAGGGTCTCTGCGGAGCGGGAAAGGGTCAGATAGTTCAGGCCGACGTTGACCAGGAACTTAAGGCGATCGCCGATCTCTTTCAGAACTTTCTCAGCAATTTGTGCCCGCTGGCCGGAAAGCTTCAGGTTGTTGAAGAAGTCCATCGCGTGGCCGATGCTCATGTCTGAGATGGTCGGCAGCGGCGTATTCTCAACGTAGACGTGGCGCGCTTCGCGACGCAGGCGGGTGCCGTCGCAGGTGGCGCAGGAGCGGTTGCTGATAAACTTCGCCAGATCCTCGCGCACCGCGCTGGATTCGGTCTCTTTATAGCGGCGCTCCATATTGTGCAGCACCCCTTCAAACGGATGACGACGCACGGAGGTATCGCCGCGATCGTTCATGTATTTGAATTCGATGTTCTCTTTACCGGAACCAAACAGCACCACTTTGTGCACCGTAGCGCTCAGGCTCGCCCAGGGGGCCTCGATGTCAAACTTGTAGTGATCCGCCAGCGATTTAAGCATCTGGAAGTAGTAGAAGTTACGACGATCCCAGCCGCGGATAGCGCCGCCCGCCAGGGAGAGCTCCGGGTTCTGGATCACCCGATCCGGATCGAAATATTGCTGCACGCCCAGGCCGTCACAGGTCGGGCAGGCGCCCGCCGGGTTGTTGAACGAGAACAGACGTGGTTCCAGCTCGCGCATACTGTAGCCGCAGATCGGGCAGGCGAAGTTGGCGGAGAAGAGCAGCTCTTCTACTTTGCTGTCGTCCATGTCCGCCACTACGGCGGTACCGCCGGAGAGCTCCAGCGCGGTCTCAAACGACTCGGCCAGACGCGTCGCCATGTCGTCGCGCACTTTAAAGCGGTCAATCACCACTTCGATGGTGTGCTTCTTCTGCAGCTCCAGCTTCGGCGGATCTGAAAGATCGCACACTTCGCCGTCGATACGGGCGCGGATGTAACCCTGGCTTGCCAGGTTCTCCAGCGTTTTGGTGTGCTCGCCTTTACGCTCTTTGATGATGGGAGCCAGCAGCATCAGGCGTTTGCCTTCCGGCTGCGCCAGCACGTTATCCACCATCTGGCTGACGGTTTGCGCCGCCAGCGGCACGTCGTGATCCGGGCAGCGCGGCTCGCCTACGCGGGCATACAGCAGACGCAGGTAGTCATGGATTTCGGTGATGGTACCCACGGTGGAGCGCGGGTTGTGTGAGGTCGATTTCTGTTCGATAGAGATAGCCGGCGACAACCCTTCGATATGGTCGACGTCGGGCTTTTCCATCAGCGACAGAAACTGGCGCGCATAGGCAGAGAGCGATTCAACATAGCGACGCTGCCCTTCGGCATACAGGGTGTCGAAAGCCAGTGAGGATTTGCCAGAACCCGACAGCCCGGTGACGACAATCAGCTTGTCGCGTGGGATGACGAGATTAATATTTTTGAGATTGTGGGTGCGGGCGCCCCTAACTTCGATCTTATCCATTCACCTTTCCCGGTAGGTAGATACACGGAATGCCTGGTTTGTTTGAAGGACAACCGGCAGAAACGGCTAATTATGACACAAATTAACCTGTCTGGATATACAGTATTGGAATGCAACTTCCGTGGATGTATGCAACAATGTCTGGCCGCGAGCGACGAGTGGAACATGCTACGCAACTATCAAAACGTCGCATGGAAATGGTACACTCGCGCGTTTACACTATTAAGAAATGTTTTCAGGAGACACGATCATGGCCAGCAGAGGCGTAAACAAGGTGATTCTCGTCGGTAATCTGGGCCAGGACCCGGAAGTACGCTACATGCCGAGTGGTGGTGCAGTTGCCAACATTACGCTGGCTACCTCCGAATCCTGGCGTGATAAAGCGACCGGTGAGATGAAAGAGCAGACCGAATGGCACCGCGTTGTGCTGTTTGGCAAACTGGCGGAAGTGGCCGGTGAATATCTGCGTAAAGGTTCTCAGGTCTATATCGAAGGCCAGCTGCGTACCCGCAAATGGACCGATCAGTCCGGCCAGGAAAAGTACACCACTGAAGTCGTGGTGAACGTGGGCGGCACCATGCAGATGCTGGGCGGCCGTCAGGGCGGTGGCGCACCGGCAGGTGGCGGCCAGCAGCAGCAGGGCAGCTGGGGTCAGCCTCAGCAGCCGCAGGGCGGTAACCAGTTCAGCGGCGGCGCGCAGTCTCGTCCGCAGCAGCAGTCCGCACCGGCACCGTCTAACGAACCGCCGATGGACTTCGACGACGATATCCCGTTCTGATAAGCAGTCCGGCGATAGGCATAAAAAAACCCAGACTTCGGTCTGGGTTTTTTACGTCTTAAGACTAGGTGTACATCATCGGCCAGTCCGGCGGCGTATGGCTCATGGCTTCGACCATAATCTCTTTCATGTTATTCCAGATGGTCGCCGCGTCCATAAGCGTGATGCCTAACAGGCCGGTGGCAAACCAGCAGGCTGCCGCCACGCCCAGGCAGGTGCTGATCACCGCCAGGCCGACGTAATCGGACTTACGAAACTGGATATTCAGCGTGCTGGCCAGAAACATCAGCACCGCGCTAAACAGCGGCCAGCGTAAAAGCACAACGCTGGTAGTAATGGTTGCCATAGTACCTATCCTCGAAATAACTGCCGCCGGGCATCGCGATGTTGCTCACGGACGGTGGCAAACGCGTTATCGGCAGGCTCAGACACAGAACAATGAAACGATGTTTCTTGTTACATAATATGTGTGAACTATATCACATTTGCTTTTTTATTCGCCAGTAGCGAAGGGCAAAAAAACAGCACATTTTTACCGTTATTCATTGAGGAGAGTGATGGCTAAGAATATATCTTTGTCTGCTAAGCAACGACTGTGAATCGTGTTTCCTGATAATTCATCAGCATAGATAAAACTGTGCAATAGATAGCGGGCTGTACAATATTTACAGCTTAAATACTATGGATTATGCTTGATCGGATTAAAAAACTTACGCGTAATAAATAATTCAGGTTTTTGAATTTTCTGGATTTTATTATTTATCTGTTATTTTTTCTATACACACGCATCCCTTGGCTGGCATTAAAAAGCCGTTATTTGCCGTTGCCTGTCTCATCCTGACTTATTCGTTGCGGTCATTTTCTTTTATTTAATGAGCGCGAAAAAGCATGAATGAACCACATCGCGAAATCGTTAATGACGGTACGATGGCGCTGCGAGCCCTGGCGAAACTGATGCCGCGGCTGTCATCCCACGCCACGCTATTAGAGCTGCTGGAGTCGATAAACCTTAACCTTGGCGCCAGCCTGAGCTGGGTAATAATAGATGACGGTGCCGGTATGCAGCGGGTGGTCAGCGCCGGCGGGCTGAGCTGCCACTCGCTTGAGGTAAACGATTTTCTGGCGAGCACTCTGCTGCAGCGGCATCACCGCTCGTGGCGCATTATCTGCTGGAAAGAGAATATGGGCCGCTACCTCTTTTCAGACCGACATCCAGGCTACCGGCAATTGCGCAGCGGCGTTCTCTGTAAAATCACCCCTTACGACCATTCCAGCAGCGGCTATTTTTTCCTTGGCTTTGCCGCCCCCCTGAGTCAGATCGCCGTTCTTAAAGATGTCGCCGCCATTCTGGTCGAAAAAATCACGGACTATTTTGCTGAAATCGTGGCCCGCGAACGCACGGCGAAAGAGATGCAGCGGATCGTGGCGCAATATAAAACGCTGTTTGAACGCGCCCCGGTGCTGATGAACTCCTTCGACCGCCACGGCCGCTGCGTGCTGTGGAACGCGGAGTGTGAAAAGGTCTTTGGCTGGACGCTGGCCGAGATTAACGCCCATGCCGATCCGCTGGCGCTTTTTTATCCGGACCCCGAGGTCTGCCGCCGGGTGCGGGAGTCGGTCAACTCCGCGCCGCTGCAGGATATGTATGAATGGCACCCCGTGCGCAGGGACGGAGCGCAGCTGACCATCCTCTGGTCCAATATCCGGCTGCCGGACGGCTCCGTCCTTAACATTGGCCTCGATATCACCGCGCGCAAACGCGCCGAAAAGCAGCTGGAGATGAAAGCCACCACCGACGATCTGACCGGCTGCCTCAACCGCTCTGCCATTTTGCAGCAGCTTTCTGTCGCCCTTGAGGCCGGGCAGCGTCAGGCGGCGGGTCACCCCTTCAGCGTGCTGATGTTTGACCTCGATTTTTTCAAGCAGATCAACGATCAGTGGGGCCACACCGTAGGCGATGCCGCGCTGGTGCATTTTTGCGATCGCATCCGCGAGCTGAGCCCGGCCGGCGCGGCGCTTGGCCGGGTGGGCGGCGAAGAGTTTTTATTGCTGATGCCGGATACCCGTAGCGGGGCGGCGATGCAGCTTTCGCTAAGGCTGCGCCAGGCGCTGCTTGCCAGGCCGCTGAACGTGGGGGCCAGAACCCTTACCCTTTCGTTTAGCGCCGGGGTGGTGGAGGTAAACGGCGGCGGGCAGGATGCCTCATCGCTGCTTATTCGCGCCGACAGGGCGCTGTACGATGCCAAACGGGCCGGCAGAGGAAAAACAATTGTGGCAGCTGATTATTTATAAGGCAGCCGGCAAAGGTAATTGTGGAAATAGCGCTAAGCTTCACGTTGCTGTTGCGCTTTTTTCACGCTGCCGGTAGTTTGACTTAATCAGCGATGCGCAAAGGCGCTATCGTAAAAGATCGCAATCAGGCGCAATAAATATTTTACTTAATAAAAACTGGCCCCGTACTTTTAGTTTGCCTTACGGACAAATATTATCGTCATAACCAAATATTAGGTTTTTGATGATAAAAGTCAGTTGCTAACTTCGCATGATTCATGCAACGTAATCACCTGTTTATCAAAGCATCCGGCCTTCAGTACAACAGGCACATAAAAAGCAGGGATTAAGGGCGGAAATGAATCGTAGCGCGCGACGCAAGGTGCTAAGCGGTGTGGGGATCATCATGGTAGTTTTACTGCCGGTGATGCTCGCGCTTTGGTTTGCCCAGCTGCGTGCCATATCCGAAACCAGCTCTCAATTACGTTCATTTGCGCAACTCGCCCTCGATAAAACCGAACTGGTTATTCAGCAGGTTGATTTAACCCGCAGCGCGGCGGAGAAATATAACGGTAATATCTGCACGGCGGCCCACCGCCAATATATGCTTAATATCGTGCGCGGCCGACTCTATATTTCAGACCTTATTTACGCTAACGGGCATGATTTTATCTGTTCGACAATATTAACCCCGGATAACGTCTATGCAATGCCGGAGGCTAATTACACCCGTAAACCCGACGTCGCCGTTTATTATTTCCGTGATACCCCCTTCTTCGCGGGTTATCAAATGACGTATATGCAGCAGGGCAATTATGTGGTGGTGGTCAACCCGCTCTCTTATAGCGAAGTGATGTCGGCGGACCACTCCCTGTCGTGGGGAATATACGATACCGTTACCAACGCTTTTTTCTCGGTCAGCGAGCGGGCGGATAAAAAGCTATTACATACCCTGATTGAAGATAACGAAACCACCCTCCACAAGGATGGCCGCTTTTACACCATTGTTCGTTCAGATAAGCGGCCAATAGCGGCGATCGTCTCCACCACCAGCCAGCGCTATTACGATGTGCTCTATCACCAGGCGACGCTCACCCTGCCGCTGGGCATGATTTGCAGCATTATTGTGTTATTAGTCTGGTCGCGCACCCAGCGCGAATTTAACTCGCCGGGACGTTTATTACACCGGGCGCTAAATACTCGCCAGCTCCGCGTCCATTATCAGCCGATTATCGACATCAAAAATAACCAGTGCGTGGGCGCCGAAGCCCTGCTGCGCTGGCCGGGTTTTGCCGGCCCGGTGATGAGCCCGGCCGAATTTATTCCGCTGGCGGAAAAAGAGGGGATGATCGAGCGCATCACCGATTACGTGGTCGAGGAGGTCTTTACCGATCTGGGCCATTTCCTCGCCGCCAACCCGCACCTCTATGTGTCGATTAACCTCTCCGCATCCGATTTCCACTCTTCACGCCTGATCGCCATGATTGGCGACAAGGCCCGGCAGTATGCGGTGCGGGCGCAGCAGATTAAAATCGAGGTGACCGAGCGCGGCTTTATCGATGTGCCGAAAACCACGCCGGTGATTCAGGCGTTTCGGCAGGCGGGCTATGAAGTGGCGATCGATGATTTCGGCACCGGCTATTCCAACCTGCATAACCTCTATTCACTGAACGTCGATATTCTGAAAATCGACAAATCCTTTATCGACACCCTGACCACCAACAGCACCAGCCATCTGATCGCTGAACACATCATCGAGATGGCGCAGAGCCTGCGTCTGAAGACCATCGCCGAAGGGGTGGAGACGGCAGAACAGGTCGCGTGGCTCTATAAGCGCGGCGTGCACTATTGCCAGGGCTGGCACTTTGCGAAGGCCATGACGCCCCACGACTTTATGAGCTGGCAGCTCCAGCCTGCTGACGCGCCGGTTGCCCGCGCCATTCATTAAGCTGATGGCGATAATCGCTCGGCGTGCGGTCGAACTCGCGGCGAAACACGCGGGAGAAGGTCTGCTGCGAGACGTAGCCTAAATCCATGGCGATATCAAAAATCGGCCGCTGGCTGGTGCGCAATGCCTGGGCGGCCAGCAGCAGCCGGCGCTGGCGAATATACTCGCCCAGCGTCTGGCGCATCACGTTGCGGAACATTCGCTGCAAATACCACTTCGAGTAACCCGACTTCTTCGCTACAACGTCAATGTTTAACGGCTGATCGATGTGTTCATCAATCCACTCGATAAGGGTCTCGATAATCTGCTGATGTGACATAAAACTGCCTCTCTTCGGATAAACCTGTATCGGTTGTTCGTCGTTTTGTCTGCGGGGGAGTATAATTCCTCAAGTTAACTTGAGGTAAAGAGGTTTTATGGAAAAGAAATTACCGCGTATTAAAGCGCTGCTGACGCCCGGCGAGGTGGCAAAGCGCAGCGGGGTGGCGGTCTCGGCGCTGCATTTCTATGAAAGCAAAGGCTTAATCAAAAGTATTCGCAACGCCGGCAACCAGCGACGCTATACTCGAGATGTGCTGCGCTATGTGGCGATCATTAAGATTGCCCAGCGGATAGGCATTCCTCTTGCGACCATCGGCGATGCGTTAGGCGTTCTGCCCGAGGGGCACAGCCTGAGCGCCAGAGAGTGGAAACAGCTGTCGTCCCAGTGGCGCGAAGAGCTCGATCGCCGGATCCACACCCTGGTAGCCCTGCGCGATGAGCTTGACGGCTGTATTGGCTGCGGCTGCCTGTCGCGCAGCGACTGTCCGCTGCGTAACCCCGGCGACCGGCTGGGCGAGCAGGGCACCGGGGCGCGTCTGCTGGAGGACGATCCCCAGAGCGCCTAAAAAACTAAAGCGCCATAAAGGCGCTTTAGTTTGTTTCCGGTCTCTGTCTTTCTCTCTATCCCGCTCTGTTCACAGGAGGGTTTCCCCCGACATCAGCACCCCTCAGTCGAGCTGTTTGGAGGTTCCGGTTTGTGCTGACACTTTAAGTCTATCCAGGGCCAGGCGCTTTGCCAGCGGCGTCGAGCAAAATCTCGCCAAATTTTTTTCGCCATCTCGCGCAATTTTCTATAGTGAGTTTGTATCAATCTCAGGAGACGCCCATGATTACGGTCCACCACCTTAATAAATCCCGATCTCACCGCGTCCTCTGGGCGCTGGAAGAGCTCTCTCAGCCTTACCAGATCGTTCGCTACGAGCGCGAAAAAACCATGCTGGCGCCGCCGGCGCTGAAAAAGATCCACCCGCTGGGGAAATCGCCGGTGGTGGAGGATAACGGCCTGATCCTCGCCGAGTCCGGCGCGATTCTGGAATATTTGCAGGAGACCTACGACAGCGCGTCACAGCTCAAGCCCGTCAACTCCGAGCAGAGGCTGGACTACCGCTTCTGGCTTCATTATGCCGAAGGCTCGCTGATGCCCCTGCTGATGATGAAGCTGGTCTTTTCCAGCCTCGGCAAACCGCCGGTGCCTTTTGGGCTGCGCTCGCTCGGCAAAATGCTGGGGCAGGGGGTGCAGAAGGCGTACCTCAATAAACAGCTTGAAACCCACGCCCGCTATCTGGAGTCCTGGCTCTCTACCCACAGCTGGTTTGCCGGCGAGCATCTCAGCATGGCGGATATTCAGATGAGTTTTCCGGTTTTCGCCCTGCTGGCGCGCGGCGGCATTGACGATCTGCCCCACCTGCAGGCGTGGAAGAAAAAGGTCGAGCAGCGTCCGGGATGGCAGCGGGCCATCGAGCAGGGCGGTCCCTTTGAGCTCCCCGGCGAGAAGTAATTTGTTGCCACTTTGCGCATTCACGATAACGTTTGCGCATTCTCTGGCTATTTCTTCAGCGCCGTAAGCAAATTTATGTGAAAAAGAGCAAAGTTAAGTTGAAAAGGCCCGTCAGAAGGCTGGATAATCGTTTGCCTTAATTTCACCACCCGTTTTTAAGCGCGGAGTTAAACGTTTGCTTTTTTTGTGACGCCCCTTGCGTCGCAAACGCAGCACATGGATTTGACGTTTCGCTGGCAGTGGAGTCTCCACCACGCTTACTAACGAATGATAAAAATCTTCAGGGGATGTTTTCTATGTCTACGCCATCTGCGCGTAATGGCGGCTCGCTCGACGCCATGTTTAAAATTTCTGCCCGCGGCAGCACCGTGCGTCAGGAGATCCTTGCCGGTCTGACGACCTTCCTGGCCATGGTCTACTCGGTGATCGTGGTGCCGGGCATGCTGGGTAAAGCGGGCTTCCCGCCGGCCGCGGTGTTTGTGGCTACCTGCCTGGTGGCGGGCGTGGGCTCTATCGTGATGGGCCTGTGGGCAAACCTGCCGCTGGCGATCGGTTGCGCCATCTCGCTGACCGCCTTCACCGCCTTTAGCCTGGTGCTGGGTCAGCAGATCAGCGTCCCCGTGGCGCTGGGCGCCGTGTTCCTGATGGGCGTGCTCTTCACGGTTATCTCCGCTACCGGCATTCGTAGCTGGATCTTGCGCAACCTGCCGCAGGGCGTGGCGCACGGCACCGGTATCGGTATCGGCCTGTTCCTGCTGCTGATTGCCGCCAACGGCGTGGGTCTGGTAGTCAAGAACCCGCTGGACGGGCTGCCGGTTGCGCTGGGCCACTTCGCCAGCTTCCCGGTGATCATGTCCCTGATTGGCCTCGCGGTGATTATCGGCCTGGAAAAACTGAAGGTGCCGGGCGGCATTCTGCTGACCATTATCGGCGTTTCCATTGTGGGGCTGATTTTTGACCCGTCCGTGCACTTCTCCGGCATTTTCGCCATGCCATCCCTCAGCGATGAGCAGGGCAACTCCCTGATTGGCAGCCTGGATATCGTCGGTGCGCTCAATCCGGTGATCCTGCCAAGCGTGCTGGCGCTGGTGATGACCGCGGTATTCGACGCCACCGGCACCATCCGCGCGGTAGCGGGCCAGGCAAACCTGCTGGATAAAGACGGCCAGATTATCGATGGCGGCAAAGCGCTGACCACCGACTCCCTGAGCAGCGTCTTCTCCGGCCTGGTCGGGGCGGCCCCTGCGGCGGTGTACATTGAATCCGCAGCGGGTACGGCGGCGGGCGGCAAAACCGGCCTGACGGCAATTACCGTTGGCGTGCTGTTCCTGCTGATCCTGTTCCTCTCTCCGCTCTCTTACCTGGTGCCGGCTTACGCCACCGCACCGGCGCTGATGTACGTTGGCCTGCTGATGCTGAGTAACGTGGCGAAAATCGACTTTGCCGATTTTGTCGATGCGATGGCGGGGCTGATCACCGCGGTCTTTATCGTGCTGACCTGCAACATCGTAACCGGCATCATGATCGGTTTCGCGTCGCTGGTAATTGGTCGTCTGGTGTCGGGCGAATGGCGCAAGCTGAACCTCGGCACCGTGGTGATCGCCGTGGCGCTGGTGGCCTTCTACGCGGGCGGCTGGGCAATCTGATTTTGACCATTCCTGCTAAAACGGGTGGCGATTGCCGCCCGTTTTTATTTTCGGACCACATCTGGTTGTCATTTGCGTTACTCTCTTGAAGATAGAATAAAAGGCACGACGCCTTGAGTTTGGTACACAAGAAACAGAGCAAACAGGGAACGCATGGAAATCTTCTTCACAATACTCATCATGACCCTTGTGGTCTCACTCTCCGGGGTAATTACACGCGTATTGCCCTTCCAGCTACCGCTACCGCTGATGCAGATCGCTATCGGGGCGCTGCTGGCGTGGCCCACCTTTGGCCTGCACGTCGAGTTCGATCCCGAGCTGTTTCTGGTGCTGTTTATTCCGCCGCTGCTCTTTGCCGACGGCTGGAAAACACCCACCCGCGAGTTTCTGGAACACGGGCGCGAGATCTTAGGCCTGGCGCTGGCGCTGGTGGTGGTCACCGTGGTCGGCATTGGCTTTCTCATCTACTGGGTGGTGCCGGGCATCCCGCTGATACCCGCCTTTGCGCTGGCCGCCGTGCTTTCCCCAACCGACGCCGTGGCGCTGTCGGGCATCGTGGGCGAAGGGCGCATTCCGAAAAAAATTATGGGCATTTTGCAGGGCGAGGCGCTGATGAACGACGCCTCCGGCCTGGTGGCCCTGAAGTTTGCCGTCGCCGTGGCGATGGGCACCATGGTCTTCACCGTCGGTGGCGCCAGCCTGGAGTTCTTAAAGGTGGCGATTGGCGGTATCCTGGCGGGCTTTGTGGTGAGCTGGCTGTACGGCCGCTCGCTGGGCTTCCTCAGCCGCTGGGGCGGCGATGAGCCGGCCACCCAGATCGTGTTGCTGTTCCTGCTGCCGTTCGCCTCCTACCTGATTGCCGAACACATTGGCGTGTCGGGCATTCTGGCGGCGGTGGCGGCCGGGATGACCATCACCCGCGCGGGCGTAATGCGCCGCGCGCCGCTGGCGATGCGCCTGCGCGCCAACAGCACCTGGTCGATGCTGGAGTTTGTCTTTAACGGCATGGTGTTCCTGCTGCTGGGCCTGCAGCTGCCGGGTATTCTCGAGTCTTCGCTGGTGGCGGCAGAGGCCGATCCCAACGTTGAAACCTGGATGTTGTTCACCGATATCGTGCTGATCTACGCCGCCCTGATGCTGGTGCGTTTCGGCTGGCTGTGGACCATGAAAAGGTTTAGCGTGCGCTTCCTGAAGAACAAGCCGATGGAGTTTGGCGGCTGGACCACCCGCGAGCTGCTGATCTCCACCTTCGCCGGGGTGCGCGGGGCGATCACCCTCGCCGGTGTGCTCTCCATTCCGCTGCTGCTGCCGACCGGGGACGTCTTCCCGGCGCGCTACGAGCTGGTGTTCCTGGCCGCAGGGGTGATCCTCTTCTCGCTGTTTGTCGGCGTGGTGATGCTGCCGATCCTGCTGCAGCATATGGAGGTAGCGGACCACGTTCAGCAGAATAAAGAGGCGCGTATTGCCCGGGCGGCCACCGCCGAAGTGGCGATTGTCACCATTCAGAAGATGGAAGAGCGCCTGGCGGCGGACACGGAAGAGAACATTGATAACCAGCTGCTGAAAGAGGTGAGCTCGCGGGTAATCGGTAATCTGCGCCGCCGTGCGGACGGTCGCAACGATGCCGAAAGCTCGCTGATGGAAGAGAACCTGGAGCGCCGCTTCCGCCTGGCGGCGCTGCGCGCGGAGCGTGCCGAGCTGTACCACCTGCGCGCCACCCGGGAGATCAGCAACGAAACGCTGCAAAAACTGCTGCACGATCTCGACCTGATGGAAGCGTTGTTAATAGAGAAGCAGTAGCCATTGATTGCCCCTCACCCTAGCCCTCTCCCCATAGGGGAGAGGGAACAATATTGCACGGTGCGGCCTTTTCCCCTCTCCCCTCTGGGGAGAGGGTCAGGGTGAGGGGCCCCAGAACCCTTCGCAGCAGGTCAGCCAGGCCTGGGCGCTGTGGGAAAGATAGACCCCCTCGCGCCAGATCATCCCCAGCTGCCAGCGCAGATCGCTCTCCAGCGGGATCCAGCGCAGGGTGTTTTTATCCAGCCGCTCGCAGATGGGCTGCGGCAAAATCGCAATGCCCACCCCCGCCTGCACCATCGCCGCCAGGAAGTCCCACTGCCCGCTGCGCACCGCGATGCGCGGCTTCACGTCGTGCTGGTTAAAGAGCTGCATTAGCTGGCGGCTGAGGGCGAAATCTTCGTTGTAGATAAGCAGCGGGTGCCCGGCCAGCAGCTCGGGTTTTACGGTTTCTACCTCCAGCCAGTGGCCCGAGCGCGGCACCAGCACGCACAGCGGGTGGCTGAACAGCGGCAGGGTGGCAAGGCCGCTCTCTTCTTCAACGGGCAGGGCGGTCATGGCCAGATCCAGCTCGCCGTTAATCACCGCCTGCTGCACGGTTAAGCCGCCGAATTCAGAAATTTTAAGCTCGACGCCGGGATAGCGCTGGCGGTAGAGGCTGATGGGCCCGGCCATCATCATCCCCACCATCGGCGGAATACCGAGGCGCAGCAGCCCTTTATTAAGATGGTTGATGTCGCTGAGCTCGGCTTCGAGCTGGCGAAACTCCGCCAGGATCGCCAGCCCGCGCTCAAAGACCACGCGGCCGGTATCGGTCAGCAGCAGCTTACGCCCGTCGCGCAGCAACAGGGTACAGTTAAGCTCATCCTCGAGGTTTTTCAGCATCTTGCTGATGGTGGGTTGGGTAACAAACAACTTCTCCGCTGCGCGAGTAAAACTCTGCTGGCGTACCACTTCGACAAAATAGCGCAGCGTTCTGATGTCCATAACTATTCCTCGGAACTATACCTCCGATGATTTTAATTCATTTCAGTCGATTACGGGGGCTCTCTATACTGGCGCTCCGTCTCATTTTTGAGGAAATATGCCATGGCCATGGCGTTACATCGTATTACGCCTGCCGTTGTGCAACGACTCCAGGTGCCGGTTCAGGTACTGCTGTATGCCGCACTCTTCGTTTTTGCGGATGCCCTCGTTAACTGGCTGCATTTGCCGCTGCCCGCCAACCTGGTGGGTATGCTGCTGATGCTGACCCTGATCCTCTGCCGCATCATTCCCCTGAACTGGGTGCGGGCCGGCGCGCGCTGGCTGCTGGCGGAGATGCTGCTGTTCTTTGTCCCGGCGGTGGTGGCGGTGGTGAACTACGTCCAGCTGCTGCTGGTCGACGGCTGGCGCATCTTTGCGGTTATTGCCCTCAGCACGCTGATGGTGCTGGGGGCCACCGCGTGGGTGGTGGATAAGGTCTACCGCTTTGAAATCAGCAGGCAGCAAAAATGAGCCCTTTTCAGGTAAGCCTGCTCTGTCTGGTCGTGACCCTGGTGGTCTACTTCGCCAATAAACGCCTCTATCGCCGCTTTCGCAAACTGCCCCTGATGCCGCTGGTCTTTACGCCGCTGCTGCTGGTGCTGATGCTGGTCTTCGGCCATATCTCCTGGCAGAGCTACATCGGCGAATCCCACTGGCTGCTGTGGCTGCTCGGCCCGGCGACCATCGCCTTTGCGGTGCCGGTGTATGACAATCTGGCGGTGATCAAGCGCCACTGGATGTCGCTCAGCGCGGGGGTGATAACCGCCACGGTAGTGGCCGTCACCAGCTCGGTCTGGCTGGCGCGGCTGTTTACCCTTCCCGACGAGATTCAGCGCAGCCTGGCGGTGCGCTCGGTCACCACCCCCTTTGCGCTGGCGGCGGCCAAACCCCTGGGCGGCCAGCCGGATCTGGTGGCGCTGTTTGTGGTGGTGACCGGCGTGTTTGGCATGGCGGTGGGGGATATGCTCTTTTTACGCCTCGCTATCCGCGAAGGGATGGCGAAAGGGGCCGGATTTGGCGCGGCCTCCCACGGGGCGGGCACCGCGCGCTCTTATGAACTGGGCCAGCAGGAGGGGGTGGTCGCAAGCCTGGTGATGATGCTCTCCGGGGTGGTGATGGTGCTGGTTGCGCCGCTGGTGGCCTGGGTGATGTTCTGACGAGAGCGGAAAATCCCCGGCCAGCGCGGCCGGGGAGAGAGGGTTAATGCGCGCGGCCCTGCTCGACGCCGAGACCGGTTTGCGAACGGATAAACTGGGCGCGGAACTTCTCGCGCTCCAGGTTGCCCTCCGGCGAGTTGTCGGTGGCCGAGAAGACCCAGATGCCGATAAAGGCCACGGCAATGGAGAACAGCGCCGGGTACTCGTACGGGAAGATGGCGCTTTCGTGGCCGAGGATCTGCACCCAGATAGTCGGGCCGAGGATCATCAGGACCACCGCCGTCAGCAGGCCGAGCCAGCCGCCAATCATCGCCCCGCGGGTGGTCAGCTTCGACCAGTACATCGAGAGCAGAATGATCGGGAAGTTACAGCTTGCCGCAATCGAGAAGGCCAGCCCCACCATAAAGGCGATGTTCTGATTCTCGAACAGGATCCCCAGCAGAATGGCGATCACCCCCAGCACCAGCACGGTGATTTTGGAGACCCGCAGCTCGTCGCGCTCGGAGGCGCCTTTGCGCCAGACGTTGGCATAGAGGTCGTGAGAGACCGCCGACGCGCCCGCCAGCGTCAGGCCCGCTACCACCGCCAGGATGGTGGCGAAGGCCACCGCGGAGATAAAGCCTAAGAACAGGTTGCCGCCCACCGCGTCGGCCAGATGCACCGCCGCCATGTTGTTACCGCCAATCAGCGCCCCCGCCGCGTCTTTAAACGCCGGGTTTGCCCCCACCAGCATGATGGCGCCAAAGCCGATGATAAAGGTCAGGATGTAGAAGTAGCCCATAAAGCCGGTGGCGTAGAAGACGCTTTTACGCGCTTCGCGCGCATCCGACACGGTGAAGAAACGCATCAGGATGTGTGGCAGCCCCGCGGTGCCGAACATCAGCCCCAGCCCTAACGACAGGGCGGATATCGGATCCTTCACCAGCCCGCCGGGGCTCATGATGGCTTCCCCTTTCGGGTGCACCGCCATGGCTTCGGTGAAGAGGTTATTAAAGCTGAAGCCGACGTGCTTCATCACCATAAAGGCCATAAAGCTGGCGCCGAACAGCAGCAGTACCGCTTTGATGATCTGCACCCAGGTAGTGGCGAGCATGCCGCCAAACAGCACGTACAGCACCATCAGCACCCCCACCAGCACCACCGCGATGTGGTAGTTCAGGCCGAACAGCAGCTGGATCAGCTTACCAGCGCCCACCATCTGGGCAATCAGGTACAGGGCCACCACCACCAGCGAGCCGCAGGCGGAGAGGGTACGAATCGGCCCCTGCTTCAGGCGGTACGAGGCCACGTCGGCAAAGGTATAGCGGCCAAGGTTACGCAGGCGTTCGGCGATCAGGAACAGAATAATCGGCCAGCCCACCAGGAAGCCCAGGGAGTAGATCAGCCCGTCGTAGCCGGAGGTGTAAACCAGCGCGGAGATGCCGAGAAACGAGGCCGCCGACATAAAGTCCCCGGCGATGGCTAAGCCGTTCTGGAAACCGGTGATGTTGCCCCCGGCGGTATAGTAGTCGTTGCGCGAGCGCACGCGCTTTGAGGCCCAGTAAGTGATGTAGAGCGTCAGCAGCACGAAAATCAGGAACATCACAATCGCCTGCCAGTTGGTCGGCTGGCGGTCAACCGCGCCGCTTATGGCATCGGCGGCATTTGCTGCGAAGGGAAGGGCGGCGGCCAGGGCTGTCAGGATCCTCTTCATGATGCTTTTACCTCGCGCAGAACCGCCTTATTGAGGCGATCGAACTCGCCGTTGGCCCGCCAGACGTAAACGCCGGTCAGCACGAACGAAATAACAATTACCCCAATGCCGATCGGGATGCCGCGGGTCACGCTGGTGCCCGCATGCAGCGGAGTGCCCAGCCAGTGCGGCGCAAAGGCGATAAGCAGAATAAAGCCCACGTAGATGATCAGCATGATAATAGAGAGCATGAAGGCAAACCGTTGCCGTTTATCCACCAGCTCCCTGTAGTGCGCACTGTTCTCTATCTGCTGACAAATATCGTTATTCATCACAGAGTCTCCAAAGGTAAGGTTGGTTTTTTTTAGTCCCCTCTCCCCTGTGGGGAGAGGGTGAGGGGAAAGAAGGTGCGGTTGAATACCCTCACCCCGGCCCTCTCCCAAAGGGAGAGGGAGAAAAGATTACGGCCGCCCTCTCCCACCGGGGAGGGAGAAAACGCTATGAAGGCATGGCGATGGCCTGCTTCTCTTCGAGCAGTTTTTCCACCACGCCAGGATCGGCGAGCGTTGAGGTATCGCCGAGATTGCTGGTATCCCCGGCGGCGATTTTGCGCAGAATACGGCGCATGATCTTGCCGGAGCGGGTTTTCGGCAGCGAGTCGGTCCAGTGCAGCACGTCCGGCGTGGCCAGCGGGCCAATCTCTTTGCGCACCCAGTTACGCACCTCGGTATAGAGCTCCGGCGACGGCTCTTCGCCGTGGTTTAAGGTGACGTAGGCGTAGATCGCCTGGCCTTTGATATTGTGCGGAATGCCCACCACGGCGGCTTCGGCAATCTTCGGATGCGATACCAGCGCCGACTCAATTTCCGCGGTGCCCAGACGGTGGCCGGAGACGTTCAGCACGTCATCCACGCGCCCGGTGATCCAGTAATAGCCGTCCTCGTCGCGACGGGCGCCGTCACCGCTGAAGTACATGTTTTTAAAGGTGGAAAAGTAGGTCTGCTCGAAGCGATCGTGATCGCCAAACAGGGTGCGCGCCTGGCCAGGCCAGGAGTCGGTGATAACCAGGTTGCCCTCGGTGGCCCCCTCCAGCGCGTTGCCTTCGTTATCCACCAGCGCCGGCTGTACGCCGAAGAAGGGGCGGGTCGCCGAGCCGGCTTTCAGCCGCGTAGCGCCGGGCAGCGGGGTGATCATGAACCCGCCGGTCTCGGTCTGCCACCAGGTGTCGATCACCGGGCACTTTTCGTTGCCGATTTTCTTCCAGTACCACTCCCAGGCTTCCGGGTTGATGGGCTCACCCACCGAGCCAAGAATACGCAGGGAGGAGCGGTCGGTGCCCTCAATCGCCTTATCGCCTTCGGCCATCAGGGCGCGGATGGCGGTAGGGGCGGTATAGAGGATGTTAACCTTGTGCTTGTCCACCACCTGGCTCATGCGCGCCGGGGTCGGCCAGTTGGGCACCCCTTCGAACATCAGGGTGGTGGCGCCGCAGGCCAGCGGGCCATACAGCAGATAGCTGTGGCCGGTGACCCAGCCCACGTCGGCGGTGCACCAGTAGATATCGCCCTGATGATAATCAAAGACATATTTAAAGGTGGTGGCCGCGTACACCAGATAGCCGCCGGTGGTGTGCAGGACCCCTTTCGGCTTGCCGGTGGAGCCGGAGGTATAGAGGATAAACAGCGGATCTTCCGCGTTCATCGCTTCCGGCTGGTGCTCATCGCTGGCCTGTTCAATCAGCTCGCTCCACCAGAGATCGCGCCCCGCTTTCCAGTCAATCTGATTACCGGTGCGTTTGAGCACGATCACGCTGGTCACGCTCTTCACGTTCGGGTTGTTCAGGGCGTCATCAACGTTCTTTTTCAGCGGAATGGTGCGGCCGGCGCGCACCCCCTCATCGGCGGTGATCACCAGCTTCGAGCTGGAGTCGATAATGCGCCCGGCAACCGCTTCCGGCGAGAAGCCGCCAAAAATGACGGAGTGTACGGCGCCGATGCGGGCGCAGGCCAGCATCGCCACCGCCGCTTCCGGCACCATCGGCATATAGATGGCGACCACGTCGCCCTTCCTGATGCCCTGCTCGAGCAGGACGTTGGCAAAGCGGCAGACGTCGCGGTGCAGCTCGCGGTAGCTGATGTTTCTGCTCTGGGAGGCGTCGTCGCCTTCCCAGATAATGGCGGTCTGGTCGCCGCGTTCGGCCAGATGGCGGTCAAGACAGTTGGCGGCGAGGTTCAGGGTGCCGTCTTCATACCATTTGATCGAGATATTGCCCGGCGCGAACGAGCTGTTTTTGACCGTCTGATAGGGGGTGATCCAGTCAAGGATTTTACCCTGTTCGCCCCAGAAGGCGTCGGGATCCTCGATCGATTGCTGATATTTCTGCTCGTACTGTTCCGGATTAATCAGGCAGCGGTCCGCAATATTTGCGGGAATGTCGTGTTTGTGTACTTGGCTCATGGCTTTTTTTCTCCTTGTAAGATGTTAATAATATGTCGCAAAAAAGTTAATAACAGGCACACGGACAGCTTTGTTTACTATTTGGGCGACAGATCACGCAATCTTTCAGGAGTTCAAAAAGTGTCCAAATGACACTTCGGGCATTAATAATTACCTGGAATTATTATTTCCATTTATGGATAAAAAAGCGTTTTTATAACAAAAGGTTATTTATCATGACTGATACAAATTAGCGTCATAACCCTTTTTATCAGTCAAATAGCTTGTTCTTAAAGGCTTGCGCAGCATGGCATGCAAATGGTACTGATACGGCGCGTTAAAAAACCCCATAAATGAACGCAACACAATTCATACCCTTTCAGTATGTGTCGATCTCCCCTCTGTAACGAGGTCGATCACTTCATTGAGGAAGTCTGTTTTTATGAAAAACGTGAAAGTCAGCCTGGCCTGGCAAATTTTGCTGGCCCTTGTGCTGGGTATCTTGCTGGGTAGTTATCTGCATTATCATAGCGACAGCCGCGAATGGCTGATTGCAAACCTGCTGTCGCCAGCGGGCGATATCTTTATTCATCTGATTAAGATGATTGTGGTGCCGATTGTGATTTCGACGCTGGTGGTCGGGATTGCCGGCGTGGGTGACGCGAAGCAGCTGGGACGTATCGGCGCGAAAACCATCCTTTATTTCGAAGTGATCACTACGGTGGCGATCGTTCTTGGCATCACGCTGGCGAATGTATTCCAGCCGGGGGCGGGCATTGATATGTCGCAGCTGGCAACGGTGGATATTTCGAAATACCAAAGCACAACGGCAGATGTGCAAAGCCATGCCCATGGCCTGATGGGAACTATCTTGTCGCTGGTGCCGACCAATATAGTCGCGTCGATGGCGAAGGGCGAGATGCTGCCGATTATCTTCTTCTCGGTGCTGTTTGGCCTGGGGCTGGCGTCGCTGCCGTCCACCCACCGTGAGCCGCTGGTAACGGTGTTCCGCTCCATCTCCGAAACCATGTTCAAAGTGACCCACATGGTGATGCGCTATGCGCCGGTGGGGGTGTTCGCCCTTATCTCGGTTACCGTGGCCAACTTCGGCTTTGCCTCCCTGTGGCCGCTGGCGAAGCTGGTGATCCTGGTGCACTTCGCCATCATCTTCTTTGCGCTGGTGGTGCTGGGCATAGTGGCGCGCATGTGCGGGCTGAGCATCTGGATCCTGATCCGCATCCTGAAAGATGAGCTGATTCTGGCCTACTCCACCGCCAGCTCTGAAAGCGTCCTGCCGCGCATCATTGAGAAGATGGAGGCCTACGGCGCGCCGGCGTCTATTACCAGCTTCGTGGTGCCGACCGGCTACTCCTTTAACCTCGACGGCTCAACGCTCTACCAGAGTATTGCGGCGATCTTTATTGCCCAGCTGTACGGCATCGACCTCTCCCTGTGGCAGGAGATCGTGCTGGTGCTGACGCTGATGGTGACCTCGAAAGGGATCGCCGGCGTGCCGGGCGTCTCCTTCGTGGTGCTGCTGGCGACCCTGGGCAGCGTGGGGATTCCGCTGGAAGGGCTGGCGTTTATCGCCGGCGTTGACCGTATCCTCGATATGGCGCGTACCGCGCTGAACGTGGTGGGTAATGCCCTGGCGGTGCTGGTGATCGCCAAGTGGGAACATAAATTCGACCGTAAGAAAGCGCTCGCCTATGAGCGCGACGTGCTGGGTCGTTTTGATAAGACCGCCGATCGCTAAGCCTGCTTCCGCCCTCCCCGTGAGGGCGGACTTTTATTCCCCGCTTAACGCCTCAAACTCTTCGCATCCGGTATCAAAACCTTCGCTACAGCTCAGATTTAACCAGTAGAGCGCCTTCTGTTTATTGGGGGTGATAAAGCCTTTCTCTCCCTGCTGAAACACCTTACCCGCCCAGTACTCGGCGTAGCCGGTGCGCGAAAGCAGCGAGCTGCGCTTAAACCAGTCCGCCGCGGCGACGTCATCCTGCACCACCTCCACGCCGTTGGCGTAGATTAGCCCCAGCAGCTGCCGGGCGTCGACGGCGGCATCGTCCTCGTCGTTCTCCGCTGCTTTTTGCAGCAGGCTCAGCGCCTGCGGATAGTCGGTATCGCCGGCATCGCTGTTTACCAGCAGGCGCGCAAGCATTACCGCCCCCGGCGTGCTGCCCGCCAGCATCGCCTGCTGGGCCAGCCCTTTGGCCTGCGGGTAGTCACCGTGCTTAAACTTGATCTGCGACAGCAGGGCCATGGCATCCACGTCGCCGCCGGTAGCTGCCTTTTCGGCCCAGCGTTCGGCCTGTTTATCGTCACCGGAGCTGTACCAGGTCTCTGCAAGCAGGTACTGCGCGCGGCTGTCGCCCGCTTCGGCTTCGGCCTGGTACTGGCTACCAATCCCCTCGGCATGGGCCAGCGAGGAGCACAACAACAACGCGAGCGAAAGGTGTTTCATGTTGAGTAGTCGTTTGGGTACATTGCGCGAAGTATAAGCGGGGTTTATGAAGAAAAAAATGGGTGCGTTAAGGCTCAACCAACCACAAGCCGGGCGGGAAACCCCGCCCGCTGAAGTTAGCCTGCACCGCAGGCTAATTTTGCCGCCACTTCATGTTGCCCGCTCTTTATTGTGAGTTCGCATAAGGTGCCGCGATTAATAAAGGTGAAAAACACTGTTGTCAGGCAAATAATAACTATTATGCCCAGCAGATATTTTAATGGCGTCATGCCTTTTACTCCTTGCTAATAAAAGAATAAGAGGCTATCTTCTCCTTGTTGGTTTGTTTGAGAGAAGATAGCCCCGGTTAATGTAAACATTACCGGGGTTTTCACTTTCTGTCTCTCAAACGGCTTAAGACAGAAAGCCTTAAGCACCCGCCGCTATTCTTATCCTGCTGAATGAAAAATAAAAGATGTAAATAACCCTCTGCGAAATTACATTTTTGTGGAACCATGCCCGCAAAATAATATTCAGGAAGTATAAATATTATATAAATAATAAAGGTTGAGTGAATATATTAGTTCGCTTACTCTGTTACGCTTTGGCTTAATATCTACAGGCTTTTTTTAGAGACCAGATATAGCGCTTATCTGGCCAGAGGCCGCGGATATTACTGTTCGGCGAAAAGCGCGGGAGAGAGCGGCGCCTGCAGAATTTGAGAATCCTCCGCTACTCGCCCCATCGCCCCTTGATTACCGTAAGCCCAGCTCCCCCTGCGAGACTGGCCTTATGAAAAAATACTCTACCGCCCTTTTCGTTACGCTGATGGCGTTAACCGGCCCGCTGGCCCATGCCGATATCGTTGACGAGGCGATCGGCAATATTCAGCAGGCGATCAACGACGCCTATAACCCCGACAGCAACCGCCGCAGCGATGACGATGATGACCGCTATGACAACCGCCGCGTGGACAGCCAGCGTTACGACGAGCGCCGTCGGCAGCTTGACGAGCGACGCCAGCGTTTGGATGAGCGCCAGCGCCAGCTGGACGACGACAGGCGCCGGTTAGAGGATGACGAGCGGCGGCTGGAAGAGGATTACGATCGGGGGTAACGTGCGGCCTGTTGCCCTCACCCCGACCCTCTCCCACGGGGAGAGGGAGCAAACACTAAAAAGGCAACTGCGTTGCCTTTTGCTTTTACCTTGCCCTCACCCCGACCCTATCCCACGGGGAGAGGGAGAAAACCCTAAAAAAGGCAACTGCGTTGCCTTTTGCTTTTACCTTACCCTCACCCCAACCCTCTCCTTTAGTGAGAGGGAGAAAATTTAATCCAGCGCCAGCACCATTCCGTCATACCCCGCCTCAAAGCCCGCCGGCAGCGGGTTATCCATCATCCAGACGTCAAACGCGTGGCCGATGTGGGTGAGGATCACCTGCGGAGAACCAATCACCTCGTTGAGGGCGATAACGGTGTTTAAATCGCAATGGTTGCGCGGCGTCGCCTCCCGCGGCGGGTGGCTACAGTCGATAACCATCGCCTGCGGCCGGTTATTAAGGAGAAACTTCAGCGTTTTGTCCGGCAGGCCGGCGGTATCCGCAAGCCAGGCCACCCGGCTGTGGGCGGACTCCAGCAGGTAGCCGAAGGTGAGCTTTGAGTGGTTGAGCGGCAGCGGCGTGACCCGTAATCCCTGCAGCTCAAAGACCACAAAGGGTTCCAGCCTGGGGCTGAAGTCGAGCAGGCCCGGATGTTTAAAAAGATCGTCGCAGCCCAGCTCGTCCGGCGGGCCATACACCGGGATGGTGGTTCCCACGCCCCAGCGCAGGGGGAACAGCCCCTGCACGTGGTCCATATGGTAATGGGTCAGTAAAAACTGCTGAAAGCTGCCCGCGGGCCAGTCGTCCATCAGGTGCGCAATACCGGCGTCCAGCAGCGTCACCGCGTCGTTGAACTTCACCACCGCGCTGCAGGGGCGGCGGCGATGTCCTTCCTGCAGGCGGGCCCGGCGGCAGGCCGGGCAGTCGCAGCCAAACGCCGGCACCTGCTGGGCGCCACCCGTTCCCGTTAACCTGATAGTCAGACTCATCGCGCACCTCTACAGCGGTTTAGTGAAGCGAAAATGGCTTTGGGTATAACCTTCACGACGATAAAAACGGTGGGCGTCCACGCGCTTCACGCTGGTGGAGAGCTCGGTCAGCTCGGCCCCCGCGGCGCGCGCCACCTCTTCGGCCCAGGCCAGCAGCCTGCTGCCGACCTTCATGCCACGCGCCTGCGGCATCACCACCAGCTCCTGGATCTCGCCGATCCACCTGGCGTGGTGCAGGTGAAACTGCATATGCAGGCCGATCAGGCCGACGATCTCGCCCTCCAGCCCGGCCAGCTGATAGCGCATATTGTGATCCTGCAGATTAGCCAGGTAGCCGGCGTGAAAGGCAGGATAATCCAGCTCTGCCTGCTTGAGTTCGCAGATCAGGGTATAGACAAGCGGCGCGTCGTCGGCGGTGGCGGGGCGAAGCTGGAGGTCAGGCATGCTGTTTCTCCCTCTGACGGATAAGCGATAAAAAGTTATCAACCGACTGTAGCAAACTTCCGTCGTTATTGAGGAGATGGCAGTCGGAGGGGGTATAGCTCGCCGCCCGCGCCAGCCGCTGCTCTATTTCCCGCGCCGTCTCGCGCCCGCGCTGTTGCAGGCGCGAGCGCAGTATCTCCGGCGACACGTGCAGGCAGACGGGCAGCAGCGCGGCGGCATAGCGCGCCCGGGCCTGGGGCAGGTGTGCCCGCGAGCCGTTTACCAGCACGTCGAACCCGGCGTGCAGCCAGAGATCGATCTCAATACCCACGCCGTAGTAAAAGCCGTTGGCGTGCCAGCTCAGGGCCAGCAGGTTCTGCCCGGCGCGGGTGAAAAACTCCTGCTCGCTCAGGGCGATATGGTTCTCGCTGCCGGCGTTGGCCGGGCGGGTGATGTAGCGGTGCGCCACCAGCAGCTGCGAATGCTCCTGCTGGCGCAGGGCGCAGAGCAGGCTGTCCTTGCCGGAGCCCGACGGCCCCATCAGCCAGATTAATCGTCCCATCAGAAGACCCTCTTTCCCTGACGCCAGACGTGATCGATATGGATATGCTCGCCTTTGCGATGCGCCAGCACCAGATCCGCCCGCTTGCCCTCGGCAATCTCCCCGCGATCCTGCAAATTCAGCGCCCGGGCCGGGTTCTTCGTCACCAGGCGGATGGCCTGGGGCAGCGTAAAGCCGTTGCCTTCGTCGTCCGCCACGCGAAAGGCCGCGTCCAGCAGGCTGGCGGGGTAGTAATCGGAGGAGAGAATATCCAGCAGGCCGAGGGCCGCGAGCGAGCTTGCCGCCACGTTGCCGGAGTGCGAGCCGCCGCGCACGATGTTAGGCGCCCCCATCAGTACGCTCATCCCGTGCTGGCGAGAGGCTTGTGCGGCGGCAAAGGTGGTGGGAAATTCGGCGATCGTGCTGCCAAGCCGATGGGATTCCCGCACGTGGTCGGGGGTGGCGTCATCGTGGCTGGCGAGGGCGATCCGGCGATCCCGACACAGGGCGGCGATGGCGAGGCGGTTGGGCTGCGACCAGGTGGCCGCCAGCCGCAGCTGCTCCTGTTCGTAGCGCGCCATCTCCCCATCGTTGAGGGAATATTTGCCCTGATAGTATTCCCGGTATTTTTCTATATCAGCGAACTGGCGCTGCCCCGGCGAGTGGTCCATCAGCGACACCAGCGTCACCGGCTCGCGGTTTACCAGCTTTTCAAACAGCGGCAGGGTGGTGTGGTGGGGCAGCTCGCAGCGCAGGTGCAGGCGGTGCTCGGCGCGGTTGAGGCCGCGCTTTTGCGTCTCTTCCACGGCGTAGATCATCTTCTCCAGATTCTCCAGCCGGTCGCCGCCGTCACGCACGTCGCCGATGGCCACGGCGTCGAGCACCGTGGTGATGCCGCTGGCGACCATCAGGGCATCATGGCTGCTCATTGCCGAATGGGCGGGCCAGTCCACCTTCGGGCGCGGGGTAAAGAATTTATCGAGGTTATCGGTGTGCAGCTCAATCAGCCCCGGCAGCAGCCAGCCGCCTTCGCCGTCCATCGCCTGCGGCGAGCGGCTCTGGCTTTCGGCAAAGGCGCGGATAATGCCTTCATGGACCTCGACCGATCCCTTCACCACTTCATTTTCCAGCACCAGCCTGACGTTATTAATGATCATACCTGTGTCCCCATGGGGTGGAGCCTGTCCGCCACGCGGCTGCGCACCGCGTCGTCGTGGAAGATCCCGACGATCGCCGCGCCCCGCGCTTTGGCCTGTTCGATCAAATCGATGACCGCCGGGCCGTTGTTGCTGTCCAGCGAGGCGGTGGGTTCGTCGAGGAGCAAGATCGGATAATCGACGATAAAGCCGCGGGCGATATTCACCCGCTGCTGTTCGCCGCCGGAAAAGGTGGAGGGCGCCAGGTGCCACAGCCGCTCCGGCACGTTGAGGCGCGTCAGCAGGTCGGCGGCCTTAGCGGCGCAGGTATCATGGGGCACGCCCAGATCCAGCAGCGGCTGCATCACCAGGTTCAGGGCGGAGATCCGGGGGATCGCCCGCAGAAACTGGCTTACCCAGCCGATCGTCGAGCGGCGCACTTCCAGCACCTTGCGCGCCGGAGCCTGCACCAGATCCACCCACTCATCGTTATGGCGAATGTGGATCTGCCCTTCGTCCGGCAGATAGTTGGCGTACAGGGAGCGCAGCAGGGTGGATTTGCCGCTGCCGGAGTGGCCGTGCAGCACCACGCATTCGCCGCCGCTAACCTCAAGGGAGGCGTTTTGCAGCACCGGCAGGCGCACGCCGTTTTGCTGATGGAGCACAAAGGTCTTACTCACGTTTTCTACGCGGATCATGTTGGCCTCTTAGTTCTGCAATACCGACGACACCAGCAGCTGGGTGTAAGGGTGGTGCGGATCGTCCAGCACCCGGTCGGTTAACCCACTTTCCACCACCTGGCCGCCCTTCATCACCAGCAGGCGGTCCGCCAGCAGGCGGGCCACGCCCAGATCGTGGGTGACAATCACCACCGCAAGGTTCATCTCCACCACCAGCCCGCGCAGCAGGTCGAGCAGGCGCGCCTGCACCGACACGTCCAGCCCGCCGGTGGGCTCATCCATAAACACCAGCTTCGGATGGGTGACCAGGTTGCGGGCGATCTGCAGGCGCTGCTGCATGCCGCCGGAGAAGGTGGTGGGCAGGTCGTCGATGCGCGAGGCGGGAATTTCTACGTCGGTAAGCCAGCGCTGGGCGGTGGCGCGGATATTGCCGTAGTGGCGCGCGCCGGTGGCCATCAGCCGCTCGCCGATGTTGCCCCCCGCCGAGACCTGGCGGCGCAGGCCGTCCATCGGATGCTGGTGCACCACGCCCCACTCGGTGCGCAGCAGGCGGCGGCGATCCGCTTCGCTCATGGCGTACAGCGACCGGCCCTCATAGACAATGTCGCCGTTCTGCGGCGCCAGGCGGGCGGAGATGGACTTCAGCAGGGTGGTTTTGCCGGAGCCGGATTCGCCGACGATCCCCAGCACTTCGCCCGGCCACAGCTCGAACGACACGTCGCTAAAGCCCTTGCCCGGCGCGTAAAGGTGGGTCAGGTTATTGACCGAAAGCAGCGGTTTCATTGGCTGTTGGCCTCGCTCTGTTGGCGGCAGTAATCGGTGTCGGAGCAGACGAACATCCGTTGGCCCGCGTCGTCCAGCACCACTTCATCCAGATAGCTGTGTTTTGAGCCGCAGATGGCGCAGGGCTGGTCCCACTCCTGCACCCGGAAGGGGTGATCGTCGAAGTCGAGGCTCTCGACCCGGGTATAGGGCGGCACGGCGTAGATACGCTTTTCGCGCCCGGCGCCGAACAGCTGCAGGGCGGGCATCATATCCATCTTCGGGTTATCGAATTTCGGGATCGGCGACGGGTCCATCACGTAGCGGCCGTTCACCTTCACCGGGTAGGCGTAGGTGGTGGCGATATGGCCGAAGCGGGCGATATCTTCATACAGCTTCACCTGCATCACGCCATACTCCTCCAGGGCGTGCATGGTGCGGGTTTCGGTTTCCCGCGGCTCGATAAAGCGCAGCGGCTCCGGGATCGGCACCTGGAAAATCAGAATCTGGTCTTCGGCAAGCGGCGTTTCGGGGATGCGGTGGCGGGTCTGGATAAGCGTGGCGTCTTCGGTGCGCTCGGTGGTGTTCACCCCGGTGACGCGCCTGAAGAAGCTGCGGATCGACACGGCGTTGGTGGTATCGTCCGCCCCCTGGTCGATCACCTTCAGCACGTCCGCTTCGCCGATGACGCTGGCGGTGAGCTGAATGCCACCGGTGCCCCAGCCGTAGGGCATCGGCATTTCGCGGCCGCCGAAGGGGACCTGATAGCCGGGAATAGCTACCGCTTTTAAGATAGCGCGGCGGATCATCCGTTTGGTCTGCTCGTCCAGATAGGCAAAGTTGTAGCCGCTTAAGTTAGCCATTGTCGCGCTCCCGTTGCAGGCGTTTCAGCAGTTCCAGTTCGGCCTGGAAATCGACGTAGTGCGGCAGCTTGAGGTGCGAGACAAAGCCCGCGGCCTCCACGTTATCCGCGTGGGCCAGCACGAACTCCTCGTCCTGCGCCGGGCCGGCGATAGTTTCCCCGTACTCAGGTGCCTGCAGGGCGCGGTCGACCAGTGCCATCGCCATCGCCTTGCGCTCGCTCATGCCGAAGACCAGGCCGTAGCCGCGGGTAAAGTGGGGCATCTCGTCCTCGGGGGCGACAAAGCCGTTGACCATTTCGCACTCGGTGACCAGCAGTTCGCCGACGTTCACCGCAAAACCCAGCTCTTCCGGTACGATTTCAATATCTATGTAGCCGCTGCGAATCTCCGCCGCGAACGGATGGTTGCGCCCGTAGCCGCGCTGGGTGGAGTAGGCCAGCGCCAGCAGGTAGCCCTCGTCGCCGCGCATCAGCTGCTGCAGGCGCGAGGCGCGGGAGCAGGGGTAGACCGGCGGCGTGCGGGTCACGTCGTCCGGCTGCGCGCCGGTATCGTGTTCCGCTTTCGCCAGCCCCTGATTCGCCAGCAGGCTAAAGACGTGCGGGGCCGGCTCCGGGGCGGCGTCTGACCCGGCAAGCGGCGGCGTTTCGCCGTTGGCCAGCAGGGTGAAATCCAGCAGGCGGTGGGTGTAGTCATAGGTGGGGCCAAGCAGCTGGCCGCCGGGGATATCTTTATACACGGCAGAAATTCGGCGCTCGAGGCGCATCTCCGCGGTATTGATCGGCTCGCTGACCGCCAGCTTCGCCAGGGTGGTGCGGTAGGCCCGCAGCAGGAAGATGGCCTCGACGTTATCGCCGCTGGCCTGCTTCAGGGCCAGCGCTGCCAGCTCCCGGTCGGCGATCCCGCCTTCGGTCATCACCCGATCCACGGCGAGGTTGAGCTGCTGTTCAATCTGGGCGACGCTCAGTTCGGGAAGCTGCCCGTCGCCCCGGCGTTTGTGCTCCTGCAGAGCGTGGGCGGCGGCGATCGCCTTCTCGCCCCCTTTGACGGCAACGTACATCAGCACACCTCCACGTGGGTGGTTCGCGGGATGGCCAGCAGGCGCTCGCCGCAGGTCAGCAGCAGGTCGATGCCCAGCGGGAAGGGGTGCGGGCGCTCGGTCAGCTCGTGGATAATGCACTCCGGCAGCTGGGGGGCCACCATCCGCTCCTCGGCGATCCCGGCTCCGGTGAGGCGCAGCATGCGCCCGCCGCTCAGGCTGGAGACCTGCAAAATCAGGGTGGCGCTGGTCTCCGGGGCCACGGCGCTGCCTTCGCTCAGGGCGTTCAGCTGCTCGTGGCCGATCTGCTCGTCGGCCACGGCGAACAGCGCCTGACGCGGGTTGTCTACCAGCGGGGCGCCGGTGTGAAAACGCAGGTTCTGGCAGGCGATATCGTTCGACAGCCTGGCGGAGAGCCACACCGGGGTGTCGTTGTCGGCCAGCGTCAGCAGCACGCTGGTGGTGGCGAGGTTCAGCGGCAGCCAGCCCTGCGAAAGCTGATGCAGGGAGACAATGACCCCCGACTCGCTCATCGCCTTCAGCAGACGACGGAAACTGTGCTGGGCATCCTGGACGGCGAGGGGAAAAGCGGGTTGAAGCGTCATGCGTTATCTCCGCGAACGAGCGTAAAGAAGTCGACCCGGCTGGCGTTCACTTCGGCCTGACGCGCGGCGATGCGCGCGGCGCGGTCGGCTTCCAGCGGGGTAATAAGGGTTTCCATCAGGGCCTGAAAATGGGGCTGTTCCTGCAGCAGCGCGTCGATGGTCGCGCACTGTTCGGCATGTTTTTTGTCGCGCCCGAGCACGTAGCCGTAGCCGAGCGTGCCGCTGGTAAGGCGGACCACGGCGCGGGTGAGGGTGGCGTCACCGGCAAAAAAGCGCGCGCCGGTGCCGCCCGCCCGCGCCTGGATCTGCACCAGCCCGCTTTCCGGCGCGCGGATAAGGTCGTAAGCCGGCGCAAGCCCAAGGGCCGAGATGCGGGCCTGCAGGGCGTCGGGTTCGCTGTGGGCAAGCACGCGCATCCAGCGCTGGCGGGTAGCGGTATCGAAGTGCATTCAGTGCTCCATGGTGAATTCGATCATGTCGGCGCGGGTCAGGCTGACGGAGTACTCCGCTGCGTTTACCTCGCCGTCACGGTGGTTAAGGGTGCGTACGCAGAGCAGCGGCGCCATGTTGGGGATCTCCAGCACCTTGCTCTCTTTGGCCTGGGCGCGGCGGGCGCTGATGCGCGTCTGGGTGCGCCTGAGGGCGATGCCGGTGGCATCAGACAGAAACTCATGCAGCGATCCGCTGGTGAAGTTTTGCAGTACCGGCCAGAGGGACAGATCGGCGAAGTAGTGGTCAATCTGGCAGACCGCCACGCCGTTCACCCGGCGCAGGGTGCGCAGGTGCACCACGTTGTCGCCCTCCTGAATCCCCAGCGCGTCCGCCACGTGGCCGGAGGCCGGGCGCAGCACCGAGAGCAGCTTTTCGCTGGTGGGGTGGCTGCCCTGGTCGAGCAGGTTCTGGCTAAAGCGCGCCTGGGCGTTAAGGGGATAGTCGAACGGGCGCATCAGCACCAGCACGCCGATCCCCTGCCGGCGCTGCACCCAGCCGCGCTCAACCAGCTGGTCGATGGCCCGGCGCAGGGTATGGCGGTTTACCTCGTAGCGATCGGCGAGCTGCTGCTCCGCCGGCAGGTAATCGCCGCAGCGGTAGTGGGTACGAAGCTCCACCTCAAGCTTTGCCGCGATCTCTTGCCAGCGGGTAGGGTAACTGGTCGGATGTCTGGATAAGTTCATACAAATCAAAGCCTCGCTTCTCAGATGAAGTGCTTACGCAAACGTTGAGAGAGGAAATCCAGCAGGCTGACGGTGACGATGATTAACACCATCAGGGCGCAGGTTTGCTGGAACTGGAAACCGCGAATCGCTTCCCACAGGGTGACGCCGATGCCCCCTGCGCCCACCATGCCCACCACGGTGGCGGAGCGAACGTTGGATTCGAAACGGTAGAGGGAGTAGGAGATCAGCAGCGGCATGACCTGGGGCAGCACGCCGTACAGTATCTCTTCGATTTTATTGGCGCCGGTGGCGCGAATGCCCTCTACCGGGCCGGGCTCGATGGCCTCTACCGCTTCCGAGAGCAGCTTGGAGAGCACGCCGGTGGTGTGGATAAACAGCGCCATTACCCCGGCGAAGGGGCCGAGCCCGACGGCCACCACGAACAGCATGGCAAAGACCATTTCGTTGATGGCGCGGCAGGCGTCCATCAGGCGACGCACCGGCTGGTATACCCACCAGGGGACGATGTTTTCGGCGCTCATCAGGCCAAAGGGGATAGAGAGCACCACGGCCAGGGCGGTGCCCCAGACGGCGATTTGCAGGGTGATGGCCATTTCGCCGAGGTAGTTCTGCCACTGGCTGAAGTCCGGCGGGAAGAAGTCGGCGGCGAAGGTCGCCATGTTGCCGGCGTCCTGGAAGAGCAGCAGCGGGTTCATTTCCGCCCCTTTCCAGGAGATAACCAGCACCGCCAGCAGAATGGCCCAGCTAAAGAGCGAGAACCAGCTGCGTTTCGGCGGTGGGAGGGTGATGGTTTGCATGTGTTACTCCGTTGTTTTTAGTCCCCTCTCCCTGAGGGAGAGGGTTAGGGTGAGGGGGAGATGTGCGCGCTGATGCCCTCACCCCGGCCCTCTCCCACTGTACGGTCCGGGGACATCATGAACACTTGTTCGGGGACATGGTAGACACTTACAACTGAGGCATAAGAACCCGCTTATGGAGTCGCTTATGCCGTGGGATGCGAGAGATACCAT
>Ga0209370_1000284_pt1 | contig 88158 bp, 76 predicted proteins | sample AgamicAtPrz_FD_187164 | JGI IMG/M metagenome (GOLD analysis project Ga0209370, IMG submission 187164) | Agave microbial communities from Guanajuato, Mexico - At.P.rz (SPAdes) (version 2) | ecosystem: Host-associated > Plants > Phyllosphere > Phylloplane/Leaf | place: Guanajuato, Mexico...
TGCCGGACGCCTGACGCGAGGATTGCACGATGTTCAATGACTTGAGTCGCCTCGGTAAATACCTCGGTCAGGCCGCCCGCCTGATGGTCGGCATGCCCGACTACGACAATTACGTCGAGCACATGCAGACCAAGCATCCGGACAAGCCGCTGATGGACTACGAAACGTTCTTCCGCGAACGCCAGGAAGCCCGCTACGGCGGCAAGGGCGGGCCGAAGTGTTGTTGAGGCTTTTACTGGAATGAAGTAACCCTTGTGGGAGCGGGCTTGCCCGCGAAGGCGGTGGGTCAGTCAGCCAAGATGTCGACTGACAGACCGCCTTCGCGAGCAAGCTCGCTCCCACATTGGTTTTTGGGTGGTCTCGGGATTTTTCATCCACCACAGATCCCTGTGTGCGAGCCTGCTCGCGATTGCGGTGGATCAGTCAGCACAGGGGGTGAGTTGACAAATCACTCCGCCAACAACACCGCCGCATCGAACCCTACCCGCAAGTTCCCCCAGTGCCGGCCGCCAAAGAAGAACGGGACGTCGATCTCGGTCATGATTTCCCCGGTATCGCGCAGGTAGGTCTGGAGCAGGAAGCGCTGGACGTTGCCCGCTGCGCGCAGGCCGATGGGGTCGTTGAAGATGCGCTTGTTGCGGCACACCGGCAAATCGACGACGCGGTCCCCCGTGGGCGGCTTGGACACCCAGCTGTTGTTGACCGGGCAGTAGCCCTTGGTGTCGACGATGAACGAAACCTTGCCACCCGGCGTGCTGCGGGTAAGTTGGTCGCAGGCTTCCTGGCAGACCCGGGCGAAACGCTCGGTATAACTGGTCATGTATTGCTTGGGGTCGGTGCCGGGGATCAACTGGTAACTCTGGTCAAACAAATTGACGCCTTCGCCTTGCAAAGCTTCCAGACGGCCCTGCAGAAGATCACGGCACTCGCTGGCCCGGCTGATCGCCGCATCCAGCTTGCCGTGGCCGAGCACGAACCGGCCCAACAGTGCCTGGACCTTTTCGGCAACGCCGGACAAGTCACGGGTAGCGGTTGCCGAATGCTGCATGCGCTGGTCAATCGACTGACTGTCGGCGTGGATCTGGGTAACCCGTTCATTGATCCCGGTGTTGCTGTCGGCGAACTGCTGGATATGGTCCGCAATGTCCGCCAGCTTGCCGTTGGTGGATTCGAAGTCGCCGATCATGCTCTCGAAATGGCCGGAAGCACGCTCCACCACTTTCTGGGTTTCCCGGGCGCTGTGGCTGATCTGCGTCGTCTGTTCATGGGTCGAACTGACTTCTTCGAGCATGGCGTCGATGTTGCGCGAGATATCGTCCGTCGCCCGGCTGACGTTCTGCGCCAGGGTGCGCACTTCATCGGCCACCACCGCGAAGCCCCGGCCACTTTCACCGGCCCGGGCGGCCTCGATGGCGGCGTTGAGGGCCAGCAGGTTGGTCTGGGCGGAGATCTGCTGGATCAAGCCGACGATGGACTTGATGCTGGAGGACCGCTGGTTCAGGGCACCCACCAGCGTGGCGAATTCATTGAGGCTGCTGGAAATCTCACTGATATTGCCGGTCACTTCCAGCAGCTCGGCGTAGGAGTCGCGGGCAATGCTCAGGTTCTGCGCGGTAGTGCTGGAGATGCCCTGGGTCTGGCGCGACACTTCTTCGATGCGTCCGACGGCGGTGTTGCTCTGTTCCATCACTTCTCTGGCGAAGCGCGCCTGGTGAGTGGCGCTGTCGCTGGAGTCGCTGATGTTCTTCAGCGAGCGCGCCGACTCGACCGCGATGTGCACGGTCAAGGCCTGGACGTTGCTGATGATTTCCCGTTGCTTGGCCAGGAACCGGTTGCAGGTGGCGGCCAGGATGCGGATTTCGTCATGGGTCACCAGTGGCAAGTCCTTGGACAGGTCGCCTTCGCCATTGGCGATCTCTTCCAGGGCGTGGGTCATGGCGGTGACAGGACGCACGATGAGATGGCGGAAGTACCAGACCATGAAGCTGACCATGCCCAGCGTCAGCAGCGCGCCGAAGAGCAGGGCATGGGTAAGCCCGTCGAGCCGGTCTTCGATCTGGCCCAGCAGCGCGGCGTCCAGCTGCGCGTTGCGCAACTGCAAGACAATATCGGCCCGGGCGCTGAGGGCCACCCAGTACAGCAGCCCACTGACCACCACCAGCAGGAAAAGGCTCGACAGCTTTTTGGTGAGCGTATCGAAAAACTGCATCTCGATAGACTCGTACAAGGCCTTTAACGTCTGCATGCCACCGCTCCTGGGCAAAAAAATCTCTCAATGGAATACATTCGACCGCGAGCGGTAAAGCTTTAGGGGGATTGGGCGATTTGATATCACATTAAGTGTTGAACCCCTTTTAGACCTGTGGGAGCAAGCCCGCTCCCACAAGGTTTCGACGACAATACAAGGCGATAGAAAACATTTACTGGGAATCATTCTCAAAGTATATTCGCTCGCATTCACGTCCCCCCATGAGTGCAGCGTCTTGAATCGTTCCACCCCCCTCGCAAATCGCAACGTCTTCATCAAGTGTGTCCTGCCAGCCTTGTCCTGCTGCTTCATCGCCAGCCCGTTACAGGCCCAGGAGACATTGGAACTGCCGGCCACGGACATCCAGGGCAGTCGGGTGAGCCAGGACGAAGGCTACACCGCGTCGCAAGCCAGCACGGCGAGCAAGAGCGATGTACCGATCAAGGAGGAGGCGCAATCGATCAACGTGGTGACCCAACAGACCCTGGCGGACTATCAGGTGCGCTCGCTGAACGATGCCATGAAGTTCATCAGCGGCGTCAACCAGGGCAACACCCTGGGCGGTTCGCGGGACTCGCTGGTCAAACGCGGTTTTGGCACCAACGACGACGGCTCGATCCTGCGCGATGGCGTACGTTCCAACCTGGGGCATAACTTCAGCGCCACCACCGAGCGGGTCGAAGTGCTCAAGGGCCCGGCCTCGATGCTGTACGGCGCATTGGAGCCCGGCGGCCTGATCAACGTCATCAGCAAGCAGCCCGAATACACCCAGAGCACCACCCTGAGCGGTTCAGCCTACAGCGAAGGCGGCGGCACCACGGCCTTGGATACCACCGGGCCGCTGGGCGATACAGGCCTGGCGTACCGGTTGATCGCCGAGCGCAAGCATGAGGATTACTGGCGCAACTACGGCGTCAACGAGAGCACGCTGGTCGCGCCGTCCCTGGCGTGGACTGGGGAGCGGGCTTCGTTGAACCTCAGCTATGAATACAACGAATATTCCAATCCGTTCGACCGGGGTACGGTGTTCCGCAACGGACACCCGGCGGACATCGACTACGACAAGCGCCTCGATGAACGCTGGGCCAAGAGCCAGGGGATTCGCGAAACGGCCACGGCGCGTTTCGAGTATGAGCTGAGCGACGCGTGGAAAACCCGCCTGACCTACGGCTGGAACAACGACCGGTACAGCCTTGCGATTGCGCAGCCCAATACACTGACAGGCAACGTCCTGAGCCGACGGGCCAACGGCGCTCATTACGATGATGAAACCCGTTTCGCCAGCTGGGATTTCATGGGCAAGCAGGACCTCTTCGGCCAGCGCCATGACCTGTTGGTGGGTGTCGATAATCAGGTGTCCGATCAATTCCGTGGCAAAACCTACCGCAATACCGCTCGCGGTGGCTTCGACATCACTTCACCGGTCTACGGCAACCTGCCAGAGCCCAGCCTGATCAGCGCTGCCGACAGCGACCTGCGCAACGAGCTGACCTCAAGCTCGGTTTATCTCAAGGACAACTGGCACCTGGATGACCGTTGGATTCTGGTCTTCGGCGGTCGCTACCAGCATTACGATCAATACAGCGACCAGGGCAGGGGCGCGCGCTACAAGGTGAACCGCGACGACAACGGCGACGCGTTCGTACCGTTCCTCGGTCTGGTGTACAAGGCTACCGATGAGCTGTCGCTGTACGGCAACTACAGCCGCTCGTTCAAGCCGAACGACACCGTGGACGATTCCGGCAATACCTTCAAGCCGGAGGAGGGCCGCAGCTACGAAATCGGTGCCAAGTACGATCCGCTGCCGGGCTTGAACATCAACCTGGCGCTGTTCGACATCGTCAAGAAAAACGTCGTGACGTCTTCCACGCTCAACGGCGTGACCCTGTCGGAAGCCGCCGGCAAAGTCGGCTCCCAGGGCCTGGAGCTGGACATCACCGGGCGCCTGTCCGAACGCTGGGACCTGATCGGCACCTACGCCTACACCCACACGGAAATTCTCGACGACCCGGATGACGAAGGCCACCGCCTGGCCGACGCGCCAAAGCACACCGCCAGCCTGTACCTGAGCCATCATCTGAACGTGCCTGCCGAATTCGGCAACTGGCACGCCGGCGGCGGTGCACGCTACGTGGGCGAGCGTGCCGCCAACAACGCCAACGATTTCTGGCTGAGCAGCTACACCGTGGCCGACGCTTTCGTGCGCTGGGAGTCGCCGGTATTCGGCTACAAAACCTCGCTGCAACTGAACGTGGACAACCTGTTCGACAAACAGTACTACCCGTCCTCCACCGGCAGCCAGTTGCAGGTCAACGTCGGCGAGCCGCGTACCGCACGCTTGAGCGCCAGCGTGACGTTCTGATCGTGCTGCGCTGAAACGAAAATGCCCGGACCTGAGTCCGGGCATTTTTGTTTTCGACTATTGCCGCTAAGCGGTGGCGCCCTGCACCGAGTCCTGCCTGACACCGGCTCTCATGGCGTGGCGAAGCTTCAGCGCCGGTCGTTCGATGCTGTAGTACGACACGCCACTCAAGGCGAACGACAGCACCAGCACCGAGGTGATGATCAGTGGGCTGTATTCGACCGGCCAGAACGCCCGCAACACGTACATCACCACGAAGTGATTGAGGAACACGCCATAGCTGATGTTGCCGAGCAATTCGTCCCATCGGCGCTGCCTCTGCCGGCTGAGCAGCCACACCGCCGGCACACCGAGCAGGATGCCCAGGCTTACTTCCGCGTTGAACGGCCTGCGAGGAATAACTCCGACGACGATGGCGATGAACATCAGCGCGGCGAAGAGCGTGGTAACGACCGGAATCCACGGCGCTTTGCCCTTGGCCCGGTACAGGTAGCTGCCGCACAGGAAAATGAACAGCACGCCCGGCAGCAGGCGATAGCCGTAGATGTCGGTATTGACGAAGCCCAGGGCCGCGACCAGGAAGATCGCCACGGACAATAAGAAGGCAATACCTCGTGCCTGATAAAAAATAATGAACGGAATCACCAGGTAAAAACACATTTCCAGCCCCAGGGACCAGCCAGGCGGCAGGATCTCCGGAACGGTGATGCCGAACATATAGAAACCCAACGGCAGGATCGGCAGGCTGGTAACGATGTTCTCCAGTGTCAGGGCCGCAGCCTGAGGTGTTCCCGGCAGAAGGAAATGAATCACTGCACAGGAAAGGACGAAATACAGGAAAAACTGAGGGTACAACCTCAACAATCGATCCATGTAGAACAGACCGATCTGCCCTGGCCTGTTGTAGTTACGTTCGATCAGGGAAGTCATCACGAAACCGCTGATGATCAGGAAGGACACCACGGCAACGACGCCGGGATTGAAGCCAAGGAACGTCACGCCCATGTGCGAAATCGCCACGAGCATGGCCAGCAGCAGACGGTAAACCCCCACGCGCATCATCCTTAATCAGACTTGATCCGTTGGGGCCGTAAGTTATGGGGCTTTGCAGGACGTGAACAGCGGTTTGCCGGGCTGCGGCGGGGAAGTGGGGGAAATTGTCACATTTGACCTCATCGTCTCAGTCTCGCCGCCATCGCGAGCAGGCTCGCTCCCACAGGGGTTCTGTGGTGGGAATGAGATTGATGGGACAACACAGATCCACTGTGGGAGCGGGCTTGCCCGCGAAGATGGCGGCACATCCAACATCGATGCCAGCTGACAGACTGCTTTCGCGAGCAAGCCCCACAGGGATCAAGGGTGAACGCAAAACAAGCGGACACCTTCAGCCAACGTGGGAGCGAGCCTGCTCGCGATGGCGGTCTAATTGACTACCCAGGCCTCAACGAAATGCCGGCACTACGTGCTTGATGAACAACTCCAGGGATTTTTTCTTCTCCGCGTGGGGCAGGCTGTTGTCGCACCAGAAGCTGAACTCGTCGACGCCCAGCTCCTGGTAGTACTTGATGCGCGGAATGATTTCTTCCGGCGTACCGATCATGGCGGTCTTGTGCAGGCTCTCCAGTTCGAACTCCGGGCGCCCGGCGAATTTTTCTTCCGGGCTTGGCGCCAGGAAGCCGTTGACCGGGGTTTCCTTGTTGCCGAACCAGGCGTCGAAGGTACGGTAGAACTTTGCGATTGCCTTGGCGCCGATCTTCCAGCCATCGGGGTCGTCCACGGCGTGCACGTGGGTGTGGCGCAGCACCATGAGTTGCGGGCGCGGCACATCGGGGTTGTTGTCCAGGGCGGCCTGGAATTTGTTTTTCAGGTCCAGGACTTCTTCATCGCCTTTCATCAATGGCGTGACCATCACGTTGCAGCCATTGGCGACGGCAAAATTGTGCGAGTCGGGGTCGCGTGCGGCGATCCACATCGGCGGGTGCGGTTTGCGGATCGGCTTGGGCACACTGGTGGACGTCGGGAATTTCCAGATCTCACCGTCGTGGGCATAGTCGCCTTGCCAGAGGGCGCGGACCACCGGGACCATTTCCCGCAGCGCCTGGCCGCCGGAAGAGGCGGGCATGCCACCGGCCATGCGGTCGAACTCGACCTGATAGGCGCCCCGGGCCAGGCCCACTTCCATCCGGCCATTGCTGATGACGTCCAGCAACGCGCATTCGCCAGCCACCCGCAGCGGGTGCCAGAACGGCGCGATGATGGTACCGGCGCCGAGGTGGATGGTGCTGGTCTTGCCGGCCAGGTACGCCAGCAGTGGCATCGGGCTGGGCGAGATGGTGTATTCCATGGCGTGATGTTCGCCGATCCAGACGGTGCTGAAACCGCCGGCCTCGGCCAGCAGCGTCAGTTCGCTCAGGTCTTCGAACAACTGGCGATGGCTGACGCTTTCGTCCCAGCGCTCCATGTGTACGAACAGGGAAAATTTCATGGCGCTTTCTCTTGTAGTTGATGGACGGTTCAGGCGAAGGCGGGCAAGGCGCCCATCTTGCCGTGGCAATAAACCAGCGGCCCCGGCGTGTGTTTTGGCACGATCAGGTTCTTCACTGCACCGACCATGATCGCGTGGTCGCCGCCTTCGTATTCGCGCCACAGTTCGCATTCGATGATGGCGGTGGCATTGTTCAGCAGCGGGTTGCCCAGTTCGCTCAGGGTCCATTCGATACCCTGGGCCTTGTCCTTGCCTTTGCGGGCAAATGCATAGGCTTCATTCTGTTGCCCACCGGAGAGCAGGTGGATGGCGAAGCGTTTGTTCCTGATCAGTACCGGATAGGAGTCGGAGCTGTAATTGGGGCAGAACAGCACCAGCGCCGGGTCCATCGACAACGAACTGAAGGCGCTGGCGGTGAGGCCGACGATCTGGCCGTCATCATCCAGGGTGGTGATCACAGTCACCCCGGAGGGGAACGAACCCATGACTTGTTTGTAGACGCTGGCATCGATCATCGGACGATCCTCGGGTTGTGGCTGCGCAGTGTTCATCAATGAGCTCCCGCGGCTTTGTTCAGGTCGCTTTCGGCCCACTGGGTGTAGACGCAGGCATCGGCGGTGGCCCAGCGCACGCGCACCGGGTCGCCGGCTTTGAGCGGCATGCCGGCGGCGGACAGCGCCTTGACGGTCATCGCGGTGCCGTTGGCGGTGATCACGCTGCAGGTCTGGCTTTCACCGAGGAACAGCACCTCGACGACCTTGGCCGAGACTTCGTTCCAGCCGGCGGCCAGCGGTTGTTCGATGGCCTGTTCGGCGCTCAGGGCCAGGGCCTTTTCTGGACGCACCATCAGCAGCACATCCTGGTCGGTGTGCAGCCCGGCGGTCAGGCGGATCGACAAGGGTTGGCCTTCGAATGTGGCTACCGCATTGCCCTGGGCCTTGAGCTTGAGGAAGTTGGAGTTGCCCAGGAACGACGCCACGAAGGCATTCGGTGGATTCTGGTAGAGGTCGTAGCCGCTGCCCAGACCGACGATTTTGCCGTGGCTGAAAATGGCGATGCGCTGGGACAGGCGCATGGCTTCTTCCTGGTCATGGGTGACGTAGACGATGGTGATGCCCAGGCGTCGGTGTAATTGGCGCAGTTCATCCTGCAGGTCTTCGCGCAGCTTTTTGTCCAGGGCTCCGAGCGGTTCATCCATCAGCAGGATCCGTGGCTCATAGACCAGCGCCCGGGCGATCGCCACGCGTTGCTGCTGGCCGCCGGAGAGTTGCGAAGGCCGGCGATGGGCGAACGCTTCGAGTTGCACCAGCTTGAGCATGGCGTCGACCCGACGGTCGCGCTCGGCCGGCGCCAGTTTGCGGATTGCCAGGGGAAAGGCGATGTTGTCGCGCACCGACAGATGCGGGAACAGCGAGTAACGCTGGAACACCATGCCGATGTCACGCTTGTGGGGCGGCACGTTGACCAGCGACTTGCCGTCCACCAGGATCTCGCCGCTGCTGGGGGTTTCGAACCCGGCCAGCATCGACAGCGTGGTGCTCTTGCCCGAGCCGCTGGAGCCGAGGAAGGTCAGGAATTCGCCATCCTGGATTTCCAGGGAAATGTCGTCGACGGCGGCAAAATCGCCGTAGTGCTTGTTCAGGTTGCGCAGGCTGACCAGGGTCTTGTTGTTCTGTTGTGCGGGGTCTTTGACGGCACTCATTGGGTTCTCCTAGGCGCTCAGGCGCTGATTTCATTGCGCCGGCGCAGGGCGGCGGCGATCACCATCACCAGTACCGACAGGCCGATCAGCAGCGTCGAAGCGACGGCGATCACAGGCGTCAGGTCCTGGCGCAGGGTGGTCCACATCTTCACGGGCAGGGTTTGCAGGGTCGGGCTGGCCATCATCACGCTCAGCACCACCTCGTCCCACGACACGAGGAACGCGAACAGGGCGCCGGCGACCATGCCCGGGCGAATGGCCGGGAACGTCACCTTGAACACCGCTTGCAGGCGTGAGGCGCCGCAGATGACCGCTGCGTCCTCGATGGACTGGTCGAACAACTTGAGCGAGTTGATGATCGAGATAATGGTGAAGGGCAGGGCGACGATGACGTGGCTGACCACAAAGGCAAACATCGTCCCGGTGTAGCCGAGCTTGAGGAACAGCGCATACACCGCCACGGCGATTATCACCAGCGGCACGATCATCGGCAGGGTGAACAGGCCGTAGAGCATTTCCCGTCCGGGGAAGCGCCCGCGCACCAAGGCAAACGCGGTCGGCAGGCCCAGCGCCACGGCGCAGACGGTGGTCAGCAGCGCGACCTTGAGGCTGGTCAGCGCGGCACTCATCCAGTCCGGGTTGGAAAAGAACTGGCCGTACCACTTGAACGTCCAGCCCGGTGGCGGGAAGACCAGCCACTGGGACGAGCCGAACGACAGCAACACGATGAAGACGATGGGCAGCAACAGGAACAACCCGATCAATCCGGTCGTGGCGTACAGACCGAAGCGCATGCGTCGGCTCATGGCATTGGGAGTCAGGAGCATGACGGTTTACCTCGCGTTACTGGCGCCAACCGGGGATTCCGGCTGAAGCTTCAGGTAGAAGTAGAACAGCACCAGCGTAATGACGATCAGCAACGCGGCACCGGCGCTCGCCAGGCCCCAATTGAGGAACGACTGCACCTGCTGGATGATGAATTCAGGCAGCATCATGTTCTGCGCGCCGCCCAGCAGTGCCGGGGTCACGTAGTAACCGAGGGACATCACGAACACCATCAGTCCGCCGGAAAACAACCCCGGACGGCACAGCGGCAGGAATATCCGGAAAAAGTTGGTCCAGGGACTGGCACCGCAGATGGAGCCGGCCTGCAGGACCATCGGGTCGATGGCCTGCATGGTGGCCTGCAACGGCAGGACAATGAACGGGATCATGATGTAGCTCATGCCGATCACCACGCCGGTGAGGTTGTGCACCATCTCCAGCGGCTGGTCGATGATGCCCATCGCCATCAACGCCTTGTTGACCACCCCGGAGGCCTGCAACAGCACCAGCCAGGAATAGGTGCGGGCCAACAGGCTGGTCCACATCGAGAGCAGCACGATGTTCAGTATCCAGCGGCCCCAGCCACGGGGTACCAGGGTGATGGCCCAGGCCAGGGGGAAACCCAGCAACAGGCTGAACAGCGTCACCAGCCCGGCCACCGAAAAGGTGTTGAACAGCACGCGGGCGTAGGCCGAGTTGGCGAACAGTTGCTCGTAGTTGCCAAGCCCGGGCACCGGTTCGAGCACGCCACGCAGCAGCAGGCCGATCAGCGGTGCCAGGAAGAATAGGCCAAGAAACAGCAGGGCGGGAGCCAGGTTACCGGCCCCGCGCCAGCGTTGGGCCAGCGACGGGGTTGTCGCTGCCTTGGCGGTTGCCAAACCGGCAGCGCCAGGGGCGCTCCCGGTGTGTTGGGTTGTCGTTGCCGACATTTTCATTTGACCAGCCATTCGTTCCACCGTGTCGCGATGTCCTGACCGTTCTTGGCCCAGTACGCGAAATCAAGCGTGATCTGATCCTTGGCGTAGGCGGTCGGCAGGTTAGGTGCCAGCACCGAATCCAGGCGAGCGACGCTGTCGACGTTGACCGGCGCATAGGCGGTCAGGTTGGAGAAGTCGGCCTGGCCCTTGGCGCTGCTGGCGTTGGCCAGGAACTTCATGGCCGCTGCCTTGTTCTTCGAGCCTTTTGGAACGACCAGGATGTCGGCCATGACCAAGTTCTGCTTCCAGCTCACGCCCACCGGTGCGCCGTCTTGTTGCAGTGCATAGACGCGGCCGTTCCAGAACTGGCCAAGGCTGGCTTCGCCGGACGCGAGCAGTTGCTGGGACTGGGCGCCGCCGCCCCACCAGACGATGTCTTTCTTGATGGTGTCGAGTTTCTTGAAGGCGCGATCCAGGTCCAGCGGATAGAGCTTGTCCTGGGGCACGCCGTCGGCCAGCAGGGCCAGTTCAAGCACGCCTGGGCTCGGCCATTTGTACAGGGCGCGTTTGCCAGGATAGGTCTTGGTGTCGAACAGCGCCGACCAGTCCTGCGGCTTGCCGGCGCCGAGCTTGCCTTCGTTGTAGCCGAGGACGAACGAGAAGTAGAACGAACCGACACCATGGTCGGACACGAAGCGTGGGTCGATCTTGTCGCGCTGGACTACCGAGAAGTCCAGCGGTTCCAGCAGGCCTTCGGCGGCGGCGCGCAGGGCGAAGTCCGCCTCGACGTCGACCACGTCCCATTGCACGTTGCCGCTTTCGACCATGGCCTTGAGCTTGCCGTAGTCGGTCGGGCCATCCTGGACCACGGTGATGCCGCTGGCCTTGCTGAACGGGTCGGCCCAGGCCTGCTTCTGCGCGTCCTGGGTGCTGCCGCCCCAGCTGACGAAGTTGACGCTTTCCGCGGCCATCGACGCCTGGCTGGTGACACTCAACAGGCCGGCAAAAAAGATTGCGGCTGCACTTTTCTTCAACACCATTTTCACGCCCTCATTGTTGTGTTTATTGAGCGGGCTTTGTTGTTGCCCGCTTATCGGGAGCTTCAGGTCCATCGGGTACTGCGATTGACCGTGCCAAGGGCTGGTTATGGGCGCTTTCCCTGCCGGGTGCGCTTGGCTGGAGCGTTCGGTCTATGGAATATCATATTATGGTATTCCAAACTTTGTGCAAGGGTTTTGCCGTACCGGCTATCCATCCGGCCTCGTTTTTTTTCCGCTTTTCCCTGTGGGAGCGAGCCTGCTCGCGATAGCGGTGTGTCAGTCAGCATTCAGGTTGACAGGTCCATTGCTATCGCGAGCAAGCTCGCTCCCACAGGGGTTTCTGCTATTCGGTAAAAGGAATACTCTCCACCACCTCCAGGTCATACCCGGTCAATCCCGCGTACTTGAGCGGCGGGCCCAGATGGCGCAGTTTGCCGACACCCAGGTCCTGGAGAATTTGCGCGCCGGTGCCTACTTCAGAATAGATCCGCGATTGGGATCGGCTGAACTGGCGTGGCGGCTGGGTGAGTTGCGGTACGCGCTCGAGCAGCGCCTGGGAGGACTCATGGTTGGCGAGCACCACCACCACGCCGCAACCTTCTTCGGCGACCCGTTGCAGCGCCGCCCAGAGGGTCCAGTTGGACGGGCCTGTGTATTGCGCGCCCACCAGGTCCCGCAGCGGATCGATCACGTGTACTCGCACCAGGGTTGGCTGTTCTCGGCGAATGTCGCCCATGACCATCGCCATGTGCACGCCGCCGTCGATGCGATCCTCGAAGGTGAACAGCCGGAATGTGCCATGGACCGTAGGGAGTTCCCGCTCGCCAATCCGCACCACGGTGTGCTCGGTGCTCAGGCGGTAGTGAATCAGGTCGGCGATGGTGCCGATCTTGATTCCATGTTTGCGGGCGAAGATTTCCAGGTCCGGGCGTCGGGCCATGGTGCCATCGTCGTTCATCACCTCAACGATCACCGACGCTGGGGTGAAGCCCGCCAGGCGCGCCAGGTCGCAGCCGGCTTCAGTGTGCCCGGCCCGGGTCAGCACACCGCCTTCCCGGGCACGCAAAGGAAAAATATGCCCTGGCTGCACGATATCGTCCGGGCCAGCATCGCTCGCGACCGCGGCGGCGACCGTACGTGCCCGGTCGGCGGCGGAGATGCCGGTGGTCACGCCGGTCGCGGCCTCGATGGACACCGTGAAGGCGGTGCTGAACACGCTGCCATTGCTGGGGACCATCTGCTCCAGGCCCAGGCGCTGGCAGTGTTCGTCGGTCAAGGTCAGACAGATCAGCCCGCGGGCTTCCCGGGCCATGAAGCTGATGGCCTGGGCACTGCAACGGTCGGCGGCCAGCAGAAGGTCGCCTTCGTTTTCCCGGTCTTCGTCATCCACCAGCAACACCATCTTGCCCTGGCGGTAGTCTTCGATGATTTCCTGAATGCTGTTAAAGGCCATGTCGGGCTCGCTTGTTTTTATGGGCGTCGTGGGATCGATCTGTGGTATACCATAATACAAAATCAACCGAGAGGTCACTATGAAGGCGTACTGGATAGCTCATGTGGATGTCAGCGACCCCGATCAATACAGCCAATACACCCAGCGGGCGCCGGCGGCGTTTGCCTTGTATGGCGGTCGGATGCTGGCCCGGGGTGGTCGCAGCGAAGCGATGGAAGGCAGGGTCACGCCGCAGCGTAGCGTGGTGATCGAGTTCGATTCCTACGAACAGGCGCTGGCCTGCTATCGCTCAGAGCAGTACCAGGAGGCGAAGCGGCATCGCCAGGACGTGGCACAGGCCGAGGTCATCATCGTCGAAGGCGTGCCGATTCTGTAGCGATTGGCACGGCCCACCCCCCCTGTGGGAGCGAGCTGGCGATGTTGGCAGGCAGGGCCCTTTCGCGAGCAAGCCCGCTCCCACAGGGGCTGTGGTGTTTGCAGAATATAAAGACGCCGCCATCAGAAGTGGGAGCGGGCTTGCTCGCGAAAGCGATGGTTCGGTCGCTGCAAATGTTGAAGACAATCCGCTATCGCGAGCAGGCTCGGTCCCACAGGGGGCATCAGCGAATGAAGTGGATCTTGCCGCTGTCGTCATTGCCCATGTAGATGCCATACACCCCGGCCTGGCGTTCCTCGATATAGCGTTCGAGGATCTGCCGGATGGCCGGGTAGTAGATGCTGTCCCAGGGAATGTCCTGGGGGTCGAAGAACCGGCAGGCGAGGGTCTCCGGGCCGAACTGGCCGGTGATCTCCAGCGCGATGGCGCGAAAGATGATGTAGACCTCGCTGATCTTCGGCACGCTGAAAATCGAGTAGGGCGAGACGATTTCAGCGCGCACACCGGTTTCCTCCCAGACTTCACGCACCGCCGCCTGTTCGGTGGTTTCGTTGCCTTCCATGAAGCCGGCCGGCAGGGTCCAGGTGCCGGGGCGTGGTGGGATAGCGCGCTGGCACAACAGGTATTTGCCGTCCTGCTCGATGATGCAGCCGGCAATGATCTTCGGATTGACGTAATGGATGTAGCCGCAGCCGCCGCACATCAATCGCTCATGGGTATCGCCCGCTGGCAGGCGCTGACTCAGGTCATTGCCGCCGCACTTTGGACAAAAGCTCGGGCTGAACATATCAGCGACCTATGCGCGGTTCTTTCAGCGCGATGGGCGCCGTGATGTCGGGAATATCACCGGTCTCTTCCTGCTTGCGCTTGAGGTATTCCAGCGCAACCCTGGCGGCCGCGCGGACGTGGTCCACCGAGGCCTGGTGGGCGGCCAGCGGGTCGCCACTCTTGATGGCCTCGACGATGCGCTCCATTTCCTGGTTGCTGGCGCCACGGCGGTTTTCCTGGGACACCGACGTGGCCCGCAGATAGCTGATGCGCGCCTGCAACTGGCGCAACTGGGTGGCAGCGACATGGTTGCCCGAGCCTTCGAGCAGCACATCATAGAAACCCTGCACCGAATCCAGCACCTGTTGCAGCTCGCCGTCCTTGAGGGCCTTGCGGTTTTCCTCGAGGGCTTTTTCCAGGGCCTTGATGTCCTTGGCCTTGGCCCGCAGGGTAAACAGCTGGACGATCAGACCCTCGAGCACGCAACGCAGCTCATAGATGTCGCCGGCATCGGCCAGGGTAATGATCGCTACCCGCGGGCCCTTGGCGTCAGCGAATTCCACCAGGCCCTCGGATTCCAGATGGCGCAGGGCTTCGCGCACCGACGTGCGGCTCACGCCGAGGCGATCGCACAGGTCGCGCTCGACCAGGCGATCTCCCGGCAGGAGCTGGAAGTTCATGATGGCGCTTCGCAGTTTATCCAGCACGATCTCGCGCAGGGTAACGGGGTTGCGATTGACCTTGAAGCTGTCGTCGAGTGGCAGGCGTTTCATGGGGTCCGCTCTGTAATATGGCTGTCCATGCCGAACGGGCAATAACGGCGCGTCCGGTTCAAACAGCCGAGGGTTGACTGGAGGCCTCGGCGTCGGCTTCGGCGAAGGCTTCACGGGCAAGCCGGAAACTGTCCACGGCAGCGGGAACGCCGCAATAGATACCGACCTGAAGCAGAATTTCGCGTATTTGCTCACGACTCAGGCCGTTACGCAAGGCGCCACGCACATGCAGCTTGAGTTCGTGGGGGCGATTGAGCGCCGAGATCATGGCCAGGTTGATCATGCTGCGTTCCTTGAGGGACAAACCCTCGCGTCCCCAGACATGACCCCAGCAATATTCGGTGACCATTTCCTGCAAGGGACGGCTGAAATCGTCGGCGTTCTCGATGGAACGCTTGACGTAGGCCTCGCCCAACACCTGGGTACGGATCTTCAGGCCTTGGGCATATTTATCGTTGCTCATCGTGCACCTCCATCGTTGTCGAGCCCGCCCATCAAGGTGTATTTGAGTTCCAGGTAATCGTCGATGCCGTACTTGGAGCCCTCGCGGCCCAGGCCCGAAGACTTGATGCCGCCGAACGGGGCGACTTCCGTGGAAATCAACCCTTCGTTGATGCCGACCATGCCGTACTCCAGTGCTTCACTCATGCGCCAGGCGCGCCCCAGGTCTCGGGTATAGCAATAGGCGGCAAGCCCGAACTCGGTGTCGTTGGCCACCTGCACGGCCTGGGCCTCGGTATCGAAGCGAAACACGGCCGCCAGCGGGCCGAAGGTTTCTTCTTGGGCGACTTTCATTTGTGCGGTGACGCCGGCCAGCACGGTCGGCTGGAAGAACCCGTAGCCGAGGGCATGACGCGCGCCGCCACAGATCAGTCGAGCGCCGTGGGCGAGGGCGTCGCGCACATGATCCTCGACCTTGGCCACGGCCCGTTCATTGATCAGCGGACCCTGGTTGACCGCAGTTTCGAAGCCGTTGCCGACGTTCAGTTGCGCCACGCGTTCGGCCAGCCGAGCGACAAATGCGTCGTGAATCCGGTCTTGCACCAGAAAGCGATTGACGCAGACGCAGGTTTGTCCGGCATTGCGAAACTTGGCCACCAGCGCACCTTCCACCGCTCGCTCAAGGTCAGCGTCGTCGAAGACGATAAAGGGCGCATTGCCCCCCAGCTCCAGCGAAACCTTCTTCAAGGTCGGCGCGCATTGGGCCATGAGCAACTTGCCAATGGCGGTGGAGCCGGTGAACGACAGTTTGCGCACCAGTGGGCTGGTGGTCAGCTCACCGCCGATGGCCACGGCGTCGCCGGTGATTACATTGAAAATGCCCGGTGGAATCCCGGCCTGTTCCGCCAGCACGGCCATGGCCAGCGCTGAGAACGGCGTCTCCGGCGCCGGCTTGACAATGCACGGGCAACCCGCCGCCAGCGCCGGTCCGGCCTTACGGGTGATCATCGCCGCCGGGAAGTTCCACGGGGTGATCGCGGCCACCACGCCGATCGGCTCCTTGCTGACGACAATGCGCGCATCGCCTTTGTGGCTGGGGATGGTGTCGCCATAGATGCGCTTGGCCTCTTCGGCGAACCACTCGATGAAACTGGCGGCATAGAGGATCTCGCCCTTGGCTTCCGCCAGCGGCTTGCCCTGTTCGAGAGTGAGGATCTGCGCCAGGGCATCGGCGTTTTCAAGCATCAGACCGTGCCAGCGCTTGAGGGCCTGGCTGCGTTCCTTGGCCGTCAGCCCGCGCCAGGCGGGCCAGGCCCTGTTGGCGGCGGCGATGGCCTGGCGCGCATGCTCGGCGCCGAGATTCGGTACGCGACCGATCAGCTCGCCATTGGCCGGATTGAAAATATCCTGGCAAGCGCCATCGGACGCCTCCAGCCATTGGCCGTCGATATAGGCCTGTTGGCGGAACAGTTGCGAGGCTGCTGGGCTCATGCTGGCTCCTGAGTGAAATGGAAAGCGAGGTTCTGCGCCGAGCGCTGTACCTGTGGGAGCGGGCTTGCTCGCGAAGGCGGTGTGTCAGGCACCATCAATGCTGGCTGTTCCGACGCCTTCGCGAGCAAGCCCGCTCCCACTGGGTTTTGTATATGGCAATCAGGCCAGTGCGGGCAACGGCCCCAGCTTGCCTTTGTGATAGATCATCGGCGTGACCGGCTGCTCGGGCAGGATCAGGTGTTTCACCGCGCCGACGATGATCGCGTGGTCGCCACCGTCGTACTCGCGCCACAGTTCGCACTCGATAATCGCCGTGGCCCTGGCCAGGATCGGATTGCCGAGGTCGCTCAGGTGCCAGTCGATGCCCTTGGCCTTGTCCTTGCCTTTACCGGCAAAGGCATAGGCCTCGGCGGTCTGGTCGGCCGACAGCAAATGGATCGCGAACTGCTTGCTGTCCCGCAGCACCGGATAGGTGTCCGAGGCATAGTTGGGGCAGAACAGCACCAGCGCCGGATCGATCGACAGTGCGCTGAAGGCGCTGGCGGTGATGCCGACGATGTTGCCGTCCGGGTCCAGGGTGGTGACCACCGTGACACCCGATGGGAACGAGCTCATGACTTCTTTGTAGATGCCGGGTTCGATCATTTCTCAGGACTCCTAGCGCATCACGAACGGGTCAGGCATGGGCGCCTGGGAGAGGTTGATCCACACCGTTTTCAGCTCGGTATAAGCCAGCACCGAGTCGATCCCGCTTTCGCGCCCATAGCCGCTGTTCTTGAAGCCGCCGATGGGCGCCATGGCCGAGACTGCACGGTAGGTGTTGACCCAGATGATTCCTGAACGCACATCCCGGGCCAGCCGATGGGCACGCCCCAGGTCGCGGGTCCAGATGCCGGCGGCGAGGCCGAACTGCGAGTCGTTGGCGATCGCCAGGGCTTCGGCCTCGTCCTTGAAACGAATCACCGACGCCACTGGGCCGAAGACTTCTTCCTGCATGATTTTCATCGAGTTGCGGTCGCACTCGAACAGGGTCGGTTCGTAGAACCAGCCGTCACCGAGATTTTCCGGACGCTTGCCGCCCAGGCGCAGGCGAGCTCCTTCGGCAATGGCATCGGCCACCAGGCCTTCGACCACGGCCAGCTGTTGCGCGGTGGCCATCGGGCCCATTTCGCTGGCGTCCTCTTGCGGATTGCCGATGCGGATGCGCTGGGCGCGTTCCACCAGGCGCGAAACGAACTCATCGTAGATCTCGTCCTGCACCAGCAGGCGTGATCCGGACACGCAGCTCTGGCCCGACGCGGCATAGATGCCGGCAATGGCGCCGTTGATGGCGCTGTCCAGGTCGGCGTCGGCGAAAATGATATTCGGTGATTTCCCGCCCAGTTCCAGGGACAGCTTGGCAAAGTTCTCGGCGCTGCTGCGCACGACATGCCGGGCGGTGGCGGCACCGCCGGTGAAGGCGATCTTACGCACCAGCGGATGGCGTGTGAGGGCGGCGCCGGTGCTCGGGCCGTAGCCGGTCACCACGTTGACCACGCCCGGCGGAAAACCGGCTTCATGGGCCAGGCGCGCCAGCTCCAGGATGGTGGCCGAGGCGTGCTCGGACGGTTTGATCACAATGGTGTTACCCGCCGCCAACGCCGGGGCGAGCTTGATGGCCGTCAGGTACAGCGGGCTGTTCCAGGGGATGATCGCGGCGACCACGCCCATGGCTTCATGCACCGTGTAGGCAAACATGTCCGGTTTGTCGAGGGGCAGGGTGCCGCCTTCGAGCTTGTCGGCCAGGCCCGCGGTGTAATGGAAGAATTCCGGCAGGTACCCGACCTGGCCCCGGGTCTCGCGGATCAGCTTGCCATTGTCGCGGCTTTCCAGCTGGGCCAGTTGTTCTTTGTTCTCGGCAATCAGGTCGCCCAGGCGTCGCAGCAGTTTGCCCCGGGCGGTGGCGCTCAGGCCGCGCCAGGCCGGGCTCTCGAAAGCGCGCTGGGCAGCCTGTACGGCGCGTTCGACATCGGCTTCGTCGGCATCGGGCAACTGCGCCCAGGCCTGGGCCAGCGCCGGGTTCAGGCTTTCGAATGTCTTGCCGGACAAGGCATCGACCCATTCACCGCCGATGCACATCGAAAAACGTGCAAGTGTCATGCAACGATCCCCTTGATTGGTTTTTGTCGGGCGCTTGCCGTGTCGAGGAACTCCAGCAACAACTGATTGACCAGGCGCGGCGATTCTACCGGCATCATATGCCGCTGCTCGGCAAGCACGGCAACGCTGGCTCCGGGAATTCGCTCGGCCAGTTGCCGGGCCATTTCCGGGGTCGAGCCCGGGTCCAGTTCACCGGTGGCGATCAGCGTCGGTACCTGGATGCTGGCCAGGTCCTCGGCGCGATACATGTCCTGGGTAGCGAACAACTCATAGGTGGTCAGGTAACCCTGGGGGTCGTTGCCGGCCAGGGTCTGGCGCAGCGCGGCAATCTGCGCCGGGTTGGCGGCCTGGTACTCGCGGCTGAACCAGCGCGACAGCGCAGCTTCGGCGTTGGCGTCCGGTCCGTGCTCGGCCGCCTGGGCGGTGCGGGCAATCACCCCGGCACGTTGCTCGGCGCTGCGGTTGAACACGCTGTTGAGCACTACCAGGCCTTGCAGGCGCTGCGGGTAATGCAAGGCAAAGGCTCGGGCCACCAGGCCGCCCATGGAAAAGCCGATTACGGTCACCGCAGGCAATTGCAGGTGATCGAGCAGTTCCAGCAACTGGTCGGCGTAGCCCAGCAGGGTGGTGCCGCTCTGCGGACGCGGGCTGGCCCCATGGCCGAGCATGTCATAGGCAATCACGCGATAGTTTGCGGCCAGGCCGACGACCTGGCCGCCCCACATCTCTTTATTCAGGCCCACGCCGTGGATCAGGACCACGGGCTGGCCTTGGCCGGTCGCCAGGTAACTGGTGCCGGCCGGGGTGAGTTCAGCGGTGAGCCGAATCATGGAGCGCTCCTGCTTGGCTTTCTTATTGTGGTGGCCCAGGCTGGATTACTGGGCATTCTCGGCGGCCAGTTCTTCCAGGTCGATGTAGCGGTTGCCAATGCGCGGGTGCAGGCGGCCACCGTCGGCGCAACCGAGTACCACGACGATCTCGTCGGCGCGCGGGGCGTCTTCAATCTGCATTTCCAGGGTGATGTAGTGCGAGCGCAGGCCTTCGTCGTCCTTGTGCATCATCGGGATCTGGATCGAGGTGCCTGGGCCGCCACGTTTGTTGGTGAAGCTCAGGTAGCTCTTGGCCTTGACCGCTTCGCGGTAATGATTGCCGAAGCGCAGGGTATGGATGACAGCAGACGCGTGCTCGATCTCACCGTCGGCACCGACCACGGCGGCCTTGCCGTAAGCCTCGATTTTCTCCGCGCCACCGATGATGCCCACCAGGCGCTGGACCATCAGCGCGCCGAGGTCGGAGCAGTTGGCGCGGATCTCCGGCTTGAGGTCTTCGACAAAGCCACGGCCCAGCCAAGGGTTTTTCATCACCACCGCCAGGCCGACCATGGTCACCGGTTTGTCGGTGGCCTTGCCGCCTTCGATCAGCGTTTCTTCGACATAGCTGACGATCTTGCGAATTTCGAAACTCATGGGCTGCTCCGTGGGGTTGAATAGATCAATGCGTATGATGGTATACCATAATACTGTAAGCGCAAGTGGCGAGTTTATGTTTGTCTGTGCAGAGGCGACAGAAGGCTTGCGCTCGCAAACAGCGCAGCGGCGAGACGAAGCCATACGAGGCGGTGGGTATAAATTTCCCCGTTTCGGTGCAGTGGCGCGGCGGTAACTGGCGGGCTGCACCGATTCGACCCGTTTCATCCGATCGAAAGGAGCCGCTGAATTGAACGTTTCAGCTTTGTCGGGCGGGTTTTGTCGCAATAACGAAAATTAAATTCGCCGTAGCGCCGTTTTGCGACATTTTTTCCAGTCTATTCCTGTCCGGTCATGCTTGGGCACAGGCTTTGCTACGGCTGCATGACTGCCCTCGCGCCGGGGGCTCTACAGGAGGAGCATTCATTACGCGGATCTGAAGGGGGGCACGTCATCAGATGCACGGCCTAATCTCCATCGATGTCACTATCGGGGTGCTCAGAGAAACAGGGGCTCGTAAAAAAAGGCAAGGCCGGACCATCGGAATGACCAAGTGATAAGAAATGCCGTGTAGAACGCGGCTGGGAGTTGGCTATGCCCCACGCTTTTTTTAATGAAATGTACGATGCAAAGGGTGACTGCCGCCCGCATTACCAAGCCTTTTCACGCTGGCTGGCGGATACACCGCCGGAACTGCTGGAACAACGCCGCCGCGAAGCCGACCTGCTGTTCCATCGAGCCGGTATCACCTTCACCCTCTATGGGGACGAGCAGGGCACCGAGCGGTTGATACCGTTCGACATCATCCCCCGCAGTATCAAGGCCAGTGAATGGCAGACAGTCGAGCGCGGCTGCATCCAGCGGGTCCAGGCCCTGAACATGTTCCTGGCCGACATCTACCACGGGCAACACATCCTCAAGGAAGGGATCATCCCACCCGAGCAGGTGCTCGCCAACGAGGGTTATCAGATTGCGATGCAGGGCCTTGACCTGCACCGGGGCATTTACGCTCATATCGCCGGGGTCGACCTGGTGCGCGACGGCGATGGCAGTTATTACGTGCTGGAAGACAACCTGCGCACCCCCAGCGGCGTGAGCTACATGCTCGAAGACCGCAAGATGATGATGCGCCTGTTCCCCGAACTCTTCGCCGCCCAGCGCGTGGCACCCATCGATCACTACCCGAACCTGCTGCTCGACACGCTCAAGAGCTCCAGCCCCCTGGACAATCCCACCGCGGTGGTCCTGACTCCGGGGCGTTTCAACAGCGCCTATTTCGAACATGCATTCCTGGCCCGTGAGATGGGCGTGGAACTGGTGGAGGGCGCCGATCTGTTCGTGCGTGACGACCGGGTCTACATGCGCACCACGGCCGGCCCGCAGCAGGTGGATGTGATCTATCGCCGTCTCGACGACGCCTACCTCGATCCGCTGTCCTTCAACCCTGACTCGATGCTCGGCGTTCCCGGACTGATCGCGGTCTACCGGGCGGGCAATGTGGTGCTGGCGAACGCGGTGGGCACCGGCGTGGCCGACGACAAGTCGATCTACCCGTACGTCGACGAGATGATCCGCTTCTACCTCACCGAAGAACCGATCCTGAAGAACGTGCCCACCTGGCAGTGCCGCAAGCCCCAGGACCTGTCCCATGTGCTCGCCAATCTACCCGACCTGGTGGTCAAGGAGACCCAGGGCTCCGGCGGCTACGGCATGCTGGTCGGACCGGCGGCCACAACGGCGGAAATCGAAGACTTCCGCGCGCGGCTCAAGGCCCGTCCCGAAGCCTATATCGCCCAGCCGACCCTGAGCCTGTCGACCTGCCCGACTTTCGTCGAAAGCGGCATCGCGCCGCGTCACATCGACCTGCGGCCGTTCGTGCTGTCGGGCAAGGAGACGCGCCTGGTGCCTGGCGGGCTGACCCGCGTGGCGCTGCGCGAAGGTTCGCTGGTGGTCAACTCGTCCCAGGGCGGTGGTACCAAAGACACTTGGGTCGTGGAGGACTAAGACATGCTTTCAAGAACCGCTTCGGACCTCTACTGGATGTCCCGCTACCTGGAACGCGCCGAGAACCTGGCGCGCATGCTCGAAGTCAGTTACTCGCTGTCGCTGATGCCCCAGGCCGGGCGCAGCGACGGCCATGCCGAGTTGGCAATGTCGCTGCTGGCAGCCGGTACGCTGGACGATTACAACGCACGTTATGACGCGCTGAACAGCGAACGCATGTTGCATTTCTTCGCCCTGGATGAAACCAACCCGGGCAGTATCTACAGCTGCCTGCGGGCGGCGCGGACCAATGCCCACGCAGTGCGTGGACGGATCACTGCCGACATGTGGGAGAACATCAACGCCACCTGGCTGGAAATGCGCAACATCGCCAGCAACGGCCTGGGGCGCTACGGCATCAGCCATTTCTGCGAATGGGTCAAGGAGCGCTCGCACCTGTTCCGCGGCGCGACGTCGGGCACCATCATGCGCAACGATGCCTACCGTTTCATTCGCCTGGGGACCTTCATCGAGCGGGCGGACAACACCTTGCGCCTGCTGGATGCACGTTACGAGATGTACGGCGAAGAGTCGGAGGAGGTCAGCGACAACTCGGCGCGCGGTTATTACCAGTGGAGTGCCTTGCTGCGTGCCTTGTCTTCGTTCGAGGCGTTCAACGAGATCTATCGCAATGCGCCGAACGCCGAGCAGGTCTCGGAGATGTTGCTGCTGCGGGCCGACGTGCCGCGTTCGCTGCATGCCTGCATTGAAGAACTGGATCAGATCCTCGCCAGCCTGCCGGGCAACAACGGCAGGCCCGCGCAACGTCTGGCGGCGGAACTGAATGCGCGTCTGCGTTATTCGGGGATCGATGAAATCCTGGCGTCCGGCCTGCATCAGTGGCTGACCGAGCTGATCGACCAGATCCGGCATTTGGGCCAGACCGTTCACGATTCCTACCTGGAGGTCGTATGAAACTGTCCATACGCCACGACACGACCTACAGCTATGCCGATGAAGTCTGCACCAGCATCCAGTTCTTGCGCCTGACGCCGCAGAACAGCCAGCGCCAACGCATTGTGCAGTGGCATCTGGAACTTCCGCGACTGGTGCGCAGCCAGCTCGATCCCTACGGCAATATCCTGCATGTGATGACCGTGGACGAGCCACACGGTGCCTTGGTGCTGACAGCCTATGGCGAGGTGGAAATTCATCAAGCGGTCGAGATGGAGCCGGACAGTCAATCGCCGCTGCCATTCCTGCGCACCAGTCGCCTTACCCAGGCGGATGATGCGCTGAGCGCCTTCGCCGTCGAGCAATGCGGCGAACGACGGGATCGTTCGGCGCTGACCGACCTGATGAATGGCCTGATCGCCCGCATGCCCTATAGCCTCGGCACCACGACCGTTAACACTACGGCCGCCGAGGCGTTCGCCGGTGGGGCGGGCGTCTGCCAGGATCACACCCACGCGTTCCTGGCCTGCACCCGCAGCCTGGGCATTCCTGCGCGCTATGTTTCCGGTTACCTGTGCACGGATGACGAAAGCCACCTGGCGAGCCACGCCTGGGCTGAAGCCTGGCTGGGCGATGGCTGGTACAGCTTCGACGTGACCAACCGCCTGACCCGTCCCGACCGCCACCTGAAACTGGCGGTCGGCCTGGACTACCTCGACGCCTGCCCGGTACGCGGCATGCGCCGCGGCGGCGGGGCGGAACAGATGCACGCCCGGGTGCAGGTGAGCTCGATGGTGCAGGTGCAACACTCATAACCGCGCCGAGGCCCACGGCCTCATCGCGAGCAGGCTCGCTCCCACAAGGGAATCGGTGTCGGGACACAAATCTCCCAACCACCCGAGAACCCCTGTGGGAGCGAGCCTGCTCGCGATGACGGCGGCCCATTCGACCTCAATGCGGCAGACCCGCCGCTTTCGTCGGATCGCCGCCCGGAGCAAGCCCGCTCCCACAGGAATTTACAGCCAAAAGGAACCCGGTAGTGGTGCCAGGCTGGACTCCAGCATCCGCGCAAAATGAAGCTTTCATGACAAAAGTTCGGTAGCACATCGCCATTCCCGTCATGCCTGTGTGACGTGTTCACGGGACCTGCAAAGGTCATTTCGAACCGGGGCGCGAGGGTAGGAGTGAGGCGATGGGGACTATGGAACGTTATTCGAAAGTGGGCATGCAGGAGCTTGACCAACGACTGTCGAAGATCGTCGAGGCGGCGCGCAAGCAGCCGGTCTCGGTGTATCGCTACGGCGCGCCGTGGGTCTGGATCGTTTCCCAGGATGACTGGCAGGGCGCGCTCAAGGAAGTGTCCAGCTACATCCCCCAAGGCCATTCGCTGGTGCTGCTGCGCCCGCAGATCGACGACCTGCTCAACGACCATCGCGACATCCTGCAAGCGATCAACGCCGAAGCCCAGATGCTCATCGCGCCGCAGACCGTCATGCACATCCTCCTGCTGCAACTGCTCTATTCGGTGCCCAGCGAGCAGCAACTCTACGAACAACTCAACTACAACCTGCTGTTCCGTTGGTTCGTCGGCCTGGACCTGAACCAGAAGGTCTGGAGTTTCCACGTCTTGAGCAAAGACCTCGCCACCCTGTTGGGGGATGCGCGGGCAGTAAGACTCATCCAGAAAATCATCGGTGAAGTGTTCTGTGGCGCCTTGCTGCAAATGCCCGAGTTCTCCTTGAACTTCGCGCTGCTGCACACCTGGCTGGCCCGACACGCCACGACATCGACTGCAAACATTTGAGCCGTACTTTGAACTCAGGGGGTGGTGTGGAGCATTTCTTCAAATCGCGGCCGGCGCTGTGGGGCTGGCTGTTGCTGGCGGTCGGGGGGCCGTCGGCATTCGCTGTCGAAGGAGGGCAGGAGGCTGAACCGGCGGCGCGCCTGGTGGACGTGAACGAGTATTTCGTGCGCGGCAACACCGTGCTCGATGCCAGGGCCATCGAGGAAGCGGTGTATCCGTTTCTCGGTCCGCAAAAAGCCTTGAGCGACATCGAAGGCGCCCGGGACGCCTTGCAGAAGGTTTATCAGGCGCGCGGCTACCAGTCGGTGTTCGTCGAGTTGCCGGAACAGAAAGTCGAGGACGGCATCGTCTACCTGCAAGTCAGCGAGACCAAGGTCGGCCGGGTGCGGGTGGTGGGCGCCAAGCACTATTCCCCGGTGGAAATCCGTGAAGACGTGCCGGCTCTCCAGGAGGGCCAGGTACCCGATTTCGCCCAGGTCCAGGCCGAACTGGCGCAGTTGAACAAGACGCCCGGGCGCCAGGTGATGCCGCTGGTACGCGAAGGGCAGCGGCCCGGCACCATGGACGTCGACCTGCAAGTGGAAGACCAGAATCCCTGGCAAGCCAGCCTGGGCCTGAATAACGACTACAGTGCCGACACCGAAAGACTGCGGACCGTCGCCAGTCTTGGCTACAACAACCTCTGGCAACTGGGCCACAGCGTTTCGCTGACTTTCTTCACCGCGCCCCAGGACACCGAAAACGCCAAGGTCTGGTCCGGCTCCTACACCGCACCGCTCAACGAACGCTGGAGCGTGCAGTTCTCTGGCTACCAGTCCGACAGCAACGTGGCGACCGTCGGCGGCAGCAACGTATTGGGCAAAGGGCATTCCTACGGGGTTTCGGCGATCTACACGCTGCCATCCAGTGGCGCCTGGGCCAACACCCTGTCCGCCGGCGTGGACTTCAAGGATTTCGATGAAGAGCTGAGCCTGGGTGGCTCCAGCGACAAGGCGCCGCTCAAGTACGCACCGTTCACTTTTGCCTATAACGGGCTGCGCTACACCCAGGACAGCCAATTGGGGCTGGGCCTGAGTCTGGTGGCCGGCACTCGCAGCCTGCTGGGCTACGGCAGCTCCGACGAGGATTTCGACTACAAGCGCTACCGCGCCAGCCCCAGTTTCGCCGTGCTCAAGGGTGACGGCAGCTACACCTTCACCTTCGGCAACGACTGGCAAACCGCATCCAAGGCCGCCTTCCAACTGGCCTCCGGACCGCTGGTCTCCAACGAGCAGTTTTCCGCCGGTGGCGCGACCTCGGTGCGCGGTTACCTGGCGGCCGAACGCACCGGCGACGACGGTTACCTGCTGTCCCAGGAACTGCGTACGCCGTCCCTCGCCAGATTTCTCGGCAGCTATGTCCAGGAGTGGCGCTTTTATGCCTTCGTCGAAGGCGCGCAGTTGTACCTGCGCGACGAACTGCCCGACCAGGAGGCCGACTATAGCCTCGCCAGTGTTGGCCTCGGCACTCGGGCGAGCCTGAGCAAGTGGTTGTCCGGGAGCGTCGATTGGGGCCTTCCGCTGCTCGACGGGCCGAACACCTCGAAAAAGGAATCGCGCCTGCACTTCAACCTGCAAGCGACGTTTTGAACCCAGGAGTCATGTCCATGCAACGCTTAATGTTATCTCTGCTGATCTGCCTGGGGCTGGTCCTTCCGGCAACCGCCAATGCCTGGTGGCAAGACGATTGGCACTACCGCAAACAGATTTCGGTGGACACCACGCCCCAGGGCGCGGCCATCGCCCAGGCCCTGGGCCGCACTGCATTGCTGGTGCGCCTGCACACCGGCAACTTCACCTTCGACGGGGTCAAGGAGGACGGTTCGGACCTGCGCTTCGTCAGCGCCGACGACAAGACCGTGTTCAATCACCAGATCGAAAGCTTTGACCCGCTGATGGGCATGGCGTTGATCTGGGTCGATGTGCCGAGCGTGGAGGGCGGGCAGCGCCAGGATCTGTGGATGTACTACGGCAACCAGAAGGCGCCGGCCACCGGCAGCGGACAGTTGACCTTCGATCCGGACTACACCGCGCTGTATCACTTCGACGGCGCCACCGGTGTGCCGCCCAAAGACACCACGGCCTATGGCAACAATGCCCAGGGCGCGGTTGGCACCAGCATCGACGGGGTAATCGGTCGTGCCCTGCAGTTCAACGGCCAGCCGCTGCTGTTGCCGGCCAGTGCGTCGTTGCAGCACAGCGCCGGTGGCGCGTTCACCCTCAGCACCTGGCTGCGCCAGGACCAGGCCAGTGGCGAGCAGGTCATCCTGGCCCGGCATGAAGCCGCCGCCAGTCTGCTGGTGGGCGTCAATCAAGGCGTGCCGTTCGTGGCCATCGACGGCCAGCGCGCGGTCTCGACCCAGCCGCTGAACCCGGGTCAGTGGCAGCACCTGGCGTTGACGGCCTCGGGCGACCGAGTGGTGCTGTACGTCAATGGCCGAGAAACCGCGAGCCTCGCCGTGGCGCTGCCGGCGTTCAATTCGCCGATCGCGCTCGGCGCCGACAGTTCCGCCGGTGCCTTCGCGCCGTTCAGCGGGGCCATGGACGAAGCGCGGCTGTCCAAGGTCGCCCGTCCGGCACCGGTGTTGTTGGCCGATGCGAATGCCCAGGGCGCCGAATCGAAACTGGTGGCCTACGGCGTCGACGAAGAACAGTCCGGCTTTGGCTTCGGCAGCCTGGGGTTCCTGCTCAATGCCGTGCCGATGGATGCCTGGGTGATCATCGCGATCCTGGTGCTGATGATGTTCCAGTCATGGATCATCATGCTGCGCAAGAACCGTATGGTCAGCCGTGTCAGCCACGCCAACGAAGCGTTCCGCGAACAGTTCGCCCGGATCGGTACGCGCCTGGAAATGTTCGCCGACGATCAGGACCTCGCCCAGCGTCTGCAACATTCCTCCCTGTGGCGCTTGTACCTGGTGGCCGTCAAGGAAATCCGCACCCGCCGCGAGCAGGGCGCTGATACCTCCAGCGTCTCGGCGGCCACCATCGAAGCGATCCGTTGCTCCATGGACGGGGTGCGCACCCGCGAAAACCAGCAGCTCAGTTCGAAACTCTCGACGCTGTCCAACGCCATCGCCGGCGGCCCCTACATCGGCCTGCTCGGCACAGTACTGGGGATCATGGTGGTGTTCCTCGGCACCGCGATGGCCGGTGACGTGAACATCAACGCCATCGCCCCGGGTATGGCTGCGGCATTGCTCGCCACCGCCATGGGCCTGTTCGTCGCGATCCCTGCGCTGTTCGGCTACAACCGCCTGATTACCCGCAACAAGGAAGTCAGCGCCGACATGCGGGTGTTCGTCGACGAGTTCATCACGCGTCTGGCGGAGCTGCATGGCGAAGGCCAGCCCGGCGAAGCGGCCCAGCGTCGCGACCATCACGCCCAATCGTTCGTACCGGCCTGAGGACATCGCGATGGCTAGCGTAAACGCTTCACACGATGACGAAGATGATGCCGCTGTCGACAGCATCAACATCACCCCGCTGGTGGATGTGCTGATGGTGGTGCTGGTGATGTTCATCCTCACCGCCACGGCGCAGGTCTCGGGCATCCAGATCAACCTCCCCAAGGCCAGCGCCTCGGTGTCGTTGTCGGAAGCCAAGACCAAGGCGATTTCAGTGAATGACGGCGGCCAGGTGTTCCTCGATGCCTATCCGGTGACATTGGCCGAGCTGGAAGAGCGCTTGCGTATCGAAAAGGCCCAGAACCCTGATTTCCCGGTCATCGTGCGCGGTGACGCCACGGTGCAGTACCAGAAAGTCATCGAGGTGCTGGACCTGCTGCGGCGCCTGGAACTGTCCCAGGTCGGTCTGGTGACCGGCAAACCGAGCCAGGGCTGACCATGACCGCCAGACTTCCCATTAACCCTCCCCCTGTGAAGCCTTCGCCAACACGCCTGCTCAAGTGGGCCGCCGCCCTGGTGCTGGGCGCCGTGGCGGCATGGCTGCTGTGGCAGTGGGCCAATGACATGAGCGGCGTGCGCCGTGAAGCACCCAAGGTGCCGACCATTATCCCGCTGCCGCCTCCGCCACCGCCGCCGCCAGAGAAACCCAAGGAATCGGAACCCAAGGTCGAGGAGAAGGTGGTCGAGCCGGAGCCGACCCCGGAACCGGAAGAGGTCAAGCCCGAGGAAGAAGCGCCTCCGTCACCGGTGGATGACCTGGCGAACCCGATGCAGATGGATGGCGAGGCCCAGTCCGGCAACGACGCCTTCAACATCGGCGCCGGCAAGGGCGGGGGCATGGCCGGTGCCGGCGGCGGACGCCTGGGCAATGGCACCTACAGCCAGTTCCTGGCCTTCACCTTCCAGCGCTTGCTGCGGGAAAACCCTGACCTGCGCAGCCTGGCGTTCTCGCTGCAAGCCGACGTCTGGCTCAGCGCGGTGGGGGAGATCACCCGGGTCGAGCTGGTCAAGTCCAGCGGCAACCCGCAGGTGGACCAGCAAGTGATTTCCGCCCTGCGCGCCGCGCCGCACCTGAGCGAGCGGCCGCCGGCTTCCCTGACTTTGCCGGTGCGCCTGTCCTTGCAGGGACGGCGTCCGGGTTAACCGAATATTGAAAGTTTGCCAACAGGAGTTGTGTGCAGATGATTTCCAATGTGAATCGATTGTCGTGGGCGGTCGGCCTGGTGGTTCTTGGCCTGGCCGGGCATGCAGCGGCCGCCCCGGCGCCTTCGGAGAACGCCACGATCAATCTGATCCGCCTGCTCGTGCAGCAGGGCGTGTTGAAACAGGACCAGGCCGATGGGCTGATTGCCCAGGCCGAACGCGAGGCGGTGCAGGCCCGTCAGGCCTCGGCAACGGTTGCTGCGGCACCCGCCGGTGCGCCGGGTGATGTGCGCGTGCAATACGTGCCGAACATCGTGCGCGAGCAGATCCGCGATCAGGTCAAGGCGGAAGTCATGGCCACCGCCAAACAAGAGAATTGGGCACAGCCCAACACCTTCCCCGATTGGGTTTCACGCATCAGTTTCGATGGCGACATCCGCCTGCGGGATGAGTCGCGCTATTACTCGGGCACCAACAGCAACCAGATCGTCGACTTCGCCCGGCTCAATGACAAAGGCCCGTATGACGTCAACCCCAACAGCAGCGCCAGCCTGCCGCCGTTGCTCAACACCCGTGAAGACCGGGAAAACCTGTTCCGTCTGCGGGCACGCCTGGGCATGAAGGCCGTGATCGCGCCGCAATGGACCGCCGGTATTCGCATCGGCACGGGTTCGGACAACAACCCGGTGTCCACCACCCAGACCCTGGGCGGCGGGTTCGGCAAGAAGGACATCTGGCTCGACCAGGGTTACCTGACCTGGAAACCCTCGGATGAATTGACCCTGACCGGCGGGCGCTTCGCCAACCCGTTTTTCTCCACCGACCTGTTGTATTCCGGCGACCTGAACTTCGACGGCGTGGCGGCGATTTTCAACCACAAGCTCAACCAGGATTGGGGCCTGTTCGGTACCGTTGGTGCGTTCCCGGTGGAGTACACCAATGACACCAGCACCAGCAACGGGACCGACAAGGAAGAGAGCGACACCAAGTGGTTGTACGGCGCGCAGTTGGGGGCCAATTGGGCGATCAACGACAGCAACCGTATCAAGGGCGCCGTGGCCTATTACCGCTTCGATGACATCGAAGGCCAGCGTTCTTCGCCGTGCCAGCCGTGGGCCGGCGACCCCGGTTGCGACAGCGACGGTTCGCGCGTGGCGTTCATGCAGAAGGGCAACACGGTGTTCCTTTTGCGCGACATCCTGCCCAACCCCCTCAACCCGGCCGCGACACCGCAGCCGCAGTACGTCGGCCTGGCTTCGGAGTTCAACCTGCTGGACCTGAACCTGGCGCTGGACACCGATCTGCCCGCGGACCTGAAACTGCGCAGCCAGGCGCATTACGTACATAACCTGGGCTATGACGAAGGCGAGATGCGCAAGCGCTCGGCCGGTCAGTTCGCCAATAACCTGGACAGCGACGGCGAGGTGGAAAGTGGTGCCAACGCCTGGATGCTCCAGTTCACCTTGGGCAACGCCCTGGAGCTCAAGCGCGAAGGCGACTGGAACCTGTTCGCCGGCTACAAGTACATCCAGCCGGATGCCTTGCCGGACGGCTTCAACGATTCGTCTTTTCACCTGGGCGGCACCAACGCCAAGGGCTATTTCCTGGGCGGCAACTACGGCCTGGCGAGCAACGTCTACGCCACCGGTCGCTGGTTGAGTTCCGAAGCGGTGTACGGCGCGCCGTACGACATCGATGTCTTGCAGCTTGAAATCAACACGCGCTTCTAAGCGCTGGGAGGCCTCATGAAAAGGCGAGCCATGAACCCTTATCCCGTAGCGTTGCTGATGGTGGGCCTGCTGGTAAATGCCACCGCCCAAGGCGAGGGCCTGGAGGAGCGACTGCGAGCGCAATTGCGCAGCACCACCGCACAGTTGCAAACCCTGCAAAGCGAACAGGCCCAGGCCAGCGTCGCCCGCCAGAATGCGGAGAACCAAGCCAGGGAAGCCCAGGCGCAGATCAAGCAACTGACCGCGCAACTGAACAAGGCCCAGGCTTTGAATGAACAGTTGGCCGGACACCAGCAAACCCTGCAAAACCAGGCCCAGGCGCAAGTGGCGGCCAGCAACGAACAGGTCGGCAAATTCAAGAAAGCCTACGACGAACTGCTGACCCTGGCCCGTGGCAAGGAGGCCGAGCGGGCCCGTCTGGAGGCGCAATTGACCGAGCGCGACACACAAGTGCAGCAATGTTCGGTCAAGAATCAGCAAATGTACGAGGTCGCCAAGACGCTGCTGCATGCCTACGAAACCATCGACGTGGCGGATGTCATGAAGATCCGTCAACCGTTCGCCGCCAAGACCCGGGTGCGCTTCGAGGAACTGGCCCAAGGCTTTGGCGATGACCTCTACAAAAACCGTTTCGATGCGCCCCAGGCCTCGATCACTCACTGATTTGCAAGGAAGAATGACATGACCTCAATGGTTGAACACGTAAGCGCGAAATCCCTGACCGAACTGCTGCAAGCCGCCGGTTATCGGGTCAATGAAACGGAGCAGAACGACATCGTGCAACTGCTCAGCGCCAGCCAGGGTATCGGTTTCGCCGTGCGTTTCGGCAACCCGGCGGCGACTCCGGGGGCCTATTTGGACTTCACCTTCAGCTGCGCCCTGCGCGTGCAAGGTGAATTGTCGGCCGGCCTTGCCGCGCTGTGGAACGCCTCGCGACGTTTTGCCCGGCTGTCGTTGCAGGGCGAGTTCCTGGTAATGGAGATGGACGTGGTGGTCGCCGCCGGCGTCAGTGCCGATCACTTGCGCAGCCATCTGGAGCTGTGGGATCGGCTGTTGCAGGAGTTCATCGTGTACCTGCGCGAATACAGCCAGAACGCCGCACGCATGCACAACCAGGCCGAACCTGCCGAGGCCGCGCTGGAAGAGGCGGGCGCATCGTGAAAAAGCCGACCTTCGTCATCAGCGCCGCCGCGCTGGGCCTGGTCGCCACGGCGGTAGTGCTTGGCCTGCGCCCCGGCAGTGATCCAGTGGCGGCGGTGCAGACCGTCAACGTTGTTTCAACCGACTCGCCGAGCCTGGCCCGGCTGGGCAACCAGCAGGTCAGCCCCGGGGAGCTCAAGACCTTGCTGGCGGCCCTGGCTCCCGAGGTTCGTCAGCAGATGCTGGGTAATCGTGCTGCGTTGGAAGGCTGGATTCGGGCGCGCCTGGCGGAAAAAGCCGTATTGGAGCAGGCCGATGCCCAGGGCTGGCGACAGCGTCCGGAGGTGGAGCGTCAGACCCGCGCCGCCACCGAGCAGATCGTGTTTCGCGATTACTTGCAATCGGTCAGCCAGGTCCCGGCCGGGTATCCCAGCGAAGAGGAGTTGAAGCAGGCCTACGACGCCGGGAAAGCCAACTGGACCGCACCGGCGTTATACCGGGTCAGCCAGATTTTCCTTGCGGCCACCGAGCCGCAGACGGTCGAGGTGGTACGCCGGCAGGCAATGGAACTGAGCAAGAAAGCTCAGGCTTCACCGGCCGAGTTCGCTGCCCTGGCGAGCCGCTTCTCCCAGGATCGCACCAGCGCGGAGCGGGGTGGCGACAGTGGATTCCAGCCGTTGCAGCAACTGGTTCCGCAGGTCCGGGAGGCGGTGGCTCGCCTGAAAGTCGGCGCAGTGTCGGACCCGGTGCAGAGCGCGGCCGGGTTCCATGTCATCAAGCTCACCGAACAACATCCGGCCCGGGAAGCGACCCTCGACGAAGTCCGCGAACGCCTGACCCAGGCCCTGCGCGCCCAGCGCCAGGAGCAGATCGCCAAGGCCTACCTGGACGGCATGCTCGACACCGCGACCTTGAGCATCGATGGGGCGCAGTTGAGCAAGGTGTTGGAGGAAATCCGTTAGTCCCTCGCTCTCGATCCCCTGGCGAGGGAGCTTGCTCCCGCTGGGCTGCGCAGCGGCCCTGAATCTTCCACCGATTGGTTCCTGAAGGATCGCGGTCAATTTATTGGGGCTGCTGCGCAGCCCAGCGGGGATAAATCCCCTCGCCACAAGGGGATGTGCCTGTCGAGTCATCGCGCAGCCCTCGCTCTTTTTAACAACCGACAGGGAGTCACCCATGACCTTCACCGAGCCCGCAGGACGCCAGGCTGTCACCCCCTACAGCACACTGTTACGAGCCGCCGATTCCTGGCTGGAGCAGGCAGGCGACATAGAACCTGCGGTGGTCCAGTGTTTTATGGCCAGCGCCCGTTGCGGCTGTTTCATGCAGGCGGCCCGGAGTCTTAACGTCAAGACCACCTGGCTGCGCAAGCAATTGGCCCAGTTGGAAGCGCAACTGCAACGGCCGCTGTTCAGCTTCCAGGGCAGCGCCTTGACTCTCAGCCGGGAAGGTCGGCAGTTGCAGACGCGGTTGGCTGCTCTGGCCAACGACGGCCCGCCGCCTATCAACGAGCAACCACTGATTCGCCTGGCCGTGACCGAGTCGATCCTGCATGACATTCTGGGGCGCGACCTGATCTCGTTGCTTCGGCGCAACGCCAGCGCACGATTGCAGATCCTCACCCTGGACAGTGAGCTGGCCTTGCAAGCAGTGAGCGCCGACCTGGTGTTGTGGTTGAGTGATGCGCAGACGTTGGCGTCAGGTCCGAGTTTTGCCACGCGGCCGGCGGTTCGGCTGGCATGCCTGGACTATGTGCCACACATCGCCAAACGCTATTCCCGAGCGGCCACCCGGCCGGATTGCCTCGACGATTTGAGCGATTACATGCTGGTGCAATGGCAGGCAGACCAGCAGGTGGACAGCCTCGCGCCGTGGAATGCCCTGCTGGAACAACGCACGGCCGGCGTCGTGCAGGTGCAGTCCTACGAACTGATGCTGGAGATGATCCGCTGCAGCGCCTGCATCGGCCTGTTGCCGCAGTACATGAGCCGCTTTGACCGGGGACTGGTCGCCTTGCCGGGGTTGTTCGAGCAAACGATGCAGCGGCATTTGTGGATGACGGTCAACGCCCAGGCCGAAGCTTTGCCCCAGGTGCAGATGCTCGTCGAACTGATCCGCCACACCCTGGATGAGCGCAGGGACTGGTTTCAGACATGATCCGATAACTCTGTGCGGGCTTTTACTCGCTGACTGGATAGATGGCGGCTTATAGTGCTCAGTCTTTTCACGACTCCAGGGAGGAGGCGCATGTCTGATTTTTCCATCACCCTCGCACGCTTCACCGAAGCCCATATCACCGACGTCACCGCGCTCTACAACGATCCGGCGGTGACGCGACAGGTGCTGCAAATGCCTTTCCAGTCCAGTGAAGTCTGGCGCAAGCGCCTGGGGACGGACGACGAACGACAGCTGAAGCTGGTGGCCCTTCATCAGGGCGAGGTGATCGGTCATCTGGGGATGGAGCAATTTTCACGGGTTCGCCGGGCGCACTGCGCCAGCCTGGGGATGGGCGTCGCCGTCGCGTGGCAGGGCAAGGGCGTGGGCTCGATGTTGCTGGCGGCTGCCCTGGACGTGGCCGACAACTGGATGAACCTGCGGCGTGTCGAATTGACCGTGTACGCAGACAACGAGGCGGCTATTGCGCTGTACCGCAAGTTCGGCTTCGAAACCGAGGGCTTGATGCGTGACTACGCAGTGCGTGACGGGCGTTGGATGGACACCCTGGCGATGGCGCGGTTGCGCTGAGTGCTGCCAGGGCAGGCAAAAACCTGAGCATTGGCTATACCTGTAACTCGCCCCGTCTCGTATGGCTTAAAGGAGTGACAGCATGAAGCTTGCGTCAATGATTGGCACCGTATGCATCGCCTCGCTTGTCCTGGCGGGTTGCTCCAGCAAAGTCACGCAGCCGGATGAGTACTCAGGGTTCCTCGGGGATTACAGTCGTCTCAAGGAGGAAAAATCACCGTCGGGGGCAGAGGTGATGCGTTGGGTCGATCCGAAGATCGATCCGAGCAAGTACACCAGCGTTTATATCGAGCCGACCCAGCTGTATCCCAAGCCGCAGCCGACCGTGAAAATCCCCCAGGCGACCTTGTCCGGGATCACCGGCTACTACGACCAGGCGCTCCAGCGTGAGGCGGGAAAGTCCCTGCCCCTGGCAACCGCGCCGGGTCCCGGTGTGCTGGTGATGCGCGCGGCCATTACTGCCGTCAGCAGCAAGACCGAAGGCCTGAAGCCTTATGAGGTGGTACCGATTGCGTTGGTCGCGGCGGCGGTCAGCACCGCCAGCGGCATCCGTGACCAGGAAACCACCCTGGGCACCGAAGCGGTGTTTCTCGACGGCGGCAACAATGCGGTAGTGGCCCAGGTCGTGCGCAAGGGCACGGGCAAGCCTTTGTCCAACGAATCCCAGGTGATGAAGCCCGACGACGTCAAAGGCGTGATCGATGGCTGGGCGGCGGACTTGCACCAGTCGCTCCAGAAACTCAAGTCCAAATAAACAACCTGACGAAGTCGCTGAACCCGTGGCGAGGGAGCTTGCTCCCGCTGGGCTGCGCAGCAGACCTTTTTTGTGAGTGCTGCGCACTCAAGCGGGAGCAAGCTCCCTCGCCACAATGTTTGTCCAAATCTACGGCGCATGGTGTTGTCCCAAACCATGACTTTTTATCTCCAGCCATAGGTCGCCGCCCCATTTCGTGGTTAACTCCGGCCTCAGCCTTTTTCAAACCTGTCAGAAGGAATCCATTCATGGCTACAGTCACGCTCAAAGGCAACCCGGTCCAGGTCAACGGCCAGCTGCCGCAAGTCGGGTCCAAGGCGCCAGCCTTTTCCCTGGTGGCCGGCAATCTGTCCGACGTCACCCTGGCGAGCCTCGCCGGCAAGCGCAAAGTGCTGAACATTTTCCCAAGCGTCGACACGCCGACCTGCGCCACCTCGGTGCGCAAGTTCAACGCCCAGGCCAACGACCTGGATAACACCGTCGTGCTGTGCATCTCCGCCGACCTGCCGTTCGCCCAGGCACGTTTCTGCGGTGCCGAAGGCCTGGAAAACGTACAGAACCTGTCGACCCTGCGTGGCGCCGAATTCATCCAGGATTACGGCGTGGCAATTGCCGACGGCCCGCTCAAAGGCCTGACCGCCCGTGCCGTGGTCGTATTGGACGAGAACGACAAAGTCCTGCACAGCGAGCTGGTCAAGGAAATCGCCGAAGAGCCAAACTACGACGCGGCGCTCGCTGCTCTGAAGTGATGCTTGTGAAATAAGTGTCTTGAAATAAGCATTTATTACATTTGTTGACGGCCTGGCGCTAAGTCCAGGCCGTTTTCATTTGCGTTTCAAGGCTTTAGCTAAACGGCACGATTCGTAAGCCCAAGGTAAATTGCCGGTAAAGGCGCTTTGCTAAATCCCCGTCAGTGCTTATCGTTCAGCCTTCCGTATAAGAAGCCCATGCGCCCAATGGTTGACCACTCCATGCAATCCTCTGTTTCCCGCAATTCCCGTCGCTGGCTGTTCGGCCTGTTCATCGTCCTGGCCGTCGCGCTGCTCGCCTGGAAATTCTGGCCCACCGGCACGAGTTCCAAGCCCGGGGCAGGGCAGAAAGCGGCCGCCGGGCACATGGGACGCTCGGGAAGCATGCGGCCGGGGTTCGGTGGTGCGGCGGGACCGATTCCGGTGCGGGTGGCGCCAGCGGTGACCGGGGATTTCCCGCTGTACTACAAGGCGTTGGGCACGGTGACCGCGCTCAACACCATCAACGTGCGCAGCCGGGTGGGCGGGGAACTGGTCAGGATCGCGTTCGAAGAGGGGCAGATGGTCAAGGCCGGGGACTTGCTGGCGGAGATCGATCCGCGTCCTTACCAGAACGCCTTGCTCCAGGCCGAAGGCACGCTGTTGCAGAACCAGGCTCAACTGAAAAATGCCCAGGTCGACCTTGAGCGCTACCGTGGCCTGTATGCCGAGGACAGCATCGCCAAGCAGACCCTGGACACTGCCGCCGCGCTGGTCGGCCAGTACCAGGGCACAGTCAAGACCAACCAGGCGGCGGTCAACGACGCCAAGCTCAACCTTGAATTCACCAAGATCCGTGCGCCCATCTCCGGACGGGTCGGCCTGCGGCAACTGGACATCGGCAACCTGGTGGCGGCCAACGACACCACGGCCCTGGCGGTCATCACCCAGACCCAACCCATCAGCGTCGTGTTCACCCTGCCGGAAAACAATCTGGAAACCGTGCTCGCACGCTACCGCAGCGGCGCGAAACTGCCGGTGGAAGCCTGGGACCGTGGCGACGTGAAACTCCAGGCCAGCGGCGTGCTGCAAAGCCTCGACAACCAGATCGACGTCACCACCGGTACCTTGAAATTCAAGGCTCGCTACGAAAATCGCGACCTGTCGCTGTTCCCCAACCAGTTCGTCAACGTGCGCCTGCTCGCCGACACCCTCAAAGGCGTGGTGCTGGCACCGACCGCGGCCATTCAGTTCGGCACCAATGGCACCTTCGTCTACGCCTTGGAGGGCGAAAAGAAGGTCACGATCCGCAAGCTGAAGATCGGAGCCAGCGACGGCGAAAACACCGTAGTCACCGAAGGCCTGGCCGCCGGCGACCGGGTGGTGCTCGAAGGCACAGACCGCTTGAAGGAAGGCAGCGAAGTCGAAGTGGTCAACGACAGCCAGGACGTGCCCACGACGCCCACCGAACACCTGCAAGGCAAGACAGCGGCGGCCCCGCCTGAGCCGGCTGCGGCCGACAAGGCGAAAAAGGGCGGCGCATGAATCTCTCGCGGCTGTTCATCCTTCGCCCGGTTGCCACCACGCTGAGCATGCTGGCGATTGTCCTGGCCGGCCTGATCGCCTACCGCCTGCTGCCGGTGTCGGCCTTGCCTCAGGTCGATTACCCGACCATTCGCGTGATGACCCTGTACCCCGGCGCCAGCCCCGACGTGATGACCAGCGCCGTGACCGCGCCCCTCGAACGGCAGTTCGGCCAGATGCCGGGCCTGACGCAGATGGCGTCCACCAGCTCCGGCGGTGCGTCGGTGATCACCCTGCGCTTCAACCTCGAAATCAACATGGACGTCGCCGAGCAGCAGGTGCAGGCGGCGATCAACGCAGCCACCAACCTGCTGCCCAAGGACTTGCCGGCGCCGCCGGTCTACAACAAGGTCAATCCGGCGGACACCCCGGTACTGACCCTGGCAATCACCTCCAAGACCATGCTGCTGCCCAAGCTCAATGACCTGGTGGATACGCGCATGGCGCAGAAAATCGCCCAGATCAGCGGGGTCGGCATGGTCACCATCGCCGGTGGCCAGCGCCAGGCGGTGCGGATCAAGGTCAACCCCGAAGCCCTGGCGGCCAACGGTCTCAACCTGTCGGATGTGCGCACCCTGATCGGCGCGTCCAACGTCAACCAGCCCAAGGGCAACTTCGACGGCCCGACGCGGGTCTCGATGCTCGACGCCAATGATCAGTTGACCTCACCCAAGGATTACGCCGAACTGATCCTGGCCTACGCCAACGGCGCGCCGTTGCGGCTCAAGGATGTGGCGCAGATCGTCGACGGCGCGGAAAACGAGCGTCTTGCCGCCTGGGCCAATGAAAACCAGGCGGTGCTGCTGAATATCCAGCGCCAGCCGGGGGCCAACGTCATTGAGGTGGTGGACCGGATCAAGGCCCTGCTGCCCAGCATCACCGACAACCTGCCGGCCGGGCTGGACGTCACTGTGCTGACCGACCGGACTCAGACTATTCGTGCCTCGGTCACCGATGTGCAGCATGAACTGTTGATCGCCATCGCCCTGGTGGTGATGGTGACGTTCCTGTTCCTGCGCCGTTTCAGCGCCACCATCATTCCATCGGTGGCCGTGCCGCTGTCGCTGATCGGTACGTTCGGCGTGATGTACCTGGCGGGCTTCTCCATCAACAACCTGACGCTGATGGCCTTGACCATCGCCACCGGTTTCGTGGTGGACGACGCGATTGTCATGCTGGAGAACATCGCCCGCTACATCGAAGAAGGCGACAGCCCGTTGCAGGCCGCGCTCAAGGGCGCCAGGCAGATCGGCTTCACCCTGGTGTCCCTGACGCTGTCGCTGATTGCGGTGTTGATCCCACTGCTGTTCATGGCCGATGTAGTCGGGCGGTTGTTCCGTGAGTTCGCCATCACCCTGGCGGTGGCGATCCTGATTTCCCTGGTGGTGTCCCTGACCCTGACGCCGATGATGTGCGCGCGCTTGCTCAAGCGTGAACCCAAGGAAGAAGAGCAGGGCCGCTTCTACCGTGCCAGCGGCGCCTGGATCGACTGGCTGATCGCGGCCTATGGACGTAAATTGCAATGGGTGCTCAAGCATCAGCCGCTGACGCTGCTGGTGGCGGTCGGCAGTCTGGTGCTGACGGTGGTGCTCTACCTGGCGGTGCCCAAGGGCTTCTTTCCGGTGCAGGACACTGGGGTGATCCAGGGGATTTCCGAGGCGCCGCAGTCCATTTCCTTTGCTGCCATGAGCGAGCGCCAGCAGCAACTGGCCAAAGTGATCCTCGCTGATCCGGCGGTAGAGAGCCTGTCGTCCTACATCGGCGTGGATGGCGACAATGCGACGCTCAACAGTGGCCGTCTGCTGATCAACCTCAAGCCCCACAACCAACGGGATGACAGCGCCACAGCGATCATCGCCCGCTTGCAGCCGCAGTTGGACCGGTTGGTGGGCATTCGCCTGTTCATGCAACCGGTGCAGGACTTGACCATCGAAGACCGGATCAGCCGTACCCAATACCAGTTCAGCCTGTCGTCGCCGGATGCCGAGCTGCTCACCCTCTGGAGCGGCCGACTCGTCGAGGCCCTGGCGCGCCAGCCGGAGTTGACCGATGTCGCCAGCGATTTGCAGGACAAGGGTTTGCAGGTCTATCTGGTCATCGACCGCGACGCGGCCTCGCGCCTGGGCGTCTCGGTGGCGAACATCACCGACGCGTTGTATGACGCCTTCGGCCAACGGCAGATCTCCACCATCTACACCCAGGCCAGCCAGTACCGCGTGGTGCTGCAAGCCGAGGCCGGCGAGCGGATCGGGCCCCAGGCGCTGGATCAGATTCACGTCAAGACCGCCGACGGCGGCCAGGTCCGGCTGTCGAGCCTGGCCCACGTCGAAGAGCGTCAGGCCCAATTGGCGATTGCCCACATCGGCCAGTTTCCGGCCGTGATGATGTCGTTCAACCTGGCGCCCGGCGTGGCCCTCGGGCATGCGGTGGACGTGATCGAGAAGGTCCAGCAGGACATCGGCATGCCGATCGGCGTACAGACTGAATTCCAGGGGGCGGCCCAGGCATTCCAGGCGTCGTTGTCGAGTACGTTGCTGCTGATCCTGGCGGCGGTCGTCACCATGTACATCGTGCTGGGCGTCCTGTACGAGAGCTATATCCACCCGATCACGATTCTCTCGACCTTGCCCTCGGCGGCCATCGGCGCCTTGCTGGCGCTGATCCTCAGCGGCAACGACCTGGGCATGATCGCGATCATCGGGATCATCCTGCTGATCGGCATCGTCAAGAAGAACGCGATCATGATGATCGACTTCGCCCTCGACGCTGAACGCAACCAGGGCATGGACCCGCAGACCGCGATCTATCAAGCCGCACTGCTGCGCTTCAGGCCGATCCTGATGACCACCCTGGCGGCCCTGTTCGGTGCCGTGCCGCTGATGCTCGCCACCGGCTCCGGCGCCGAACTGCGCCAGCCATTGGGGTTGGTGATGGTCGGTGGGTTGCTGGTGAGCCAGGTGCTGACGCTGTTCACCACACCGGTGATCTACCTGTATTTCGATCGCCTGGGGCGGCGGTTTGCCCGGGTTGATGGGAAAGAGGTGCAGGCATGACGCTAAGCGCGAGCACCCTGTGGCGAGGGAGCTTGCTCCCGCTTGAGTGCGCAGCACTCACAAAAAGGTCTGCTGCGCAGCCCAGCGGGAGCAAGCTCCCTCGCCACAAAAGCGTCGGCCACAAAAGTGTTTGCTGCATGGCGCCTGATGGCTGGAGCGCTCGCCGATGAACCTCTCCGGCCCATTCATCCGCCGCCCAGTCGCGACCATGCTCCTGAGCTTCGCCATCATGCTGCTCGGCGGGGTGTGCTTCGGCCTGTTGCCGGTCTCGCCGCTGCCGCAGATGGATTTTCCAGTGATTGTCGTCCAGGCCAACCTGCCCGGGGCCAGTCCCGAGGTGATGGCTTCGACGGTGGCCACGCCGCTGGAGCGCTCGTTCGGTGCCATCGCCGGTGTCAACACCATGAGCAGCCGCTCCAGCCAGGGCTCCACCCGGGTGATCCTGCAATTTGACCTGGACCGCGACATCAATGGTGCCGCGCGGGAGGTGCAGGCGGCCATCAATGCCTCGCGCAACCTGCTGCCCAGTGGCATGCGCAGCATGCCCACCTATAAGAAGGTCAACCCGTCCCAGGCGCCGATCATGGTGCTGTCGCTGACCTCGGATGTGCTGGAAAAGGGCCAGCTCTATGACCTGGCTTCCACCATCCTGTCCCAGAGCCTGTCCCAGGTGTCGGGAGTCGGTGAGGTGCAGATCGGCGGCAGCTCCCTGCCGGCGGTGCGGATCGAACTGGAGCCTCAGTTGCTCGACCAGTACGGCGTCGCCCTGGATGATGTGCGCACCGCTATCGCCGATAGCAACGTTCGCCGGCCAAAGGGCTCGGTGGAGGATGACCGGCGCATGTGGCAGATCCAGGCCAACGATCAGTTGGAAAAGGCCAAGGACTACGAAACCCTGGTCATCCGTTACCAGGACGGCTCGGTCCTGCGGTTAAAGGACGTGGCGAAAGTCAGCGACAGCGTCGAGGACCGCTATAACAGCGGCTTCTTCAATGATAACGCCGCCGTACTGCTGGTGATCAACCGCCAGGCCGGGGCCAACATCATCGAGACGGTCAACCAGATCAAGGCGCAACTGCCGGCCTTGCAGGCAGTGCTGCCGGCCAGCGTGAAACTGAACCTGGCGATGGACCGTTCGCCGGTGATCAAGGCCACTTTGCACGAAGCGGAAATGACCTTGCTGATCGCCGTCGCCCTGGTGGTGCTGGTGGTGTTCCTGTTCCTCGGCAACTTCCGCGCCTCGCTGATCCCGACCCTGGCGGTGCCAGTGTCGCTGGTGGGTACGTTCGCGGTGATGTACCTGTACGGTTTTTCGCTGAACAACCTGTCGCTGATGGCGTTGATCCTCGCCACTGGCCTGGTGGTGGACGACGCTATCGTAGTGTTGGAGAACATATCGCGGCATATCGACGAAGGCGTGCCGCCGATGCAGGCCGCCTACCGGGGCGCCGAAGAGGTGGGTTTCACCCTGCTGTCGATGAACGTCTCGCTGGTGGCGGTGTTCCTGTCGATCCTGTTCATGGGCGGGATTATCGAGAGCCTGTTCCGGGAGTTTTCCATCACCCTGGCGGCCTGCATCATCGTCTCGCTGGTGGTTTCCCTGACCCTGACGCCGATGCTCTGCGCCCGCTGGCTCAAGCCCCATGTGCCCGGGCAGGAAAACCGCCTGCAACGCTGGAGCCAGCGAGCCAATGACCGCATGGTCCGCGGTTATGCCACCAGCCTTGACTGGGTGTTGCGCCATCGGCGGCTGACCTTGCTGAGCCTGTTGCTGACCATCGGCGTGAACGTCGCCTTGTATGTGGTGGTGCCGAAAACCTTCATGCCGCAACAGGACACCGGCCAACTGATCGGTTATGTGCGCGGCGACGACGGGCTGTCGTTCAACGTGATGCAGCCGAAGATGGAGATATTCCGCCGCGCCGTGCTCAAGGACGAGGCGGTGCAGAGTGTGGCCGGCTTCATCGGTGGCAACAACGGCACCAACAACGCGATCATGGTGGTGCGTCTCAAACCGATCAAGGAGCGCAATATTTCCGCGCAGAAGGTCATCGAGCGCCTGCGCAAGGAAGTCCCCAAGGTTCCCGGTGCCCAGTTGATGCTGATGGCCGATCAGGACCTGCAATTTGGTGGCGGTCGCGAGCAAACCACTTCGCAATACTCCTACATCCTGCAGAGTGCCGACCTGGCGTCCCTGCGCGAGTGGTATCCCAAGGTCACGGCGGCCTTCAGGGCCTTGCCGGAGCTGACCGCCATCGATGCCCGCGACGGCGGCGGGGCGCAGCAAGTGACGCTGGTGGTGGATCGCGACCAGGCCAAGCGCCTGGGGATCGACATGAGCATGGTGACGGCGGTGCTCAACAACGCCTACAGCCAGCGGCAGATATCCACCATCTATGACAGCCTCAACCAGTATCAGGTGGTGATGGAGGTCAATCCCAAGTATGCCCAGGACCCGAGTACCCTGGAGCAGGTGCAGGTGATCACGGCCGACGGTGCGCGGGTGCCGCTGTCGACCATCGCCCATTATGAGCACAGCCTGGAAGACGATCGGGTCAGCCACGAGGGCCAGTTCGCTTCCGACAGCATTTCCTTCGACATGGCCGAAGGCGTGACAGTGGAGCAGGGCACGGCCGCCATCGAGCGGGCCATTGCCAGGCTGGGAATGCCCGAGGATGTCATCGCGAAAATGGCCGGTACCGCCGATGCGTTCGCCGCTACCCAGAAGAGCCAGCCGTTCATGATCCTCGGGGCGTTGCTGGTGGTGTATCTGGTGCTGGGCGTGCTGTATGAAAGCTACATCCATCCGCTGACCATCCTGTCCACCTTGCCCTCGGCCGGGGTCGGGGCGTTGCTGTCGATCTACGCGTTGGGCGGCGAGTTCAGCCTGATTTCGTTGCTGGGGCTGTTCCTGCTGATCGGCGTGGTGAAGAAAAACGCGATCCTGATGATTGATCTGGCACTGCAACTGGAGCGCGCGGGCCAGTCGCCGCAGGACTCGATCCGCAGTGCCTGCCTTCTGCGCTTGCGGCCGATCCTGATGACGACCCTGGCGGCGATCCTCGGTGCCTTGCCGTTGCTGCTCGGCAGCGCCGAAGGCGCGGAGATGCGCCAGCCGCTGGGCCTGACCATCATTGGCGGGCTGGTCTTCAGCCAGGTCCTGACCCTTTACACCACCCCGGTGGTTTACCTCTATCTCGACAGACTGCGCCACCGGTTCAACCGCTGGCGCGGTGTGCGCACTGATGCTGCCCTGGAAACTCCGCTATGAACGACCGTTCTCTTTTCAACCTTGCCGCTGCGCTGGCGACTGCCCGTGGTTCGCGGGCGTTGAGCCTGGCGCTCTGCGCGGCGATGCTCAGCGCCTGCGCCATCGGTCCGGACTATCAGCGTCCAGAGGCTGCCGCACCGGCGCAGTACAAGGAGGCCCAGGGCTGGCGTCAGGCCAACCCCAGCGACGCGCTGGCCCGTGGCGCCTGGTGGGAGCTGTACGGTGACGCCCAGCTCAACGGCCTGGTGGAGAAGCTCAACACCTCGAACCAGACCGTGGCCCAGGCTGAAGCCCAGTACCGTCAGGCCCAGGCTCTGGCTCGCAGTGCCCGGGGGGCATTTTTCCCAACGGTGGACCTGACGGTCGGCAAGAACCGTTCAAGCCAGGGCACCGGCAGCAGCAGTTCGAGCCTGAGCAGCTCCTCCAGCGGCATTCGCGACACCTACAGTGCCCAGGCCGGGGTCAGTTGGGAGGCGGACGTCTGGGGCAAATTGCGGCGCACCCTGGAAGCCGACGAGGCGAGCGCCCAGGCCAGTTTCGCCGACTTGGCCGCGATGCGCCTGAGCCAGCAGTCCGAGCTGGTGCAGAACTACTTGCAGTTGCGGGTGATCGATCAGCAGAAGCGTCTGTTGCAGACTACGCTGGACAACTACCAGCGCTCGCTGAAGATGACCGAGAACCAGTACCGCGCCGGCGTTTCCGGCAAGGACGCGGTGGCCCAGGCCCAGAACCAGCTCAAGACCACCCAGGGCGACCTGATCGACCTGATCTGGCAGCGGGCGCAGTTTGAAAACGCTATCGCCGTACTGATGGGGCTGCCGCCGGCCGAATTCAGCCTGGCCGAAACCCAGGACGTCCCGTCATTGCCGCAGATCCCGGTGGCACTGCCTTCGCAGTTGCTGGAGCGCCGGCCCGACATTGCCTCGGCCGAGCGTTCGGTGATGGCCGCCAATGCCAACATCGGCGTAGCCAAGGCCGCCTATTACCCGGACTTCACCCTGAGCCTGAGTGGCGGCTACAGCAGCAGTACCTACGATAACTGGGTGAGCGTGCCCAATCGCTTCTGGTCGGTGGGGCCACAACTGGCCATGACCCTGTTCGACGGCGGCCAGCGCTCGGCAGAAGTCGACCGCACCGTCGCAGCCTACGACCAGACCGTCGCCACCTACCGCCAGACCGTGCTCGACGGCCTGCGCGAAGTGGAAAACTACATGATCCAACTCAAGGTGCTGGAAGACGAAGCCCGCGTGCGCCAGGAAGCCCTGGACGCCGCCCGCGAATCCCTGCGCCTGACCCAGAACCAGTACAAGGCCGGGTTGATTGCCTATCTTGATGTAGTGACCGTCCAGGCCACGGCGCTGAGCAACGAACGCAGCGTGCTGAGCCTGCAGCAGAGCCGGCTGATCGCCAGTGTGCAACTGATCGCTGCGTTGGGTGGGGGGTGGGATGGGCATATGGAGGCGCGCGATAAGTCTGAGTAAACGGTAGCGAGGAAACCCTATGGCAAGGGAGCTTGCTCCCGCTGGGACGGTCCGACGCCTCGGGCGCAGCGGCCCCATTTTTGTGAGCGCTGCGCACTCAAGCGGGAGCAAGCTCCCTCGCCACGGGTTCATTTTCAACGCAGCCATCAAGTCCCGCTTTTGGCCGATGCACTGTCTACGACCCGTCGTGTTGCCTTGCTATAGTTCAAGGCCTCTTCTTCAGCCGGTAAAGGATCACTGCCATGTCGCAATACCAAGCGTTCACCGTCGAACTTGCAGACAACATTGCCCATGTGCAGATCAATCGCCCGGAAAAGATCAACTCGATGAACGCTGCGTTCTGGAGCGAGATCATCGAGATTTTCCAATGGGTCGACGATACCGACGAAGTACGGGTAGTGGTGCTCAGCGGTGCCGGCAAGCATTTTTCCTCGGGGATTGACCTGATAATGCTGGCGGGTGTCGCCAATGAACTGGGCAAGGACGTAGGGCGCAACGCACGGCTGCTGCGGCGCAAGATCCTGCAATTGCAAGCCTCGTTCAATGCCGTGGACAACTGCCGTAAACCGGTACTCGCGGCGATCCAGGGCTACTGCCTGGGTGGTGCCATCGACCTGATCAGCGCTTGCGACATGCGTTACGCCGCCGAGGACGCGCAATTCTCTATCAAGGAGATCGACATCGGCATGGCGGCCGATGTTGGCACATTGCAACGCTTGCCCCGGATCATCGGGGACGGCATGCTGCGTGAACTCGCTTATACGGGGCGTACCTTCGGTGCCGACGAGGCGCGCAACATTGGCCTGGTCAATCGTGTCTACAGCGATAGCGCCAGCCTGCTCGACGGGGTGATGGGTATCGCTCGGGAGATCGCCGCCAAGTCGCCGATTGCCGTGACCGGGACCAAGGAAATGATCAGCTACATGCGCGATCATCGCATCGACGACGGGCTGGAATACGTCGCCACCTGGAACGCCGCCATGCTGCAATCGACGGACCTGCGTGTGGCCATGGCCGCCCATATGAGCAAACAGAAACCCGAATTTCTGGATTGATTGATCATGATTGCACGCTGGACCACCGCAGTACTCGATACCGATCTTCCCGGCGGCTGGGCGGTCGCTCGAAGCCCGGAAGGCTTTCTGTACGACGACAACGGCGCGCTGTTTCCTCGCGACTGGCTCAAGCGCCAGGACCTGTCGATCCTGGCCGAGCACGGTATCGGTCACCTCGATGGTGAGCCGGTCTACCTGCTGGAATTACACAGCTCGCTGGACATTGCCGGTTGCAACTGGAAAGGCCTGCGGGCGTTCATGCTCGAGGACGACCACACCTTGTACAAGGTGCTGGGCTACGCGGCGCAGATTGGCACCTGGGCGCGGGAACATCGCTTCTGCGGAAGTTGCGGCAAGCGCATGAGCCAGATCCCACGGGAGCGGGCGATGTATTGCGATGTCTGCGACCTGCGGCACTATCCGCGGATCTCGCCGAGCATGATCGTGCTGATCACGCGCGGCGATGAGATCCTGCTGGGGCGTTCCTACCGCTTCGTTCCGGGTGTCTACAGTACACTGGCCGGTTTTGCCGAACCGGGCGAATCGATGGAGGACTGCCTGATTCGCGAGGTGCGCGAAGAAGTCAGCATCGAAGTGAAGAATATCCAGTACATGGGCAGTCAATGCTGGCCGTTTCCTCATTCGATGATGCTGGGTTTTCACGCCGAGTACGCCAGCGGCGAGATCGTTTGCCAGGAAGAAGAAATCGAAGATGCCCAGTGGTTCAATATCCACGACCTGCCAATGCTGCCAGCCTCGCGTTCCATCGCGCGCTACCTGATCGATCTCTACGTGGCGCGGCGTCTAGGCCATGCTGAACCAGTGCTGCCAGGCTAGGCGCACGGTCAACCCCAGTACCACGGTGATGAACACCGGTCGGATGAACTTCGCGCCGCCGCTGATGGCGGTGCGAGCTCCGAAGAACGCACCGACCATGACCGACAGGCCCATGCTCAGGCCGATCACCCAGTCCACCTGCCCAGAGAAAATGAACACCGCCAGCGCCGCGATATTGCTGACAAAGTTCATGCTGCGCGCCACGCCGCTGGCCTTGACCAGGTCGATGGGGTAGAGCAGCAGGCTGCTCACCGTCCAGAACGCCCCCGTACCCGGCCCGGCCACGCCGTCATAGAAACCCAAGGTAAAGCCCTGGGGTGATTGCCATTTCTTCTTGATCGGCGCATCGCTGTCCAACGGTGCCTTGGGCGTGCCGCCGAACAACAGGTACAGGCCGCAGGCGAAGACAATCACCGGCAGCATCTTGTTCAGCCACTCGGCGGGCAGGTAATGGGCAACGACAGCGCCGGTCAGTGCGCCGATCAAGGTGCCGACCAGCGCATGGGCCCATTGCCGGGGATGGAACAGCTTGCGCCGGTAGAACGTGAAACTGGCCGTGGCCGAACCGAAGGTCGAACTGAGTTTGTTGGTGCCCAGGACCAGGTGAGGCGGCAGGCCGGCGGTGAGCAGGGCTGGCGTGGTCAACAGGCCACCGCCCCCGGCGATGGCGTCGATGAAACCGGCAATGAACGCGACAACGGCAAGGATAGCGAGGGTAGTAAGGTCAACGCTGAGTTCAAAAGGCATGGGATAGGCTTATTTGGCAGGTCGCAGAAGGGCTGCGGGAAAGACCGGTATGTTACCCACAATGGCGATGGGCTGCGACTGCCCGTCGGCCATCTATAAGTCTGTAGAGAGGGAGCGAACTCCCTCGCCACGATTCATTCCGGTCGAAATACTGCCCGCAGGCAATTCTCGCGTTTGTCCTTGAACAAGCCGTAGCCCTCGGCCGACTGCTCCAGGCCCATGGGATGGGTCATCAGGTAGGAGGGGTCCAGTTCGCCTTTCTGGATGTGTTCGAACAAGCGCTTCACATAGCGCTGGCCTGGTTGCTGGCCTGATCGCAAGGTCAGGGCCTTGTTGACGATGGCGCCCATCGGAAACTTGTCGAGCAATCCGCCATACACGCCGACCACTGATACCGTGCCCCCCTTGCGGCAGGCCCGGATCGACTGACGCAGCACCGTCCCGCGCTCGGTGTGCAGGCGCATTATCTGCTTGGTCTTGTCGTAGAAATAGTCGAGCTCGGTGCCGTGGGCCTCCATGCCGACGCAGTCGATGCAACGATCCGGGCCCCGGCCACCGGTCAGTTCCAGTAAGGCGGCATGCACGTCGGTGGTTTCGTAGTTGATGACAATCGCCCCGGCCTTCTCTTGAGCCAGGCGCAAGCGATCAGCAAAGCGGTCGATGGCGATCACTCGTTCTGCCCCCAGCAGATAGGCGCTGGTCATCGCCATCAGGCCGACGCCGCCGCAGCCCCAGACGGCCACGGTGTCGCCGGGCTGGATATCGGCGTTATCGGCGGCGAAGTAACCGGTGGGCACCGCATCGGAGACGAACACCGCTTGCTCATCACTGACGCCTTCGGGGACGGTGAACAGGTTCACATCGGCAAACGGTACGCGGATGTACGTTGCATGGCTGCCGGCAAAGCCGCCGAACGCGTGGCTATAACCAATGATGCCGCAGGCCGGTTGGCCGTAGGCGATCTCCGTCGCGGTGGGGTTGGGGTTGGAGTTGTCGCAGCAGGAAAAGTCCGAGCGCTGGCAGTGTTCGCAATGCCCGCAGCCGATAATCGACACCGTGACCACCCGATCGCCTTTCTTGAACTGGGTGATCGCCGAGCCGGTTTCCACCACTTCCCCCATGAATTCATGGCCGATGATGTCGCCAGCCTGCATGGTCGGTACATAGCCGCCCAACAGATGCAGGTCCGAGCCGCAGACCGACGACAGCAGCACGCGAACGATGGCATCGCGGGGGTTGAGGATGGAGGGATCGTCGACGGTCTCGACTTGCAATTTGTTCGGGCCTTGCCAAGTCAATGCACGCATCAGGCGATTCCTCCGGTGGCAGAAGTTGTGCTCGAGTCTTGAGGGGCATTGGCGGCTGGATGGACGAACAGGAAGTCCTTGGCGCCCTGGGCACGCATCCGATTGGTGGCGACTTCGCCGGTTTCCAGCTGTTGCTTGATACTGCGCAGCAGGTTCAACAGGGCCTTGTCGGAGAACTTCGAAATGGCGGCGGCCAAGGCATACCCGGCACCCCCAAACGAGGTATGGCAAGCAACGATCACCTTGATCTGCGTACCCCGGCCAGCCGGCGCATCGCTGAAGAGCATCTGAATGTCATGCTTGAAGCGGGTCTGTGGCGCCGCGATCCAGTGCAACTTGCGGCCATCCCTTGCTTCGCATTGTTCGAGCTCGCAATACAGGGTCTTGTCCCGAGGCCCAGTGGCGACCCAACGGTAGGTGCGCTCCCCGGTCTGCTCGATTGCATCGATCCAAGGCACCAGCGCGCCGAGATCTGCCGGATTACGACAGAACGCAAAAACTTCTTCGCGGGGCTTGTTCACCGTGATACTGCGGGAAATCACCTTGCTGCCGTCCCAGCCCCGATCCTGCTCGAAGGCTTGTTCGAACGGCGTGTGGGCCAGCGCACTCTTGATCCGGCAAGTGCCTGAATATCCACGCCAGGCGGCGCAAGCCCCAATCAGTGCCTGGGACCACCCCTTGAGCCCGCCCTGGCGCAAACCGTTAACAATCAACAGCGTACCGGCCAGCAGGGACACTGCACGTTCCGGCGTGCCGAGATTGGGACGCGATGGGGTCGGCAGCGCTGCCCGACTCGCAACCAGTTGGGGTCGTTCGGTCATGATGAGGATCCTTATAAAATCGGAGGAAGACATAAGGAATGAGCCGGGGAAGATCGTGGTCGTTCCATCTGTAGGTGTGCTTTCCGATAAGGAGGGCAGGGGCGTCGCTATCACCCCCCCTGTCTGGGTTGGGGGGCAAATCCGGCCGCGAGAGGCTGGCCGTTGGGCAATTTTTTTTTGAAATCAAGGGGTTGTCAGTCCAGGCAAATGAGTACATAATTGCGCCCATCGAACGCACTGAGGTCTAAAAAATCTCAATGTTTTCAAGGAGATAGCGCTCAGTGAGCGTCTTGATTCCTTAGCAGGTTTGTAAAGCGGTTGATGTGGCTCCATTGCATCAAGCGTACTGAGGCCGAATAGCAAAATGGTTATGCAGTGGATTGCAAATCCACCTACGCCGGTTCGATTCCGACTTCGGCCTCCACTATTAAAAGCCCCGTAGCTCAATGAGTTACGGGGCTTTTTTGTGCCCTTTATACGGAGAAGTGTTCCGCAATATTTCCGGGGTGTTCCGCAACATCAGCTGATTTTTGCCGGTACATCCAAAAATCTTGGTAAGCCGTGCTTCCTTCCGGCGATGCATAGTGGCACCATGACTCCATGTCGGTGGAGGGATAGTATGATTAGGGTTGGCGGTCGTAAGGTGATAATGAGTAACACCTTATTCGTTCCTGATGGTGAGGATGCGATAGTGGACTGTGTTATCGCAGAAGGGGATACCCTGACCTTTAAGTTTCAGTTTTTGCAGGAGGCTGATGTCGAAGTAGACGGCGTTTCCAGAAGTCCCGATCCTCGTTACGCTATCGAATACGTAACTGAAGAAGGTGAGAAGAAAATAGATCAGTTGGTTGTGACGTTCTATAACTTCAATAAGCCTTTCGGGCAATCGTTCAAAGAGCCTGCTGCTGTAGCTGATTCCAATAATAGGGAAGTTATCTATCTCTTTACTTCTCTTCAAAAGCTGGGCTTGGTTACAAGAATTGATTTTCAAATTATGTTGGAGGATAAAGTATGACAATGCCTCCAGAAGAACTTTCGAAAAATGAGGGCGTGCACCGCGGTGCGCGGAGAAAATCCTACCCGTCTGTTGTCAATGTTGATCAATTACATAACAACACTTCCCAGGAGGTTATCCATATCACCTCAGATAAGCTTAAGCTCGCGCTTATGGGGCACCTAGATTGCTTGGCTAAGAAAAATGCCTGGCATGTACCTTTGAGTTTGTTCGCTAGTGCTGTTGTTGTTTTCTTTACGTCGTCCTTTAAAGATTTTCTTGGGGTTAAGGCTGATCAGCTTCAAGTGGGTTTTTTTATATTTGCGGTGGGTTGTTTTATTTGGCTTATAAAGGCTGTTTATGGGGCCCGAAAATCTATGTCCATCGAAGAGCTTATAGAAATAATTAAGAACAAGTAATTTTAAGGTTGTATGGGTAGGCACGTCAGCTCCGCCCGTACATTACTTTGTTGGTTTTACAACCTCCCCGACGCGGCGGTAGATTCTCTTTGTTGTTTCCTCTTTCGAGTGCCCTAGCAGCCGACTGGCGTCGGATGTCCCTGAACTGAAAATTGACGGATGGTAGCGGCGAGTGTGGTGTCGCCGTCAACTGCTGCCTTCATCGCTGCTTTTTCCCGGGCTTCATCCCATCGGTTACGCAACATGGCATAGCTCATACGCAGCCCATCCTTGTTAGTTATCAGGCTAGACGTTCTGATTCCCCCCCATCGTTTTGTCGTCCAGTAGTCCGTCGAGAAAGGTGCTGAGGTTGGATGCATGGGTACCGTTGTGAAGTCGAATGCGCAAACGCTTCTGGGTTTTGCCTTGGTCGACCAACAGGAAGCCATTGTTTATGTCGGTTGCGGAGGCTTTCAGCACGTCAGAGGGTCGCTGGCCGGTTAGGTAGGCCAGGTCCATGGCGTCCTTCAGTTCGGGTGGCGCCTGGGCATACACTGCATCCCCGGCATGGAAGTCCCGAGGGGCTCTTTGTTCCGACGCAGCTGAGAGCACGGGTTTGCCTTGTCGGTAAGCCCCCATTCTCTGGCGTGGGTGAAGATCGTAGAAAGCAGGGCTATTTCCCTGTTGGCTCTCATCTTTGCCGACCTGGTATCACGATACTGTGCGATTACCTGCGGGGTCATCGCATCGACTGGGGCTTGTTCCAAGGAGTTGCGCAGTTGCTTCAGCCCCTTCCGATAGTCGTCCTGCGTGCCCTTGGTCAGGTAGTTGTGTGCGCCACCCTAGGTGTCAGGCCTCCTCGCGATGCTCGTCATATAAGTACCATTCCACTCGCGCTCTCGGACATGCTTAGGGAGAAAGTTTCCGATAGCAGGTACTCAGCTCATCAAAAAGCTCTTCCCTCGCACCTAGTAATTTGGTACGCCAAACTTGTGCCTGCTCCTCGGTCAACGGTGGCGAGTCCCGATGAACCTCACGGCGGAGGGACGTTACCATTTCTCCGTAGACTCGCGCCTTATTTTGGGCCAATTTGTATCCAAGAAGAAGCAGCTTTGCCTCTGCATTACTCATCTCTTTGAAAGAAGAAAAGAGTTCAGTTATGCATGCTTCCAACGCAGCCAAGCGGGCGTCTGGCATGACTCTTTCCGTCCGCTTGTATCTTCCCTATTCAACAATAAGAGCCCAATATTTCAGAGCGACATGGGTGAAAAGCTCAATTTGCTCTGCGGTCTGCTTGAGCACCTCAAATTCACGCTTGATACGTTCTTTTTCAAGTTCACGTGTATGCTGATGACGCCCAAGAAAAAATGTAGACAACCCGGCAATGAGAGCGCCTAGCCCTGTTTTTGCCGCTGAGTCTAATACCTCTAATGCTGTCATATGCTCCGCACTCCTGAATTTTTACTAATTCATGGATATCGAGACAATCGTCACCCCAGCTCATCACTTAAAGAATCTCATCGAGAGGTGTGCGAGCGACAAAGTTGGTGATATTCGTCAAAGGCCAGGACTTTTCAAGAAGGGCAGGTAACTTAACTATGTCTCCAGTTGGTAGTATTTCATGCGTTGCAGAAAAAAATAGAGTTGCCTTCACGTTATCAGTGATCAAACATGGCGGCTGAATATTGCCAATATTTTTACCGCCAAAAAAATAGCTTTTGTTTTCGGTTCTCTTCAATGAAAACAAATTTTCAATTTTTTTCCAGCTCTTGCCGTTTTTAAACGTGCAATTAACTGGAGCCATATTTATGGCTGACCCAAGTAGTATTCGCTGCACGCTACCATCCTCCACTTCAAGGTAATCTTGAAACATTAGCAGCGAGCGTTCGGGATTGGCTGAAACTTCATAAACAGTTTTTCCTCGCTCACTTTCTGGTAGTAGATCGCCGCTGGATATAGTGCGATTTTTTAGAGTTCTTGCTGTGGCATTTATTGCAAGTGAAAGCTGTAATGCTATTTCATTTGTAACTGCGGGGGTCGCTTGAGAGGTACCACTCATCAGCACAATGTCAGGGGAGTTTGATATCCATGATTTGATGTCACAGCCAGGAGCAGCCATGTCAACGGCATTTGATCCTACATTACTGAATTTTGCAATTTTGTGCTTGCCATCTATTGCTGCAACCGTAATGACATTTGAGCTTTTTGTTCCTCCTAGCGCGGCAGGGATCACCCCCCTGTCTTCGACTTCTGCTCCCCAATTGTTGCCAGCAGCCACTACGAATAAAGTATTGGCTGCACTGGAAAACAAAACCTGATAGTTGTCACGTACGTTTTTATCGACCAGGGAATCATGCGTAATTGAAAGATTAACAATGCGATAGCGATTACTATCCCGCAATTGCGAAAGTAACAGTTCATGAGCGCCTTTAACGAGGCTGCGTGCACCGAGACCAATATTCACGATTGCTACGGAAGCCCAAGGTTCTGAGCTCATTTTATCAAAATAAGGCGCTAGACTCGGGCCGCCAAGTGCAATCCCAGCGACATGAGTTCCGTGCCCGCTTTCTAGTGTGGGCTGTAGGCCGTAAGTGTAATTAATGGGCTGAAGGATGCGTCCAAGCGTGAAGGTCTGCGCTACAGTGTAAGTAGAATCTGCTTTAAAGTAATTTCGCCGAAACGGGCTACCATCAAAAGCTTTGGAAACAGGAGAAATAACCCGCGCACCAAAAAAACCATTATCAACGATCGCAAGTCTTGCTCGACCCCCTGTGACATTTATATCGTCACTTTTCGCCAGTTCCTTTGAAAACATATAAGCTTTGTAGATGGCTTCAGCATTCATGGGCGCAGATGGGCTTTCACAGTCTCCTCTAGTCGCTATTTCACCGGACGAGATACCCATTACAATTTCCCCCTCAACCTTTGGGAGTTCAATTACTTCTGATCCTTGCGGATCTAACTTGCGGACTTCCTCTATTAGAAATTCACTGCCGGATCTTACGAGTAATGGCACGGGTAGCGAAACAGCAGGAGCTTGAAGTTTATCCCCAGGCTTTAAGCTGCTAAGTGCTTCGATGGGCTCATTGAAATAACTGACGAGTTCCATTTGCGTCCCTGCGCCGCCAGTTCTTGTGCGATATAGGTTGTAAGCAATGTCACCAGTACGAATTGTTATTTGCGGGACTTCAGGAGGTTTGGAGTAATACAGGCATGCCGGTAGCGTTACCGTATGCTTGTCGAGCGGTTCATCGAGGTTTTGGGAACTCAAACCAGTTGTTTGTTCCTGTATGTCAACATACGCTTCTGAAACGCCGCCACATTGACGGATAATAGCTTGCCGAAGCGTATCCCCGGGCTCGACTCGGACATTGATGGGCTCCGCTATCTTGTTTATCAACTGGGTAAGTTTGGGAGAGGGTTCGCTCACGGCACGCATGGTCAATATTCGTTCTTCTTCATTGGCATTGGCCATTATAGAAGTTAATGTGCATATGATCGCTAGGGCATTATAAGGAGCTAAAATCCGCATTGTTTTTCCCCTGCTGTTAAATTCAATCCGCAGACTTCTGGCTTTAGCTTATTATTCTTTGAAATCCAGTCTTTCGCCCAGGATCGAAAGGAATAAGTTCCCGTGGCAGCAATGCGAGATATAAAATATTTTCCCGTAACAGAAATACTGGAGTTGACGCCTCGAATTCTCCTGTTTTGACTCGGATTGTTCGCTGTGATACCTGATAACAATGGCCCACCGGAGTCTCCAGGGCACAATGCGGGTTCAATACTCGTAATTGACCGTATTGTCACATACGAAGGTCGCCCTGGCTCCGAGCCTGCTGGCTTATCAATCACCCCGTCACCTATTCTCAGGCGGCCATCCGATACGCCTGCTTTTAGTTTTCCATTGACGACTTTCAGCTCTTTACAGCCATAACCAGTCATCACGATGTTCCCACCGCTCACCAAGACTGCGTCTGCATCGATAACCTCATATTGCATTGTTTTGAGCTGCTGTGGACGTTGGCCGCTATCGTCCAGAATGCACAATGCAAAATCATCGCTGCTTCGTGGAGCAAGCCCCATTAAGGGATGGCTAGAGTAGCCAGGGTGCATGTCGCAGTACATTGGTAGCGTCTGGTTTCCGATCGTCAAAGACGCTGATCGAGTCTTGCCGCCTTCTCTTTTCTGTTCCACGCAATGAGCAGCGGTCAATACCACGTTAGGCCCCACTAAAGAGCCTGTGCAGCTAGGTAGCGGCACATCCGACGGTTTTTTTTTTGAAGGCTTCGCAATGATTAGGGCCGGCCAGTCCCCAGCCGAGACTGTAACTCCGTTGACTAGTTGGGTGTAGGAGTCGTCGAGCACCTCCGTTGCTAACCTGAACTCTACAGATGGAGGTTCACTTAGAGACGTTGCTTCAGCCTCTGCATGGCCGATCGACGGGACCAGGTAACCCGTGGTGATAGCTACCGCTTGCCAAAATATCAGTCTTGAAATTTCCATGATGTCCCGTCCTAGGATCAATCGCTTGGAGGTGCGTTGGTGTCCTGACTCCAATGCGCAGACCGTTTCGCTCGCATTCAGGACACCGCTAGCGAACTTCACTATAGCTGCTACAGTCACGATGATGGCAACGTGCCTTACAAATATTTAACGTCAGGATGAGCTTATGCAAAAACGTCTATTGATCTTCTCAGGACTGCTGCTAACGTTAACCGGTTGCGCAACGGTGAATGAGAGTTGGGCGCCTTTTCCTGCTCCGGAAGAGATGATCTCCTTCAACGACCAGTGGGCGGTCGCTAAAAAAACTAGTAATCAGAGCGTATTTGATCTGCAGCGAGAGCTTGTGGTGTATCGCGACAGGATTTACAACCGGGCATTAGCACGCAACAAGCTCAATTGGGAGTCAAGTGGAGCGACGACGTATGGCGGTTTAGCGGCGGTTGTCGGCGGGCTGGCTGATCAGACCGGGCTGATGAATACTGGGGCTGGCCTAGCGGCACTCGGACTTACTAACTCAACCCGGTACAGATTTTCAGAACAGTCGCAGATTTATCTAACGGCATTGAAAAAAGTATCGTGCATCATCGGGAAAGTTAATGTTATGGACGATACAACGATTGCATTGGCCTCACGCTCAAGCGATCCGGCTGCGCAAAGTGCAGCGAGTCACTTTATAGAAAAGGTCGTGGCAAGTGTGGACGCCGTTCGCGCTGAATATACAAATTCACTTCTTGGGTTGGCTCCGGTGGTACCTTCAAGAGAAGAAATGATGGCGCTTGCTATCCAGTACCGTCCAACTGACTTGGCAACCTCCGCAGAAGACGATCCTGAGCAGCGAAGATATGATGCGGCGGGCGAGACAGCCGTTGCGTTGGTTACTGCAGTTCAGAGTTGTATATAAGGCTGGGTATATCTGTATCGGATCTCATCTGATCTGTAACAGGTAGCGTCTCGATTTAAGCCGGAAAACTATTTGCGGACGCCGGAAGAAATCAACCTCCTGATTGTTTGGGGCTCTTCGTCCGCCTGGTATTCCGGCGCCAAGGTGTACTCGATCAAGACATGATGCTCGGCGCCGGCGGTGATGGTGGGAACCAATCCGTCCATGGGCCGGCCGACGCAGTTTTGCGAAGGGTACACAGGTGGGCGGTCACCACATTCTGCTGGCTTCCACTTGTGGTGACCGCTGTCATTGGCCGTGTAGGGTGATGCCCAGGCGTGACGTTGTAGCGACCGTTGTGTTGCGCCAGGTACGCAACAGTCAATGCAAAGTGTCCCCTTTACATTGGCGCATATGGTCAGCAGCGGGGCGTCACCGGGCATGTTGCGCTGGACGCTACTGTTCGCGTGCTCGGTGAAGAGCGGTGCCAGCTGGGGCGTAACCAACGCGAAACCATGGGATTCAGTAGTAGTTTTTACTGGTGAATCGACAGAATGGACTCTTGAATCGTCACGTCCCGAATCGTTCAGGCTGACGATGAACGGATCTGCATGATCAATCACGTAGCGCTTGGCTCCTTGCGCAGGCGGTCCTTGGTCTTTTTGAGGAATGGTCGGCGTACACTAGGCGCGCGGCCTTCTTCTTATTTTGTGGTTGGATTACTTCTGGCCAAACCTAAAAAGTTTTCGGCACTGCAATAGCGCCCTGAGAAGTTCTAAATCGGATTGACGATCGAATCGCAGAGATGCGCCTGTCAATTTTTATCAGGCCCCATGAGCAAAGCAGTGACGCCGTCACTCCTAGGATAAGAGTGTATGCATTTTTATGGTCTGCGCTTAACAGATGGAACACCAAAAAACCAACCGGTATATGGACTAGATAAAAAGGATAAGAGTATTCCCCAAAGATTTCACTCAAATGGTTCTTGGGTAAGCGTGCCAGGTAGTCAATGAGCGGGGCGGCGCTGAACATAACTCCGTAATATCCAATGGTTGATAGCACTCTTTGGATCTCCGGTCTCATGCCTGTATATGCCCAATAGGCCGACAAGAGATAGCCGCTACAAAAAACGCCCAGGCAGGCCAGGAACACCGCTTTCGATTTCAGGGCGTCGGGCAGATAGAGCCGGGCGCATGCCCCTATAGCGAAGCCCAGTCCCCCAGCGGCGATGGTGCCGTATCGTGCCTCCCATGCTATGGATGGATCTGACGGATTCGCGCCTGCGACCAGATAAATGTGGTAGCCGGCAGCGACGAGTAACCATACGATGAACGTTCTAGGGCTGATAAGTAAAAGTAGGGGAATCAGGGCGTAGTAAAACAGTTCAACAAATAGAGTCCAGCTAGGAGGTACAGTCCGATTCTTTGAATAGAAGTCGAGGCCCATTAATGTCGAGTTTTTTATCCAGTCGATCATTGTGCCTGGGGTTGAGATGTTGCTGTCAAACTTTAGAAGCTCGGGTCGATCAAATAATGAAAAAAACGCTGCGGCGGTGAAGAATACAATCAGGTAGGTTGGGTAGATGCGAAGTAGTCTGTTAGTCGCGTATCGAGCCAGTCCTTTCGCAGTGGTTCCGTAAGTTTCCCTGATGATGGCAGTCATTAGGTAGCCGCTGATGACGTAGAAGGAGAACACGGCGAGTCGGCCAACACCATAAACAACCCAAAGGTGATTGAACGATACAAGTACCGCCAGGGCGAATCGCAAATATCCAAGCATCAGGCAGGAGTCCTCTTGGCACTCAAGGGTGCAGGTCATGTCCGTAAGTGAGCAGCAGTCGCTTCAGATTCTACCAAACGCCCGAGCCAAAGCCGGCGTTTTGTTTCAGCTCTTGATACAGCCAAGGGGGTGGCATCAGATCGAAGGTACCCTCGCACAGTTCTGAGCAAGCTCGAATCCACCGCCTTCCAGAGTCAGCACCAGGCCTAACGCGCCCCCGTGGCCCAATCCTGATTCCATCATCCGAAGCATGACGTTGTAATTTTGGAGTCGGTGGAGTCGATACAGCGTTCCGCAGGCAAGCCAAGCTTTGGACGGTGGGCTTGTAGCTCATAAAAATCAGTAGCTTACGGATTGTTCATACTGATAGGCTTTTGAATGAAGGGCTTTAGGATGAACTGGGTGTCCATTACGCTGGTTCACTTGCGACTTCGACCTTACCTTTTAAAAAACTCTGTAGCCCATTGATCTTCAGGGTTTTTTATTTATAGGCAAATGAAAGATTTTGTCTGGAAAAGGATGGATGCAGCCTTGCTTCACGGGGTGGGGATGTATATATTCCCACCTCTCTGCTGCACTGGCCTGGAAACAGGCTATCCCAAGCCCTCCGTTGGCTTGAACGCGCTACCGCCCGAATGGCGAAACTGGTAGACGCATGGGACTTAAAATCCCCCGCTCGTAAGGGCGTGCCGGTTCGATTCCGGCTTCGGGCACCATCTAAAATCAAGGGTTTGCGGGCGAAAGCTGATGCAAACCCTTGTTTGTTTCCGGTTCGCAATTTTGGAATCGGTCCGCAATTCACCTGGTAGGCTGCTGGGTACCAGTAATAAGCATTCTCGTAGTTCTCATCGCAGTTTCGTTCGCGTGGAGCGGGTTGTCCGTCCGATTCGACAGCTGCGAGCTGTATCGGGGCGCCCGGGTAGCCAATAACCTGTACATGAATTATATTTTTGTACAGGTTTTTAAGCGGAATGCAGCAAAGTGACTCCCCTCGAAAAGCTTATCGCCTGGCATGAAGGCTGGGCCCTACGCAATCAGACCGTGCAATGCAAAGGTTGCGGCGCGGAGCAGTCCGAGCAAAATCGGACGCGAAGGTTTGCTCATGAATCGAATTGTCCTAACGCCAGGTTCGGCGTTGAGCCCTGGCAGGCCTTAGATGAAGTGAGGGATGCGTATTGGATTCCCCCAGAGCAAACATCTGAACGGCCGGAGCCATCCTGAAAAATTACCTGCCCAGCACCGACTTCGAAGCCATTGAAGCAGAATTAAACGCGCTCTGTTGCGCCTCGACGCCGGACGAAACCCGCCGAAAGCCCAAGCGCGCCGCTGCCGCCGCAGTTCCAGCTCTTAATAGGCTGAGAATTACATTAATCAGACGCTTCTGAATCTAATGGTGTCGATGTGGGTATTTGCCACGCGGGTTGTTTGCCGTCCTGGCTGTCGAAAATGCGCCGGGCCTTGCGGAAATCCTCAACGTTTTCGACAACCCAAGTCCAGATAGGGGACATGCGGATCAACAGTTCCATCCCCAGCGGCGTCAGCTCATACTCAACGCGTGGGGGAATTTCACCATATTCCCGCCGAGCTACCAGGCCATCCCGCTCCATAGAGCGGAGCGTTTTCGTCAGCATCCGCTGAGTCACACCGGTCATCTGCCTTTTTATTTCGGCATGGCGCATCGTGCCGTACACCCCCAGGGCATGCAGGATACCTAACGACCAGCGGCTGCCTGCGTGAGCAAGCACCTCCCGCCTGACGCCATCATCCTCTTCTCTAAGCGTCCGGCAGATTGTCTCTGCCTGGCTGAGAGCCTCCTGATCGGTCATTTCCTTCTCTGGTATCACAGGTGTGCCTTCTTACGAGCGTTGCTTAATCGTGCAAGCATTGCCTCATCTTACAGGCAACAGGTCTCAGGAGAAATCATGACCGAAGTGACCCAGTTTTCCCCCCAATCCATTCTCGTCCTGGGCGCCGGCGAGCTTGGACTGCCGGTTTTACGCAATCTTGCGAGAGTATCAAAGCGCGCACCCGGCTCCACAATCAGCGTGCTGCTCAGGCATTCAACCATCAACTCTCAAGTGCCCGAGAAAAAAGCCGAGATCGATGAGCTTCGTGGCCGCGGCATCCAGATGGTGGCCGCGGACCTCGTGAATGACTCAATCGATCAGTTGGCTGAAGTATTCGCACGTTTCGATACCGTAATCGGCTGCGCGGGCATGGTTGCAGGCCGGGAAACCCCGATGAAACTGGCTACCGCTGCTCTGAAGTCCGGTGTGAAGCGCTACTTCCCGTGGCAGTTTGGTGTCGACTTCGAGGTAATCGGTCGGGGCAGTCCTCAGGATCTGTTCGATGCTCAGCTTGATGTTCGCGAATTGCTTCGAGCCCAGGATAAAACTGAATGGGTAATCATCTCGACGGGTATGTTTACCAGTTTCCTGTTCGAGCCTGTATTCGAAGTGGTTGACTTCGAAAGCGATACGGTAAACGCGTTGGGCAGTCTTGAGACCAGCGTGACGCTTACGACTCCAGACGACATTGGTGCGTTGACAGCGGAAATCGTTTTCTTCGAACCTCGCTTGCGCAATCAGATTGTGTACCTGGCGGGAGACACTGTGACGTACGGAGAGGTTGCGAGCCTCCTCGAACGCGTACTGGGCCGCCCGTTCAAACGTAACGTATGGACTGTTCCGTACTTGCTCCAAGAATTGGAGAAAGACCCAACGCATCACATCAAGAAGTACCGCGCTGTGTTCGCTCAGGGCAGAGGCGTGTCCTGGCCTAAAGCGGGCACCTTTAACGCGCATCAGTCAATTCAGGTCACGACCGCTGAGAAGTGGGCCCAGGCAAATCTGACAACCTCTTAAGCGCAAGTGCAGTAGCCGAACGAACGTTTGCGCGCATCGTCCGGCGAACGCACCTTCATAGTCCCTCATCATGGCAAGCGTTTGATTAATTCTTAAAAGACTATTACAGCCTTCGCCGAAATGCCTCCAGAATCTCCCGCGTGCCTTTTTTCAGTTGTAATTGAGCGATGGCATCCAAAGGGTGCCAAAGGCAATCGCTGATTTCATTCTGGGGCCTGGCTTCTGCAAGATTGGCGGCCGACGCTTCATATACGTGGTGTTCGGTGGTGCCGTCATTCATCTGCATCAGGTAAAGCAGGTTTTCGGCGTTCAGGCCGGTTTCCTCCGCAAGTTCCCTGATCGCTGCATCGACGTGGGTTTCTCCGCGCTCGACCGTGCCACCCGGCAGCATCCAGCGGCTGTTGGGCTTGCGCACCAGCAAGACCTGGCGCGCTTCTTCGCAGATGACGGTCGCTCGAATTTTCATGTCATGCCTGGCACGTTCTGTCATAAAAGTGAAATGTGACTGCAATATTTGCGCCCGGGTCACCTGTGTGTCGTTAAATTTCCAACCTTCTACCAATCCGACCGCAGCCAAGTGGGAACGGCTGACTTTCATTTCATGCCTTTCGGCGGGCGCCATGGGCGTTGACCGGCCATCGCCTAAAATGAATCAGATGGCAAAAAACGTATCCATGTTGGGTGAACGGCAGACCCCGGCATGGGGAGGTGAGGAGAAATGACCAGCGTCGATGACTTTCGCGTCAAATCTCACGAGCTTCTGATGGAGCTCGACGCAGCGACAGCAGAAATGATGAAGCTCATTTGTGCCCATCAGATGACCGGGACGACCTGGGAGGAGGCGGTTCGGCTCCAGCATGAAGCCTATGAGCGTTGGGTCGAATACCTGAACGAGCGGGTCTAGGCGAGTGGCGACGGGAAGGCAGCGGCAGATTCTTTGAACGGTCCCGACAGGGTTGTGCCTAATCCATAGACCGACAAAGAGGATTAGGCCATGTCTGAATTAGCCAGTTACTTCTGGATTGCCGTTGCGGTGTTGTTGCTGCTCGTGGATTTGTGGGCGATCGTCAGCGTGTTTCGAAGCGACAAGTCAGCCGGCACCAAGGCGGGCTGGGCGCTGCTGCTGATTATTCTGCCGGTGCTGGGCCTGGTCATTTGGGGCGTTGCTGGCCCGCGCGGCGTCAAGGAAGGTCCGACGTCGCCCGAACATAGCAAGGGTTGATGCACGGAACGGCAAACCGCCTGGTCGCTGGTGTCCAGCGGCCACGGCTGGGTCCGCATGCCTGTTTCCGCTCCTGGCACCGACGAGTACGCACGGCTCAGCGGAACCTGGGCAGTGGTCGATCGACAGGCTTGAGCGAGGTCAGCGCGCTTTGGATCGACGGGGCATCTTTTTCGATGTCATTGAGCCGGTCACGGATCCGCACGGCGGTGGGGTGGCCGCCCTGATTGTCGACCCAGTCGGCAATTTCCTTGCAGGCTGCCGCCAGCCGGACCTGACGTGATTCCAGCAATGTAAGCAGGGTGGTGATGGACTCTTTTTCCGACATGTCACACCTCCGTTGATGAGTGGAAAGGGCAGCACAAAACCCACCAGAAGTGGGTCGCACTATTGATTAAGCGTAGTTGAGTTATTTCGGGTCTGTCGAAGAATTCGGCGCCCGGCTGGACAGCCGGCGCGCCGAAAGATGAGTTCTAAAGAATCAGCCGGACTCCTTGATCCAGGACGGCGCTACGCTGGCACGCCAACGAACGTCAGTAATGCCATATTTCTCTGCAAGGGGTTTGGATACCCGCTTGACCTTTTCCCTGCCGAATTTGGGTATGCGCCCAACACCCGCGTCGCAACTGGCCCAATGCCAAGCTTCGGAGTTATTCATCACCTCGGCGCGGATGATGAATGACTTGGGCTCGCCATGGAGCATGTAGTCGATGATGTAAAGCGATGGCCCGCCCATAAATCCTCCCTAATTAGTCCTATACGGATGGATACGGAGGCGCGTGGAAAATTCCATCGGATTTTCCCGACGGTCGAAATGAGACCCGTGGTCCACCCGAATGGCGGGCGGACGACCTTATGAATATGCATTGCTCACGCCCCGGAACCAAACCCGGTTAACCTTCTCCAAGGTGAGCTTCGACACCTTGGGCCAGGGATCAAAGGCAGGGCAGTGCGGCATTACATAAGGCAAAACATGAAATCAATCACCAGGGCGCTGGTTATCGCAGTCCTCGCCATCGGTGTGTCGGGGTGCATCGGCCCGCCCATCGAGCTGACCTCGCAGACCGAGCAACGCTTGCAGGCACAGCCTCCGATCCGTTTTCTGCTGACCTTCGATGACGGCCCCAGTGCGTCGTCTTTCTGGAACCCCAGCGAGCAGGTGCTGGACGCCCTTGCCGATAATCCGGTGCAGCCCGGTATCAAGGCTGTGTTCTTTGTCCAGACGCGGGCACCAAGAGCTGGCAATAGTGATATCGGACGCTCGGTGATGCATCGGGAGCAGCGCGAAGGCCATGTGCTGGGCTTCCATACGGCGACGCATTGGCACACCAATCATCGTTCCCTGAGCCCAGAAGAGCTTGAGCGTTCACTCGTCGATGGCAGCGCTGATATTGCGGCGATTGCTGGCGCAGCGCCGGTCCTGGTAAGACCGCCGTTCTGGAGCTATGACCGGCGTACCTTCGCAGCTTACCAACAGCATGGGATGCATGTACTGCTGACGGACCTGAGCGCCAACGATGGCAAGGTCTGGGGCATCACGGCCAGCCCGCGGCGGCGAATCAACCTGATCCGCCAGCTCTCTGAAGTGCGTGAGCGAATTGCCGCAGGAGAATTGCCGGCTGTCGATGGCGTGATCCCGGTGGTGGTCACGTTTCACGACCTCAACCGCTATACCGCTCGACACGCCCGGGAATACCTGGAGATCCTGATGGACGCGGCTCGTGTCACCGGGGTAAAGACGGACGCCAAGCCTTTTTATGATGAACGCTCGGCGCTGGAACGAGCGGCCATGGCCCGGACGGTGAAGAATGCCGGCCAACCGGTGCACCTGCCTGGTTTATGGGACTGGCTGTGGGATTCGGACTCTCACTGAGGGATACCCACGTCGATGATGCTCGGCAGCCGTTCAGGTGGGAGCCGGCTCCAGTGGAATCTCCAGCGTAAACAGGGCGCCTTGCCCCGGGCCGTCGCTGTACACGTGCAGGCGGCCCTTCATCTCGACGGCTGCCAGCGCACAGCTGTGCAGGCCGAAGCCATGGCCATCCTTGCGGGTCGTGAAGCCGTGATTGAAGATGCGGGCAAGGTTCTGCGGCGCGATGCCTTCGCCTCGGTCCTTGACGCTCAGGCACAGTGTCGTCTGGTCGACGATACGGATGCCCAGCGTGATCTCACGCGGCTCAGAGACATTGGACATGGCGAATTTGGCGTTGCTGATGAGGTTGATCAGGATCAACAGCAACCGGTGTTTGTCACCCATGATCGTCGGGGTGTCCTGATAATCCTTGATGACGGTCACGTGATGGCGGGTCAGCGCGCCGGAGTTCATGCGCAAGGCATCTTCGAACAGGTCGCTGACGTTGAGCGGTTCGATCAGCCTGGCGGCTCCTGCGTAGGATTGTTGAGTCGTCACGATTTCCTTGATGTGGTCGATGCTTTTGGTCAACTGCGCCAATTCGTCGATCAGCACTGTCTGTTCCGCAGCGATAGAGGTGACCAGCTCGTTGAAGTAACGCGGCAGCAACTTGCCCTTTTCATCATGAGTGATGAAATGTCCGAGGTCCTCGGCATGCTCGTTCATCATGTTGACGGCTTTGCCCAGCCCGATGGTCTTGCTGCTTTTCAACTTGCGAGTCACCAGCTCGGCTGAAATGTTCACGCTGTTGAGTACATTCCCGACGTTGTGCAATACGTTGGTGGCGATCTCGGCCATGCCCGCCATGCGTGCGGCATCCATCAGTTCGCGTTCGGCCTCTACCAGTTCACGGGTGCGCTCCTGCACACGGTCCTCGAGCCGCTCGTTGGAGGATTGCAGTTGCTGGTTGATCTGGTTGATAACGGCATAGCTGCGAACCAGGCGTACCGCCAGATAGATCATTACCAGGGCCATGAGGCTGGCACACACCGCCAGGTAAAGGTGGTATTGACGGTCCGTCGCGGCTGTTCTTCGTTGAGTCTCGTTCAGCAATTCATTGATGTTATCCAGCTCTTGGGCAACCGGAATGACACTGATGCGATCGAGCAGGTCGTTGACGACAGGCTGTTCCTGGAGAATGGTACCGACGTGTGCCGTCAGCCTGGCAAAAGAGGCTTGAGAGGCTGGCGACAACTGCTGGATAAAAGGTGTCAGCTTATCCAGTTGGCTTTGTACTTCCTGGGCTTTATTGGCTGTCACATCCAGGGCGAACTCCAACGTCGTCAGCGTCAGCTCAAGTACATTGGAGGCGGCGGTCAGGCGCTGCGCGGGGCTTTGGCTGTCCAGTTCCTTGAGCAGGGTTTGAATCTCGTCCTCGACGATGGGTAGCGCATCCAGCGCCGTGCGCAGACTGGCATTGTGTTGCTGGAACTCATCGACCAGTGCGGTCTTGTTTTTGACGGCCTCCACGTAACCCTGGCGCCTGGACGCCCAGAGCGTCGCCAGGGGGCCTGAGCTATTGAGACGCTCCAATTGCTCCCAGCGACTGCCTGCTTCGGCGGGAGGCGCCAGTGACAGATTGTTGTTAACGCCGATCTTCTTCTTGAGGATTTTGACGTTCCAGTTGGCGTCCGACTGTTTGAGCTGACGGATGAAATCCCGGGACTCAAAGTACGTCGAGGAATCGTAGGTGTAGGACTTGATCAAGAAGAATATCAAGGCGCTGAAGACCACAAGCGCGACGGCCAGCAAGGCGGGCCATTTGTATTTTTTGATAGCGTTGTTCACGCCAGTCTCCTGTACAGGGCATCTATCGAAGGAGTCGGTGAGTTCCCGAGCGGGAAGCGAGGCTCAAGGCTTGAGCCGGGGAGGGCGCTGGATTGGTCGTATCGCGTGTGGCGTCGGTCTGCTTTTACCTGGATACACGTTAGCTCTCCCTGCTTTACGGTGATGTCGGGTTCTACCTGAGGCGTGAGTGTAGCGTTAACGCGGCGGGCTATGTATCGGGCGGGAGAGTGCTGAAGGATGGCGCGGCCTGCCTGGCGTCAGGAAGGAAGTGGGCGTCATTTCTCCCACTGTTCCAGCAGTATCGAGACGAATTTTTCAGCTGCCGGGGACAGTGAGGCGCCTCTGCGGTAAACCAGTCCCAGCGATCGGTTGACGACTGGTTCTATCAAAGGGACGCTCACCAGCGTTGGATGATCCACATCAGGCATTGCGAGGCTCGGCATTGCCGAGACTCCTAATCCAGCTTCGACCAGGCCCAGCGAGGTCGAAAGATGTTGCACCTCATAGAACCACTGCGGACGCCAGCTCAGGCCCGACAAGGCATGGTCGAGCAACATCCGGTTGCCACTCAGGCGACCGACCCCGATGAGGCGGTAGTTGCTGAGTTCGGACCAGGTGACAGAACTGCGCTGCGCCAACTCATGATCGCGGCGGCAAGCCAATACAAAAGGTTCGTTGACCAAGGGGACGAACTCTATGTCGGGGTGCTGGCCGCTCATCATGTTGATGCCGAAGTCGGCTTCTCCCCGTAGCACAGCCTCCAGCCCTTCGTTCGCACTGAGATCCAGCAGGCGGATGCGGATTTGCGGATAGCGCTCGTTGTAGAGGCGGATTACCGAGGGCAGGAAATAGAAGGCGGCGGTCGGGATGCAGGCAAGGGTTACGCGTCCGCTTTGTCGTTCCGCCAACTCTCGGATGTTAAGTATCGAGTCGTCGAAGTCATCCAGTAAGCGTCGGGCCTTGGGTAGAAAATCCCGCCCTACGCTGGTGAGACTCACCCTCCTTGTCGTTCGATCGAGGAGGGCTGTTCCCAACCCTTCCTCCAGCTTTTTCATCCTCCGGCTCAACGCCGGCTGGGACAGATGCAATGCATCGGCCGCCTCATGAAAACTCCCAAGTTCGGCGATCTTCACGAAAGATCGTATGTCGTTGAGCTCATAATTCACAGGATGCGTCTCAGCTGAAGGGGGATCAAGCGCAACTCATCCTAGGTAAATCATTCGTTAAACGCAATAATGCGGCTGATATTTGCATTGGAAACATTTTTTAAAGCCTGCGACTCTTGCTTCCACAACATCAATTGCTCCGATTGATCAACAAGAGTCAGTTTTCATGCAACGAATTCCCTGTGTGCTTATGCGCGGTGGTACTTCCAAGGGCCCGGTATTTCTCGCTTGGGATCTTCCGGCAGCGATTGAAGAGCGTGACGAACTGCTCCTCAATCTGATGGGCTCTGGCCATGAGCTAGAAATTGACGGTATCGGTGGTGGTAGCCCGCAGACAAGCAAGGTCGCCATTGTGAGCCCGTCGCTGCACCCCGATGCGGATGTCGACTATTTGTTCGTCCAGGTCATGGTTTCCCAGCGTCGCGTCGATACCGCCCCCAATTGCGGCAACATGCTGTGCGCCGTCGGCCCGTTTGCCATTGAGCAAGGGTTGGTTAAAGCCTCCAAAGATCTGACTTGTGTGCGTATTCGCAATCTCAACACCGGGACGTTCGTGAATGCTGAGGTCCACACCCCCGGTGGGACAGTCAGCTATGAAGGTGACACCGCGATCGATGGTGTACCGGGCACTGCCGCTCCTGTGCAACTGACCTTCCTTGATGCCGCAGGCAGCAAGACCGGCAAACTTTTTCCTACTGGGCAGACCCAGGACTGGATAGACGGGATCCCTGTGACTTGCATCGACATGGCGATGCCGATGATGATCGTCGAGGCCGGCCATTTGGGTAAATGCGGTGATGAAAGTCCTGCTGAACTGGATGCCGACAAAGAGTTCCTGCGTCGTCTGGAGTCCCTGCGATTGCAAGCCGGCCTGGCGATGGGGTTGGGTGACGTCAGTGACAAAGTGATCCCTAAGCCAGTACTCGTGTCACCCGCCAAGGCTGGCGGGACGATTCAGGTGCGCTATTTCATGCCACACAACTGCCATCGTGCGTTGGCTATTACGGGCTCTATCGGCTTGGCCACCGCATGCGTGACCGAAGGCAGTGTGGTTGCTCAATTGCTTGGCAGGGCGAGTGAGCCTCGTCTGAAACAGGTTCGGATTGAACATCCCAGCGGTGCCATCGACGTCGTATTGTCCTACACCGGTGTCCGGGGTGAGACAATTCGTGCCTCGGTAGTGCGTACCTCGCGCAGGTTGTTTTCCGGTTACGTCTACGCCGCAGCTTCCCAACGACTCGCCGGATAATTGCCCCTGGTCATTTGCGTTTCTGCATCAGCACAATTCTAAAAAATGGGTGATGCCATGAAATTTGTAAAATCGCTCTACTTCCAGATCCTCTTCGCCGTGCTGTTGGGCGTGCTGGTAGGTCATTTCTGGTCACAACAGGCCATTGCCTTGAAGCCGCTTGGTGATGCCTTCATCAAACTGATCAAGATGATGATCGCCCCGGTGGTGTTCTGCACGATCGTCACCGGAATTGCAGGCATGAGCGACAAACGCTCGCTCGGGCGTCTGTTGAGCAAGACCATGTTGTTGTTCCTGGCGCTGACCATCATCAGTCTGATGATCGGACTGGTGTCGGTCTATCTCTTCAAGCCTGGGGTGGGGATGAACATCGATCCCTCCCATTTGAGCACCAAGGGGTTGTCGCAATACACCGATTCTGCCGCGAAGCTGGGAGTGGTCGAGTTTTTCATGCATATCATCCCGGACACCTTCATCGGTGCTTTCAATAAGGGTGAAGTGCTGCCGGTGTTGTTCATTGCCGTGCTTTGCGGTTTTGCCCTCTCGTCTATCGGCGAGCGCGGCAAACCGGTACTGGATGTGCTGGAAGCCGCCTCGCACATGGTCTTCAAGATCTTTTCCTACCTGATGCGCTTCGCCCCGGTCGGTGCCTTCGGCGCCCTGGCATTCACGGTAGGGCAGTACGGCATTACCTCGCTGGGCTCGTTGGCCAAGCTGATCATGACGTTGTACATCGCCTGTGCTTTCTTCGTCTTTGTGGTGTTGGGGAGCATTTGTCGAGCCCATGGCTTCAGTCTCTGGAAGTTGCTGCGCTACTTGCGCGAAGAGTTCCTGGTGGTGCTCGGGACTTCTTCGACCGAGCCGGTGATGCCGCGGATGCTGGAAAAACTACAGGCCCTGGGCTGCAAAAAAGGTGTTGTAGGGTTGGTACTGCCAACGGGGTACTCGTTCAACCTGGACGGTACGGCGATCTACCTCTCGCTGGCTGCGGTGTTCATTGCACAGGCCTGCAACATCGAGCTGAGCCTGGCCCAGACCGTGACGATGTTGGCAATCATGTTGTTGTCCTCCAAGGGTGCTGCGGGGGTTACCGGCTCAGGTTTTGTCGCGCTGGCCTCGACGTTGACTGTGATCCATGACATTCCCCTGGCCGGTCTTGCCCTGCTGATCGGTATCGATCGCTTCATGTCGGAGGCACGAGCTTTGACCAGTCTGGCAAGCAACGCCGTGGCGACCGTGGTGATCTCTCTTTCGGAGAACGCCTGCGATCGCGAAACGCTGGTACAGACGCTGAACGGCAAACCTTTGTCCGCTGCGACACCCACCCAAGTCCAGAACCTGGACTGGAAAGGCTCGAAGGTCACCGAGCAGGTCTGACCGGTCGCGGCTGGATCGCAATTCCTTAAACACTTCAATGACACCCCCCGCCAGGCACCGTTGATCGTGCCGTCTGGCGGGCACGGCGGCGCGCGCCTGTACGTCGGCCACGCTAACTATAAAAACAAGAGAATTGACCTATGCTCGCAATGCTTGGCTTGGCCATGGTGGTGGTCTTCACCTTCCTGATAATGACCAAACGGTTGTCGCCGATTGTCGCCCTGACGGTGGTGCCGATTGTGTTTGCGGTGATTGGCGGTTTCGGCGGTACGACCGGCAAGATGATGCTCGATGGCCTGAAAATGGTCGCCCCTTCGGCTGCGCTACTGCTGTTTGCAATCTTGTTTTTCGGCTTGATGATCGATGCCGGTCTGTTCGACCCGCTGATCCGCAAGATCCTCAAGCGCGTCAACGGCGATCCGATGAAAATCGCTGTCGGCACGGCGCTGCTGTCGTTGGTGGTGGCCTTGGACGGTGATGGCACCACCACTTACATGATTACTTGTGCGGCAATGCTCCCCCTTTACAAGCGTATCGGCATGAATCCGATGATTCTGGCGACCATTGCCATGCTTTCGCTGAGCATCATGAGTGGCATGACTCCTTGGGGAGGGCCAGCAACCCGTGCGATCGCAGCACTGGGCCTGGATGCCGGCGCCTACTTCGTTCCGTTGCTGCCGACCATGATTGGCGGAGCGATGTGGGTGGTGTTCACCGCGTTTCTGTTGGGTCGTACCGAGCGCAAGCGCATCGGTAACATTCAACTGGAGAGCGGCGGCGGTAACTGCTACATCAACGCAATACTTGAAGACACTCCGTACAAGCGGCCGAAACTGGCCTACGTCAACCTGCTGTTGGTCATCGCGGTGATGGTCGCGCTGGTGATGGGGATCATGCATTCCGCCATCCTTTTCCTGATCGGGTTCGTACTGGCGCTGATGATCAACTATCCGCAATTGGACATTCAGAAAGAACGCATCCTGGCTCATTCGGGCAACGCCATGACCGTAGTGCTGCTGGTATTTGCCGCAGGCATCTTCGCCGGGATTTTCTCCGGAACGAAAATGGTCGATTCCCTGGCGCAAACCCTGGTTGATTGGATTCCGCCTTCCTGGGGGCACCTGTTTCCTCTGGTTGTGGCGATAACCAGCATGCCGCTGACGTTCGTTCTGTCCAATGACGCTTATTACTTCGGTGTGGTGCCTATTCTGGCTAATGCTGCTGCGGCCTATGGCATCGCTCCGGTTGAGATCGCCCGCGCTTCGATTCTGGGGCAACCGGTACACCTGATGAGTCCGTTGGTTGCCTCGACTCTGTTGTTGGTTGGTATGGTCGATCGCGATATCGGCGATTTCCAGAAAGCCACCGTCAAATGGGCCGTCCTCACCTCATTGGTCGTCACGGCGATAGCCCTGTTGACCGGGGCGATCAGCCTCTTCACCTGATTCAACCCAACCATCTGTTTTTCCAGACGCGCCTCGCGGGTGAGGCGCGCGATGTCCTGCACCTCAAATAACAACAATGAGTCGTTTGCTATGAACACTTCGTACACCCAATGGGCGCTGTTTTCAGTTCTTGGTTTGTTGCCGCTGGCCAGTGCCAGTGCAGAAGGATTTATCGATGACAGCAAGCTCAAGCTGCAACTACGCAACGTCTATTTCAATGAAAACTTCCGCGATGAGCATGGCTTGAGCGCCAAAGCGGCCAGGACGGCCAAGAGCGAGCGAACCGAGTGGGCCCAGGGATTCTTGCTGGATTATCAATCGGGATTTACCCCCGGCACGATCGGGTTTGGTGTCGATGCCCTTGGCCTGATCGGGGGCAAGCTCGACTCCGGCCGTGGGCGCAGCGGTACTGGCTTGTTGCCGGCCCATGATGACGGTCGTGCGGCTGACGAATTCGCAAGTCTGGGGATGACCGCCAAAGCCCAACTGGCCAAGACCACCGTCAAATACGGCAGCTTGCTTCCCAAGACCCCGGTATTGATCTACAACGATGCGCGTCTATTACCGCAAACCTACCAAGGCACACAGATCAATAGCGTGGACATCCAGAACCTCATTCTCACCGGTGGCTATCTGGATCGCTTCAAGTTACGTGATTCCAGCGACAGCATGCCAATCGTCCCTGACGGCTACAGCGGTGACAAGTCCGGAGATTTCAGCTATGCCGGCGCCGAATACAAGCTTGGGAAGAACCTTCGTCTGAGCTACTTCTACGGTGAGCTGGAAAATTTTTATCGTCAGAGCTTTGCAGGTATCCAGCACGATCTGCCCTTGGGCGGCGGTGTGCTGACCAGTGATTTACGCTACTTCAACAGTGCCGACACGGGCTCTGCCTACGGCGGCAAGATCGACAACAACATGCTGAGCGGGCAATTGTCCTACGTTATTTCCGGTCACACCTTCGGTGGGGGATACCAGACCCTCAGCGGCGACGCCGGTTTGCCCTTCATCAGTGGCGCGACTGTCTACTCGTTCAGCAACGCCGGAATCGGTAAATTCATCGAGGAAGACGAGAAGACCTGGATGCTCAACTACGGTTACAACTTCGCCGCCGCAGGTGTACCCGGCCTGACATTTTCCACCCGCTACCTGAGCGGTAACGACGGTAAGTCCAATACCACGGTCAGGGAGTGGGAGCGTGACGCCGAACTCGCTTACGTAGTGCAACAAGGGACGTTAAAAGGCCTGGGGGTGCGGCTGCGTAACTACGTTTACCGCTCGGATTATTCCCGAGGTCGGGACAGTAACCGGATCTACGTCACCTACGACATCGCGCTCTGGTGATTCGCGGGTCGCGGCCTGTGGTTTGCTCTGGTATGCAGACACAAAAAAGCCCTGAATAATCAGGGCTTTTTCGTATAAAGATGGCGGAGGCGATGGGATTCGAACTCATGGACCTGTTACAGTCGACGGTTTTCAAGACCGTTGCCTTAAACCACTCGGCCACACCTCCGTATTGCGTTGCGGGCGCCATAATACCCGAATGAAACACACTGTCAAACTCTCTACGTAGCTTGTTACAGAGCGTCTGTTATTATCCTTGCCACTGAATGTTTCAAAACCGGAGGAGTGTCGCCATGCGCGAACAGGATTACGCAGTGAACAACAGCGTGCAGGCTGAGCAGCTAGAGGTTAGCCGCGTCCTGCGCAACACATATGGCCTGCTGGCACTCACGCTCGCTTTCAGCGGTGTGATGGCCTACGTCGCCCAACAGATGCGGGTGGGTTACCCGAACATCTTCGTCGTGCTGATCGGTTTCTACGGCCTTTTCTTCCTCACCAACAAGCTCCGTGATTCGGCCTGGGGCCTGGTATCGGCTTTCGCTTTGACCGGCTTCATGGGGTTCCTGCTGGGCCCGATCCTCAATCGCTACCTGCAGATGCAGGGCGGCGCTGAAGTCGTCAGCTCGGCTTTCGCCATGACAGCGCTGGTATTTGGTGGCCTGTCGGCGTACGTGCTGATTACCCGCAAGGACATGAGCTTCCTGGGCGGCTTCATCACCGCCGGCTTCTTCGTGCTCCTGGGCGCGGTACTGGCCAGCTTCTTCTTCCAGATCAGCGGCCTGCAACTGGCGATCAGCGCGGGCTTCGTACTGTTCTCGTCGGTCTGCATCCTGTACCAGACCAGCGCGATCATCCATGGCGGCGAGCGCAACTACATCATGGCGACCATCAGCCTGTATGTGTCGATCTACAACCTGTTCGTCAGCTTGCTGCAGCTGTTTGGCCTGATGGGGCGTGACGACTGATCGCATCGCGGTTCATAAAACGGCGCTTTCCCGAGTAGGGGAAGCGCCGTTTTTTTTATGGCCGGATCGAGGTCATTTTGCTCATCCTGTGGGAGCGAGCCTGCTCGCGATGGCGTCGTGTCATTTAATATGAAAGTCGGCTGACACACCGTCATCGCGAGCCTGCTCGCTCCCACAGTGGTTCTATGCTTCTAAGCCATCGGCGGCAATCGCCGCTTGACCGGGGTCTTCTTGACGATTGCGGTATTGGTCTCGGCGTGGACATTGAGCTTGTCCAGCAGCGTGTCCAACTGCTCCATCGAGCGCACGTGAAGTCGAGCGATGAAACAGTCGTCACCGGTCACTTTGTCGCATTCGGTAAATTCGGCGATCGCCTGGATCTGTCGTTCGACTTCCTGCAACTGCCCCGGCAGCGGGCGGATCCGCACGATGGCCTGTAGTTGATAGCCGAAGCTCTTCGGGTCCACCTCAACGGTATAGGCCCTGAGCACACCACGTTCCTCTAGCCTGCGCAGACGCTCGGCAACGCTGGGCGAGGACAGGCCACTCAGGTTCGCCAGGGCCTTGAGGGAGCGGCGGGAGTCCTCCATCAGGGCGCTGATGAGGATCTGGTCGATGTCGTCAGTCATTTCGACTCCGTTAGGCGAATCAGCAAAATTGCCTTGATAAAAAAGGTTGAAACACAGTCTAGCCTTTTTCAAGCCATGGAGAAGGTCTGTGTTGGCTCGGCATACTGTGCTCACTTGCTGAAGGAGCCTGAAGATGGATAAGTCCCTACGCCGCGGTTCGCTGGAAATGACGGCCGCCATGTTGATTTCCGGAACCATAGGCTGGTTCGTGCTGGTCTCGGGCCTGCCGGTGCTGGATGTGGTGTTCTGGCGCTGCGTATTCGGCGCGGCGACGTTGCTGTTGATCTGCGCCGGTTTCGGCTTCCTGCGCCCGGGGATCCTGACCCGGACCACCTTCCTGCTGGCGGTGCTCAGCGGCGTGGCTATCGTTGGCAACTGGGTGTTGTTGTTCGCGTCCTATTCCAGGGCTTCGATCGCCATCGGCACCGCTGTCTATAACGTCCAGCCGTTCATGCTGGTGGGGTTGGCGGCGTTGTTCCTCGGGGAAAAGATCACCGCGCAGAAACTGTTCTGGCTGGCGATATCGTTTCTCGGAATGCTGGCCATCGTCAGTGCCCACGGCGAGCAGGGGCAGGGGGGCGACCAGTATCTGGCGGGCATTGCATTGGCGTTGGGTGCGGCGTTGCTGTATGCAATCGCGGCGTTGATCATCAAGCGCCTGACCGGCACGCCACCGCACCTGATTGCGCTGGTGCAGGTCAGCACCGGTGTACTGTTGCTGGCACCCTGGGCGAATTTCTCGGCGTTGCCGCAACAGCCCGAAGGTTGGGCCAGCCTCATCACCCTCGGCATCGTCCATACCGGCGTGATGTATGTGTTGCTGTACAGCGCGATCCAACGCTTACCCACGGCGATTACCGGGGCGTTGTCATTTATCTATCCTATCGCGGCGATCTTCGTCGACTGGTTTGCCTTCGGCCATCAACTCGAACCGCTGCAATGGCTGGGCGTGGCGGCGATCCTGCTGGCGGCCGCCGGCATGCAACAGGGCTGGGGTATCAAGCTGCGTCGCCCAGCCCTGTCGTAATGCGCCGTCAGAAGATGTAATCGGTGGTCAGGAAGTTTGAATCCCGCTCCCGGATGATGTCGCTGATCAAGGCCTTGTTACTGTCCTGGAATTTGGTCGCCACCAGCGTGCGGATGGAGAACGTACGCAGCGCATCGTGAACCGACAACGTGCCCTCGGCCGAGTTTTTCCGGCCGTTGAACGGGAATGTGTCCGGGCCGCGCTGGCACTGGGCGTTGATGTTGATGCGCCCGACCTGGTTGGCGAAGGTGTCCACCAGTTTGCCGATCTGTGCCGGATCAGTGCCGAAAAGGCTCAACTGCTGGCCGAAATCGGATTCGAGCACGTAATCGACCACGGTATCGAGATCGCGATAAGGCACGATGGGCACGACCGGGCCGAACTGTTCTTCGTGGTAGACCCGCATCGCGGTGTTCACCGGGTAGAGCACCGCCGGATAGAAGAATGAGTTTCGGGATTCGCCTCCGTGGGCATTTTTCACTTCTGCGCCTTTGGCGACCGCGTCCGCCACCAGTGAATGCAGGTAATCGACCTTGCCCGCCTCGGGTAGCGGCGTGAGTGCCACGCCGTCCTCCCATGGCATGCCGGGTTTCAGGGCGGCAAGCCGCGCGTTGAATTTTTCGATGAAGGCCGGTGCCACGTCTTCATGGACAAACAGGATTTTCAGCGCGGTGCAGCGCTGGCCATTGAAAGACAGCGAGCCGGTCAGCGCCTCGCTGACAGCGTTGTCCAAGTCCACATCCGGCAACACCAGGCCGGGGTTCTTCGCGTCCAGCCCCAGGGCGGCACGCAAGCGGTGTGGGCGCGGATGGAGTTTTTTCAGGTCACTGGCGGCCTTGTTGGTGCCGATGAACGCGAAGATGTCAATTTTGCCGCTCGCCATCAGCGCACTGACGGTTTCCCGGCCGCTGCCGTAGATCACATTGATCACCCCCGCCGGGAAACTGTCGCGGAAGGCTTCGAGCAATGGGCGTATCAGCAGTACGCCCAGCTTGGCCGGCTTGAACACCACCGTGTTGCCCATGATCAGCGCAGGAATCAGCGTGGTGAAGGTTTCGTTCAGCGGATAGTTGTAAGGGCCCATGCACAGCGCCACGCCCAGCGGCACGCGACGGATTTGTCCAAGGGTGTCCTGTTCCAGCTCGAAACGGCTGGAGCGGCGATCCAGTTCCTTGAGGGCATTGATGGTGTCGACGATGTAATCGCAGGTGCGGTCGAACTCTTTCTGCGAGTCCTTGAGGTTCTTGCCGATTTCCCACATCAGCAGCTTGACCACCGCTTCGCGCTGTTCACGCATGCGCGCCAGGAACGCTTCGACATGGGCGATGCGCTCGGCCACGCGCATCGTCGGCCACTGGCCCTGGCCGCGATCATAGGCGCGCACGGCGGCGTCCAGGGCGGTGAGGGCCGTGTCGGCATCCAGCAGCGGCGTGCTGCCGAGAATCACTTGTTCATCGCCATGGGCGCCTCTCAGGTAGACCGGGCTGCGAACCAGCGCCAATGGTCCTTGCCAGGTTCGCAGCACGCCGTCGACCAGGTACTCACGCTGCTCTGTCGGACCATCGAGGCGATAAGCGTCCGGGATGTCGGTAGGGCCAGGGAACAGGTCGGCGAGAAAAGGGGCTGTGGTCATGTCGTTACTCCATCAATGAAATGAGCCATGGGCAGGCTTGCAGGCGTAGATCGCTGCTAGGGTTATACGCCTTTATTGAGGTGTTTTTTAAGAGAGGTGGGCCGGCGCTGGTGTTTTTGCTGTTTTCGACCCCAGCGTGAAACGCCGGCCCTGCACCGCAGGTTTTACCAACGCATCCGCACACCCATGCTGGTGATGATGCCGTTCAGGTCATTGTCGTCGACGTCGCTGCTGTAGTCGGCGCTGACATACAGGCTCACCGCCGGCGTGACCCGCGCCACCAGGCCCAGGCCGACCTCAACGGTGGAAGACTTGCGACTGCTGCTGATCTTGTCGACCTTGTCCAGGCTCAAGGTCTCGGTGTTCTGCACGGTGTGCCACAGGTTGGTGCGCACGTAGGGCTCCACGCCCAGGCCGTTGAGCTGGTAGCTGCCTTTGAGTCTTGCGCCGACGCGCCCGCTCCAGGTGCTCATTTCATTGCTGTTGCCGTTCTCGGTGTTCGGCGTATCGAGGGAGACGCGCTGGTTGATCAACTGCGCCTGGGGTTCGACCACCCAGTGGGTGGTGATGCCGATCGGAAAGCCCCCTTCGACCGACAGCGTCACCGCGCTGCCTTCGGCCGCCTGGCGTTGACCTTGTTCGGTCCGGCTGTAGCCATTGACCCGGCCACCACTGGCACTGAGGTCCACATGCCAGCCCTCCTGGCCAGTCAGGCTCCAGTAGGCGCCGAGGCTTGGGCCGCGCAGGTTCAGCGCGTCAGTCTCGGGCTGGGCCATGATGGGCGTCACCAGCACGCCGCCCACGGTGGTAATGATTTGATTCTGCCCGCTGATCAGGCCCATGCGCTGGGTGTGGCCGCTATCGTTACGCAGCGTGAACAGGGCGGGGCTTCGGTTCGACACGTCCCTGTCAGGGGCGGCGTTCAGGCTTTCCGGTGGGGGTGAACCATACCAGGGCGTGGTTGATTCCTCGGCGGGCCATGCCTGTGCTTCCATGGATGAAAGTAGCAGCAACGAAGTCGAGACGGTATAGAGCGTTGTGGTGATCTCTTGTGAACGGAGGGGCGTTTTCATGGAGGCCTGCCTTGCAATCGCATGCGTTTCTCGCTTTCTGGCGTCTCTCCTACCCCGAATGAGGGGCGACCGAATGGATTGGGGCAAGCCTTTGGCGGCCCGTGGTTGCGGGTTCCAGAGGCTGCCCCTGACTGTGTTTCCGGGGGTAGTACGCTGTAGTCAAGAAGACCGTTGCGGCTGCGTCAAGAAAACCACCAAAGTATAGAAATACTCGATCGGACTGCATAAACGAGTGATTCTGTTGGCATATTTTATGTCAATGGATTGTCGTTCGTTACCAGCTGATACGCACGCCCAGATTGCCCGCCACACTGCGCTGCTGGTTGCTGTCCAGGTTTTGGCTGTAGTCGGCGCCTGCGTAAAGGCTGACGGCGGGCGCAAGGCTCAGGATGATCCCGATGCCCAGGTCGGCGGTGGAGGCGCGCTGCTGGGTATCGACCCGGTCGGTGTTATCGAACGTCACGGTATCGGTGCCGGAAAAGGTATGCCAGAGGTTCGCACGCAGGTACGGCTCCACCGGCATGCCGCTGACCTGGTAGCGGCCCTTGAGGCGAGTACCGAGCCGGCCGGTCCAGGCACCGTCGGAATCGAATTCGACCCTGGAGACCCCATCGTCCTGGGTGTCCAGGGACACTTTCTGATGGATGATCTGGACCTGAGGCTCCAGCACCCAGTCGTCCGCCACGGCGAAGGGGTAACCGGCCTCCGCCGAGAGGGTCAAGGCGTGGCCGCGGTTATCGATCTTGAGGCCGCGTTCGGAGCGGCTGTCGCCATTCAACCGGGTGCCCATCACCACCGCATCGACATAGCCGCCGCTAGGGTCGATGAGCGTCCAGTAAAGTCCATAGCTGTCGCCATCAAGGTCGACTTTACCGGCGCGCCGGCCTTCGAAGCCGAGGTTGAAGCCCTCGACGTTGCCATTCAATTCGGTATGGCCGACGAAAAAGCCGATGCGTTGAGTCTGGCCGCTGGAGGTCGTTGCGCTGTACAAGTCGTTGCCCACCTGGAAGCCCTTGATGGACCCATCGAAGCGCGGCGTGACCGTGCCGGCCCAGGTCTGGTCCAGATCCTTGCCATAGACTCGGCCCCAGCCGGCCCCAAAGGCGCCGGTTTCGGTCAGCAGGCGCTGGTCGCCCTGACGGTCATGGAACGTGCCCAGGGCCATCAGCGTCAGTTGCGCGGCGACTGGGGGCATGGCCGACCAGGTGGGCACCTCCGGACGATACAAAGGAATCGGCGCAGCGCCCGCGACGGGCACCGGCAGCGGCGGCAACGGCGGCGAGGCGGGTGCGTTCGGCAGTGACGGGGCGGGGGGCGCCGCGAGTGGTCCGGCCACTACCGTCGAGCGCAGGTACCAGTTGTTCGCGTTGCCCGTCATGCCGCCCTTGAACAGGCGATAGTCGAACGCACCGGCCGAGACGGACTGGGCCAGGGAAAAGGCGCCGCTATCGCTGACCGCGCCGCCTTGAGCCTGGACCACCTCGATCCCGTCCTGGGTCGTCAACCCGCCAGCTCCGCCGGCATTGGTGACGGCAATGGCGGTGTTGCCGGTGAGCGTCCCGCCATTGACCACCAGTTTGTCGCTGGGTGAGCCGTCGGCACCGAGCACCGTTTCCAGGCGCAACTGGCCATTGCTGCCGACATAGTTGCCCTGCACGGTGAGGCTATCGTTGGTGCGGGTATTGTCGCGGGTCAGGTCGATCGTGCCGCTGTTGTTGAGGGTGACCAGTTGGCCTGCAGTGAACGGATTGACGCTACCCTGGGTCGACGTCAGTACGCTGCTGCTGTCGATGTTCAGCACGCCGGTGGCGGTGGCGGAGTCACCCAGTACCAGCGTGTCAGTCAGGTCCAGGCGCGAGCCCTGTGTCAGGTTCACCGTCTCCCAGCTGACGTAGCGGGCGCCGGTGCCAGAGGTCGAGGCGTCGAAGGTCAGAGTGTCCTGGCCCAGTCCGCCATCCAGGCTGGGGGTCGTTGCGAGCAGGGTTTCATCCAGGTTGCGCAACAGCGCCGTATCGGTGCCGTCGCCCATCAGGATCGCCGAGCGTATCAGGCCGCCGCTCCATTGGAGCCGGTCATCGCCGAAACTGGTCCGGACCTCGCCGTCGATTTCGCCGCCGCTCACGGTGATGCTGTCGTTGCCGCCGCTGACACTCACGTTGCCGCCGATGCGTCCGGCGGACAGGATAATCGTGTCCTGGCCGAACCCGGTCACCAGGTTGCCGAGAATTTCCCCGCCTGACATATCGAAGACGTTGTCATCGAGTTTCATGTCGACCCGGCCGATGGTGCCCCCGGTCATGCGTGCGTTATCACCGTCTTCGAAGGCGCCGACGATGGTGCCGCCGGTCATCAGAAAGGTGTCCAGGCCATCGCCCTGGGCCAGGGACTGGATGGTGCCGCCGTTCATGACGAAATCGTCGATGCCCGAGCCTTGTTCCACGTCACCGGTGATGACCCCGTTGGGGTTGATCTCCATGTGGTCGGCGCCGGCGCCAAAGGTGACATCGCCCTGGATGATGCCGCTGCCGTTGGCCGGCATGGTCAGCGTGTTGTTGCCCGAAAGGTCCGTCAGTCCGGCGCTGGTGCCGCTGTCGCAGACATAAGTGTCGTCGCCCGCCGTTGGCGTCAGGGTGCAGGCCGCCATGGCGGGCGGGGCGTTGAGGTGGAACAGGGCCGAAACCCACAAAGCGTTGAACAGCCGAGTGTATCCACGATCGGGCAGGCTCATGTGCTATCCCTCTGCATCGGCATCCCTGGGGCGCCGGTTTCAGCATTGGTTGCACAACGGATGGCACATCGGGGCCTGGCAACGCTCGCTGTATGGGATGGCACCGTAACAACGAAAAAACAGCGCCGCTACTGTCAGAACTTACAGGTCGGCGCATGGCGAGTAGGGGCGGTGCGTGGATTACAAATGCACTTCCACCGATAACGGCAGGTGGTCGCTCAAGTGCGTCCAGGGCTTGTTACCGAGGATTCGCGGAGCGTGGCTGGTAGCGTTGCGCAGGTAAATGCGATCCAGGCGCAGCAGCGGAAAACGGGCCGGGTAGGTCCGTGCGGGGCGGCCATTATGGTGCTCGAAGGCCTCATGCAGGTAGCCGCGGCGAGCGAGGGCGATGTTGCCGCGTAGCTGCCAGTCATTGAAGTCGCCGGCGATGATCACCGGAGCGTCCTCGGGCAATGACTCCAGCAACTGGCAGAGCAATTTGAGTTGCAGCTGGCGATGACTTTCCAACAGGCTCAGGTGCACGCAAATGCCATGGACTTCGGCGTGACCCGGTACATCCAATACGCAATGCAACAGGCCGCGGCGCTCTGGGCCGGTGATGGAGACGTCGAGGTTGCGGAACTGGCGAATCGGGTATTTGGACAGCAGCGCATTGCCATGGTGGCCATCGGGATAAACCGCATTGCGACCGTAGGCGTAGTCGTTCCACATGCTGTCGGCGAGAAATTCGTACTGGGAGGTCTGGGGCCAGTTGTCGTAGCGTGAGGCGTGTCGGTCATGTTCGCCCAGCACCTCTTGCAGGAACACCAGGTCGGCGCCAGTGCTGCGCACCGCTTCGCGCAATTCCGGGAGGATGAAACGTCGGTTGAGGGCGGTGAAGCCCTTATGAGTATTGACCGTCAGCACCCGCAACCGATGAACCGTTGCCGGCGTGTCCAGTGGCATGGTTTCCAGGGCCTGCCTATCGGGATCTCGAGTCACGTTCGCTCCTGAATCAGACGTACCTGTTCATGCGACTGGCGAGAGGCTTGGGCAGTTCCGGATTTTTCATGGCGGCTGCCGAGCGCGTCACAGCCTGAGGTACCGCCATCGCGAGCAGGCTCGCTCCCACAGGGAATTGCGGTGAATTCGAGCCACGAGAGCGCCACAAACCCATTGTGGGAGCGGGCTTGCCCGCGAAGACGGCGGCACATCCGACATCAACTCAAGCTGACCCAGCGCTTTCGCGAGCAAGCCCGCTCCCACAGGGTTTGTGTAGGGCCTGGAGTCCAAGGGCATCGCAGGTCCAGTGGGGAATTCAGATGAACACAATCTCATACGGCATGCCCATGCGATCGAGGATGACCCGGGGCACCAGCGGGGCGATGCCGTTGGCGGGTTCGCCGTTCAGTTGGCTGGCGTAGGCGTACATGGCGTGGCGTTTGCGGGCGGTGGTCCAGACGTCGAGGCGCAGTTTGCGGGCGCGGTGCCAGGGGATTTTATTCTGGTCGCGGACCGGCCAGTGCCAGGCCCACACGGGCAGTTCGTTGAAGGCCGCCCCAATATTTTCGGCGGCCAATGCCCCGGCGCGGCCGACTGTGTCGTGGTCGCTGTCGCCGTCCTTGCGCCAGGTGCTGAACACGACGTCACCAGGACGCAAATGGCGGCTGATAAAAGCCGTCAGCTCAGCCTCATGTTCGGCCAGGGCCTTTTCCGGGAAGCCGCCGCGCACCCACTGCAGGGCATGGGTCGCAATGCCCAGGCGATCCAGGGCATCCACGCTTTCCTGGGGATGGGGACGGTGATTGCGCAGACGTTCGTCGGTCCACAACGGTGAGCCGGGATGATTGAGGGCGCCGTCCGTGACCGAGATCAACAGCATCGGGCGGTCCAGGTTGTTCAGCAGTTGGAGCAAACCGCCACAGGCGCCGATTTCATCCCCCGGGTGCGGCGAGAGAATGACGGCGCGGGCGCCGGCAGGAATGAGCGTCTGGGTGCTGATGATGGGAATGTCGGCCAGTTGCGCAGAACTGTTCCAGATTTGCGGGTGTTGCCGGCCTTGCAAGCGAGAGGCAGGTTTCATGAAGACGTCCTTGTTATGTATTCAATCTCTCAGTCCGACATCGAGCCTCCGCCCGATGACGCCCGTAAGGGCATGACTGCGATCTGCGGTGTTCCGAATCCTGGAAACTCCCGCACAGGGAGTATTGACCATGTTGACCGATCCGTCGCGTCGGATGTGTGGCTGAACCGGTTTTTTTTCTGTGAACTGCGATGCATGACCGAAAACCGCTTCCCTGCGGTTTATCGCCAGTTTTATCGCCAGATCAGTCCTCTTCCTCGCGTTGCAGCTCGAACAGCAGCAGCGAACGGCCCGTGACGGCATATTCGGCGTCGAAGTCGAAGCGCTCCTCACCACGGATCGTCGGCTGGTTGGTGTCGATCATGCAGGTCCAGAAACTGCCCTCGGGCACTTGCGGCAAGCGGAAATTGACGATGTCATGGTGCGCGTTGACCACCAGCAACAGCGTCGCATCACCGCCCTTGCGGCGGATCCCGGTTTCCTGGGCGCGGCCGTCCATCAGCATTCCCAGGCAACGACCGTGACCGTCCTGCCATTGTTCGGTGGTCATCTCGTTGCCGTCAGGGGCCAGCCAGGTCACGTCCTTGACGCCGATATCCTCGTTGTAATTACCCACCAGGAACCGTCCGCGACGCAGGATCGGATAGGCCAGGCGCAACTTGATCAAACGCTTGACGAACTTGAGCAGCGCCGCGCCGTCCTCGCTCAGGTCCCAGTTGACCCAACCGATCTCGCTGTCCTGGCAGTAGGCGTTGTTGTTGCCGTGCTGGGTGCGGGCGAATTCGTCACCGGCCACGATCATCGGCGTGCCCTGGGCCAACAGCAGCGTCGCGAAGAAATTGCGCATCTGCCGGTGGCGCAGCGCATTGATCTCAGGATCGTCGGTCGGCCCTTCCACGCCATGGTTCCAGGACAGGTTGTTATTGCTGCCGTCCTGGTTGTTCTCGTCATTGGCCTCGTTGTGCTTGTCGTTGTACGACACCAGGTCATTGAGGGTGAAGCCGTCGTGGGCGGTGACGAAGTTCACCGAAGCGTAAGGGCGTCGGCCCCGCTGGTTGAACATCTCGCCGGAGGCGGTCATGCGGCTGGCGAAGTCGGCCAGCTGGCCGTCGTCGCCTTTCCAGAATGCACGGACGGTGTCACGGAATTTATCGTTCCACTCCACCCAGCCCGGCGGGAAGCCGCCGACCTGATAGCCGCCGGGGCCACAGTCCCAGGGCTCGGCGATCATTTTCACCTGGCGCAGCACCGGGTCCTGCCGACAGGCCACGAGGAAGCTGTGGCGCTCGTCGAAGCCATCGTGGTAACGCCCCAGGATGGTTGCCAGGTCGAAGCGGAAACCGTCGACGTGCATTTCCGTGGCCCAGTAGCGCAGGGAGTCGGTGACCATCTGCAAGACGCAGGGGTGGCTCAGGTCCAAGGTGTTGCCGGTGCCGGAGTCGTTGATGTAATAGCGTTTGTCGTCGGGCATCAGCCGGTAGTACGAGGCGTTGTCGATACCGCGCATGGACAGGGTCGGGCCTTGCTCGTTGCCTTCGGCGGTGTGGTTGTAGACCACGTCAAGGATGACTTCCAGGTTGGCCTCGTGCATGTGCGCGACCAGTTCCTTGAACTCGGCGATCTTGCCGCTGGCCAGGTAGCGTGGGTCCGGGGCGAAGAACGCGATGCTGTTGTAGCCCCAGTAGTTGGTCATGCCCTTGTGCAACAGATGCTGGTCGTTGACGAAGGCATGGATCGGCAACAGTTCTACCGAGGAAACCCCCAGCTTGCGGATGTGTTCCAGTACGTCGTCGACCATCAACCCGGCGAACGTGCCGCGCAGGTTTTCCGGCACGGCGGGGTGGCGCATGCTGATGCCACGTACGTGGGTTTCATACAGGATGGTCTTGTCCCATGGCACGCTGACCCGGTGATCGTGGCCCCAGGTATGTGCGGGGTCGATGACCTTGCATTTGGGGACGAAGGGTGCGCTGTCGCGCTCGTCGAAGCTGAGGTCGCCATCGGGATGGCCGATGGTGTAGCCGAACAGCGCTTCGGACCATTTCAGCTCACCGACCAATTGCTTGGCGTATGGGTCGATCAGCAGCTTGTTCGGGTTAAAGCGGTGGCCGTTCTCCGGGTCGTACGGGCCGTAGACCCGGTAGCCGTAGATCAGTCCCGGATGGGCGTCGGGCAGGTAGCCGTGGTAGATCTCGTCGGTGTATTCCGGCAGTTCGATGCGTTCGAGCTCGACTTCGCCGGTGTCATCGAAAATGCACAGCTCAACCTTGGTGGCGTTGGCCGAAAACAGCGCGAAATTGACCCCGAGGCCATCCCAGGTCGCACCGAGTGGAAAAGGCAGCCCTTCACGAATCCGCGAAGCCTCGATAACCGGCGGCGGCGTGGTTTTTTTTGGACGGGTCATAGTTGCTCCTGCAAAAGACAGATACGGCAATTCAATTCACGTAGGACGGGTGACATGCACTGCACCTGTGGCGAGGGGATTCATCCCCGGTGGCGTGCGCAGCACGGCCAAAAGGACCGACTCGGATCAGCCGGTCACCCTGGGCCTGATGGTGGGGCTGCCATAGCAGCCCGGCGGGGATAAATCCCCTCGCCACAGAGGGCTGTTCGCGGTCAGGGAGAGCTTCAGACCGCCGGCGGCTTGCGTGCTGCTCGCGGCTTTTTCTCGGCGGCAGGCTTACTCACCGATGGCGCGGCGGCAGTGCTCGCGGCGGGCTTGGACGCAGGCTTGGCCTTGGGGGCTGCGGCTTTGACAGCCGGTTTGGCAGCGGCAGGCTTGCTCGCTACGGGCTTGACCCCGTCAGCCTTGGCGGCCGCTGGTTTGGCGGCAGCCTTGGCCGGTTTGCTCGGTGCCAAGGCCTCGGCTTCCGCCAGTTTGCGCGCCATCTCCCAGTGGCGCTCCTCCTGCCCGCTAGGCTTACCCTCGGACTCCCAGATCTGATAGGCGAATTCGCGGATGCGTTTATCGTCGGTACTCATCGCAGTGCTCCTGACTAACTCAAGATTGGATAAAGACATTGACCGGGAAATCCCCCAGTGCGGCGCTGACCATCAGCTCCCCTTGGGGTGTGACTGCTGCGCTTGCAAAAAGTCCCTTCAGTTTTCCATCCCCTACGGCGAACGGCAGCGACACGCGGGTATCGCCCCAGTCCGAAGCGGTGACCAGCGGGACCGCACCGTTTTCCAGCAGGCGGGCAGCGTGGATCGGCACCACGATGATCGCCCGTTGCTGCTCGTACTCACGCATGAACGCCAGTACCCGTTGAGCCTGTTCGCCGCGCACTTCCAGCGGTTGGTAGCTGCCCCTGTGGAACAGCTGCGGGTATTGGGCCCGCACCGCCAGCGTCCGGGTGATCAGCGCCTGTTTGATCCGGCCGTCGCGCCAATCGCTGATCAATGTCGCCGGCGCGCTGTCGACCTGCATCGCCTCGCGGCGTGCCTGGTAATCCACCGGGCGACGGTTGTCCGGATCCACCAGGCTGAAGTCCCAGAATTCGTTGCCCTGGTACAGGTCCGGAACGCCGGGTACGGTCATGCGCAGCAAAGTCTGCGCCAGACTGTTGAGCGCGCCTGCCGGAGCGATGGCCTGGACCGCCTCGGCAATTGCACTGCGCAAAGGCAGTCCTTCGTCCCCGAGTAACAAGCGTTCGAGGAACATCTGCGTCGCCTGCTCGTAGGCATCGTTGACCGCCGCCCAACTGCTTTGCAGTTTGGCCTCGCGCAGCGCCTTGCGTTGCCATTGCCATAGACGCTCGTTGTATTCGGCCAGGGCCTTGTGATCTTGCAGGTCGAGGTCCAGCGGCCAACTGCCGAGCAGCGCCTGGTAAAGAATCAGCTCATCGCCGGCCGAGGGCGCCGCCGGATCGCTGTGCAGGGATGGCGAAAGGATTCGCCATTGCTCCACGCAGGCGGTGTACCAGTCGGCTCGCTCGCTGAGCACCGCCAATCGGGCGCGGGTGTCTTCGCCGCGCTTGTGGTCGTGGGTCGCAGTGGTCATCAGGTTGTCGGGGAAATGTTCCAGGCGCTCGATACACGCGTTGTGGAATTCC
>Ga0209370_1000285_pt1 | contig 88077 bp, 94 predicted proteins | sample AgamicAtPrz_FD_187164 | JGI IMG/M metagenome (GOLD analysis project Ga0209370, IMG submission 187164) | Agave microbial communities from Guanajuato, Mexico - At.P.rz (SPAdes) (version 2) | ecosystem: Host-associated > Plants > Phyllosphere > Phylloplane/Leaf | place: Guanajuato, Mexico...
AAATCTTTTTACATTTTCGCTTGGTCGACGGGGCACACGCTGATAATCGGATAGCTGTCGCCCTGGTTGAAAGGCCGACAGCTTCACCCGGCGCTGGCGTCAGCAATCGTGATCAACTGGCATTGTAACGCGGGGCCAGCTGATTACTGGACAGCTGGCCGAACAGGGCTTGGCGGCTGGCCTCGTAGCGTTCGAAGGACTGCAGGTCATGCATCGAAGGGATGGAGATCAGTACCTCGTCGTCAAAGTCCTGCAGGGCACCGTCCACCAGATCCTGGGCCGACATCACGATGCCTGGATCGAGGTTTTCGACCGGCAAGCCGCCAATCTGCCAGAAATCGGTGGCGGTCGCCCCTGGCAGCACGGCCTGGATCCTGATGCCTTTTTCCGCAAGCTCCTTGTGCAGAGACTGGGTAAAGGCGGTGACATACGCCTTGCTGCCACCGTACACGCCGTTGAGCAACTCCGGCGCCAGGCTGACAATGGACGAGATGTTGATCAGGGCACCTTGCCTGCGCGCGACGAATCCTGGGATGGCCGCGTAGGTAAGGCGGGTGAGGGCGGTGATGTTGAGAGTGATCATTTCAGCCATGCGCTCGACATCACTATCCAGCAGGCTGGTGTGAGTGCCTATGCCCGCGTTGTTCACCAGCAGGCTGATGCTGGTGCGCCAATCGCGAAATGAGTGGAAACTCCTAAAACCCCATATTCCTTAGGCCAAACCGATCTTTTGAAAAAACGAGTGGAATTTTCAAAGGTTTTTCCATCGAAAAAACAAAAAAGATCGTGTTTTTCCACTCATTGTTTTCACCTATTTCGTGATTTTCCGGCCGTTGAATTGAATGATCTTGGGCGCGACAGCCACACCATGCTTGCGCGTTTTCCTCAGTTAGCTCAGCGCTGCCAAAATTGCTGCTCGCGAGCTTTCGTCTCACCGTAGCTTCGCTTGAAACCATGCGCTAAAAGCCCTGAATTCCGTCAATATTTCTATTAATAAATTGTGTGCCTCTCAATTGTTCGTAATGCTGCGGCAATATTTGATTAAATATATTGAGCCTTGGCTGAGGTCGTGCCGCCACACCCGTCAAAAATTTTCTTACTCATCTTCTAGAACAAATTGATATTTCTTCAGTGCGTTACTGCTAACTGGAAGTTATAACTGGAGGTCGAAAATCAATTTGATTGAGCAAGCTCAAAGGTAAAAGTGTTCGTGCAATAATTTCAGGAAATTCGCTGGTTCGCTGCAGGCCCCGTGGCGCAAGGCCTCCAAGAATGGAAGCCCTTTATAACCAAAAAGCCAAAAATTATTTATTAATCAATTGACACGACCAATTTGCGCTGTTGACCACTCGTTTTCATTTGGGTTTACTGCGCCCCGTCCAGTCGCTGGACAGATACACCCGCTCTTTAAAAAACGAAAATGGTTGACACAAAGGTAGGCTCTGGCGCGCCTCCGCAGAATGAGAGGTGCCGAAGAGTAGAAGCTATAGGCAGGGCAATGAGGTGAGCAATGTCATAAGCAAAATGCCTTTGGGTTTGACCATGCATCAGAGGAACGTAGAGTGCAGGACAAATCTGAATGTCGTTCAAATGTAGAAAGTCCCAATGAAAAAACTTCCAATGAGGTCAGCGTCAGTAACAACACCCTCAACGACAGCATCCACATAGACCGTATCAAGGCGACCTTAACCGCAGGCAGTGACACAGGCGAAATCGCACGGCATGCGGAGGCGGCCAAGCGGTACGATGTTCTCAAGGACTACCTGGTCGGCAAGATCAACGCTGTGGTAGCGATGGAGATCTTGTGCCTCAAGAAGTCTCGCTTTTACAAGCTGCTGAGGTACATGAACGGCGCCAGAAGCTACAGGAGTCTGGTGTCAGATGGGACTGGGCGAAAGAGGGGCCTCACGACCAAAGATCCTGCGACGCTAAAGCTGATCGAGGAGATGTTCGAAGAACATTACGCTGCTCACAAGACTGTGGCTGGGGTTTGGAAGCACTGCCAAACGCAGGCCGACAATCGGAGAATTCTGAGGCCCAGCTATCATACTGTTGCAGCGTGGATCAAAGCTAAGAATGAGTCCTTATTATATAAGGTAACTCACACAGCAGACCAGAGCAACCAGAGGTATGGGGCGAAGCCGGGATACAAGGTCACCACAAGACCTCTGGAGTGGGTGCAAATCGACCACACGGTTGTAGATCTGATGGTGGTAGATGAGGACGACAGAACAATCGTGCTCGGACGCCCTTACATCAGCCTCGCGGTAGATTTACATACCCGTGTCGTACTGGGGTTTTACGTGTCACTGCTTCCTCCGAGCGCAGTCTCGGTGGCAATGCTGATGGAAAGCTGCGTTTTGCCCAAAGCGGCGTTCCTGCAAGGTCTTGGACTCCCGGAACACCTGCTTCCTTACCATGGGCTGCCGGAAGTCATTCACACCGATAACGCCAAGGAGTTCGTCTCAGACGTGTTCGTCCTCAATGCCAAGGATTTTGGTATCAGGATTGAGCACCGGGATATCCCAGCGAAACACCAAGGTGGTCACATTGAGAGTCTGATTGGCAAGTTGATGCTCAGAACTGTGCACGCACTGCCAGGCACTACAGGCTCCAATGCCCAGCAAGGCAAGCATTTGAAGAGTCATAAAAAAGCCGCGATTGGATTAACTGGGCTGCGCCGCATGTTGGCCTACACCTTACATGCCTACCATCACACCAAGCACTCAGAGCTGGGTAAGACTCCCTCGGAGGCATGGGAAGGTTTTTTCGCCAAAAAAACACACAACCGGATCTTGGATGTTTGCGACCATCAAGACTTCAAGTATCGGTTCTACCCAGAAGTGCCAGATAAGAAGGTTGTCCCGGGTGGTATTGAGATTTTTCGCAGATTCTACTACGGAACGTCTCTGAAGAACTTGGTTCGGGAAAAGCTTACCGTTAAATATGATCCTTACGACTTGAGTTTCATATACGTGAAATTTGGTGTGCTATTTGAAAAGATCCGCTGTGTGCGGAATAGTTTTAATAGGAGCTCTGACTATGAAATGTACCGCTGGCAACGACAGCAGAAAGGAGATCGTGATGGCACCATGACAAAAGAAGGAGCTCAATCGTATGGTGAGGTTGTCAAACAGAAGAAACAGGAAGTAAAACTCACGACCCGAGAAAAACGTTCTAGAAAAGCACAAAGAGGCAAGGATGACTACAAGACTCAGGCTGCTCTGCATGGCAGTAAGAAGGGCGGCGAAAACTCGCTGAGTTGTGCTAATGCCCACGAAGACGCCGGAAACTCCAGCAGTAGTAGTAATGCAAGGCAAGCCAATAATAAATCCAAAAATACTGGCAAGGCACCGAAGAAGTCCAACATATTTGATATTGGAAGTTTTTTCAAAAAGGCGGAGGAGGCTAACTATGACGAGCCTCCAACATTCTACGATAGTAACAAGTCTTAAATATACCAACACCTAAATCAAGGCACATGATTCTGCATCTATTATCGGCAGACCTAAAAGCCCTCGCGGCTCCTGCTTTGCTCGACGGGCGAGCGGTTCAGAAGTTTCTGTGGCGGATAATTGAAGATCTTTAACAGATCCGGCAGTCTCATGTGCTCATATTTGAGAGAATCAAATTGACCGACTACTCCCATGTACACCCCAAATCTCGCATCCACTTTGAACAGCCAGATGATGTGCGCCTGATCACATGTTCTGATGATTTTTGGGTAGAACACCCTAGCGCGCAAAAAATCATTATGCGGATGGAACTGGCTATGAAGATGCGTAATAAGATTAACGCTCCTAGTATGCTTGTCACAGCACCTGGCGGAGGCGGTAAAACAGCCTTGATTGGCGAAATGAAGGCGAGGAATGCGACGAGCGTAAATAAGATGATTTTTGTGACCATGCACCAAAGCCCAAATGGCTACTCACTAAAAGATCTGATCTTGTCTGAGCTGGGACTCGGGGTCGGTCGAAGGGCGCGGCAAGGTCATAATATTACTCCTGAACTTCAGTACGTAATCCGAACGGAGAATATTCGCGCAATTGTTATTGACGAGATTCATGATGCGCTCACTTTGACGGAGCTTCAGCAACGTATCAATCTTTCCCTTTTGAAGAATTTGTCAGGTTCCACGTACGGACTTTCTGTCTTTGCGTTCGGAGTGCCGGATGCCGCCCGTGTACTCCGGCAAGACCCGCAGCTTGAGCGCCGATATCCAGTGGTCGCTCTCAACGGATGGGAAAATGGCCCTGAGTTCAGGAATTTCGTGTCTAGCTATATCCATCACTTGCCACTTAAGAAAAAAACCGATTTTCAAGATCAGATGTTGTTCTTGAAGATTATGAAAAAGGGGCAAGGGATCACTGACAACGTAGTTAAAATTCTTCAGGCTTCGGCGATGGCTAGCATTATCGATGGTTCTGAGCACATCAATCATCGTCACCTTGATAACATCGACGATATCATGGCGAATTTCAACTATGCCTTGCGCAGCGCAGAGATTCCGTCTCAGGATGAGTAAGAGTGGTACGCATAAAGTGAAAGGTGAGCTCTCGCTTCGGAAGAGGCGTGAGATCGCCCGAGCTGTACTGGAAGGCCTACACGAGTTCCAGTATTGTTGGTCTGAACGAGCAGAGGTGTACGCGGCGCTCGATTCCGTATTGGAGTCCAATGAGGCAAGTCTTGTGATGTTATGTGGACTACCAGGGGTAGGAATAACGTCAATATTAGATGCGTTCGCGCGCAAATATAGCAAGCAAGTGTTTCTGGTTAGGCCGCGTATTTATGGGGGACAGATCAATCTTGTAGGTCAAGTCCTTCATTCTATTTTTCCGCTCAGTGAATTTCGTAAGTATAAGCGCGTACCTGATAGTCTGGTGCAGTTCCGACAGGGCGCTCGAAAAATCATTGTATTAGATGATCTGGATATTATCTCCAATCAAAATAATATGCATGAGGTGATCTTCGATCAGATCGCCAAATTGAGACGGCATCCAGGTGTTTTTACAATTATCATGTCCACTAGGAATAAAAAGCTCCTCAGGGATTTTATTGCTATTAAACACATTCCAACGGTATTGATTCCAGTCGTAGGGTTCATGCCGGCGACCACTGCGAGACTCGTAATCCGAGATTTTTTCGAGTGGTGCAATCGACAATATGGCACGAATGTTAAATTGCTAGGCATGGCGGAATATGGAACGTTTAAGGCTGACTCGCCTATCGACCAAATCATCTTTGAATGTGAAGCGCTTTACTGTTCGAAACTTCTCAAGGTGCCGTGGACTTCATTCGTAACTGTATCTGAACTACGCCATGCAATAGAGTGTAGAGCGTTTTCCTGACTCATCAATGAGCTGTGGGCGCGGTAGGGCTTACACAGGGTACCTGAGTTCCCCGCCGCTAACACTGCGCAATTTTGCTGGCGTATACAGTTTCCGCCTGGCCATCACCCCTTAACCGATGTGTTGATTATTTCTATCCAATTAATAATGAGAAACAGTCATGAGCCCAAGAAACAAAATCGTTATTGAGCCTCTCTCAGACGAAACGCTGTCTTCATGGATGTGGAGGGTTAATTCAACAGAATCTATTCCTCTCATGTCGCATTTGCAGTTTGGCTCGCCGGAAGGCGGGCTTATAAAACGCGACATGCTGGGGCTTCAGGGGGTAAAGTTTGCAGACCGTGACCTCCTATCAGAAAACGCATTTATTCAGCCATTTAAGCAAACCTTCGGCATCTCTAGTTTCTGGTTGAAAACAAGGTTTCCAGAGTTCAATCAACTCACGATACCAGCCCAGTTTCGCAGGGCATTCTGTCCGGATTGCTTTATGGAGTCGTTCAGACGTGTCGGCATTCCCGTTAGCAAAGTTCAGTGGTGCTATCTGACTCAACCGATATGCGAATTGCACGGAATGCCACTGCTGGATTCAACAGAGCTTTTCATAAATCATAACGACTATACCGTGCAAGCATTTGTGCTGTATTGGGATGAGCCGCAGTTCAAGGAAAATATGAACAATGTCCGGAGTGCCTGGAGGCAGACACATAGCCTTGCTTTGAGAGTGCAACGGCAGTTCCAGAGGCTGCTAAGGCGAGCATTCAAGTCAGGTGAGGATTTTAAAGTGCAGATGTTTATGCTTAGCCTGATGCGAGCAATGATGATGCCCGCATTACATCACGCCTACCCCAAAATAGCATTCTATAATTGGGGTGGCGCTGACCCTTATGCCGGATTTGGCGTTCATGGAGATTTTTATCTTGAAATCTATCGCAGCACTTGCCTAGCGAGGCTCCACTCTCTGTATTTGAGCGGTATTGCTTTGGGTTGGATCACCAGTGAGCAATCCCGTAAGGCACTGCGCGAAAACTACTTTGCACCTTCTAGCTCTGCCCATATATGGTCGGGAATTGGCAACTATTCAGTGGTGATTGGGTTGCTCAGATCCGAGCTTAAATGCTACGAAACTCAACACCTAAATACCATTGATCTGAATATCCCTGGCTTGTAAGTCTTGGCCATGATGCATAAATTCGGCGTGTTTCACAAAATAACAACGTTGTACTGGATACCTGGCTGTGCCGTACACCTTCCCGGTGCTAATAGATCCTATCATTTTGTCGTGATATTGCATGTGGATGTAGTTGCTTTGAAGATTTTGTCTTATACGATTCGGCTAGATGAAATGGCTGGGTGGGTGTTAAGTCCTGCGCTAATAGATTTAAAACACCCCAGTCGTGTTTGGTTATGGAGTGCGGACAGGCAGAATTTGGCGGCCCAGACGGCTTGGGTCGTCCGAGTGGAGAGGCTTACTCGACTGGACTATGACACTATCGGCCCATTGCGGGTTGTTCGAAAGTTGCCTGGAGCTAAGTTGGCTGTTTTGACCGAGAGGCTTATGAAAGGTTTCTACGACCTTAAACCCCAGCATCTTGCGCACCTTCATAGGACAACGTACATCACTAACACCATCTTGCTCCAAAGGATTGATAACGCAGTTGAATATGTCAATGACGCCTTCGTTGGTTGTGCTTCGCCACACATCTGAATTTTCAAAATCGATTAATTGCAGGCCTGCTTATCCTTGAGATTATAAATACGCATTCTTGAGGGTTCACATCGCCAAAACCGTTGTCGGCGAGACGAACACGCTTCATGAATATTAACTGCACCTCCTTTTTCCATTTCAAGATGGCCAGATCGGGCTCTCTGGATGTGGATGTCCCGACCTTTAGTATTTGGGGTGCGGATGGCTTTGCGCAATTAATGGTGTTTTTCTACAGGTGTCTTACAAACTTTGGAGGAAAGCATAGCGCCGCTTAGCTATCTCGGTCTCTTTTAAATACTCTCTAATTTGCGCCCATGGATCCTCAGACGCAATCGGTGTTGGGGGGCTTGGGGGACGAAAGACATTTCACAGTCCAGCCCCCAGTGATGCTGAGGTCACCCGCGGGGTGGTCAACAACCCGTGTCGATTGCCGCTACCTGGACGGCTAAGCCACTGGAGGCTGCTAACAGTCGTGGCGCCATCGTAGTGTCATGACTCAGCGCTCCTGGTTCCAAAGCCGCCTGAGGGTGCTCTCAGGTAGCTGTAATTCTTTGACTGCTTGTGACTGCGTGTAGCCGCGGGCTTTGAGCTCCTGTACAGCGGCCCATCGCTCTCTGGCTTGGAGGAGCCGTTGCGGGACGACTTCCTGGATTTCGTTAGGCAATGGAGTATCTGCCAGCCCTAATCCCTCCAGCTGCTCAAGTGCTGCTGTAAGTGCTTCTCGAGCGGTGCATTCTTGATGAGCGGCAGCAACCAGAGCAAATAGCGTTAACGGCTCGACTTGGAGAGCACTCGCCAGGTGAAAGCTGGTGTTAACCGTGGCCGAGCTCTTCGCGAGTTCTAGACTGCTGACGGTAGCCTGGGTGACGGAGCAAGCAAGGTCTTCTTGAGAAAGGCCCTTATGCGTCCGGAGCAGTTGGAGGACGGACGCATACGAGCTGCGCAGCGACATAGGACTATCCCTTGAAAAAGAGACGGTATGCCGCGTTTGCCTGCCGCCACACAAAAAGATATAGTTGTGAGTGTGGCGGTTAGCTTTCTGTAGCTCCCCCTCCAATTTTGTCGAAATTTGCACAGCGAGGACGAGGAGCTGGTGGAAATTCCCCTGAAGGACGGCCTCCTTAGCGATTCAGGTGTTGAGCTTATGGGGTCAGGACTATCCCTTGATGAAGTCCTGAGGGCTGCACGGACGTACTACAAGTGGATGCCTCTGTGTGTCGTCGAAGAGTGGGTAATCCTCGATGCAATCGTTACCGACGATGAGCGGGCGAGGGTAGCTGCTGCGGGCTGCGAACCAATGTTCCTTTTTGCTCATAAGGTCGTGCATGACGAACACCGTCGCTTCGAGCCTGGCCACTGGGTGCGTTCCTCAATGGGCACCTCGTTCAAGGACGGTTACCTGTTCGCAACCCGCAATACCATCTACGTGCTGATGGGCCGTGGCCATCGGGCGTCGTCGACTATCCAAGCCATTTTTTCAATTTTCTAACCATCATCGCTTCGACGTGGTGCAGCTGGTTTCTGAGGCAGTCCTATGTTTCGTACACATCTAAATGAAATGGCAGGCGTGCCCGGGATGTTTGGCGAGGGGTTGTCCCATTGGCATTCGATTTCAAGATCTCTGTCTACTCACTGGTACCACCTCAGTGTGAAGCGGCTGGTAGAGGGAAGGTTCATCACAAGTGAGGAGATGTTGAATGATGAGCCTCGCCTTCACGAGCTACTCAAGGCCCAGAATGATGAATTCGTCGTCCAAGATGTCCTGGTGGTAACACCGGGGCGTTTGAATGGCAGCGAGCGGTGGCGCATGGAGCGGCTGACCTCTGTGTCCCTTGGGTTCGACAGGAATGATTGCCCTGTGTGCTTGCTCGAGGTCGAAAGCGGGAACGTTTACAACGACTCCTGTGATGCAGACTTTGATCGAGCCAACCTGAGTAAGGTCAGGGAGCTCTACCGAGCGCCGGTCTAGCTTCCCTCTGACTTCCTACCGAACGTATGGCACGAGCAAGGAGCTTTTCTTTGGCAGCCTCAAAAACCTACTCTGTTGACCTGCACAGCCGGCGGTACTCAGATTTTGATCTCTTGCGAATCGCTCGTGCTGTAGGCCAGGGGTACCCGCTGCCCGTGACTGCGTTTCTGGTAAATGTCCAGATCATGGCCTGCAGCGCTGTAGGCGTTGTTTTCGGCCATGTGCATGCCGCGAGCCCGATCGGACGATTCGCCGATGGCCATTACCTTCGCACGTCTGACATCCAAAGCCTTCAGAAAGAAGGGCGGTTTTGGGTTGCGACCACGCTGAACTCAAGGTACGTCCTTGCTTCGTTCAGAAGGGACGGTGGTCGGGCAGGGCTGCAGGAATTTCTGAAGGTCGGGTCAAAGGGGTTCTTTGTGAGCCCTAATCGCTTGCACTGAAAGATTGTTTTATAAAAAGTGGCTTCCTGAGGATGCCGCTGATGCTGTTTCTTTGCCTTTTTTCAGGCGCTGGAAATCTTCTGACAGGAGTTACAAGTCGTGGCAATTGCTGATTACATCAAGGTCTCTGGGAAGCTGGAGGATATTCGAGTCTTCGAGCACAAAGTAGGAAATGTTCGAGTGATCATGAAAATTGATGGTGTCCTCATTCCGAATACTGACATTCCAATTAAGCTTTACGAAGAGATTGAGGCGGGCAAGCACTACGATTTCTATTGTGTTTACAAAAAATCTAGGAATAAGCTGAAGAATACCGGCGTGGTTTATGCGTTCAGAGAAGAGGGTGGACGGATCCGTAGCCTGACGAAGCTTCGCTTGGCGACGCCGGTGTACATGATGGTTTATGGGGCTATCTGGTTCGCGGTGGCTTACGTGGCTGTGTTTATTCTTGCGCTTCTACCAGTGCTGGCAGAACACCCTACGACGGGTGCTATACCCGTTTTGCACAGCTATTCAATGCTGGGTGGGACAATTCCTGGATTGTTTTTCCTTTGGTGCGCTATTGATTTTTGGCGCAAGTCAGCGAATTTGGAGTCCTGGCCAAGCGTGGCTCCGAGTGTCGTGATTGAGCGGTTTAGTAAGCTCCACAAGTAAAAGATCGAGCCCCAGAGATACTTTGGCGTGCCGCTGCGCGGCCAGGCTGTCGTGAACCGAGCCCCGCATTTTGCGGGTCTCGGCCCCTGCGGGCTCCCATCCTGCACGCCTCCGGCCGTCAGCCTGCGCGCTCCGCTTGCCTAAAAGTTTTCGGCGCCACATTTCACTGTTCAGTTCTGCGCAGTTCTTCCATTGCTAAATCTTTAAACGACGTCCCAGCTTATCTAGAATATGGTCAAGAGCGTGTCCGCCTTTTAGGCTGATAGTCCGCCAGTCATGTTTATTAGCTAATATAGCATTCCTGAGTTCGTCACTTACACGAAGCATGCTTGGGTCAAAATATGTGAAAACACCTTCTTAGACATATTCGTCAGTGAGAAAATCGATGTGCTCATTCTTTCGCGCGCATACGTACAGCGGATACTTCCGGTTCAGAGCTTCAAGCAGGCTGTCATACGACATTATCTTAAAGTCTTCTTGTTCGATAGCTTTTATCTTGTTGCGTTTCACCGCGTTGTGTTCCAGCTCTGCGCGGCGGCCGTGTACGAGCACGTACTTGATATGGCACTCGTTCTGTCCCATTGGCTCACGGATTGAGCCTAGCGTACCATTGATAAAGCCAGTGTAGTTACTGTGGTTACTAAACCATGCGCGCCATTGTAGGATTTGGCTGAAGGCTGACACAAAGTCCGGATGGAGGTCGTTACTGCCGTCCTTGAAGTATTTTGACTGCGGCTTTTCAATCTCAATCAGTATCAGATTCCAGTCAGCAGAGCTCTTCGACATATAGAAGAAATCAGGTGCGTAGTCGCTAGCCAAATGGAGCTTTCTGAAAACCAGGTCGAAGTGGATGCCATGGTTCTGGACGAACTCACGAGGGATGAACTGCGTATGCTTCTCCAGGAAGGTTTGGTAGACCTGCTCGGGGTGAGCCTCATCCAATAGCTGCGCAAACTGTTGCTTCAATTCTTCTTGGACGTGGAAATCAGGGTGCATCGGAGTCCGTTCCTGTTGGGTGAGTGCTATGGGTGTGTGATGGGGAGTGTGATGGGGGAGTGTCGTTCAGACAGCGTGAGTTTGGGAAGGCGAGGCTTGAAATTTTTGACAGGAAATCTGGATGCAGGGTGGCACCGGAAGGTGACGCTTCTCATCGAAGAAACAACCGGTACCAGAGCGGCTTTTCAGAAACCACAGTAAGCCGCTACCTAAGCATTTGAGGTACCGCGGCGCAGTGCAGCTATGTCCATTTTTGGTGGTGTTCCGAACTGGCGCCCATATTCGCGACTGAACTGCGAGGGGCTCTCGTAGCCGACCTTGAAGGCTGCGGTGGCGGCATCCAGGTTTTCATTCAGCATCAACCGCTTGGCCTCGTTCAGCCTCAACCATTTCTGGTACTGAAGGGGGCTCATCGCGGTGAGCTGACGAAAATGCTGATGGAAGGTTGAGAGCCCCATTTGAACCTGTGAAGCCAGTTCGTCCACTCGCAGCGGCGTTGAATAATTCAGCTTCATCCAGTCGATTGCTTTCGCAATCCTATGTCCCTTGCTTCCGACCGAGGCGATGTTCCTCAGCAGCGGTGCCTGGTCACTCAGCAACAGTCGGTAGTGGATTTCACGCTGGATCAAGGGCCAGAGGACGGGTATTGCATCGGGCTCCTCCAGGAGCTCAATCAAACGAGTGAAGCTCTCGAGCAGCTTGGTGCTCATCGCGCCTACACCGGCACTTGCTTGGAGGCTATGTCCATTCGAAGGAAGCCGGCCATCTTGCGCGATCAATTCAGCCAGTGTCCGAAGATCGAGCTTGAACACCAGCCCCAGGCAAGGGGCGTCGTCGCTGGCAATCGTTACCGCAGAGTGAGCGGGAATATTTAGGGAGGTGACCAGAAATCGAGTTGTGTCGTAGGGGAAGGCATCTCCTCCGATGACCATTTCCTTAGCGCCCTGTGCGACCAACACAATGCTTGGCTCGACGATGCATGTGATCGGAGGGGCAGGCTCATTGCGCCGGTAAACGCTGAGGTCTGCAATGGCTGTAGGGAAGTCACCTGCGGTGTTTGCGTGCGCTCCGATCACCCTGCAGAGCGTGCCCATGGGGTTATCTCGGAGTGGCGTTTTCAGGGTGGTAGACATGGGCAAGGTTCCAATCTTCTCGTCCCAACACAGTACGCCTCGCACCACGGTTGTACACGATCCGTCAGCAAGTCTTGGAGATTTAGGCAAGAAAACTACCCGTTTACTCTACTGATCCAGCGGTTTCAGCCAGGAAGATGGGCGGCAGTTGGGAGGTCTACGTTGCCTCGCAGCGTTCGCAACTCACACCTAATCCATTTCGAGCAGACAGGAAGAAATGCATGAAGTCTTTGATCATAGCGTTTGCCTTGATGGCCAGTTCTCTCACTGCTGGAGCCGCCGACATGTCCCATGGAGCCAACAACTTCTACAAGAGTGAACAGGTTTCACTGGAGCGGGTTTCGTTCAAGAACCAGTTTCAGATGAACACGGTAGGGAACCTGTTTGTTCCCAAAAACCTCAACCCCTCGACCCGATATCCCGCCATCATCGTCGGCCACCCGATGGGCGCGGTGAAGGAGCAAAGCTCCAATCTGTACGCGCAGAAGCTGGCCGAGCAGGGTTTCGTGACACTGGCGATCGATCTTTCATTCTGGGGCGAAAGTGAGGGACGTCCGCGCAACCTGGTTTCGCCAGACATTTACGCAGAAGACTTCAGTGCTGCGGTCGACTACCTCGGGTCTCAAGGCTTCGTCGATCGCAACCGGATCGGCGTTCTGGGTATCTGCGGTAGCGGCAGCTTCGCGATCAGCGCGGCCAAGATCGACCCACGCATGAAAGCAATTGCGACGGTAAGCATGTATGACATGGGCGCCGCAAACCGTAATGGCCTCAAGCGTGCCGTGACGGTGGAGCAGCGCAAGCAGGCTATCGCTGCCGCGGCCGCTCAACGAGATGTCGAGTTTGCAGGTGGAGATACCCAGTACACCAGCGGCACTGTTGAAAAGCTGACCAGCACCTCCAATGCCATCGAGCGAGAGTTTTACGACTTTTACCGGACGCCTCGGGGTGAATTCACGCCGAAGGGCCTGTCGCCACGGCTGACAACGCACCCGACGCTGAGTAGCAACGTCAGGTTCATGAACTTCTATCCGTTTAACGACATCGAGACGATCTCGCCCCGTCCGATGCTCTTCATCGCGGGAGAAAATGCTCACTCCCGCGAGTTCAGCGAAGAAGCCTATCACCTTGCCGGTGAACCTAAGGAGCTGGTGATCGTGCCAGGCGCCGGCCATGTCGATCTCTACGATCGCGTGGAGCTGATCCCCTTTAGCAAGCTGAGCACCTTCTTCCGCGACAACCTCAAGTAACCCCCGCTGATTACTCCCGCCCAGCCTATCTGCCGGGTCTGGGCATCTGCGTCTTTGAAAATGGTAAATCGAGAACTGCTATGACCAGCTCAGCATTATCTCTTCAGTATTCAATCCGACATGTCTGGAGCGCCGTCCTGGCGATGTCCCTGTGTGCCTTCGCCTTAGTCGCTTCAGAATTCCTACCGGTGAGCCTGCTTACCCCGATGGCTGCTGATTTGTCGCTGACCGAAGGCCAGGCCGGGCAGGCCATTTCGATATCCGGTTTCTTCGCCGTTGTGACAAGTCTATGGCTGTCGAGGATTACCCAAGGTCTCGACCGTAAGCCTGTTCTCCTTGCTACTACGGCATTGATGCTCGTATCCGGTGGCATGGTGGCGTTTGCTCCGAACTACCTGACGTTGATGGTAGGGCGCGCGGTGCTGGGAATTGCCATTGGTGGATACTGGTCAATGTCGACTGCAGTGATGATGCGTATAGCGCCCGAAGCATTCGTACCCAAGGCGATTGCTGTGATGCAGGGCGGTACTGCATTGGCTACGGCGATCGCTGCCCCGGTAGGGAGTTATTTGGGTGGCTTGATAGGGTGGAGAGGTGCATTCCTCTGTGTGCTGCCACTTGCTGCTGCCGCGTTGCTCTGGCAAATCTTCACTCTGCCCGCGATGCCGAGTGAGCGGAGAGTGGGATCGGGTGGTGGCTCGCTGCGCTTACTCGGAAATAGCAAGGTAGCTTTGGGCATGGCAGCGGTGGCACTGCTCTTCATGGGGCAGTTCATGCTCTACACCTATTTGAGACCATTCCTGGAGACGGTAACGCTCGTAGATGTCACTACGTTGTCGCTGCTGCTTTTGATCATTGGGTTAGCAGGATTGCTTGGAACGATGTTGGTTGGCTGCCTAGTGACCCGAAGTCTAAATCGGGTGCTCGTGGGCATACCCTTGATCATGACTGGTCTCGCCATTGCAGTGGTGGAGGCGGGGGCATGGGTTATACCTGTTGGTGCATTACTTGGCCTGTGGGGGCTAGTCGCTACATGTGCTCCAGTCGGCTGGTTCACTTGGTTGACCAAAGCTATGCCGCGGGATGCTGAAGCAGGTGGTGGGTTGATGGTCGCGGTGATCCAATTGGCTATCACCCTGGGGGCGACCGTAGGCGGCCTGCTTTACGATGGACTTGGATACCAGGCAGCCTTCTTCACCAGTAGTGCTTTGCTCCTTGCCGCTACAGCATTGACTTTCTGGCTGTGCGCAACGAAGGCTTGAGGTAACGGTTGAGCAACTGAAGCGGCAGCGCGCTGGCTCACCGAGTCTAGATGTCTCAGATTGCTAAAGGGTACGTTTGTACTCCGCTTCGCACAGATATACACGCGCTGTTCTCAGCTCTTCGAAACGACCAGCTCACCCCATGAGCTGCATTGAGAGGGCGCAGATCAAAGGACGAATTTCGCTCTCGAAGGAATTCTGATTGGTGGCATAATGCCAGAGTCAGCAGCTAAGGGAGCTAGCATGAGCACCACCATCCAATTCCTCCACGCTTCACATGGTGACTGCATATTCCTACGTCATGAGCAGGAAGGAAAAATTTTCAACCTTCTGATCGATGGCGGGCCAGGTGAGACATTCGGTCAATTAAACGGATATGCAAAGCCCCTTCGCTTGCTTCTTGAACAGCTCAAGGCAAAGGGAGAGGTTATTGATCTGGCTGTGATTACCCATGTCGACGACGATCATATTGGGGGCGTGCTCGCAGCCATGTCATACGATGACTACTTACCTTCTCTAGTCAAAGAGTTTTGGTTTAATTCTTACGGACTTATCTGCTCCGCGATTGAACAAGCTGATGATACCAAAAATGAAGTGGCAGGAGTCGCGGGAACTGAAACCAAGACAAGCATCACCCAAGGTGTCACCCTAGAGGAAAAACTCAGAAATCTCAATTGGTTTGATCAGGCAATTCATAATGAGTTAGCCCCAATTACCAGGTCAGGATTGGAGTTTACGATCCTATCACCCTCAATGAATTCGCTTCATAGACTAGGCAAGGCTTGGGAGCATGAGTATCCACCTGCAAATAAGAAAACAGCTAGAGCTGAGAGCGATCACAAATTTCCATTCTCCCATTTTTTGACCAAGGATAAGTTCAAATCGGATCGTTCCATACCGAATGGAAGCTCTATAGCATTCATATTGAAGGTTGGTGATTTAAAGCTTTTGCTACTGGCCGACTCGTATGCAGGTGTGGTTGAGAGAAAACTCAAATCATTGGGTTACAGTCCGAGCAATCCTCTCGAATGCAGTATCGTAAAAATTTCGCATCACGGAAGCAAGGGCAATACAAGCCAGAAGCTGCTTTCTCTAATCGCCTCAAAAAAATATGTCATTTCGACCGATGGTTCTATTTTTGGACATCCAGATAAGCGAACCATCGCGCGAATTATCAATGCGCATGAAGATAACCATGTGTACTTTAACTACAAATCTGTTCTCAAGGGCATGATGCTGCCTGAAGACGCTGCTTATTCTGAAAGGCTACACGTTTGCCAAGACAAAATGGTGCTCTAAATGTCCATTCACGAATTTGTCAAAGCGCATGCTGTTAAAGTTAATGACGGGAGCGGCGTATTAGTTCACTGCCTCTCTGAAGACTACTCCTACGTGCTCACTGCCAAACATGCACTGAAGGCTGAGAATGCAATTGAGACTTGGGATGGCCGTCCAATTGCCGTCTTGGAAGTGTATCCTCACAAGGATGATTGTGCGTTATTAAAAGTCTCGTTCGTGCCGAGCTTGCAATCTGTAAGATATAAAAATAATAAATTCGATTACAAGAGTGAGGCGATATTTGCAGGGTTTCCCAAGTGCCGAAAAGATGAAGACACTCCCGAGCAAAGATTCAAGTCTTACGAAGGGAAAGTTAAGCAGTTTGATAAGGGGTTTTATTTGACATTAGATGGGCTGCCGCCCATGGGTCAGATCGAGGGTGCTTCTGGTGGAGGGGTTTACCTTATTGTAGGTGGAAAACCGTACCTGATTGGTATCGAGATTGAAATGGCTGGCCCTCAACCTCAAGAGGCTGGCGAAGTGCTTTGTTATGACATGGGAAGATTTGATGAGCTTGTAAAAGCCAATGGTCTATCCCCGATTCTTCCCTCGTTTCTGTCTTGCTTCACCAAGATAAGGCCCAGCATTTTTAAATACACGCTAAGTAGTTCGAGGGTGCTCCAGGTTCTACAGCGTCAACTTTATCTAAAAGCTGATAGCTTGGTTCGTGCGGGGATACCTAAACCCTACGAACTGTTAGCGCTGTATGACAAAAGTTTGATTGTTAATGGGCAGGCTGATGAGGCCATATACGACATCGAACTCTGGTCGGCGTTCACTGAATTTTTGATTCTTCACTCACTACTGAATGAAGTGGATGTGATGGATCTTAACTATTTGAATGGAATAGAACGAGCCAGTAGGTTTGTTTATTCGAGAAGTAAAGACGCCTGGCTGCAAGATTTGAACAATATTTTAGCTTCGGCCAGGAAGTTACTTGATGATGGCGGGCTTTTAGTAGTTTCCAGTGGAGATATTGGTAGCCCGCCGATTGCCAATAAAGATTTCATAAAATATTTGGTAGAAGATATCGCCGCCCCGGTTGCTGAGTATGATGGTGATGATGGCACGCGCATCGACATGGGGCTTGAGAGCGGTGATGTACCTTTTAGCTTTGCGCTTCTGGGCAGCCTCCATCGTGAGTGTATAACAAGGAATGAGCAAGCATTTCTGGGACTGAATCCTGCTCAGTCGATGGAGCTTTTCAAGGAAAAATACTCCGATGAATTTAACAAGTGCAAGCAATGATCAGATCCTGGAGGTGCAGCAAAGCTTTCCGGATTTTTCATTCAATTTCTTTACTGCTGGAAACTCCGATTTTGTGAGTTGCATCGCGTGCTGGGCGGAAACCTCTGAAAGTCTAGAGGATAAATGGAATGCAATTCAGAATGTGCTGGCATTGCGCTACAAGGCCGAGAGGAAGGTAGCTAGGTGGAATGTTTACATAGCTTTTTTCTGTAAAGAATCAGTTAGTCGGCCGCTGAGGCTGTTGATTGAGAATAATAAATTTACAGCTAGAAAGCTAATTTTTGATTCCTGTACGGATGATCAGCTTTGGCTAAAAGAAGAGTACGCGCTCCAGCGCTTGAATCATGAGATCTTTGAAGTAGATCTCTCAGTGGGCAAGAATTTTGGAGTTAAGTTTGTATATGAGCCATCATCTCTTGTGTCTTCTCTGGCAGGCTATTTAAAGGCGTCGCCTATCGAAAGGTTAGAGATGATCGAAAAGCTGATAGCGGAGCGTGATACTCATGAAAATAAAGAAAGTTGAGGTTCAGGCTTTTCGAGCTTATCTAGAGAAAGCCAACGGCACGTTTGACTTTATGGTGCCCGGCCAGGATGAAGGTGAAGTCCCAGCTAATTTTGTATCGATTTACGCTCCGAATGGTTTTGGGAAGAGCTCATTTTATGACGCGGTAGAATGGGCTATGACCAATGGCTCAGAGCGCTTTACAGGCAGTATCTATGAAGCTGCTGCACGTGGTTCTAAGCTGGAGGATGAAGCCCTTCGTATTCTGCGAAATACCGAAGCGCCTGATAGTTTAGAAACGAAGGTTTCGGTGTTTACCACTGTTGACGAATTTGTTCGCGATCCGGGAGTTGTACGGAAAGACAGTATCGATATCGATTTCAAGGAGAGAAAGCTTGTCGAGGGGGCTGATGCCTACCGCACAATCTTCCTGTCCCAAGACGCGATCGATCGATTTATTCGCGGAGTTAACCCTGAGACTCGTTACAAAGACTTTGCCGAGGAGCATGGTGAGGGAACTGAGTTACTCCGTCAGGAAGTCCAGGCGGCGTATCTGGGAGTGAGCGAACAGATTGAAAACTGCAAACTGACTGAAAAAAAGTTATCAAGCGAGCTGAAATCTCCAATTGATAATCGCCTGGTAGAGACCTTCGTTGCTGTTGCTGGCGAACTAAGAGAAACAGGTATTCCTCTTGCTTCCTTGCCCGAGGCTGTTGGCGATACCAATCTAGATGAGCTTACTGAGGAAATTGTAACATCACTTTCAAGAACTCAGCATGAATTAGACCTCCTGACTGCTAGAGAATTGGCACTAAATGAGCTCGCAGAGGGACTAGCTTACAACATTACTGACTCTGATGAGCTCTCTGGGCTGATTGCTGCAGAACAGAAGCTGATAGGTGCTCAAGGCACCCTAGGTAAAAAAGATGCTTTATTGCAAACGCACGCAGAGTGCGCACGCAAATTAAATAGCATAACCGAAGCCCTTCGGCGACATGAGTCGATAGTGGCCGTCAGTGAAAAGTATCGAGGACTGCGTAAGGCAAAGCTCGAGTTTGATAAGACGGTGAGCGCTGAAGGCTTACGCCTTAAAACATTTGAATTGAAGCTAGAGCAGTTAACCTCACAGAGAGGTGAGTTGCAGGCTAGGCTTAAAGATCTTCAAGAGCGCAAGGCAAGTTGGGATATTTTGCGCTCTGGCTCTGATGGTATTTTTGAAAAAATCAAGAAATCGACACATGATCAGTTAGCTCTCGACGGTGAGCTGAAAGATGCTTCGACAAAACTAGATTCCATTTCTTCTAGGCACATAGAGCAGGCGAAGCTCCTCGCCGCTATAGATAAAATGCCTGGGGATGTTTTTGAGTTGGGCGTTCAGGATTTTGCAATGCTGGAGATTGAAGCTAATCGCTTCTCTGAACTTCGAGCAGCAAGAGCGGAAACAGTCCTCATCGAAAGCAAGCTCGCTAATATCAATCTCCTCATTCAGGATCTCGAGACACAATCTGATGCTTTTGGAAAGCTTGCGGCAATCGCTGGAGAGATTTTAGCGAAAGACCCCAAGCCTAATTGCCCTCTATGTCAGAAAAATCATGGCTCATTCCGTGCGCTTCAAGATGCAATAGATAGCAACGGTCTGTTGCAAGGATCTCTTAAGGAAAAATCAGATCAGCGTGCTCTTGAGTTAGATAACCTGGCTAGGTCTAGAGCAGTATTGTCAGATATGATTTCTGATACTAATACTCTAAGGGCGAAAAAGTTCAAGAAGCTCGCAGATGATGTGCGAAAAATAACTGATGAGGAGGCGGTGGCTCAGCGTGAAAAGTCTCTAGTTGAATCGAAGATTGCTTCGGCAATGCAAGAGTTGATTTCGAATAAAGCCATAGTTCTTAATTTGGATCGTGAGCAGCTTTCAGAAAGAATAACTCAAGAGTTGAAGGGGTTTACGACTCAGATCGAGATTGGCCAGGCTGATTTGGCTGCTATTAATCAAGACATTGACTCAATCGGCCCGCAGCAGTCCGCATCCATTTTGATAGTTTCTGAAGCTAAGGCAGAGCTAGCAAAAATCGAAGCGGATGTGGATTTTGTAAAAGTACATGCTTATCTTCTGGAGAATAATCTCGAACTCTCCGGGGATGCTAAAGATCTGGAGGATTTTGTAGGGAAAGTCAATAGTGAAGCTAAAGAGGCTAGGGGGTTATTAGAGGCGACAGATAAATCTCTAGCTAGCATTGCAGAAGAACTGGAGAGCGCCGGGCTTCCTACAGAGATTGGGCTGATCAACAGCGATGTTGATATAGTTACCTCTCGAATCTCTGAGCTACGTGCGAGAATTGAGTCCTATGGTTCAAGATTTGTCACGACTGTAGAGGTTTCATTAGCAGGTAGCCCAGATGATGAAGAGCGTTTGCGCACTGCAACTGAAGTTGCCGTTGAACGTAAAAAATCGTTAGACGCAGTTTGCGAACAGTTAGTGAAGCTACAAGCACTGCTTGATTCCATAAGGCCTGTCATCAGTAGAGAGGCAGCCAGGAAAGAGCTGAATTTCACTGTTAATCGACGTACTGAATTCGAGGCGCTGAGAGAAAAAATAGCAGCCGAGCTCTTGGGTATCAACTCGACGCTAGCAGACCAGCTTGACAGTATGTTCCAAACAAAATTAATCAATGAGATTTACAGAAAAATTGATCCTCATCCAAACTTTAGTGAGGTAAGATTCGCCTGCGGTTTTGGTCTGAAAAATAAGCCAACGCTCAATGTGATGATAAAGGACAAAGATTCTGAAAAAGAAATTTCGCCTCTGCTTTATTTTAGCGCGGCTCAATTGAATATATTGAGTTTGAGCATCTTCTTGGCTCGAGCGCTCAATGCTAAATCACCGTCTGGTCTGCCGCTCGACCTAATTTTGATTGACGACCCGATTCACTCGATGGATTCCATCAATGTTTTGTCAACAATTGATTTGCTCCGAGGTATCGCGCTCAATCATGATAAGCAAATTGTCATATCGACACATGATGAAAACTTTTATGAGTTGCTAAAGCGAAAGGTTCCCGCAGGGCTGTGTGGGTCTAAATTCCTTAAATTGAAGAGCTTTGGCCGAGTGGAGGTGGATGAGTAAATAACCTCATGATGCTAGGCTGCAGGCTCTGATGATATTCAGAGCTTGGAGCCTATGAATCAATGCCATCTCTTGCCGCACGACTTTCTGGTTTCGTTGAGGCAAAAGGTTACGTCTCTGACAGTAATCCTTCCGCGGTGCCGTATGGCCGAGTCATCTGGGATTGATCACGGCAGATGAATGCAGGTCAGACTTGTCACCCTCTGGTCAGTCCGAGATTATGGAGAAAATGATCTATGAGTTTTGTGGGCAGCGTTCTGCTGATCGGCTGGGACGTTGGTGGCTGGAATTGCGAGCGGAATCGCCTCAGCCGAGATGCTCTGGTTGTGGTAGATCACAATCTTCATGTCCTTGGTAAGCCTTGGCGTGGCAACCTGCGTGAGCGGATCAACCAGGCAGATACGACCTTGTCATTCGTCCAAGCACTGCTCGATTGCTGCCAGATCGAAGAACCTCAAGCTTCAGCCACACAGATCGTCCTAGGAATCGATACGCCTCTAGGATTCTCCTCAGAATTCATGGATTTGCTGGTGAATGGCCAAGCCGCGGCAAAGGTGCAAGGCTCAGCTACCAACCCTTACCTCTTTCGTTTCACGGAACGGTTTCTGTTCGAGAATGGGCTGGCTCCTTTGTCAGCCATCAAGGATATGATCGGCAGCCAGGCCACGAAAGGGATGCATGTCTTGGCACGCTTCATCCCTGACCGCTCTCAATGTGGCGTTTGGACAGATGACTCGTTTGCCACCGCTATCGAGGTGTATCCGAGCTCAGCTAAACGATCTGTGACTGTCAATGATCTGAGAAGTCAGTGCCTGGAGCTCTCAAATCTGTCCATTTCCGACTGGCATGAGGATGAGCAGGATGCTCTCACGGCTGCACTGCTTGCGTGGATGTTCACGTTCAAGCCTGAGCTTATGGCTTGGCCGCCATCTGAAGCGCCTGCCCGGGAGGGCTGGATTTTCGTACCTAGCGACTCGCTGAGCAGCCTAGACTGATATCGACGCCCGCAATTTACTGAACACCAATACGAATGGGGCCTCCAAACAACACCATCTGGAGGATTCGCCATGCAGCCCAAAACCGAAGGACTTGAAGAGCAAGGCCCCAGCGGCGTGCCCTACATCAACGATCCGGAAAAGCCCACCTCACCACCCCTAAACGATGCCGACGCCACGGACGCAGCAGAGGCTGAGGAAGACATCCAGGACGACGCGGAGTCGATTTAAACCGGAGGAGCAGCGCCATGGACAACTACCACCTGAGCCCTACCGCTGATGGCTGGGAGCTCAAGAAAGCCGGAGCGGAACGAGCCTCCAAGCGAGCTGCTACGAAGCAGGAGTTGGTTGTTTCGCTGGCCGACTTCTTTGAGGGCAAAACTGCTTCAGTGAAGATCCACAAGGCTGACGGTACCATTGAGGAAGAGCGCACCTACCCGCGCTCTGCTGACCCGAGACGTTCTAAGGGGTGACTCCTATTACCGCTGCTGACCTTCGTATCGATGTCCGGGATCCGAGCAGCCACGGGCTTTACAAGTGGTTGCTCGCGAGCTTTCTCATCGGGAAGAGGATTCGATCATCAGTTGCTGTCGAGGCCTACCGGAACCTGGTTGATCGGCATGGGTTGGATACGCCTGATAAATTGGCTGGCTGCTCCCATCGAGATCTCGTGAGGTTTTTGGGCCAGGCAGGTTATGCACGGTACGACGAATCCACTGCCACACGATTGCACGAGCTAGGCGTTGGCCTGGCACACGAGCTGGAAGCCCGAACGAATGCTGTAAAGCGCGGGTTTCATAAGAATGGTGCTGCAGGCTCGGATCGGCCCAAGCCCAAAATACTGTTCCACGATGTCGCATCCTTGCCTCCTGATTACTTCTCCATCAGGACAGCCTAGCCCGTTTCGTCTGTATCGGGGCTCTCAATCATCTCGGGGCATTTCAAGGTCGTAGCAGCTACCAGTTGCCTTGATGCTTTCACAGAGCCGGACTAATACTAAAGGACTGCTACGAAGAGGGATGGTCATGCAGACACGCTTTGTTGTAATCCCCGCCATGCCACAAGAGAAAGAGCAAGTCCCTCGGCGTATTGGCGTCCCGGCTGCCCTTGGTGCGGGATACGACCTCTACGACACTCATGGCAAAACACGACTGGCTTTGAACTACCCCACGCGGGCGGAGGCAGAATTCGACTGCGCAAGTCGGAATAGCCAAGAGGGAGGAGTTGGGAACTGTGTGGTAGGGCACGGGTAATTGGCCCCGTGCTTACCAGACAATTGGTGTGAAGGCAGCTCACGCTGCAATGGCACTGCACTCCTTTACGCACGCCGCGCAGGAGTCAGCGCAGGCTTTGCATTCGGCGTGCTGGGTCTCATATTTGCGGCATTGCTTCTCGCAACTGGCACATACATCGGCGGTAACCTTGGCCAGTGCGGGTGTGAACTGGGAGCTCTGTGACGCCAGCTTCATGAGAGCATCGCACGTAGCGAGCAATTCGCTGACTGATTGGGCACACGCAGCCATTTCCTTGTCGCCCTGACCAAGCAGCGCGATACAGTGAGCCAGGCAGGCTTCCCCGGTCTTGAGGCAGTCGGCACTGCTATCGATCAGACCCGCCAGCTTCTTCCCATCTATATCACCATGCTGGTGATGATGCTCATGCGTTTCGGACGTTGCCAGCGCCGAAGCAGTCATAGCTACCGCGACTGTACCTGCCACAGCTTTCAATATTTCACGTCTTTGCATCGCTCGATCCTTTGAGTGAGTTCGACAAGGGTGCTAGCGGAGCATCTACATAACGCCCCGACCGAACCAAACATAGTGGGTGTTTGTGCAAACCGAAAGCCGGCAGCAGTCAGAAATCGAGCGTCAGACCGGCGTAGAGTGCCCGACCATCTCCCGGCGAGTGCAGCGAAGCTTTGGCGCCGTCTGGGTCGAACCAGGCGTATTCGTAGTATCGGTTGGTGAGATTTTTCAGCTGGAGGTCAACACTCATTGTCTCGCTGACCTTGTAGGTCGCACCGAGGTTCATGAGCACATAGCCGCCAAACGTTCCTTGAGTGTTCTCTCGTTCCAGATAGTAGTTGGTCTGCCCATTGGCCCACGCGGTTACCTGGAGTGCCGGAGTGACCTGATAGCTGATGCCTGTATTCCAAAGATGGTGCGGCACGTGGTCAATTTCCTTGCCCTTACTCTGCAACAATGCGCTGCTCGGCTCGAGGATCTTTGAATATTGCCAGGAGTACGAGACCCATACTTCGGTGCGCTCGTCGGGGTGCAGATTGACCTGTAGGTCATAGCCCCAACGACGTGTTTCTCCAACGTTGTCAGAGTCGCCGCTGGGATCGTTCAGGCGCCGGCTAACCTCGCCCGACGCGTCTTGTCGCCAATACGCAACACGACCGTCCACCCAGCTGGCTGGGGTGAACTTGATGCCTGTCTCCCAGCCCTCGTTGATCGATGGATCAAGGTCTTCGTTACGCGGCGGCACCTTGTAAGCAGCTGCACCTGTGCCTACCTGGAAAGTGCGCCCCCAGTTGGCATAGAAACTTGCGAACTGCCAAGGCGAGTAGACGACGCTGAGCTTGGGTTGTTTGATCAGGCCGTAGTCATTGATGTCGTAATCCAGGTCGGTGAGCTCGTTGGTGAAATCGCCGCTGATCTTGTCGACGCGGTAGGCCGGAACAATCTTTAACGATTCGAACGGCTCTATTTCAGCCTGGATGTAGGCCCCGACGGTATTGAAATCGAAGTCCTGATCACGCGTCTGCGCCTGACGAACGCGGTTGATCGTGCTGTAACGTTCGCTACGGTTGTCCTGCTTCTGTACGTCGCTACCGCCTTCGAGCGCAAATGCATGTAGCCACTCGACTTGAGGTCGCCAGGTCAAAGAGGTGATAGCACCGTACTGGGTCTCGTAAGCGTCGCGCTCCTGCTGTGAGCTGGTGCTCCAGTATTGTGTCCAGCGACGATCATCGAAGGTGTTCACGTATGTCTTGGCTGACCAGGACAGCGTTTCAGCCAGATCGGTATCGAAGTGGACGCTAACCTGGTTCATCCGCCGCGTGCCCTTGTCCGTGGCGTTGTAAGCATTGCTTATGCGCGGGTGGTGTCGGGCGTTATACTCGGTGAGATAGCCAGCCTCATCTGCCTCAGCTTCATAGTGGCGGGCGATTAGCCCCAATCGATAGCTGCCGTCGTCAGGGGTGTAAAACCACTTTCCACCGAAGCTATAACGCTCGGTGTCGGCATGATCACGATAGCCATCGACCTGTTGACGAGCGAAAAAGTAGTTCTGTGTCCAGTTGCTGGTTTCGATGCCCTTGGCCAACTGGATTTCACGGGTGTTGAAGCTGCCGTAGCGCAGGCGTGCCTTGTTGTAGTTGCCGCCTGTACGGGTGTTGATGTTGACGTTGCCGGCGATGTTGTTCAGGCCATAACGAGCATCACTGGTGCCACGGACGACCTCAACGCTATCGATGTCCATCGGAAACACGGAGTCGATGAAGGGCATGTTGCCGTCGTTGGTGTTGCTGGGGATGCCATCGATCAACAGCTTCACCGCGTTGACCTCTCCCTCGCCATTGAAGCCTCTGAAGGAGATTTTTCCGGAGGTGGTGCCTTGGTTGAATTCGGTGAGCATCACACCTGGCGCACGGCTGAACAGCTCCCAGCTGTAAGTTACCGGCATTTTCTCCAGGATATCGCCGCCAAGGATATCTACAGAGCTAAGAACGCTGCTTGTTGCGAGAGGGCCGGTGCTGGCCCCGGTGACGTTAACTGCGCCGAGCGTCAGCGTCGAGTTTTCGGGTGGCAACGTTTCGGCGATGGCCACAGACAACGGGCAGAAGGTAGAGGCACAGGTGATGGCGAGCACGGGTAATACCGCACGCGCAGAGTTAGGGTACGCAGGCATGAGCATTTGTTCCTGACAAAAAGAGTCGTATGCGACCGAGGCTCGCAGCAAGCGAACACGATCTGGAGGAGGCGACTGATTAAGCCAGGGGGGAAGCGCGAGGATTGATACTAGGCCATTGCTGTCGAGGCAAGGGCAGCAGAGGCTTTTCGCCTAACAGCAGGGCATCGGGCCAAAAGCGCGGAAACAGATGTTTGAAGTAGTCGGTGGGTATGCCAGTGTGGCCGGCATGGCAGCAACAGCAGTCTCCGGCTTGGAGTTTGCCCAGGACATGGTCGGACAAGTCTGGCTGGTCAACTTTTAGCTGCTCCAACAACGACTTCGGCAGGCTCTGCAGGCCATGGATGCTACAAAAGCTGCCGAGGATCAGAGACTCGTCGGTGGGAGCGTCACGCAAACTACGGTCGAGCGGCATCACCAGCAGATTGAACATCACTGCAAAGCAGGCGAGTAGCAATAGGTGGGGGCGGATGCAGGAGACCATTGTCCTTTCCATTGGACTAGCAACCGCATTAAGCCGAAACGAGAAAGACGTGTAAAACGATTTCTGTGCGGCAAATTGGCTCCCCTGCCTCGGACTGAGCTGCAGAAGTGAAGCATCCCACCAGCCTTGCCTTATGCCCAGGTTCCCTCCCAATTGCCGCTGTGCCTATTGGTGTTGAACGAGTCGTCATAACCGTGAGTCTTCAGGGAATAAGTCTCTCCTCGCTAAACGAGACGGATATGAACCTAATGACGAGCTGAGTGTGTGCATGCGGGACAAAAAAGAGCGAAAAGCCAAGATCAAGGCCAGGGCAACGATAATCTGTCTTCGAAGCGGCAGGATTCTTCAAGTCCGGAAAAAATGAGGGAAGTGGAATTTTCCTGGCAGTGCTATCGAGCCAGGGGAGTCACCTGCAGCAGCGGCTGCACGAGAGCTTCAAGAAGAGACGTCCATTGAGGGCCATGGCTTGTTTCCCCTCTGCATCGTTCAGGTGGGGCTGACCGTCCACCACGTGTTCACCACGCATTTCGATGATGAAGAGAGGCCTGTTGCTCGCAATGAGATCGCGGCCTGCAAATGGGTGCTCAGGGACAAGCTCACTCCCGCGATGCTGAATGCGACAGCCGCTGGGCTTTTATCAAGTCGGTTGCCAGCGTTGACCGCATGAGGCTTTTGATTCAAACGCCGATTAAGACGTCAGCTAAGGTTCTCGATCAAGGGGATGCTGGTCTTCACCGTGGACACGCAACTTCACCTGCGAGATTTTTAACCTCGTTGGTGGGAGTTGGGCTTGGGGTGAATGCACTACCTAGCGGTTGGCGCCCTATGGATGGGGCCTATTGACCAACAAGCGACTCAGCTTCGTTCCAGCCGGCGATGATCGCTTCGAAATCTTCAAGTGCCTGTTGAAACTCTGAAGCAAGGAAGGACGCTGGCTTGCATCCAGCCATCCAACGGGTTTGCACACCCACTTCCAACCCGCTCGAAACACTCAGCCCGAACCGTGACCAAGTTACGATGCCGTCTGCCACGACCTGCTCGACCATGAGCACTGTGCAGTCGAAATCCATGTCGTCTGAACAGACCAGAAGAGGCACCAAGGTTGAAGTGTTGTCTTCACCAAGGGTGAATCGGCGTTTGGCCAAAGCCTCCTCATCCTCATTGACCAACCAGATCAGTGAAAGACCGAGCATCGCTGCGTCCTGGTAATCCAGATGCCACGCAACCCATTGCTCGATACCGATACCATCAATCATCAGCCAGGCGCAGGCGTTGCGAGAAAATTTGGCCTGATGGCGACCAGCTTTGATGGAATGATGCATGGGATGGACTCCTTCTACAAAGATGGAAAGCTGACTCAGCGCTGTGCCCAGTGACCAACGAGCGGCGAGGGAGCCAGACTCCACCGGTTTTTCATTCTCGGAGGGCAACCCGATTCTAGTTAAGATAATGGTGCAACTGCTCACCTAGTTCTTCGAACGCCTGAGCGATTCGTTTGATCTTGCGAAGATCACGGTGCATTGCTAGCCAGACCTCAACCTCGAATCCTAAGCACTCCGGCAGCACTGGTATCAATCCATGATCCATCGCTATCTGGGTAGGGCACAGACCGAAGCCCAAGCCTGCTTTCAGCGCAGCAAGCTGGGCAAGATGGTTGTCGGAGGCAACCGCGAAATGCTGGTCGGCATGGCAGAGTCCGGCTTCTACCATCCGACGTAAGTCAGCTGAACGTCTGTCAGGCCCAATCAGCGGCAACTGCCGCAGCGCCGCTAAGCTGCTGGGGGTGCCGTACCTTTGCAAACACTCAGTGCTGGCGTGAATACCAACCTGTAAGGTGCCGACCCGTCGAACGGCGACATCCGCTTCTGTAGGGCGCAATAGTCGCACGGCGATATCCGATTGCAGTCTGGCGATGTCCTCCAATGCGTCGCCGATGCTCAGTTCGACCTTCAATCCAGGGTGACCGTAATGGAAGCTACGCAACAAGTCCGGCAGAACCTCTACGCCTAGCAGTTCACCACATGTCAGTCGCACTGTTCCCCTATCCAACGAAGTCTCGGCAGTGGCCATTCGATTGAAGGCTTGCGCAGCAATGTCCATGGCCTCGGCATGCTCAATCAAGCGCTCAGCGCCACTGGTCGGTGTTAGGCCTGTGGGCGTGCGAGTGAAGAGGTTAATACCGAGAGCCCGCTCAAGATTATCCAGGCGCCTACGTGCCGTGGCCTGCGCGATCCCCAATAGCTTCGCGGCCCCGCTCAGGCTGCCAGAGCGCAGCACAGCAAGGAACACCCGCTGGCTTTCCCATTCGAGCCCGTTCATAAAATCTTGACCAACCGTTGATCCATTTTTTGCACTTCATCCATAGCCCATGACAGGGGATCATGCGCCCCGTACTTATCCAGGCCATTGTAAGGAGTTAACCCATGAGATTCACCGGTCAGTGCCGATGTGGCCAAGTCAGCATCGAAATCGAAGCGGTTCAGTTACCGCCGCTTTATGCCTGTCATTGCTTGAACTGCCAGCGCTCTAGCGGCAGTGCATTCGGCTTGCATCTGTTGTGCGCGGCTTCGACGGTGGAGGTGGCGGGCAATACCGTAACCTACCTTCATGAGCACCAAGGGCACGTCTCCACACACTATGCCTGCAGCGCTTGTCACACCCGGCTATTCAACGACACCACCGCCGCACCTGGTATGCGAGTGGTGCGTGCCGGTGTCTTGGAGGGCGCGGAGCATTTCGAACCGGTCGCGCATATATGGACTAGACGCAAGCAACCTTGGCTGGTAATACCGCAAACCGTTGCGCAATGGGAGGGGAGTCCGACGCCGGAGGCCTTCGCCACCGCGTTGAGGTAAACGCCGAACAAAGAGGCGGCTGTCGTCCATCCCGGTTGACTGAACGCGTGCATCCCCAGTACAGATTTCAGCAGGATCCTATAGCCAACTCAGGCAAAAGAAAGCCCGCTGCTAGGCGGGCTAATGGGAGCTTCTATCACACGTAGGGATAGGGAGAGTGTCGCATAGGTGTCGTGAAAATTGAGTGAAAGAAAAGTCTTCACAAGGTAATCACGCGACTCTGCCTAAAGATGCCGGAGCTATGGTAGGTGTACTCCAGCTCATTCATGGCGTCTGACGAGACTGACCTCTCTCGACCGCGACGGATATGCTCATCAGCAGCAACCCCAGTATCGCTAGAACGCTTGCGACCCAGCCAGTCGATGACCATCCCCAGTCAGCAGCAATGGCCCATCCGCCCAAACTGGCGCCTATCGCATTAGAAATGTTGAAAGCACTGTGATTCAACGCCGCTGCCAGCGTCTGAGCTCGTCCTGCCACGTTCATCAAGCGAACCTGAAGGGCTGGCACCAGTGCAAAGCCACAACCGACCATGAACAGGGTGATGAGGGTAGCGATCGATGAGGAAGAGAAAATCGAGAAGAACGCCAGGAACAACACGTTCCACACCATGATGTAGAAGATCGCTGGTACCAGAGCGCGGTCAGCCAGGCGCCCACCAATCAGATTACCGGCAATCATTCCGAGGCCCCACAAAGCGAGCACCATGGGTACTTGGGCAAGGCTAAAACCTGAGACTTCAGTCAGTGTCGGTGTGATGTAGCTGTACACCGCGAACATGCCGCCGAAGCCAATCGAAGCGGTAGCGAGTGTCAGCCAGATCTGAACGCGTTTAAGCCCGGCCAACTCTGCTGCAGGACTGGCATGCTCGTCCTTCGGAATGGTAGGGATGAAGTACCAGAACAGGGCCATGGAAATGCCGCCAGCTACGGCCAACGCGGTGAAGGTAGCTCGCCAGCCCAAGCTCTGACCGATCCAAGTCGCTAGGGGCACACCTATCACATTGGCGGCTGCCAAGCCTGCCATGACATAGCCTGCCGCCTGCGCTTTTTTGCCTTCACCCACCAGTGTTGCGGCAACCAGGCAAGCGACACCGTAATAGGCACCGTGCGGAAGGCCGGCGGTGAATCGAGCGGCCAAAAGGCTCGCGTGGTTCCAAGCCAGCGCACTGGCTGCGTAGCCCACTGCGAAAAGTGCCATAAGCGTGATGAGGAGAAACTTCCTCTGGCAGCGCGCTGCTAAGATCGCGATGAGCGGCGCGCCCACTACCACCCCCAGCGCATAAGCCGTGATGTAGCTACCTGCTGCGGGGATTGATACAGCGGTAGATTTGGCGATATCTGGCAGAAGACTCATGGACACGAATTCGCCGGTACCGATAAACAGGCCGCCCAGGCCGAGAGTTATTATCGCCGTTGCAACCCCGTGAGGTGCAGGGATGGCTAGAGCGTCCTGGGGCGGTTGCGCCACTTGAGTAGTCATGGAAGTACCTTTTGGAGCATGAGAAAGCCTGCACCCGTTCCGGGTGACCGGAACGAGTTCGCGTCAAGTTAATTGTGTAAGGTGCTACTTCAAATCGGCGATGTAGGCTTTGAATTGATTCGCATACGCTGGATGCCAACGAGATAGTGCGGGGCGATTTTTAATCATGTCGTCTGCCGACCACTGTATGCGGCGCTGGTCGAGCTCACGCGTCACCTCGTTATCTTCGCAGAACAGGTAGAACTCACCCCGGGACATGCTCTCGATCATACGGTCGGCAACTTGATCGGCTGACCAGGGCGCCTTCGGTTTTGCGGAACCCTCCGCCATCTCGGGGAAATTCATCGGCGTGTAGGTGTAGCCAGGGATCAGTAAATGGGCGCTTACGCGAGCTCCTGAACGCTTGAAAAGCTCGTGGGCCAGTTGCTCCGTGAGCACCTTCAATGCAGCCTTTGAAACGTTATAAGCCGAATTGCCTGGTGGGGTGGTGATGCCCTCCTTGGAACCGACGTTCACGATGGCCGCAGGTGTATTTTTGCTGAGCAGATACTCGGTAAACAGTTGCTGGACAGCCAGCACGCTCCAGAAATTGATCTCCATGGTCTCGCGCCACTGATCTAGGTCGTGCCATGGCCCCGCGCCGTTGGCGATTGCAGCGTTATTCACCACCAGCGCTACGTCGCCAAACCCTACCGCGCGGTCGTGCAGCTGCTGCAGCGACTGCGCTGAGGTGACGTCACCTGTGATTGCCAGCAGTTGGGCTGCCGGATCAAACTGATACAGCTTGATAACCGCAGCATCAAGCGCAGCTTGGTGTTTGTCGAACAGCACGATTTTCATGCCCTCCTTGGAGAGTCGACGTGCAATCGCGAAGCCGATGCCTGCCGCAGCGCCTGTAATGACAGCGACGCTGTCCTTTCGAATGGCTGGATGGTTCATGTGATCACCTCCTCAGTGATGGCCGGTACGCAATGTCAGCTCGGTAATCTCTGGAGGAACAGCGAGTCGGATAGGGAAACCGTTCCAAAGTGCTGTGCCGTTGCTGACGTACAGAGTCATGTCCGCAATGCGGTAAATGCCGGAGACGAAGCCGTCATTGGCGTAACGTGCGATTTGGGCCAAGCCCCAGATCATGCCGCCATGCGTATGAACGGAGAGCTGAATAGCTACTCCCGCTGTCGCCGAGGCACTGGCGTTTTCGGGGCGGTGCTTCAGGAGCACGATCGGGATGTTGACGGGAATACCGGACAGCGCCTGAGCTAGATTGGGAGCATCTCCGTTGTACTTAGCAGCCATCTCATCGGTGATGCCGGCGACGGCCAACGGAGTTCCACTTCGAGTGACGAGCACGTGCGCGTTTATCAATACCTTCATGCCCAACTGTTCGAACACACGCCGCCAGTTGCTTTCCTGAAAGTAATATTCATGGTTACCAGGGATCGCGATGACGTCCAATGGAGCACGCAATTCACCCAAAGCTGCCACATCGCGGTGCCTGGCCTCTGGTGTCCCATCAATCAGGTCGCCCGTGATTACCACCAGGTCGGCATTCAGCGCGTTGGTCTTTTCGACCAGGCTCTCCGTCCAAGCGGCGTCGAATAAGCGACTGATGTGCAGATCCGATAGCTGTAAGACCCGCATCCCCTCCAACCCGGCTGGCAGATTCGGTACTTGTATGCTGACCCGCTTGATCGGCGGCACCTGGATGGCTTGATGTACCCCGTATCCGGATAGCAGCAGTGCGAGAGCCGCTGCGAGGCCTTTGCTACGTGAGGTCATCAGCTTGTGGTCACCGCGAAGCAACTTCATGCCTAGGTTGCCCAAGTCCAGCCCGAGCATCATCACGGTGAGCAGCACGAACGAGCAGAAGGCCCAGCCGAGAAGTATCACCACGGTGCGCGGTAACTCGGGTGAGAACATCGTGCTGAATATGACGATCTGCGCGGCATGGTATTGAGCGACGACGAGCAGAATGAGCGCACTCATCAATCGCCAAGATTTTGCGATGGGCAGCGGCAGCACCAGGCGCCATATCAAGTAGAGACTGCCGGCAAGGGTGTAAAAGTGAAACACAGCGGCTACCTTTTTCCATCATCAATGTTGAGCTGGATTTATGGTAGCGTCCTGAGATCAACATTAGGTTTAGGTAGAATGAACGCCGTGTTGAATCTCGCTCATCGTTGGAGGCCTCATGCCTGTATTGCCGACAGCAAAGCTATCGCGCTCCGACTTGGCCGACTTGAACTCCTTTTTGGTGGTTGAGGGTCATCGAAGCTTTACCAAGGCGGCGATTGAACTGGGCGTGACTACCTCTGCGTTGAGCCATTCCATTCGCAATCTTGAAGCGCGCCTTGGGGTACGGCTGTTGAATCGTACCAATCGGACGGTGTCGGCTACAGCAGCGGGGGCCACACTTGCTAAACGGCTCGCCGTCGGATTTCAGGAGATTGGTGGGGCATTAGCCGAGGTCGACCAGCATCGGGCTCGGCCTTCAGGGCGTCTGCGAATCAACGTACTGAGTGATGGGGCAAGGCTCTTATTCACCAAATGCCTACCGGCTTATTTGGATGCCTACCCGGAGGTGGCCGTGGAAATTGCCATTGATGATCGTATGGTCGATATCGTGGGGGCAGGATTTGATGCGGGCGTGCGTTATGGCGAGACTATTCCCGAAGACTTCATAGCCGTGCCAATCAGCGATCAGATCCGCTGGGTCGCTGCAGCTTCACCGAGGTACATCAATCGCGCTCCGCGCCTCGTTGAACCTGAAGATCTTCTGAACCACAAATGCATCCAGATCCGCACGGGGCAGGGTGTCATCTACCGTTGGGATTTCGAAAAGGATGGCGAGCATCAGGCAGTTGATGTGCCAGGTAAGCTTTGCGTTAACGAAACCGAATTTGGAATCGCGATGGCTCTAGCCGATCAGGGCATTACCTACTGCCCCGAGGAACGAATTCGAGCCCATCTGGATGCTGGGCGATTGCAGGTAGTCTTGCCAGACTGGGCACCAATAGAGCCACCGTACTACCTCTATTACCCAGGGCGGCGACAGATGCCCCCAGGTCTACGTGAGCTTATTGATCTGCTGCGCGCTGATTCGGCCTCGTGGTCGGTTTGAGGTAGGAAAAGGAGCCGCGAGGGCTCTAAGTTGCCTCAGCTTCACTCTCCTGCCTTATAAGCAACAGAACAAGCGGGGCGCGTCGCCCACGGATGGGCCGGAGTGCTTGAGGATGGAAGCCCGCGAGGGCCGTAACTTGGCGAAGACAGGGTGCGGTTCGCAACGCCAATGGGCTCCAGCCTCTGGCCATGGATTTCCACTGCCTTCCATAGGGTCGTTGCGCTTCAGCTTCGGTGAGTATTTACACACGGCGATCACACCGGCACATACACCTGCAAGATTCAGCGAGACTTTCCGACTCGGCCCATTCTCTAGTTTCGGCAAAAGTACACAAAGGAAAAGGGCGGCAATGAGCAGCACATCCAGGCGAGGAACCCACGCCCAGTAAGACCATCCACGCTCATAAAGCGTCCAAAGCACGGTGGCAGCTAAGATCGCTGCAAATATGTAAGCGCCAGACACTTTTCTGCGGAACAGTTGCACTGCAGAAAAGAAGAGTGCCAAGCCACTAAGTGCGTAGTACCAGGATCCGCCGAGCACAACTAGCCAGGCGCCCCCTAACAATTGCGCCATACCAAATAGCGCGAGAAAAATTGCGAGCAAGATTAGCGACCACTGAGGAGTCGCTATAGGCTTTGAGAGATTATTAATTGATATACCTAAACGGCCATGCGCATCCCGTTCATCAAGCTAAATGCTTGAATACATTGGGATGTATTTATGTTCTTGATTAGTCTGTTAAGACGCTTTTATCGCGCTGAGCGAGCACGCAAGGGAGGGCTCCAATGAGGCAGAATGAAGGGACGGAAAATTTATCAGGCGGCAAAAGGTCGCATTGATAGTTTTCAGGCGGCCATTAATACGATTGTGGCCTTTATGCATTCTGAAGTAGCTACTGAGACATCTAGAGCTAGCACCCGCCGTCCGCAAGTCTTACGATTCAGGGCCCAGCCTGAAAAATCGGCAATGCCAATCGATCGTCGAAAAAGCGTAATGGATAATCTGAACGCCTAATTCGGACTCGTGCCCACATAAACTTCTGCCAGAGAGCACAATTGGGTGATGGAGCCTTGCAATGAATTTTTTGTTCTTCACACACAGCGAGATTAGGGTAGGGGACTTATACCTTGACCTTTCCCGTCGTGAAGCCTGTTGCGGAGATCGAAAAAGCAGAGTTAAAGCAACACCATTTAAGCTGCTAGTGCTACTCGCAACGAATGCTGATGCAATAGTGTCCCGTCAAGCTATTTTCGCCCAAGTTTGGGGCTATGATTTCGATCCAGGAACTAAGATTATTGATGTGCAGCTGAGTTATTTGCGCAAGGTGCTTGTCACATTGGAGTGTGCGGTTAAGATAGATACGCACAGAGGCAAAGGCTTAAGGCTACGCGCTAATGGATGTCCTAGTTGATCTGGCGGGGAAATTCTCCCCGCCTTAATCTGCGAGCTATCAAGTATTAGCTTCGAGCATGCCTAGAGCAGCGCATTCAGCATTCTTAATATGAAGGTGAGCTATCTCACGCGCGCCATCTGCATCACGTGCTTTGATTCTTGCTACCAGTTCATCAATTTCAGCAAGACTTTCTTTCAAGCGTTCAGGTCGTGAAAATGATGTTGCACGTAGAAGGTTGATGCGCGAAAGGAGTCCGTGCACGACTTCATCGATTAGTCTATTGCCGCTGCCGCCAAGTAAAACGTCATAGATTTTCGATTTGGCAATCAGCAAAGCTCGCCGATCGGGATTTGCTGCTTGAGCTCGCAAATCTTTGGCGGCCTTCTCAACCGCCTTGATCTGATCATCGGTAGCAAGACGTGCGAACTCATGCACTGCGTAGCCCTCGAGCAATGCGCGAAGCGCATAGAGCTCTCTGGCTTCTTGAGGATTTAAGCTTGCAACTACGGGCCCTTTGTGGGGAACGATCACTACAAGCTTTTCAGCTTCTAAGCGGCGTAAGGCCTCACGTAGAGGGGGGCGGCTTATCTGGAGCATTTCACACAGCTCACGCTCAACCAAGCGCTCACCTGGGGCGAAGCGACCGTTCATAATGGCTTCGCGCAGGGTGGCCTCCACTTGGCCCCTGAGTGTTTCGGGGCGGCTCATGACTAGCGTTTCTACGTTTACGCACGCGAGTGGCGGCCTCAGCTCTATTTTCGATATCACTAGAAGATTGTAATACAGCATTACGGATGAGAGGGATGGCGTCGTGACAGGGATGGCTTTTGAGCCCTTGGGTGGGGGAGCCTTACCTCCTAGCTGAATTGCGGCACTACGTATTCAGCCAGCTCGTCCAACGTGTCGCCGACAGGGCGATGTGAAACCCTCATATTCAGAGCCACATGGGATACACCTTGATCTTGCTGCCGCTTCCATAGGTCGATCAATGCATTGCGACCTCCATAGAGGCCTCTGCCGGCCCGCAGTGGCGCGTTTGGATCCCTATCAAGCTCGAAAAATACCCCATAACCGTAGGGCTTGAAATTGCTAGGGCCGCAGCTAGCGCGCCAAAGATTGATTACCTCTGGCAATCTGTCGAAATTACTCTGATGCCAGATCCATCCGTCCATGTTGGAGGCGAGCCAATCGATATCCTGGCCGCAGCGTCCTATCGCGAGCACTGGTAGCTGATCCTGTATAGGCTTAGGTACAAGATCCAGTGAGCCGTCTAGCTCACCATAATGAGCAGTTTGTTGTTTCGGAAAGTCATTCTCTAGGACAGTTCTGATCAATCCATGGGCGTCTCTGAAACGCTCAGCTCGATTCGGGAAATTGACACCAAACGCGGGGTATTCGGTCGGTCGATCCCCTGTGGATAGGCCTAGTACGAATCGACCATCGCTGAGGTGGTCAAGCGATGCGGCTTGTTTGGCTACGATCAGCGGATCACGTAGAGGCAGCACAATGCCGGCAGTACCGATAGCGATTTTTTTGGTCACCGCCGCAAGCCAAGTGCCGTATACCATGGGATCAAAAATCTGACCCACGTCCCCAAATGAGGGATCGCGAAATGGCACATCTCGCAGCCAGATAGCAGAAAAGCCTTGATCATCGGCTTTCATCGCCAGTTCGGTGTGCTGGCGCATAGTGGGAGCGTCAGAGCCCGGGTAACCTTCGAGTGGTGCAATCAAGCCAAACGTAAGCGCCCCTGGGCGGAAAACTTTTCCGAATATCCCGTTTTGCGATCCTTGGGAGGGTGCTTTTCGATTTAGATGCATGATTAACCTCTGTTGATGTCAAGCAGCGCGCCTTCAGATGCGTGGCTGAGGCGCGCTGCCGGATCTTAGAACGAGTAGCGACGCATGCCGCCATCAACCAACACGACGGTGCCAGTGATGTAACGTGCGCGAGGGGAAGCCAGGAAGGTCACCGCATTCGCTACGTCCTCCGGCTCACCGAAGTCACGCAGTGCGATTTCACGCTCCGCGAATTTCTTACGCTCTTCGCCGGGATACAAGCGACGAATTTGAGCGGTATCAATCAGGCCAGGTTGAACGCAATTTACGGTGATACCGTGTTGGCCGATTTGCTCGGACAGGCCTTTCGACCAGACCACCAGCCCAGCTTTAGCGACCATAGCAGCGTTAACGACCTCAGGCTCGAGGTTGCCCGAGATGCTCACGATGGAGCCAGTCTTACGCGCCAGGAAGTTTGGCAGCAGCTTCTGGGTGAGTTGACGGTGGCGATCGAAGTTAAGGGTCATACCCTCAATCCATTGCTCTTCAGGCGCATCGATGTCCATCGGGCGGCTGCCGCCAGCGTTGTTGATCAAAATATCGATGTGACCCATGGCGCTCAGGGCGGCAGCTACGATCTTTTCCGGCCCATCAACTGCCACGAAGTCTTGAGCGAAGGTGATCGGTGCTACGCCTCCATCTGCCTCGATTTCAGCAACCAAGCTGGTCAGCAGATCTTCATTACGAGCTGTTGCGAAGACCTTGACTCCTTCAGCAGCGAGGGCTTTGACGATGGCGCGACCCAGGCCTTGGCTAGCGCCGGTGACCAGTGCAGTTTTACCCGCGATTTGCAGATCCATTTGGAACCTCTTTCGTTGAGTTACAGGTTTGGGGCAAGTCGATCCCCGTGCTGGACTCAATTCTGCGCAGCTTAAATCTTGGGATAAACCATTAACCGAGAAACAGATTAGGACGAGACTGATAACAATCCTTGCATTAGCCAGAAAGTCACTTGCCTCACATATGTGCGGGCGCCGGGGTGGGCGACACCTAGAATCTAGATTGGTCTGGTTCTGAGTACCAAACCTGTCCCAGAGGAAGCATTTAAAGAAGGCTTCAGTTCTGAAAAACTGCAGGCAAGATCCGGCGAGGAAATCTCGCTGCGAAGGCCGATTGTGTGAATCAAGCGGCCACCTTTATATTGCTAGGAGTGGATGATGGCGAAGGCATCAGATTTGGTTGTCCAGTGCTTAGAAAGCGAAGGCGTTAAGTACGTTTTTGGTATTCCGGGCGAAGAGAACCTTGATCTATTAGAATCCCTGCGTAAGTCCAGTATAAAATTAGTGCTGACTCGACACGAGCAATCTGTTGGTTTTATGGCTGCCACATACGGTCGTCTTACAGGTAAAGCTGGTGTAAGCCTCTCAACGTTAGGCCCAGGAGCGACAAACCTCGTGACGGCAGGTGCGTACGCCAACCTTGGCGGTATGCCTATGCTCATGATCACCGGGCAAAAGCCGATCAAAAAGTCAAAGCAAGGGCGATTCCAGATTATCGATGTGGTTGGCATGATGCAGCCGATCACCAAGTACACCCATCAACTGGCGTCTGCGGACAACATCCCAGCTCGCGTGCGCGAAGCATTCCGACTCGCCGAAGAGGAGAAGCCAGGCGCGGTGCATCTGGAGCTGCCAGAGGATATCGCTGACGAGCAGACCGAAAGCACGCCACTGCGTCCAAGCTCAAGCCGCCGCCCGGTGGCAGAACAGAAATCGATTTGTTCTGCGGTCGAAAAACTTAAGGCAGCTCGCAGCCCGATTCTGGTGATCGGTGCCGGCGCAAACCGTAAGATGACTGCAACGGTATTGAGGCAGCTGATCGACAAGACTGGCATCCCGTTCGTGACCACCCAGATGGGTAAAGGCGTGGTGGACGAGCGTCACCCTCGCTTCCTGGGTAATGCCGCATTGTCTGCAGGCGACTTTGTTCACCGCGCAGTCGAGGCCGCGGACTTGATCGTCAACATCGGCCACGATGTGATCGAGAAGCCACCGTTCTTCATGGTGGGTGGCGGAACTGAGGTCATCCACGTTAACTTCCGCTCTGCCGAAGTCGATGCGGTGTATTTCCCCCAGATCGAAGTGGTGGGCGACATCGCCAACGCGGTATGGCAGATCAGCGAAGCGTTGGATGGTACGTCGCATTGGGACTTCGCCCGATTGATGACTATCCGTGAGGCCAACGAAGCCCAGATTGCTGAAGGTTCGGACGATGGTCGCTTCCCTGTCTATCCACAGCGGCTGGTAGCAGACATTCGCAAGGCACTCCCTTCTGAGGGAATCGTTGCGCTTGATAACGGGATCTACAAGATCTGGTTTGCGCGGAACTACAAGGCACACATGCCGAACACCGTATTGCTGGACAACGCGTTGGCAACCATGGGCGCAGGGTTGCCCTCTGCGATGGCGGCTCACCTGGTCTATCCCGAGAGGCCAGTGATTGCGGTTTGCGGTGACGGTGGCTTCATGATGAATAGCCAGGAACTGGAAACTGCCGTTCGGCTGAAGATGAACCTAACCGTGGTCATTCTTCGCGATGACGGCTACGGGATGATTCGCTGGAAGCAAGCCAATATGGGCTTCACTGACTATGGCCTGGACTATGGCAATCCCGATTTTGTGCAGTATGCAGAGAGCTATGGTGCGATAGGGCATCGTGTCGAAAGCGCGGAAGCGCTGCTTCCACTTCTGGACTGGTGCCAGAAGAATCCGGGAGTGCACGTCATCGATTGCCCAGTTGACTATTCCGAGAACGATTCGATTTTGAATCACGAGCTCAAAAAACGTAGCGCTGCGGTTTAAAGCTTAGCCAGGAGCATCGCGGTGGTGCTCTTGGCAGTTGTGCTTGATTGGTATCAAATCCATTCAAGCAATTGCTTGAAATTGATGTGTTTCCATGTTCGAGCAAACATTAGCATAAATCTATTAGTCATTTCTTGTCGTTGAACTCAACTCCACGTGATACTTGTTTCTAGTGGAAGCGATGCTTTGTCTTGGAGTCTGTTATGAAAATCGGAATACCCGCCGAGCGGCAGGCGCGCGAAAATCGAGTTGCAGCCACGCCTGAGTCTGTGAAGAAACTGATTTCGCAAGGCCATACTGTAGTAGTTGAGAAGGGCGCCGGCATTAAAGCAAGTTTTTTAGATGAGGCATATGAAACGGCTGGGGCTATTTTGAAAGATGCAGCTGGTGCGTATGCGGCTGATATCGTTTTGAAGGTGCAAGCGCCAATGCCGGAAGAGTTGGGATTTATCCTGGCTGAATCCGTAATTGTGGGGATGCTCGATCCATTCGATCAAGAGGCTGTTGCTCGCATCGCAGCAAGCGGCGCTACAGCGTTCTCACTCGAATTGGCGCCTCGTACTAGCCGTGCCCAAAGCTTCGATGTGTTGTCGTCACAAAGCAACGTTGCCGGGTACAAAGCGATGATGATTGCGAGCAATCTGTATCAACGCTTCGTACCAATGCTGATGACAGCTGCCGGTACGGTGAAAGCTGCACGCGTATTGGTTCTAGGTTCCGGTGTTGCTGGGTTGCAGGCAGTTGCCACTGCCAAGCGCCTGGGTGCTGTTGTAGAAGCGTCGGATGTACGGCCTGCGGTCAAGGAGCAGATCGAATCACTGGGTGCAAAATTCCTTGATGTGCCGTTCGAAACCGATGAGGAACGAGAGGCCGCAGAGGGGAAGGGTGGCTACGCTCGCCCCATGCCCGCAAGTTGGGTCAAGCGCCAGACGGAGCTGGTTCACGCTCGTGCGTCTCAAGCAGACATTGTGATCACCACAGCGCTCATTCCTGGACGACCAGCGCCCACACTGCTGTCGATAGACACCATCAAAGCTATGAAACCTGGCTCGATCGTGGTTGATCTTGCCGCAGGCCGCGGGGCTGTACATGACGGTCATAAAGGAGGCAACTGCCCGCTCACCCGCGAGCATGAAGTAGTTGAGCACTTCGGCGTGAAATTGGTTGGTTTCTCCAACCTGGCCTCCATGGCTGCGACCGACGCCTCATCGCTGTACGCACGAAATCTCGTTGAGTTCGTCAAGCTGATTACCAGCTCCGGTGGCCAACTTGAAATCAATCTGGAAGACGACATCGTCAGCGCTACTTTGCTGTGCCAATCCGGTCAGCTGGCGAAAAAAGGTTAATCAGGGTGGGCCTATGTTGAGTCATGTAGTTATAAATCTCATTGTTTTCGTTTTGGCAATATATGTGGGTTACCACGTCGTCTGGAATGTAACGCCCGCATTGCATACGCCACTGATGGCCGTCACCAATGCCATCTCAGCGATAGTAATCATCGGCGCAATGCTCGCCACAGCGCTCACCACCGATCCACTGGCTAGATACTTTGGTGGGTTTGCGGTGTTTCTGGCTGCGGTTAACCTCTTTGGCGGATTCTTGGTCACTCGCCGAATGTTGAGCATGTTTAAAAAGAAAGCTAAGCCAGACGCTGGCAAGGCGGGAGTCTGATCATGAGCCTCAATGTCGTAGCGTTGCTTTACCTGGTAGCGTCTGTGTTTTTCATCCAAGCGTTGAAAGGCTTGTCATCCCCAAGGTCTGCTCGCCTGGGCAACCTGTTCGGTATGTCCGGCATGCTGATCGCGATCCTGACCACGCTTGCCGTGATTCTTGAGCATGCTTCGTCAGCAGGCGCAGTGGAGGGCCTTATAACCCTGTTTGTTGCTTTACTGCTCGGCGCTGTGGTGGGGACGTATCTCTCCATCAAGGTCGAGATGACGAAAATGCCTGAGCTCGTAGCCGCCATGCACTCGTTGATTGGTCTGTCTGCGGTCTGCATTGCCTATGCAGTGGTAAAGCAGCCGCAAGTCTTCGGACTGGTCGATGAGCTCGCGCTTATCCCTACTGGGAACCGAGTGGAGATAGCGCTGGGTACTGCGGTAGGTGCGATTACCTTCTCCGGCTCTGTGATCGCATTCGGCAAACTGTCCGGCCGTTTGAAGCTGCGCATTTTCCAAGGCGCGCCCATTAGATTCGCAGGGCAGCATCATCTGAATTTGGCGATCGCTGTCGCACTCATCGCCAGCGGCGCGATTTTCGTCATTGATCAGTCCTGGCCACCATTTCTGGCCATGACAGCACTGGCATTGCTGTTCGGCGTGATGCTGCTGATTCCGATTGGCGGGGCAGACATGCCCGTCATCGTTTCCATGCTGAACTCCTATTCGGGATGGGCTGCCGCAGGGATTGGTTTCTCTCTAAACAACTCGATGTTGATCATCGCCGGATCACTGGTGGGTGCATCAGGTGCCATCCTGTCCTACATCATGTGCAAGGCCATGAACCGGTCGTTCATCAGCGTTCTGCTGGGCGGCTTCGGTGCTAGTTCTGATGCAAGTGGGCCAGCGCAAAGCGAGTCGCGTCCAGTACGCTCCGGCTCCGCGGACGATGCTTCGTTCATGCTGGCGAACGCCGAATCAGTCCTGATCGTGCCGGGCTACGGTCTGGCCGTGGCACGCGCTCAGCACGCACTGAAGGAACTCACCGACAAGCTCCAGGCTCGCGGTGTGGATGTCCGCTACGCCATCCACCCTGTAGCGGGGCGGATGCCTGGCCATATGAATGTGCTCCTGGCTGAAGCCGAAGTCCCATACGACATCGTTCATGAGATGGAAGAGATCAATAACGATTTTGCCCAGACCGACGTCGTACTTGTCCTGGGGGCCAACGACGTGGTCAACCCTGCGGCCAAGAACAATCCGGCTTCACCGATTGCAGGAATGCCGATCCTTGAAGCCTACAAAGCGCGCACAGTGATTGTTAACAAGCGCTCAATGGCAGCGGGGTACGCGGGCCTCGATAACGAACTGTTCTACCTAGACAAAACGATGATGGTGTTCGGCGATGCAAAAAAAGTAATCGAGGAAATGGTCAGGTCAGTTGATAGCTGAACGGACTGGGCCCGCCTCAATGGCGGGCTTTTCGTACTTTATCCGCTATGCAACCGGTGCGCTTAGATAGATTTAAATTCAGACTATTGAAACAACCCTGCCACCCACTCGACAAAGGCCCTAACATTGGGAGAGAGGTGGCGGCGGTCAGGGAATAAAATTGATACTTGCTTAGGTTCTGTCGTGACCTCCCCGAGCACTTCTATAAGACCCCCCGAGTCTAGGTGCTCCTGTAGAGCCGGGCGCAACCCCTGTAACATTCCAATGCCTGCCAGCCCGCAATGTAAAAAGGCCCCCGCGTTATCTACTGTTACGGCGCTTTTCATTTTTACACTAACGAGTTCGCCGTCGACTCGGAACCTCCAAGGCATTATTTGTCGACGATGCTCGACGATAAAATTCACCGCTACGTGTGAACTCAAATCCTCTATTTTTTGAGGCATGCCACGCTTTTCAATATATTTTGGTGCCGCGCAATTAACTAACTCGACATATCCTATTGGTTTGGCAATCAAGCTAGAATCGTCCAGAACGCCAAGCCTGATAGCGCAGTCAATGCCGGATGCTATAAGGTCATTTTGGTGATCCGATGTTCCAATGTAGAGCTCCAGTCCTGGGAAACGCTCCAGGAAATCCGGCAGCTTAGGGATGATGATGGAATTCGCTAAAACAGTCGGCATGTCGACCCGTAGCTTTCCCTTCGGCGGCCGATTAGGTGAAAAGCACTCCATCACATCAGCTATATCAGTTAGCAACTGGACGCAGCGATCGTAAAACTGCTCTCCATCAGGCGTTACGCTAACTCTTCGTGTCGTGCGATGAAGTAGTTGAACGCCCAAATCTTTTTCCAAATTTTTGATGGTTTTAGATAGGGCAGGTCGGTGCAGTCTCAGCGACTCAGCTGCTTTGGTATAGCTAGCGTGATCTACAACTGCCACGAACATCTCCATGGCTTCAAGCATGTTCATCTATTGAGTCCATCGCTGCGCACTGGTAGGCCTTAGTTTGCAACCCCTATTCAGTATGCTGTCTCAGAGATTGCGTTGAGCATGTCGGGTGCTCTGACTATAAAGCAATGATGGAGAATTAAGCTGTATCGCCCAGGAAATTGTTTGTTAATCAAATTGTTACCAATGAAGCTCACTTCTTACCGCTAGAGTGCTGCAGCAGCATAGAAAAGCACGAGGCATCATTGATCGAAAAATCTTAATAATCTTCTGAATTATTCAAATAGTAGTGATTCGCACGACTTTGTAGCATCTCCTCATCCCTTGAAGCGACGTGGTCGCTCAAACGATTGCATGAGGAGATCCCTGTGAGCCAAACAAAAATAAGACAGCCTATGGAAGGTGTTCGAGTGCTAGACATCGCGACGTTCGTCGCTGCGCCATTCTGCGGGACGATTCTCGCAGACTTTGGTGCGGAGGTGATCAAGATCGAACAACCGAATGGGGGCGATACCCTTCGGAAGTTCGGTACGCCTACTGAATGTGGCGACACCTTGGTGTGGCTCAGTGAAGCGCGCAATAAAGAGTCAATGACCTTGGACTTGCGCTCCCCGGAAGGTGCGGAGCTCTTCAAGGCTCTGGTCGCCAAATCAGATGTCGTGCTAGAGAATTTTCGTCCAGGTACGCTAGAAAAATGGGGTCTCGGTTTCGAAACCCTTCGCGAAATCAATCCCAAGCTGGTGATGCTTCGCGTCAGCGCCTACGGCCAAACCGGGCCAAAGAGGGGTGAGCCAGGTTTCGCGAGAATCGCACATGCCTTTGGTGGGCTCTCCTTCCTCGCAGGCGAGCCCGGCGGCCCACCAGTAGTGCCAGGTTCTACATCTCTTGCTGATTACATCTCAGGCATGTGGGGCGCAATCGGCGTGTTGCTGGCCATGCGCTCGGTCGAGGCTGGTGGCGTTGGCCAGTTCATCGACATCGGGCTGTACGAATCGGTGTTCCGACTGCTCGACGAAATCGCCCCAGCCTACGCCAAGTTCGGACTTGTCCGTGAGCGCATGGGGCCGGATACCGTCAACGTTGTGCCTCATAGTCACTACGAGACCAGTGACAATCGTTGGATTGCACTTGCCTGCAGCAACGACCGGATGTTCCAGCGGCTGGCTGTGAGCATGGGACAGCCTGAATTGGCTGAGCGCTATCCAACCAGTCCAGATCGAGTCGCTGCCCGAGCAAAGATCAATGCTCTCGTATCTCTGTGGGTCTCGCAGCACACCCAGGAAGAGCTTCTGAAGGTTTGTGCAGACGGCCAGGTACCGGCAGGCCCCTTGTACTCGATTGAGGAAATCTTCCAAGACCCTCAGTACGCCGAGCGCAAAAACCTCATTCGAATCCAGGATCCCCGTGTTGGCGAGTTGGTACTGCCAAGCGCCATCCCGCGGCTATCCGAAACCCCGGCAACTTTCAATCACGCTGGCCCCGCGCTGGGCAGCAGCACCGATGAAATCCTTCACCGAGTTCTCTCACTGACGGCCGCAGACATTGCGTCGCTGCGAGCCAACAAAACCATCTGATTACTTACGCTACGAGGCAGCCAGAATGAAAAACTACAAAATGTACATCGGCGGCGAATGGGTCGAATCCGTATCCGGGGAGTCCTTCGAGACCAAGAACCCCTACACCGGTGAGACCTGGGCGACCCTCCCTCGTGGTAATGCGGACGACGCGAATCGTGCCGTTGCAGCTGCGCAACGCGCATTTGAAGCTGGTGAGTGGGCGAGTATGACAGCCAGCCAGCGTGGCCACCTCCTGCGCCGCCTGGGAGATCTCATTTCCGAAAACGTTGATCTGCTGGCTGAGACCGAAGTTGCTGACAACGGAAAGTTGCTTGCGGAAATGCGCGGTCAGGTCAACTACCTGCCCAATTACTTCTACTACTTCGGTGGTCTGGCAGACAAGATCGAAGGCGGCGTGCTCCCGATCGACAAGAAAGACACGTTCACCTTCACCCGCTACGAACCACTGGGCGTATGCGTCGCCATTACCGCCTGGAACTCGCCGCTGCTGCTGGCGGTAAACAAACTGGCTCCAGGCCTGGCAGCGGGTAACACCTTTGTTCTGAAGCCTTCCGAGTTCACCTCGGCGTCGGCGCTTGAGCTCGCCAAGCTCGTCGAGAAAGCAGGTTTCCCCGCAGGTGTGGTCAACGTCGTGACAGGCTTTGGCCTGGAGGTTGGCGAGCCATTGGTCAATCATCCCGATGTGCAGAAGATTGCCTTCACCGGTAGTGAGATGGGTGGGCAAAAAATCTATGAGGCAGCTGCCAAGAACCTGAAGAAGGTGACCTTGGAGCTTGGCGGTAAATCTCCAAACATCGTCTTCGACGACGCCAACCTTGATAACGCAGTCAAAGGTGTTGTCGGCGGGATCATGGCGGCGACCGGCCAGACTTGCGTCGCAGGTTCACGTCTTCTGGTTCAGCAGTCGATTCACGATGAGTTCGTCGACAAGCTTCTGGCCTTCGCCCGCACGGCAAAAATGGGCGATCCGATGCTGTCTACCACGCAAGTCGGCCCAGTAACTACCCCACAGCAGTACCAGAAAATCCTCGACTACATCTCTATCGCCAAGGAGGAGGGGGCTGTCTGCGTCTTGGGTGGCAAGGCTTCCACTGCACCTGAGTGCGGTAACGGTTTGTTCGTTGAGCCAACCATCTTCACTGGGGTGTACAACAAAATGCGCATCGCTCAGGAAGAGGTATTTGGCCCTGTGCTGTCCATCATCCCGTTCAAAGACGAGGAGGATGCCATTCGCATCGCGAACGACAGCCTCTACGGCCTGGCTGCCGGCGTTTGGACGCAAAGCATGCGCCGCGGGCTGCTGATGTCCCAGAAACTTCAAGCCGGGATGGTGTGGGTCAACATGTACCGCGCGGTGAGCTACATGGCGCCCTTTGGTGGTTACAAGCGCTCGGGCGTTGGCCATGAGAACGGCCAGGACGCGATCTACGCGTACATGAAAACCAAGAGTGTCTGGTTCAGCACTGCGCTGCATACCCCAGACCCATTCGTTCTCGGTTGATTGAACCTGTCGATCTCACGCTTTGCGCACAAAAAGGATAAAAGCGATGCAGCAGCCATTTCCTATGCCCGGCAATTTCTTTGACGATTTCGCGGTGGGTGATACCTACCGCCACTGGCCCGGTCGCACCATCACCGAAGCTGACAACATCCAATTCAGCCTGTTGACGATGAATCGTCATCCGATGCATTGCGACAGCAACTTTGCAGCGTCCAGTGAATTCAAGAAGCCGCTGATCAATAGCGGCCTCACTGTCGCGATTGTACTGGGCATGACGGTAGACGAGATCAGCCTCAACGCGATCGCCAATCTGGGGTGGAAAGACATCGAGCTGAAAGCGCCTGTCTTCCCGGGTGACACGCTCTATGCCCGTTCAGAAGTCACTGAAGTAAGACCCAGCCGCTCACGACCAGGGCAAGGGATCATCACCTCGCGAACCGAAGCCTTCAACCAGCACGACGTGGTCTGCCTTGTCTTCACACGCTCGTGCCTAGTTCCGACTCGTGAGTTCGCCGAGGTAGCGAGGAGGGGGCAATGAATTACGACCTGCTCAAGGGTACCCGAGTGATCGAAAGCTCGGCCTTCATTGCAGCCCCTCTCTGTGGCATGACACTCGCTCAACTCGGCGCAGATGTCATTCGGGTTGACCTGATCGGTGGTGGCATCGACTACAACCGTCTCCCGTTGTCCGAAGATGGTCGAAGCATTTACTGGACGAGTCTGAACAAAGCCAAGCGCTCAGTCGCCATTGACCTGCGGTCAGGGGAGGGGCGCGAGCTCATTCAGAACCTGGTTTGCGCGCCCGGTGAACAGTCAGGCGTGTTGCTGACCAACATCGGTGTGGATTGGCTGAGTCATGAGGTGCTCCAGGCTCGGCGAGCCGACCTGATCAGTTGCACCATCGAGGGTAACTTCGATGGGAGCACGGCGGTCGACTACACCGTCAACTGCGCAACGGGGTATCCGGTTATCACGGGCGATGGCTCTGCGGATCGCCCCGTGAATCACACGTTGCCAGCATGGGACGTGATTTGCGCGAATCAGGCAGCCACAGCAGTGATCGCTGCCCTGGGGCGGCGGTACCGGGAGCGCGTTGGTGCAGAGATCCGCCTCGCGCTCTCCGACAGCGCCTTCTCCACCCTGTCACATCTGGGCATGCTGACCGAAGCAGAGCTACTTGAGCCTGAGCGTAAATCGCTGGGCAACTACCTCTACGGCGCTTTCGGAAAGGACTTCGCAACATCCGATGGCCGCCGGGTGATGGTGGTCGCCATTTCCAGTAAGCAATGGTCATCGTTGGTCAAGGCTTGCGGCTTGGAAGACATCATCGGTGGTCTTCAACAGACCCTTGGTTTTGATTTCCGCCAAGAGAAAGATCGCTTCGAAGGGCGCGAAATCATTGCACCTCTGATTGCCAGATGGTGCTCGACCCGAACGCTTGGCCAGATTGAGCAGCACTTCAAGGCTCACGGTGTTACCTACGGCCCTTATCGAACCGTTCGCCAACTGCTCGAAGAAGACAATCGAGTGTCTCTGGAAAACCCGCTGTTTGAATACATAGAAACCGAGGGCGTCGGACGGCATCTCTCCTGCGGCACGCCGTTGCGATTCTCAAGCTTAACGCGCGGTCATGTACAAAGCGCACCGGTAGTGGGGCAGCACACCGATGAGGTGCTTGCCGATGTCCTGGGGCTCGACTCCCACCAGATTGGCAGGCTTCACGACATCAAGGTGGTCGCAGGCCCGTAAACAACACCACCGACTCAACTCAACGACAAAAATAAAAGTGAGTGTGCTTCATGAGTAGTTTGTTCATCTGCCTGGCTTCGCTAGGTTTTCTGATGTTTGTCGCCTACAGGGGCTTTAGCGTCATCCTGTTTGCGCCAATAGCGGCCATGGGTGCAGTGCTACTCACCGATCCTTCGATGGTCGCGCCGGCATACAGCGGTATTTTCATGGATAAGATGGTTTCCTTGCTGAAACTGTATTTTCCTGTGTTCATGCTCGGCGCGGTCTTCGGAAAGCTCATCGAGGTATCAGGGTTCGCAAGATCAATCGTCTCGGCGATCTCCCGAGTATTCGGTAGCAGCTATTCGATCACCTGCATCGTTGTCGTCGGTGGTGTCCTGACCTACGGCGGTGTGTCGTTGTTCGTAGTGGTCTTCGCGATCTATCCGTTCGCCGCCGAGCTGTTCCGGCAAAACGATATCCCCAAAAGGTTGATACCAGCGACGATTGCCCTGGGGGCATTCACGTTCACGATGGACTCGCTGCCTGGATCACCTCAGATCCAGAACATCATTCCTACCAGCTTCTTTGGTACCACCAGCTATGCCGCGCCTGTGCTTGGAATCATAGGTTCGATCTTTGTTGCTGGATGTGGGTTGATTTACCTGGAATGGCGCCGGCGTACCTTGATGGCCGGCGGAGAAGGCTACGGCACCGGGCATACAAACGAGCCATCTCACGCCCATGATCAGGAGCTTGTCAGCCCATGGATCGCGATCCTCCCACTCCTGATTGTGGGAGTCGGCAACAAGTTGATTCTTGAGTTGATCCTCTCCAGCTACGGTGCGGGTAATCAGGTACTGGTAACGTTCCGGCCCGACTATCCGGGCCTACCGCAAGAAGTCGCCAAGATGGCTGCCATTTGGGCGGTGGAGGGAGCCCTTACACTGGGCATCCTCGCCACGGTGGTGCTGGCGTTTTCCAAGATCAAATACGTATTCACCGAGTCAACCAAGGTCGCGGTTTCCGGATCGCTGCTGGCCGGTTTGAACACTGCCTCTGAATACGGCTTTGGTGCGGTCATCGCTGCTTTGCCTGGGTTCAAATTGGTGGCCGACTCCCTGTCACATATTGAGAACCCGCTGATCAATCTTGCTGTCAGCGTCAACATCCTCGCCGGGATCACCGGCTCATCGTCGGGTGGCTTGAGCCTAACGCTGGGAGCGCTGGGCGATCAGTTCATTGCCATGGCCCATCAGTACGGCATTCCAGCAGAAGTCATGCACCGCGTTGCCTCAATCAGCGCCGGCGGCATGGATACGCTCCCGCATAACGGGGCGATCATCACGCTCATGGCCGTAACGGGCCTGACGCACCGCCAATCCTACGGGGACATTTTCGTTCTCACGATCTTCAAGACCCTAGCCGCGTTTGTCGTCATCGCTGTCTTCTATCTGACTGGCTTGGTTTAAACACTCAACACAACTACAAGAGATGGGTATTTATATGAGCAATCCGCATTATGACTACATCATCATCGGTGCAGGTTCATCAGGGTGTGTCCTGGCCAATAGACTGACAGCAGATCCGTCGAAACGCGTGCTTTTGCTGGAAGCGGGGCCTGCGGACAATCTGCTGTGGATCAAGATACCTGCGGGCATGACGCGGCTGTTTTCCAACAGTAAAGTGAACTGGCGTTACCAGGGCGCTGCTGAACCAGGCCTCAATAACCGTGTGCTGTACTGCCCCCGCGGTAAAACGCTCGGCGGCTCCAGTTCCATCAATGGCTTGGTTTACATGCGTGGCAACCCGAAGGACTATGACGACTGGCGGGATGAAGGGAACAGTGGCTGGGGATGGGACGACGTCCTCCCTTACTACAAGAAAAGTGAGAAGCAGCTGCGTGGTGGAGATGCCTTCCACGGTGCCGATGGCGAGTTAGCGATCGCTGACGTAGTAAACCCTCATCAAGCTTCCAAGCTGTTCAACGAGGCTGCGCAAAAGGTTGGTATTCCGTTCAACCCTGACTTCAATGGCGCTCGCCAGGAAGGGGTCGGCTATCCGCAGATGACCATGCAAAACGGTGTGCGGCAATCTACTGCGACCGCATTCCTCGACCCGATCAAGCACCGACCTAATCTTGAGATCCTGGTCAATGCCCATGTTGAAAAGATCCTGTTTGAGGGCAACCGCGCGATTGGTGTCAGCTACGCCCTGAAAGGTAAGCCAGGGCAATGCACGGCCATGGCGGGTGAGATCATTCTCAGCGGCGGCACGATTGCCTCCCCTCAGCTTTTGATGCTTTCCGGCGTGGGGCCGAAGGAGCATCTGCAGGAGCACGGCATCTCGGTGGTGAAGGATCTGCCAGGCGTTGGTGAGAACCTTCATGACCACGCGTATGTGCACTTCCTGAATCAGGTGTCGCCAGAGATGTCCATCAACCACGAGATCCAAGGTTGGCGGCTGATTCCGCATGTCCTGCAGTACGTAGGTACGCGCAAAGGGCTGCTTACCTCTGCTGCAGCGCAGGTCGTTTCGTTCACCAAATCTGACCCATCGTTCGAGTATCCAGACATCCAGATTCAGTTCCGGCCATTCAGCATTGTGGTGACTGAAGACGGCCGGATTGTCCCTGAAAAAATCCCCGTGGTGACGGCATCCTGCAGCCAGGTGCGTCCGAAATCTCGCGGCCGGTTGCGTCTGAATTCTGCGAATTCTTATGACGACCCGAACATCCTGATGAACTACCTCACTCATGAGGACGACTGCAAGGCGATGATCGCGGGCATCCGCTGGATGCGAAAAATCTATTCGTCTCAGCCGTTGGCAGACAAGGTTGTGAAAGAAACCATGCCTGGCCGTCATCTTCAGACTGATGAGGAATTGCTGGGGTACATCCGTCAATTTGGTCAATCCATGTATCACCCGGTGGGCACCTGTCGGATGGGCAAGGATGAAATGGCCGTCGTCGACAGCCGCCTGCGGGTTCACGGTATCGAAGGGTTGAGGGTTGTGGATGCGTCGATCATGCCCAGCATCACGTCAGGCAATACAAATGCACCCGCAATCATGATCGGTGAAAAAGCTGCGGACATGATCATCGAAGATGCGCGCGCGCTGACCAACGCGGGTTACACGCCAGCTATCAAATCGGCAGTGGCCTGAGGAGAACATCGATGGATTATTCGATCTGGGTTGGCCGTACCCAAACACGGCATGACTCCATCAGCCCTGAGCTGGTTACCCGAATCGCCGGTACGTTGAGCGAGCCTGCTCCAGACGCAGGTGAGCCATTGCCGTTGCTTTGGCACTGGGCGTTTTTCCAGGAAGCAGTAGCCGCAGAGTTGATTGGTGAAGATGGCCACCCTGTAACCGGAGGATTCTTGCCGGAGGTGGGTAGTCGCGCCCGGATGTGGGCCGGCGGACGGCTTGCGTTCAGCAAGCCACTTAAAGTCGGCGTTCCTGCCAAGAGGGTCTCGACGATTGAGCAGATTCAAGAGAAAGAAGGGCGCTCGGGCTCGTTGCTCTTTGTGACGGTGAAGCACAGCATCTATCAGCACGACGAACTGATGCTCACCGAGGAGCAGGACATCGTTTATCGCGACCCGAGCCCTTACAAAGCCGCACCTGGTAAATCTGCACCCGAAGCCGAGTGGCGTGAACAGTTCGAAATCGATCCGGTCATGCTTTTCCGGTATTCAGCGGTGACCTTCAATGGCCATCGAATCCATTATGACTGGCGCTACGTGACCGAGACGGAAGGGTACCCGGGCCTGGTCGTGCACGGGCCACTCACCGCCACGCTTGTCTTGCGCACCTTCACCAAGGCCAAGCCAGACGCTGTTGTACGTAGCTTTGCGTTCAAAGGCGTACAACCGATCATCTCTGATCAGACGGTTGAGGTCGGCGGTCTCGTCGAGTCCCCTGGTGTCGCTCAAGTGTGGGCGGCCACGGGTAATGGCATCAGCCAGACCGGTCAAGTGACGTTCGAGTAACCAGCCATACATTCTGGAGTTAGCTTCATGGATCAGATTGACCGTGGTACTCAAATCGTCAGGTCGGCACTGTTCGTTCCAGGTGATAGAGCGGAGCGATTCGCCAAAGCCCTGGCCGCCGGCGCCGACCAAGTAATCATCGATTTCGAAGACGCCGTCGAGGAAGGCGCGAAAGCGAGTGCCCGCGATTCGCTACAGACATTCTTGCTGCAGAATCCTGAGGCCAGAGTGTGGGTCAGGATCAACAGCACTGGGCATGTCCAGTACCAAGCGGACGTTGAATTCTGCAGCCGCGAACCAGGTGTGGCGGGAATCATGCTACCGAAGGCGGAAGATCCCGCTCTGGTGATGCAGTTGTCTGAGTGCGGTAAGCCGCTCTGGCTGATCATTGAAACCGCCATGGGGGCTGCAACACTGTCACTGCTGAGTGCAACGCCAGGCGTGGAGCGCCTTTGCTTTGGTTCGATCGACATGGCCGTGGATCTGGCTTTGGAGGAGGGTACTCAAGGCGGACAGAACATGCTCAATACGCTGCGCGCTGGCGTTATCTTGCACTCGAAGCTCAATGGCTTGGCCCCAGCGCTGGACGGCGTCTATCCAGCTATCGCTGACACCATGGGATTGGCTGAATCGGTGAAGAACTCACAGGGAATGGGATTCGGGGGTGTACTTTGCATTCACCCGTCCCAGATTCCAGTGATCCACGAAAGTCTTATGCCATCTGCTGAGGATCTGGATTGGGCTCAACGCGTAAGGGAAGCTGCCAAGAGCCAACCAGGTGCGTTTAAGCTCGAGGGGCGGATGATTGATGCCCCCGTGCTCGCACGAGCAGAACGTGTAATCTCACTATCAAACCTGGGCAAATAGTAGCAATAAAACAAGCCGCAGACCTTCAACCTGCGGCTATAGTAATCCCGGAGCGGGCTATTCGTCAGGGCTTATTGTTGCGTGACGACTGAAGCTTTCCTGTCGTCAACTTGAAAGCTTCCAGCTGCTCTTTCGAAGCAGAAATAACGGTTTCGGCAGCCTTTTTAGCTATCAGTGCATTGATGTCATCCACTGAAATTCTTTGAATACTCTTTTCTGTTCCTAGGAGAAGCAGCTCCTTGCAGAACGGGAAGCAGAATGAACTAAATGCAAATAGCTTTTCGAGCGAATCATACACCACGGGTCTATCTGATGAGAAGAATGTTCTTTCGCCGGTGGTGCCGAAAAGCTTGATGTTGTCCGATCTGTCTGACATGTCAAAACTAATCAGTGGAAGCAATATGAACTGCGCAACCTTGACCGCCTCATCTTTAGAAGCCCGCTTGGAAAGGAATTTAATAAGTTTCCTATCGTAGCTCCAAATAGCCTTAACCTCATCGTTGGACTTGTCGTACAGCTCGACCAGCCTCGGCATATGCTGTATGGCAAGTTCTCTTTTGCAAGGCGTTCTCCAGAACTGCGTTGCAATCATGATTTTTGCAATTTTAATGAAGTTTGAATCTGCCTGCAGCCTGGCAATGAAGTCAGCGTTTCCAATATTTTTCCGCATTAAATCCCTGTAGGTAGTAAACTGCCCCTCCAGCTGCGAGTAAAAATCTTCAATCGCTAAGGTCTTTTCCTTACCAAGCATTACGGTGTGAAGATCTGGAGAGTAAAGTATTTGCGCAGCGGTGCGTTCCTTTATTCCCCCGTACTTTTTCGTGTAAGCATATAGCTTTCCACCATCACCATAAAAGCCCTTCTGGTAAAACTCTGGAATATAGTGATGTTTGACGGAAGAATTATTCATTCGTTTTGCCCTCTCCGATGGGCGCTGACCCGGCCTGAATTCCGATCTTAGTTCTAGTTGCCATCTACCAATCAATAGGGTTGCGTACGGTTGCGCGTTGAGTGGGGCACCCCAATGAGCAATCGTACCAGCTGAGCCAGCTTGGCGGCAGCAGGTGAAAGAGCACGGCCTTTTAGCGTGATGATAGCGACCTGGCGCGTCATCTTAGGCTGCACAATGAGCATCTGGTTGGTTTCCGGGAGAGGGTAGTCGGGCAGTACGACCGAAGGCAGCACCGCGGCACCTAGGCCTGCGCTTGCCATGGATATGAGGGTCTGCGCCTGGTTGAATTCATAGCGAGTGGTGAGTGTGAGATTGGCGGCCTTTGCGGTGTCTTCGATCAGCATCCGAAGCGCCGTGGCTTGGTTCAGCAGCAGCAGAGGAAGCCTAGCCAGCTCCTCCATGGTGATCGTCTCCCCAGCTTCGGGCAGAAGCTTCTTGGGCACCAGTGCATAAAGATCTTCTGTGAGGACTGGCTCGAAGTTGAAATCCTGTGCATCACTCATCGGGCCGATGCCGAAATCCACCTCGCCCTTGCGAATGCTCTCATGCATGTCACCCGACGTGAGCTCCCTCACGAAAACATCGATGGCAGGGTAGTCGTGATCGAAGGCTGACAGGATTTTTGCAAGCCTCGTTGCTGCCACGGTCGTAGAGCAGGCCAGGAAAATTCGTCCGCTTTGTAGATCAGCAGACTCCTGAATGCGACGCAAGCCTAATTCGACTTCATGAATCGCTCTCCGAGCGCTATCAAACAAGTGCTCACCTTCCCGGGTGAGGCTCACATGCCGTGTCGTGCGATGGAAGAGTGATAAGCCTAGTTGCGACTCTAACTGCTTGATTTGACTTGTTATTGCTGACTGAGTCTTGTGCGTCAGCTCAGCAGCTTGGCGGAAGCTCCCATGCTCTGCGACTAAAAGAAATGCCTGCAGCAGCTTGAGATTCACATTCGGCAGCGCGCGTGGTTCGGGCGATAAGGACATAGCTACCCCTATTGATCGAAAAATCTTAATAATTCCGATGATAATTGAATTGGTTTGATTTTACACCCGGTCGTATGCTCCAAACACGTCGTAACGGCATCCACAAAAACAAAAGGAGCCCGATGTGGGACTCGATCGATCTATCTCAATCGCAACGTCTTTTCGACTTGATGGTAAGCACGCACTGATCACGGGCGGCGGTGGTGGAATTGGCGAGGGGCTTGCCCTCGCGCTTTCCGAAGCCGGAGCAACTGTCACATTGGTTGGTCGGACTGAATCCGCTTTGCGCGATGTCGCAAGCGACCTTGAATCTCAGGGATTCGAACCTCGGATTGCGGTATGCGACATCACTGACGCTAACGCAATCCGGAAATTGATCGAGGCAATGCCTCGACTCGACATCCTTATCAATAACGCAGGTACGAACTGTCCGCAGCCAATCCAGGAGGTTTCTGATGAAAACCTGGATTTGATGATGAACCTGAACGTAAGGGCGGTCTTCGTCGCCTCTCAGGCGGCCATCAAGAAGATGCTACAGGCGGGCAGTGCCGAAGAATCTTGCGTAATCAACATCACGTCCCAAATGGGGCATGTTGGCTCTCCTAATCGCTCAGTCTATTGCATGACGAAGCATGCTATTGAAGGCTTGACCAAAGCCTTGGCGATAGAGCTGGCGCCAACTGGCCTGCGCGTAAATAGCATCGCTCCGACATTCGTTGATACCCCCCTCATTCGCAAGATTGTCGATACCCCTGAGAAATACGACTTCCTTGTTTCCAAAATCCCGCTCGGCCACATGGCCGCAATCACCGACATCGTCGGGGCGGCTGTTTACCTCGCTAGCCCAGCAGCCCGAATGGTTACTGGCACCTGCATCCGCGTCGATGGCGGCTGGACAGCTCAATAATCCGAAAATCAATAGGAGGTGTGAAATGACTCAATCCACTGGCTACGTGCTGATCGAGAAAACCGGCGGCCCGGAAGTGATGCAATGGAAAGAGGCGACTGTAAGCGCTCCCGAAGCGACTGAAGTACAAATCCGCCATGAGGCCATCGGCGTGGACTTCATCGACACCCAACTGCGCTCCGGGATTCTTCCAGTTAACCTGCCAAGCGGCTTGGGCTTTGCGGGCGTGGGCGAGGTGACTGCCGTTGGAAGCGACGTGAGCGGCATCCAACCAGGCCAACGAGTTGCCTATCACTATGCTGTTCCAGGCTCTTACTCGGAGATACGCAATGTACCTGCAGGTCGAGTGTTCGTGCTTCCAGACCAAAACCTCGACCCCACCATCGCGGCTGGTGCCTTATTCCGCGGTCTGACTGCCTGGTACTTGTCTACGCGCCTTCGCGAGGTTAACAAAGGCGATTGGGTCTTGGTTCATGCCGCTGCTGGTGGTGTTGGCCTGATCCTCTGCCAGTGGCTGAGCCACCTTGGCGCCAACGTCATCGGTACTACAGACAGTGCCGAAAAGGTTGAGGTGCTTAAGCAATACGGTTGCAAGTACCCAATCAACATCCATACCGAAGACTTCGTTGAGCGCACCAAGCAACTCACCGAAGGTGTAGGGGTAAGCATTGTTTACGAATCCATTGGTAAAGCTACCTTTGAGCGCTCGCTGGACTGCCTCAAGCGCTTCGGCCTGATGGCATCGTTCGGATGGCCGTCAGGCGACGTAGAGCCAATCCAGCTTGCTCACACTCGTAATAAGGGTTCGCTCTTCCTGACTCGTCCAACCATCTCGCACTACATCGCCGAGGACGCTGACTTCAAGCGCGGCGCCGCTGAACTCTATGGATTGATCAGCGAAGGCGTACTGAAAATCCGCACCGAGCATCGCTATCCGCTCAAAGAGGCAGGCCGCGCTCATGACGACCTGGCCAACGGACGCACGACAGGATCGGTTGTCCTCCAGCCATAAGCAGAACAAGCCTACGCAAATCTTGCTACTCACCAGCCAAAAACAATAAGGGTGATCAAATGCTGCTTGAAGGTAAAACCGCGATCGTGACAGGCGCTGCATCGATGAAAGGCATCGGCTGGGCGACTGCTAAATGCTTTGCTCAAAACGGTGCAAAGGTCGCGCTGCTCGATCTAAATCTCGACCATACCTTGGTTGCTGCACAAGAGTTGGGTGACGGCCACTTGGGACTGTCTTGTGACGTGCGGGACTCCTCGCTCTGCGAAGCTGCAGTGGTATCTATCCTTGAGGCATTCGGTAAGGTCGACATTCTGATCAACAACGCAGGTGTCAGCCAGCCGTTCCGCTTGATGGACAGCACTATGGAGGATTATGACCTGGTCATGGACGTAAGCCTCCGCGGTGCTTACAACATGTCCAGGGCTGTTGTTCCTCACATGCGTGCCAACCGCAGTGGTGCGATCGTTTGTATGGGATCTGTGGCCGCTCAGCGTGGAGGGGGCGTGTTGGGTGGCCCTCATTACGCAGCAGCGAAAGGAGGAGTGCAAACTCTGGCCAAGGCGATGGCACGAGAGCTGGCTGTCGACAACATTCGCGTCAACTCGATCGCTCCCGGCCTGGTGGATACCGAGTTGCTTATCGGAAAGCTCACTCCCGAGATGCGCACTGCTGCGTTAACTGCTACTCCAATGGGGCGCCTGGCGTTGCCCACTGACATCGCCAACGCCTGCCTCTTTCTCTCGTCTGATCTCTCAAGCTACATCACAGGCGTGACGCTCGACGTCAATGGTGGTTTGCACATTCACTAAGACGGCTGAGCATCATCTTCTGAGTGGGAGGTTGCCATGTACTTACAAGATAAAGTCGCAATTGTAACGGGTGGCGCTTCCCTCAACGGAATAGGCTGGGCAGTAGCCCAGCGCTTTTCCGAGGAGGGAGCAAATGTTGTACTGGTTGATATAGCTCCATACAACCATGGCCGTATCGCTGCATTGCCCACGCCCGCATTGGCACTCAATTACGACATCCGTGATTTTTCGTGCTGTCAGGCAGCGGTGAAAGCGGCAGTGTCGCAATTTGGTGGTGTAGACATCCTCATCAACAACGCCGGGGTGAGCCAGCCTCGCAAGATCTTGGACATAGATGATGAAGGCTATGACCTGGTCTTGGACGTTAGCCTGCGCGGCGCGCTGAACATGTCGAAAGCTGTCATCCCAGCGATGCGCGCTGACCGCGGCGGCTCCATTGTCTGCATCGGTTCGGTTTCGGCGCAACGCGGCGGAGGTGTGATGGGCGGCGCCCATTACTCTGCAGCAAAAGGAGGCGTCCAGGCCCTCTCCAAGGCCTTGGCTCGTGAATTAGCTCCAGACCAAATTCGTGTCAATGCGATAGCCCCAGGATTGATCGAAACCGATCTGATCGCTGGCCGGCTTTCCACTGAAAATCGTGAAACGACACTGCTGGCTACCCCTATGGGCCGCATAGGTTGTCCCGACGACGTAGCCAAAGCTTGCCTCTACCTTGCCTCTGATCTTTCCAGCTATGTCACCGGTGTCGTGCTGGATGTGAACGGAGGCCTGCACATCCACTAGCTCCATGTTTCAGATCAGCTTCCAGAACAAGAACAACGGAGAGTGAACATGAAACGAATCATCAGCCATATTGCTGCGGCCTTAACCCTTGTCACCGCCTGCGCCGCCTTTGCAGAAGACCCCATTAAGATCGGTGTGCCTGGCCCTTACACGGGTGGCTCCGCCCCCATGGGCGTCTCGATGCGTGATGCAATGCGAATTGCGGTAAAGGAAATCAATGAAAAGGGCGGTGTCATCGGCCGCCCACTGGAGTTGGTTGAGCGTGATGACGAAGCAAAAAATGAGCGCGGAATTCAGGTCGCTCAGGAGCTGATTTACAAGAATCAGATCGTGGCGGCTGTCGGCGTCATCAACACTGGCGTCATGCTTGCGAGCCAGCGTTTCTACCAAGAAGCCAAAATTCCAATCATCACCCCAGGCCCATCGGGTTCAGATGTCACTAAAGCATTTCTGCCCGATAGCTATGTCTTCCGGGTTTCGCTGCCCGATCGACTTCAGGCCGAAATGATCGTGAAGGAGTCGATCGACAATCGGCATTTCGAGAAAGTCGCAATCCTTGCTGACTCCACGAACTATGGCCAGCTCGGTCGAGCAGACCTGGAGGCCGTACTCAAAGAACGGGGCATCACTCCAGTCGCCGTCGAAAAATTCAACATCAAAGATGTCGACATGACGCCCCAGTTACTCAGGGCGCGCATGAAAGGGGCTCAGGTCATACTGACCTACGGCGTAGGGCCTGAGCTTGCTCAGATTGCCAATGGCATGGCCAAGCTCGGCTGGAAGGTTCCCATGATCGGCAGCTGGACTCTTTCGATGCCTAACTTTGCGGAAAACGCTGGCGCGAATGCCGAAGCAGTCCGTATGCCACAGACCTTCATTCTCGAAGGGGCAGCAGGGAAGCGGGAAGCGTTCATCAAGAAGTTTGAGCAGGCCTACGGCGTCACCCGTATCCCTGGCCCCGTGTGGGCAGCCCAAGGCTATGACTCCATCTATCTGCTAGCCGCAGCGATCGAACAGGCCAAATCCACAGATGGTACGAAGATCAAAGAAGCTCTTGAGGATCTTCAGGCGCCGGTCGAGGGGCTGGTCATGACATACAACAAGCCGTTCTCCAAAACTGACCATGAAGCGTTCAAGACCACGAACGTAGCCATCATGGGTGAGATCAAGAATGGTCAAGTGGTCTTCGCCTACGACGCAGACCGCGGCAAGGTTCAAGCGAACTAATCATTTCCCGCAATCAGGCGCCCAGATATCTGAGCGCCACGGCGCCCTGCGCGCTGGAGAGGTGAAAAATGGACGGAATGCTACTTCAAGTCCTGCTTAGCGGAGTTTCCGTAGGCATGATTTACGCTGTGATTGCCTTTGGCTACCAACTGACGTTTTCGACGTCATCGACTCTCAACTTCGGCCAAGGAGAGGCTCTGGCACTGGGGGCGCTTGTCGGCCTGACAATCGTGCCATACGTTGGGTACTGGGCAGCCATTCCGCTGGTAATGCTTTTCGGAGCAGCACAAGGTGCCTTGGTGGAGCGCGTAGCTGTGAGGCCTGCGCTGAAGATCAAGTCCGAGTTCGGATGGATTCTGGCGACCATTGCCTTGGCCATCATCTTCAAGAATGTCGCGGAAAATATCTGGGGCAAGGATGACCTCAAATTCCCATCGCCGGTTTCCGAGATGCCCATTCAAATCGGGTCAGCTTTCGTGATGCCGATGGAACTGATTGTGGTTGCCGGTGCGCTGCTGATCATGGCTGCGGTCGAGTTTTTCAACCGCAAAACGATCCTGGGTAAAGCCGTGGTCGCGACGAGCTCGGATCGTGATGCTGCAGGCCTCATGGGCATCAACACCGGCAGTGTCATCACGTTCTCCTACGCACTGTCCTCGATGACTGCCGCGTTCGCAGGGATTCTCGTTGCTCCGTTGACTCTGACTGGTGCCAGCATGGGCGTGGCGCTAGGCCTTAAAGCATTCGCAGTCGCCATCATCGGTGGGTTGACGTCGGGGGTTGGCGTAATCGTGGGTGGCATCATCCTGGGGGTGTCCGAGACCGCGACAGGCTTCTTCCTCTCCACCGGTTACAAGGATGTCCCCGGCCTCATCCTGTTGCTGGTTGTGTTGATGATCAAGCCGGCAGGCATTTTTGGCAAAGCCGTTATCAAGAAGGTGTAACCATGAAGAAGACCTCAATCCTCTCTCTGGTTCTGTTGCTTGTCGCCGGTGCGTTGCTGCCACAGGTGTTCCACAACCCGTACTACCTGCACCTCATCGTGGTCATCGGCATCTATGCGATTCTGCTGTTCGGCATGGATATCCTGGTGGGGTATACCGGTGAGGTTTCCCTCGGCCATGCCGGTTTGTTTGCGGTAGGCGCTTACAGTTGTGGTATTGCTGCGACCAGCCTCGGCTGGCCGGTTTATGCAGCGATTCCGCTCGCGATAGGCGTAACGGCGATCTTTGGCGGTCTGTTGGCATTCCCCGCGCTCAAGGTGACAGGCCCGTACCTGGCAATGGTGACGTTGGCGTTCTCCACGATCATCCAGATCCTCACCAATGAGATGGAATTCCTGACTCAAGGCCCTCAAGGCCTGCAGGTGCTCAAGCCAGAGATCTTCGGTTCCAGGCTCACCGCCGTCGAGTTCTATTACGTCGTGCTTGTGGCGTTGATTGCAGCGCTTGTCGTGGTGTCTCGAATCCTGAGCTCGCATATTGGTCGCGCTTTTGAAGCGCTGCGCGGCAGTCCTATCGCTGCAGACTGCATGGGCGTGAACGTTTACCGCTACAAGGTGCTGGCCTTCGTTTTGAGCGCCGCGTTTGCAGGCCTTGCTGGAGCGTTGTTCAGTTATTCCGAAGAGTACATCGCACCGAACTCCTTCGGCTTCGAGCTCAACGTCCTGTTCCTGCTCGCCCTGATTCTGGGCGGCAAAAAGAGCCGCATAGGCGCTGTGGTGGGGGCCGCGGTTGTCGTGATGCTTCCTAACTGGCTGTCCGACCTGGCAACAGTCAGAACCCTGGCAATTGGTATTGCGCTCGTCACCGTAGCGGCTGTCGTGTACTCGCTCGCAAAAAGCAAAATCTCTTCGAAGCATGGAATGGCGGCGGTGGCAGTTGCGGCCGCGGTGGTGTGGGCGGTCTTCCGTATCGAGGATGTGACCGAACATCGCCTGACAATCTTCGGCTTGATGATGTTGGGCGTGATCTATTACCTACCAATGGGCGTAGTGGGCCTGGTCAAGAAGCTCACCCCGGCGGCCAAGGCTCATAGCACCAGCGCTGCAGGCGCATCGGCACCAGCACTGGAGGCTTTCCTGGGCGGCCAGTCTGCCGCCAAGCAAGGCCCGGTTCTCCAGGCGCGTGGCGTGGTCATGCAGTTTGGAGGGCTCAAGGCGTTGAACGGGATCGACCTGGACATTGAACGCCGAACCATCCACGGGCTGATAGGCCCCAACGGATCGGGCAAGAGCACCATGATGAACGTCATCACGGGCATCTACCGAGCGACTGAAGGAACGGTTCAGTTCTCGGGCAAGGCAATCCAAGATTCGTCGCCGTCCAAAATTGCGTTGAGTGGAGTTTCCCGGACGTTCCAGAACGTGCAGCTGTTCGGTGAGATGTCCGTCCTCGAAAACGTATTGGTAGCGTTCAACCATAGCTTCGCCAGCCGCCTGCCGTCGGTAGCGCTAGCGTTGCCCGGGTATCGAGCAGAAGAGGGTGCAGCACGAGAGAAGGCCTGGAGCATTCTTCGCTTCATTGGCCTGGATCATCTTGGCCATGAAGAGGCAAGGAACTTGCCTTATGGCAAGCAGCGCATTCTCGAAATAGGTCGAGCACTGGCACTTAATCCAGCCTTGCTGCTTCTGGATGAGCCCGCTGCAGGGCTGACCGCACCGGATATCGAAGACCTGATCCGAATCGTCCAAAAAATCCGGGATCGAGGTGTCACCATCGTGTTGATTGAACACCACATGGACATGGTCATGCGGACTTGCGACCGCGTCACAGTGTTCGATTTCGGCCAGAAAATCGCCGAGGGTTTGCCGCTCGATGTGCAGAACGACCCACGAGTGGTCGAGGCCTACCTGGGTGTGAAGCCAGAAGAAGAAACCGCCGAAGCAGCTACGCCGGATGGCGAAGCGAACAGCTTCGTTCCTGGAGGTGCAAAGCATGCTTAAGGTCAAGAATCTGATTGCTGGCTACGGCAACGTCCAGGTGCTCCATGGGATCGACTTTGAGGTCAAAAAAGGCACTGTCGTCAGTCTGATTGGCTCAAATGGAGCCGGCAAGACCACCACCATGAGAGCGTTGTCGGGGATGATCAGCCCCAGTCAGGGCGAGATTCTTCTGGATGAGAAAAACGTCGCTGGACTGCCTTCGCACAAAATTGCAAGGCTTGGCCTCGCTCACTCGCCCGAGGGCCGGAAGATCTTTCCGACGCTTTCTGTCGTCGACAACATCACTCTCGGAGCATTTCCAAGGTTTATCAGGAGTCGTCCAAAGGGTGATGTTGCAGGCGACCTCGATCGTGCTCTCGAGCTCTTTCCTCGCCTACGGGAGCGCAGAAATCAGCAGGCTGGAACGCTATCAGGTGGTGAGCAGCAGATGCTTGCCATGGCCCGGGCCGTGATGCTCAATCCAGAAGTCATCCTGATGGATGAGCCATCAATGGGCCTAGCGCCCATTCTCGTAGAAGAAGTGTTCAACATCATTCAGCGACTCAAGTCGACGGGCGTGACGATGCTCTTAGTCGAGCAGTTCGCGGCTGCGGCTTTGGAGGTCAGTGACTATGCGTACGTACTGGAAAACGGGCGCATCAACATCCACGGCCTCGCTTCAAAAATGAAAAATGATCCCGCTGTGAAAGCGGCGTACCTGGGCGGCAGTCATTAACGAGGAGAGACACCTGATGAGCAATGGTAAAGGCTATATCTACGCGGAACTCAAAGTTACGAACCCCGAGGTTTTCTACGGCGAGTACATGGAGAAAGTAACGCCAGTCCTGCAAAAGTGGGGCGCAACGTTCGCAATCGCCGGCGGCGAACCGCGAGTGCTTGAAGGCGACAGGGCTGTGGAGCGAGTCGTGCTCGTGGAATTCGAAAGCCCCGAGAAGGCCAATGAATTCTATTTCTCCGATGACTATCAAGCAGTCATCGATTACCGCTTCCGCTCAGCGGACACCCATCTGTACCTCCTCAACGGGCATGCGCCGTCCTGAGGCTGGCAGAGGGAGGCGCCAGCCTCCCTTTTTGCATGGAGCGAACACATGGCCCTGACCTTGCCGCGATCGCTGATCAACTGGTCGTCCATGCCAACGGGCAGGACAGATGATTGGCATCAATACATCGCAAGTATCAAACCTACCTACGACCACCTTATCCGCCTCGCTGGCCAGGTCAGCGGGATGCTGATTCTACCAGATATCGAATCTCGCCTTAGAGCAGCACTCCAAATGTATAGGCCTCTAGGAGTACAAGTTTCTGAGCTAATTGGCGAGCTTCAGAAAATCAAACCGCCAACAGCAGGGCAGTCACATTATGCTAACTTGGCTATAGGGGCGCACAAGCTATGTGATGTCATTCATGAGCTTGAGTTTAACTTAACGAAAAAAATCGACGTTACCCAGGAAAATGGGCGGTATGACGGGCTAACCAGGTGTCTGCAAATGCTGAAGTGCGTTTCAGATCCCTGGTCTGGATTGCAGCCAGTTAAGTTTGATGGGTGTTGCGCTTGCTGTATCGATTGATAAGGATATTGGGATGTCTAAAAACGCTTATTCAATACGTGTTCTCGAATACGCATACGCTGCAAATTACCCTGAAAGCGGGGTAGTGTACGGTTCACACAATGCAGGTTTCCGCAAGCTACCCTATGCCTACGTCTTGATTCAAGGGCAAGGCCACAACATCATGATTGATGTCGGGTACAATCATGCTGAATACGGCGGATATTTGGCTGATAAATTCGGGGTGACCAACTGGCACTCCGCTACAGCAGTGCTATCTGAGTGCGGATTGAGGCCAGAAGATATTGACGCCGTATTTATAACTCATGCGCACTTTGATCACATGGGGAACATACAGGCATTCCCTAATGCTACGTTATATATTCAAGATCAAGAAATAGTAAGCTGGATATCTGCAATGGGGCAACCACCACACATGCAATGGGCGATGGCTGGAACTGACCCATCTGATATTATACGTATTGCTGACTTAGCAAGGCAGGGCCGGCTGGTCTGCCTCAAAGGCGCCGTTGAAAATATCTTCCCTGGAGTAGACGTTCATCCGGCTTATGACACCCATACTGATGGTTGTATGTGGATCAAGGTCAGAAATGACTTGATGAGCGATTCAAATAATGCGTGGGTGCTTGCAGGCGACCTCGTTTATGCATACAAAAATTTGGTTGCAAACCCAAGAGTCGTCAATGGGGAAATAGAAGGGGAGTTGCAGCTGCGCCCCGTAGGTCTAGCTATGGGCAGTAAATCAAAGCTAATTTTCACAACTGATGAGATGCTGAAACACGTTCAGTATCAGGTCAAGCGTGTAGTTCCGGTGCATGAGGAGATGCTTGCCGAGGTATTCCCTAGCCGAGTGACTGGAAACGACCTTAAAGTAATCGAGATCTGTCTCAGCGACGAAGCATCTTCATACGTTGCTTAAAAAAACCATCGTTGGCTTAGCCAACGATGGCGTTTGCAATCTCAGCACGTAGGAAGAAGGGGACTACAGCGCTGGCGCAATCACAAAGAGGGAAGCGGTTTTTAGTTCACTGCGATGACAATCTTGCCGATCTGCGCGTTTGACTCCATGTGACGGTGAGCGTCGGAGATCTGCGCAAATGGGAAGACCTTATCGATAACAGGCTTCAGCTTGCCTTCAGCCAGGCCCTGATTCACAAATGCCTTAGCGCGAGCCAGTTTCTCTGCATCGGTGGAAATCTCAAACAGCTCGTAACCCCGGATGGTCAGGTGCTTGCCCAGAATCTCGAACACCGGTACCGGAATATCGCGGTGATCCAGTGCACCGTATTGGAAGAAGAAGCCCTGTGGAGCAAGCGATTTGATCAGCTTGGTAGCTTCTGGGCCACCAATCGGGTCGAAGGCAATGTGAGCACCCTTGCCTTCAGTGATGCGAGCGACCTCAGCAACAACGTCTTGCTCTTGAGTAGCGATCACGTACTTGGCGCCGGCGTCGAGCAGTGCCTGACGCTTGGCACTGGTGCGGGTCAGAGCGATCGGGGTGGCGCCCAGCATGTTGGCGATTTGAATGGCTGCCAGGCCAACGCTGCTCGATGCGGCAGGAACCAGGACGGTCTGACCTGCTTGGAGGTTGCCGTATTCAACCAATGCACCGTAAGCCGTGACGAACATCATCCAACTGGCAGCGGCTTCTTCAAAGGACAGGTTCGAGGGATGCTTAACGACTGCATGCACAGGCGCATTAACCAGTTCGCCATACATGCCGTAGTCCGCGAACGAAAATGCTGGAATCACACTGACGACGTCGCCTACGGCGAAATCAGAGACGCCAGCACCAGTAGCTCGAACGATACCGGCAGCCTCATAGCCCAGCTGGGCAGGAAAAACCGGATCGATCACGTACTGTCCGTTGCGATACATAATCTCAGCTCGATTCAAACCAAGTGCTTTGACCTCGATCTGGACTTCATTGGACGCAGGTGCATTTACAACAACCTCATCGATCTGCAGTACCTCTGCGCCACCGGTTTTGTGAAAGCGAACGGCCTTAGTCATGGTTCTCTCCTGGAGTAAAAATCAGTGAGGCCATGCTAGCAAAGAGGTTGTTCAGCATAGAGCCACGAACAATTTACAGATTGGTATGCTTTTGAGTACCAATTGAGTGGCGCATGAGCAATGCGCTCCAATGGCTACGCAATCTCCTTACTGCCAGAGAACATTGCTGTAAGCCAATCCATAAAGGCTCGAACCTTTGGTGATCGATATCTACGATCTGTCATGAGCAAGGAGATAGGCTTCGGAATGGTCTGAAGATGTGGAAGGATTTCAACCAAATCACCAGAGTCAATGTGCGGCTGAAGAGAGGGGCGAAGGCCCATTAGAAGACCTAAACCAGCCAGGCCACAGCTGAGGAATGCTTCAGAGTCATCGACCACAATACCGCTTTTGAGGGTCACCGATGTCTCCTGACCCTCTACCTGAAATTTCCAAGGCATGATCTGCCGGCGGTGGTCGATGAGGAAGTTCACCGCAAGGTGGTCAGCTAGGTCTTCGATTCCCTCAGGTACTCCATAACGCTCAAGGTATGCAGGCGCAGCGCAAGCCACCATTGACACAGAGCCAATCCGACGGGCAATCAAACTAGAAGAATCAAGCTCCCCCAGTCGAATGGCGCAATCTACCCCTTCGGCGATCAGGTCGACCTGATGATCAGTGGAGCCAAGGATGAGTTCGATCTCCGGATACTTGTCACGAAACCGGGGCAGTGAAGGAATGATATAAGCCTTTGCCAGGGTTACAGGGACATCCACACGAAGCTTCCCTCGAGGGGGACGATTAGGTGAGAACCAAGCCATCGTATCCGACAGGTCGGCCAAGAGCTGCTTGGCCCGCGCGTAGAATTCTTCGCCTTCAGGTGTCACGTTGACCCGGCGAGTGGTGCGGTGCAGAAGCTGAACACTGAGCTCTTGCTCAAGGTTCTGGATTGCCTTGGATAGAGCCGGGCGGTGTAGTTGGAGGGCGTCAGCTGCGCGGGTGTAGCTACCTTGCTCCACCACGGCAACGTATATCTCCATTGCCTCGATCATGTTCATCGGTTGGTCTTCATCAGCAAATAGGGGTGACAGGTCAAAGAACTGGTGACTATGCATCGCTAAACGACAGCTGAATCGCTAGACGCTATTGCGGCCCTGTGATTCTGAATGTCATCCAGCAGGCTGGCATTTGCTTCAGCCCATTCATAGAGCGCCATCAATGGCTCAACGAAACGCTGTCCCGACTCAGTGAGCGAATACTCAACCATTGGTGGCACCACCTGGTGAACCTTGCGAGCGATCAACCTGTCGTTCTCAAGCTCCCTCAAGGTCTGAGTGAGCATTTTTTTTGAAATGCCCGGCATTGACCGTTGGAGTTGACCGGTTCTCATAGACCCAAAGCTCAGCACATAAATAACCATCGACGACCATTTTGGCGCTAGCAAAAAGTGGATCCGCCGAGGCGGGCATTGCTCACAAACGACTAGGGGGGTTCCAGGATCGCGAACAGTTGAATTCTTCATGGTTACCTACAGGTGCCTATGTCCCAAAAAAGTGCCTAATCGACATGAATTCACTAAGCACTCAAGCTAACCCTAAGCTCTCTAGGGAGCACTGTAAACAACCTCAAGGGGATTTGAATGAGCAGCGATACGACGATGCGGGCAATGGTGCTTGAAGACTATGCCTCCGGGAATTTGGTAGAGAAAACCCTACCGCGCCCGTCTCCCCGCGCCGGTGAAGTGCTTGTCCGTATTGCGGCTAGTGGCGTTAACCCTATAGACAACATGATTCGCCAAGGGCAAGCACCGTATGCCATGCCCGAGCTGCCGGCGGTATTGGGTACAGATCTCGCTGGTGTTGTCGTAGAAGTCGGCGTTGGAGTAGATGACTTTAAGCCGGGAGATGAGGTCTACGGCCTCACCGGTGGTGTCCGCGGGTTGCCTGGATCGTTGGCGCAATATGCCGCAGTAGACTCGGCACTTTTGGCACCGAAACCGAAAAACCTAAGCATGCGGGAGGCAGCCGCGATTCCCTTGGTGTTTCTCACCGCATGGGAAGGTTTGGTAGATCGGGCTCGCATCGAGGCAGGTCAACGGGTATTGGTGCAGGGTGGTGCGGGCGGAGTGGGCCACGTTGCGATTCAGATCGCAGTCGCGCGAGGCGCGAAAGTCTTCGCGACAGCGTCGAAGGCCAAACACGAAATAGTCGTCTCGTTCGGGGCTACTCCTATCGATTACACCCGGAAGACGGTTGATGAGTATGTTGCGGATCACACCGCAGGCCTGGGGTTCGATGTCGTCTATGACACCGTGGGAGGGCAGAGCCTAGATGATTCGCTCGTGGCCGCAAAACCCTATGGCCATGTTGCGAGCTGCTTTGCTTTTGCTTCTCACAATCTAGCTCCAGGCTCACTACGTTGTGTAACACTCTCAGGTATCTTCGTGTTGCTCCCAATGCTCACGGGTGAAGGCCGCGCTCATCACGGCTACATTTTGCGAGAGGCGACTCGCCTCGCCGAAGCCGGGGCTTTGAAACCCTTGATGGATCCCCATAGGTTCACGCTCAAGGCCGCCCAGCAAGCACAAGTCCATCAGGGTTCAGGTAAGGCCGTTGGGAAAATCGTCATCGACGTTGAGTAACTGGTAAGTAGGTTGGGCTGATGCGCTACAAACGATCGGCCCACGCCTCTGATGGAGTTCATATGTCCGACTCACACATCACCGTTATGGATGCGGTGCGCACCCGTCGCTCGATCAGAGCATTTCTTCCAAAAGCGGTTGATCAAGACGTACTCAAAGAGATCTTGGCGGCTTCCTCACGGGCCCCATCGGGAAGCAACATCCAGCCTTGGAAGGTGCATGTTCTGACTGGGAATACCAAGTCAGCCCTGTCAGAGAAACTCCTGTCAGTAGTGCGAGATCCAGACCAGGTCGAGCTCCATTCTGAAGAGTTCGCCTATTATCCCAAAACGTGGAAGGCACCGTACATTGATCGTCGTCGCGCTCTGGGCTGGGGGCTGTATACGCTCTTGGGAATCGAGCGTGACGACAAGTCAGGCATGGCAGCTCAGCACGCTCGGAATTTCGAGTTTTTTGACGCTCCCGTTGGGCTGATCTTCACGGTGGATAGGATCATGGAGAGAGGAAGCTGGCTCGACTTTGGAATGTTCCTGCAAAACATAATGCTTACAGCACGAGCGCAGGGTCTAGATACATGCCCGCAAGCGGCATTCAATCGCTACCATCGCGTAGTCACTGAGCACCTGCAGCTGCCAAATGATGACGTCCTGGTTTGCGCTATGAGCCTCGGCTACGCAGACGTGTCCCGAATCGAAAATACGCTTTCCAGCGAGCGTGCGCCTCTGGAAACCTTTGTCACGTTTCATCACTAAAATCGATTCACGCCGGGCAAGGAGGCCACGTGATTGAGCTCGTTGAAGATGCTAAGGCTCGATTGAGGTCGGAGGGCTGGGCTAGTTTTCAAATGCCGTTGCATGAGATGGCAGCATTGGAGGTATTGGCATTGGACATTGCCTACAGCCTCGGTGAACCCCGAGCCTCACGTCGGGGAGGCAAGCTCGTTGACTACCTGATACCTACGGAGCCCGAAAATGCCCATATCAGATCGTTGAGCGCACGCTACGGTCTGACCGAGTTTCCCTGGCACACTGACGGCGCTCACTGGAGCACTCCACCTCGGTATCTTGTGATGGGGTGCTTGGAGGCAGATCGAGACGCCTCTGACACACTTATCGCAGAGGGGGGCGCTTTTGACTTACTGCATTCAGAGCGGGCCCGTACTGCGCTCTTCAGAGTGACCAACGGCGGCAACAGCTTCTACGCTACAGCTCGAGACTCTTTTGGTCGTTTCTACCGTTATGATCCAGGCTGCATGACGCCTATGAACGACGACGCGGTGGCTATTGCGAGCGCTATGTCGGAAGGGGCAGTTCACTCGGAGTTCAAGATCGGCTGGAGACCCGGTACATTCTTGTTGATTGATAACTGGCGATTTTTGCATCGGCGTGGAGCAGCTTCTGGGCGCGACAAGCGCAAGCTACTTCGGGCCACTGTCATGGAGAAGCACTAGCATGTCCAATGCAGGAAGCACCACGAAAAAGCCACGTAAAGACATTGCCTCAGCGATTGCCTTCGAGGCGCTGTTGAGCAAGTCCAAGCTTTATGCAATTCGAGCTCTCCACGCAAAAGCCTCGAAGGAGCCCGAGGTGTATCAGATGTGGGCTGCGTTGGCATTGGAGCTTCTTGGGAAGGCCCAATTAGCGAGCATCCACCCTTGCTTGGTCGTTGAAACGGATAACACCAACAGTCTCCTTGAAGCATGCGGTATCGAGACCGACAGCAAGGTCAAAACCATCAGCGCTAACGTTGTGTTCGCCCGACTGAAGCATACAGTAGACAAATTCGGCACCCCACATGCCAAAGCGTGTGAGCACATCTCATCGAGACGCAACATTGAGCTCCACTCAGGGCAAGCTGCCTTCGTCGGCATGGCCGACAAAGACTGGGAAGGCCAATTTTGGTCTACCGCACAATTGATCCTCACCTCCATGGACATGGAGCTGGAATCTTGGGTTGGAAGTGACTCGAAGATACCGGCGACTCTGGCCAGTGAATTCCGCACTATCAAGGTCGAGGCTGCCCGTCAGCGGATTGCTGACGCTCGTGCTGTCTTTTTGAATCCCAGTGACAAAAAGCGAAGCAAGAAAGACCTCGAGGTACTGCGTGATTTGGCGAATGAATTCAGATGGTCATCTTACTACGGGGCATTCAGATATTCGGCACTAGACAGCTATTGGGATACCCAATGCCCGGCTTGTGAGTGCAGAGGGTTTCTGGGCGGCGACAAGGTGCATGAAGAGGTCTTAGACCAGGATCATGGAAGCGGTTACGAAACCGTTGAAAGGTATTTCGAACCCGTTGAATTCTTTTGCCCAACCTGCGATCTACGCTTAGATGGCCCGGAGGAAATGGAAGCGGCGGGTTTTGAGGACGAATACAAGGATGAGGAGGAGCGCGAAATCGAGTACGAACCTGATTACGGTAATGACTAAATCTCCATCAGACTCAGTCTTGATTCAAAAGCTATAGCAATTCAGACTGAGTCACCGAGAAATGAGTCTAGCGATTAGTACGTCACGGGAACAAATCAATTATTGCCCAGGACGTATATGAGATCTGAATTTCATGGGAGCATCCAATCACCTACTCAAGAGGTGTCCCATGAAATTCGTATTAGGCTTACCCTTCGCCATCCTGGCCTCCACTGCCATGGCACATGCTGTTTCAATTAACCATATCCCACAAGCTGGCAAAGCTGACGCCCTCGCTTCAGACGGGGCTGAAGCACTAGAGCGTTGGCACGCGAAGATGAAGAAGGCTTTCAAACAAAACCAGGATGAAGTTCAATCTCTATCCGCAAAAGCGTAACTCATTTTTGCGCGACGGCGACTCACGTGTGGAGTTGCCGTCTCGACATCCGCCCAGCTGAAAATTGACGGTGGAAGCGTCTGCGGATGATGGTTGGTACCTAGTGTAAGCATTTATCTAGGCGATTCTGCAGGGCAACGCTACAACTGCATCAAAGTTTAGAATACTATGTACAGATTTCCGACGTCGGCGTGGCAGTCCTGCGCCGTTGCCAACGCTATCCGGGGCCTGTATGCGCATTACGAACGACGATTATTCGCCAATCGAATTGATTAGCGAGCTTTCCACAAATGAAACATGCAAGTGGAAAGGGCGCGGTGATTTCTTTGTTGGAGAAAGAGCCAAACATGATTGGCTGGTCGAAGAGTGGCAGGAAAAAATTGACGAAATTTTGAATCTATTCGAGAGATATGGCGCTCAGGTGAGCGGCAGCCAGAGCGTTAGGGACAATGGAATTGATGTCTATTTGTCTTATACCTATAAAGACAAGATCCATCGAGTTGGTTTTCAGCTTAAGTCTGAATCTGAAGCGCTTAGGGACAAAGGCACAAATGAAAAACATTCGGTCGTCGGGGCGCTGAAGCGTCAAGCCTTCGAAGCCATCCACTCCGGGAAAGTCGATGAGTGGTGGGTGGTGCCCTGCATAAACTACAATAAGCATCACAAGCTGATACAGCAAATCAATGCAGAGCTATTTGTGGGGAAGTCAAACCATAATGGCGTCGAAATCAAGTTCATCCATCCTCGTGCTGCTTTATCTTTTCTATCAAAAGACAGCGGCGAAATTGACGCACTATGCACGCGCTTCCTATGCCGTGAAGATGAGATTCTGAAAGGCGCTTTGAGTGAGGTTGAGGACTTAACTACTTTTCAACGCAAGTGCATCCTCTCCTTCATCTTTAGAGGATTGGAGGGTAGAGCATACGTAAGCAGCGAAGAGATCTTGGATTTAGAGACCGGCGATGAAGAGGATCTTGCTGATGAGTTCATGACGCTCGAGCATATGGATTTCCTTGAGTCTGACCACGGTGAGGGATTTACCATCAAGCCGTACAATCTTCCTGGCATCTGCGCCCTGTATTTTGAGGGAAGGGTTCGCCATCGACTGTCCCACGATGGTGCCGAGTCCTTCGTGCTTACTTTGCTTGCTGATCCAGGCGAGATGGACTAGCTGAAAAGAGCAGGCGAGCTGCCTCATGCTGATCCGCCTCGTTCGCTCACTGCATTGAGATTTCCAGCAACGACAGATGCTCATAGAGTTTTTGAGCCTCGGGAGACAGCTCTGTGCTCTCTGCTCTCCCGACATACAGCGTCCTGGATGCCCATGGATCTGTCAGTGGTACGGCATGCAAGCGCTGACCAAGAAGCTCTGAACGAACTGATGCGAGTGGCAGGATTCCGATACCAAGTCCTGCCTCAATCATTCTGCAAATCCCGTCAAAGCTACTGACCTGGATACGCACCTTCAGCAGCTTACCTTCTCCAATGGCAGCTTCGGTGATCCGTCTCAGCAACGAACTGCCTTGGTTGAGGGCTACGAAATCATACGGCAGTGCCTCAGCCAGGTTCAGGCATGACTTGCCACTGAGCGGATGCTGAGCAGGTACCAATAACACCAGTTGATCTCGGCGGTAGGGATGCTTGACCACACCCTCGGAAGCAACGTTATCTGCAAAGATCCCAATGTCAGCGCGGCCATTGATCAACGCTTGGACGATGTCGTCACTGAGCGCTTCCTCCATGCCAATGCGAACGTAAGGGTTGGCTGCGAGGTAGGAGGCCAGATCCTGGGGCAGGAACTGAATGACTGCCGAGGTATTGGCTGTAAGCCTGACATGCCCACGGACGCCAGTCGCAAAATCGCTGGCATCACAGGCCATTCGGTTAACCCCATCCAGAATCTGCCTTGCGTGCTGGGCAATACCTACGCCGGCGGGAGTGAGCTCAACTCCCCGCGGTAGGCGCTCAAGCAGTAGGCATTCTGTCTGGCGCTCCAGCTCAGACAGCCGCTTGCTTGCGGTCGACAAAGACATGTTGGCTAGCCTTGCTGCGTGGGTCAGGCTTTTGGTCTCGGCGGCAAAAATGAGCAGTCGCAGCGATACCAAATCCACATGAAGAAGATCCATGATTCATCTCGTGCCTTTCGTATAACGAAAGGGTACTGGAGAATTCATCAATTTTCATCTCGAGAGCGGGGAGTAAAGATCAAGGCACAACGTACTAGATCGAGCTCTCACCTATGTCACTCCCACTGCAAGGCATCAAGGTTGTAGAGATGGGCCAGCTGATTGCTGGGCCATTCGCCGCAAAAATCCTCGCCGAGTTCGGCGCCGAGGTCATCAAGATCGAGCCCCCCGTCACAGGCGATCCTCTTCGTAAGTGGCGCATGCTTCATGACGGCACCTCGGTCTGGTGGGCCTCACAGTCCCGTAATAAAAAATCGGTCACGCTGGATCTGCGCCAGCAAGAAGCTCGCGATGTTGTTAAGCGACTCATTGCTGACGCTGACATCCTGATCGAGAACTTCCGTCCTGGCACTTTGGAAAACTGGGGGCTGGGCTGGGAAGTCCTACATGAGCTGAATCCAGCGCTGGTGATGCTGCGTGTCTCGGGCTACGGCCAAACTGGCCCCTACCGGGATCTCCCAGGCTTTGGCGTCATAGGTGAAGCGATGGGTGGTTTGCGCCACCTTTCTGGTGAACCTGGCCGCACTCCTGTGCGAGTAGGGGTCTCAATCGGTGATTCGCTGTCCGCTTTACATGGCGTCATCGGTGTACTTCTCGCGCTGCGTCACCGTGAGCAGAACAATGGTGTTGGCCAGCAAGTGGATGTCGCCCTGTACGAATCCGTCTTCAACATGATGGAAAGTCTGATGCCGGAATACTCGGTGTTTCAGACGGTACGGCAACCGGCTGGCAGTAGCTTGCCTGGCATCGCACCAACCAACGCGTACCGTTGCAAGGACGGCAAGTACGCCCTGATCGCGGGGAACGGGGACAGTATCTATCGCCGCCTTATGGAAAAAATCGACCGTCTCGATCTCGCAAATGATCCCGAGCTGGAACACAACGATGGGCGTGTGCGCCATGTTGCTCGAATCGACGCGGCCATTTCTACCTGGACTGCAGAGCACTCACTCGAAGAGGTACTGGAAGCACTCAACGATGCTCGCATTCCCGCCGGCAAAATCTACGACGCCCAAGATATCGCTACCGACCCTCATTACCAAGCTCGCGAAATGCTGCTCCCTAGCACCTTGGATGACGGCACCGCAGTGACATTGCCTGGGATCGTACCCAAGCTTCAGGCCACGCCTGGTGTGGCGCGCAGCAAGGCTCCCAAGCTTGGACAGCACACCGATGAGGTACTTGAGGCTTACGGGTTTGACGCACAAACGCGTGACCTATGGCGCACCCGCGGCATTATCTGACACTGGAGGTTTAAATGAAGCGTTTGTACATGCAAGAAGTCGCGACACGTGATGGCTTTCAGAACGAAAAGACGTTCATCGACACGGCCGACAAGATCGCCATGGTCGACCAACTGAGTCTTTGTGGGTACGCCAAGATCGAAGTGACGTCCTTCACCTCACCGAAGGCTATTCCGGCGCTCCGTGATGCGGAGGAAGTCATGAAAGGCATCACCCGCCAGGCTGGCGTCGAGTACACCGTGCTGGTGCCAAACGTCCGAGGGGCAGAGCGAGCCCTTGGATGCGGCATCGACGAAGCCAACCTAGTGATGTCTGTCAGTGAGCCCCACAACCGCTCAAACCTACGCATGACGCGAGAGCAATCTTTCACTCAACTCCAGGAAGTGATTAGTGTGGTCGGCAAAGGCCCGGTTGCCGTAAATGTCTCGCTTTCGACTGCATTTGGTTGCCCTATGCAAGGTGATGTTCCAGTCGCTGAAGTGCTTTCCTGGGTCGACCGTTTCGCAGCGTTAGGGGTACGTGGTGTGACGCTTTGCGACACCACGGGGATGGCCTTCCCATCTCAGGTACAGCTGTTGTCGGCTGAGGTACTCAAGCGTTTCCCAGAGCTGGAAATTACTCTGCATTTCCACAATACACGCGGGATGGCCTTAGCCAATACCCTCGGTGCGCTCGAGGCCGGCATCGATCGTTTCGATTCGTCGCTGGGTGGGCTTGGCGGGTGCCCCTATGCGCCAGGTGCGAGTGGCAACGTCTGTACTGAAGACCTTGCCCACATGCTTGAACTGATGGGCTATGACACCGGTGTTGATCTCGATCGTGTATTGGCAGCTTCCGCTGCATTACCTGGGCTGATCGGCCACCCTACGCCAAGCCAGATTCTTAAAGCAGGTAAGCGTCTTGATCTGCATCCAATCCCAGAGCACGTGCACACTCTCAGCAAGCAAGTCGTGTCTCAAGTCTGTGGGGCATCCAAATGATCGATCACTTGGATCACTTGGTACTTACCACCACTGACCTGACTGCGTGCAAAGACTTCTACGTCCGGGTGTTGGGGATGCATCTGGAAACCTTTGGGGCAGGGCGAATCGCGTTCCGTTTTGGGAATCAGAAGATCAACGTGCATGTGCGGGGCAATGAATTTGAGCCAAAAGCACATCTTCCGGTACCAGGTGCGCTCGATCTCTGCTTCATCGCATCTGTCGATCTTCAGGACGTCATCGCTCATCTTGAAGAGGCCCAATGGCCCATCGTTGAGGGGCCGATACGACGTACAGGTGCGACAGGGCCAATCCAATCGGTCTATGTCCGCGACCCAGATCTCAACCTGATTGAGATATCTGAACAGTTGCCTGCCTGAAACACCTACTAAATAGTGAGGCCTGTATGAAAGTCGTCTTTCTCGACGGTGCTAGCCTGCCGTCCCCGTTGTCTCGCCCTGCGTTTGCTTCCCAGTGGGATGTCCGGGCCGCTACTTCACCTGAGCAGGTTGTCGGAGCGTTGCACGGTGCAACCGTAGCAATCACCAACAAGGTCAAGCTTAAGCGCGAGCAACTGGAGCAATTGCCGGAGCTCAAACTGATCTGTGTCGCCGCAACGGGCTACGACTGCATTGAACTCGCTGCTTGTCGTGACTTGGGCGTGACGGTATGCAACGTCCCTGCTTACTCCGCTGTCAGCGTTGCAGAATCCGTCATTGCGTCCTTGTTCACGCTACGCCGGCACTTGACTGCTTACCAGCAAGCAGCCTTGAGTGACTGGTCGAGTTCCGATCATTTTTGCGTGCATGGCGAACCGATCCAAGATATTCAAGGCATGACGCTGGCCATTGTGGGCCGGGGTGACATCGGTAGCCGTGTTGCGCGCCTAGCCAAGGCCTTAGAAATGAAGGTGATTTTCGCGGAGCACCGGGCCGCCAGCATGACACGCGAAGGCTATGTGACGTTCGAGCATGCCTTAGAGCAAGCAGACGCAATATCACTGCATTGCCCGCTAACAGCCAAGACTCAGCATCTGATCGGGGAAACTGAACTCGCCCGTATGAGGCCAGGCACCCTGTTGATCAATACCGCACGTGGGCCCCTTGTTGACGAGACTGCGCTTTTAGCTTCGCTGCGCAACGGCCACCTGGGAGGCGCCGCGCTTGACGTCATGGATGTCGAGCCGCCTAGGGCTGACCATCCATTGCTTCACAGCAATCTCCCTAACTTGCTCATCACCCCTCACGTTGCTTGGGCCAGCCAGAGCAGCGTGGTGCGATTGAAGGAAGTCCTTATTTCCAACGTGGAGGCATTCGTGAAGGGGAGTCCGATCAACGTGGTTTCGTAATCCCATTCCCCCACCCGAGAATCCAAGGTAGAGCGCTATGACAAAAACAATCAGCTCTTCGACCGACGTTCCAAGCATGCCGGTCGTTCTCCGCAAGCCTTTTTACCACCACCTCTATGTGCAGGTGCTTGCCGCAATCGCACTGGGCATCCTGTTAGGGCATTTCAGCCCTACCTTGGGCGAACAAATGAAGCCCCTGGGCGACACATTCATCAAGCTCATCAAGATGCTGATCGCTCCTATCATCTTCTGCACGGTGGTAAGCGGCATCGCTGGTATGCAGAACCTGAAGCGGATAGGCCGTATTGGCTTCAAAGCTCTGGTGTATTTCGAGGTATTGACGACCATCGCGCTAGTGATCGGCCTCATTGGTGTGAACCTGCTCAAACCCGGAGTGGGAATGCACATCGATCCATCGACGCTCGATGCATCAGCGATCGAAAGCTATAGCAAGGCAGGTCATGATCAGACGGTCGTCGGTTTTCTGACCCACATCGTGCCAACGACCGTATTCGGCGCTTTCACAGAAGGTGACATCCTTCAGGTGCTGTTCATCTCGGTGCTTTTCGCATTTGGCCTGCAATTGATGGGAGACGTTGGAAAGCCGCTGCTTGGTACGATCGACCTGGTGGCGAAGGCTTTCTTTCGAATGCTGAAAATCGTGATGTACGTTGCGCCGCTAGGGGCATTCGGGGGAATGGCGTTCACTGTTGGCAAGTATGGCGTTCAGTCTTTGGGCGCCTATGGACACCTTCTGCTCTGCTACTACCTCACAGGACTGGTGTTTGTATTTGTGGTGCTCAACGTTGTTGCACGCATCGCAGGGTTCAGCCTCTGGAAATTTCTCAAGTACATCAGGGAAGAATTGGTACTTGTGCTCGGCACGTCGTCTTCCGAATCAGCTCTTCCTCGCCTGATGGGGAAGCTTGAGAAATTGGGTTGCGAAAAGTCCACCGTCGGCCTGGTTGTGCCATCGGGCTACTGCTTCAACTTGGATGGTAGCTGCATCAACATGACTGTTCTGGCCATCTTCATCGCTCAAGCCTTAGATATCGACGTGTCCCTGTATCACCAAGTGACGCTTCTGTTGGTACTACTCCTGACCTCAAAAGGCGCAGCAAGCGTCACAGGTGGAGCTTTCATCACTCTTGCCGCAACCTTGGGCTCACTTGATGTGATTCCCGCGGCGGGACTTGTGCTGGTGCTAGGTATCTACCGTTTCATCTCAGAAGGTGGGGCATTGATCAACGTGATCGGCAATGGTGTGGCCACCATTTTTGTAGCGCGTTGGGACGGTGCACTAGATCGAGACCAGCTCAAACGAGAGCTGGGATAACCGTTTACGCCTCGGCTCGTCTGTCCTGTCCGCCACGCACGGAGAGTCCAGGTGGGTCGGGGCGTTCTCATTTAGATAGGGCCAGCTCCCGGGTCACGGCCTACCAAATCGGATTGCGTAATGCCTTACCCTTTACTGAGCAACACAACGATTATTGAGAGTTCTGCATTTGTCCCGGCGCCCCTGGCGGGCCTGGCGCTGGCGCAGTTTGGAGCCGACGTCATTCGGGTGGACATGATTGAAGGTGGGATTGATTACAAACGTGCTCCTCGTATGCCCTCGAACGGTCGAAGCCTCTACTGGACGTCCCTTAATGCGGGTAAGCGCTCAGTAGCAATCGATCTTCGTCATCCTGAGGGTCGAGAGCTGCTACAGAACTTGGTGATTACGTCTGGCAATTTGCTGACTAACCGTGCCACTCCATGGCTGTCGCATTCAATCCTCTCCCAACGCCGGTCAGACCTGATCAGTTGCCTGATCGAAGGAAATGCCGATGGCTCCAGCGCCATGGACTGCACTGTGAATTGTGCAACTGGGTTCCCCTTTATTACAGGACTCGCCGGGAGACAGAGTCCAGTGAACCACCAGCTCCCGGCTTGGGACATCGGCTGCGCTTACCAGGCAGCGTTTGCGTTAGTAGTGGCGATTAATAGACGCCTAGTTACAGGTGAGGGGGCTGCCATAAGGCTGGCACTCTCAGACGTTGCCCTGACGACCGTGGCTCACCTTGGAATGTTTGCCGAGGCGGAACTGCTGGAGCAGGAGCGGCCAGCAACGGGTAATCATCTCACCGGCGCTTTCGGTCATGACTTCGTCACTGCCGACGGTGAACGAGTCATGATCGCTGCCATCTCCTTGGGACAGTGGAAAGCGTTGGTGAATTGCTGCGGGTTGGGCCAAGCCATCACGCATACACAGGCCCGACTCGGGTTGAATTTTGATGATGAGGTTCAGAGATTTGAGGTCAGGGAGCAAATCAAATCCTTATTTCAGCATTGGTTTGCGACCCGCACCTACGCAGAGGCTGAGGCATCGCTAAACGATGCTGGCGTGGCCTGGGCACGATATTCTTCAGTAAGGGAGACGCTCACTCACGATCGACGGGTAGGAGCTGCAAATCCAATCTATGAGCGGCTTCATACCCCAGGTGTGGGCGAACATTTATCGGCTCAACTGGCAGCGCGATTTGAATCGATCCAGCGACAGCCGGGTAAGGGCGCGCCGTTGCTGGGTACGGACACTGATGAGGTGCTAGAGACAATTTTGGGGCTCCCTTCACACACGATCGCTCGACTTCACGATCGAGGCATCGTGGCGGGCCCGGATGCCGATCCCCACGCTTAGCCTCGTTTTCGCAACTATTCATCTCCTCAACCATCCAGTTCCTGGGCCATCATGATCAACACGGATTGCTATTGATGTGAGGTGAGGGATGGAAGAGCTGGCGCTAATGGATGTACTGAAGATCGCGGCGGGCAGTGGCGTGATAGCCGCACTGCTTTCCGCAGGAATTACTTGGATCAAAGAAGGCCGCCAGAGGAGGGCGCAGCGACGTCTCGAAGCCGAGTTTGACGCCATCCACTTGGTGACCAAGCTAGATGCGCTCGCCATAGCGTGCGCCAACAACTACTGGGAATTCCACATGGTCTGGAGCCAGCTACGTGGCACTGAAAACGAACAAGGTGTCAGCTGCGTGAAGCCGAAGCTCGATCTGGAACCAGAAAAATTGGCCAAAATTGACCGGGAGTTAGCCTGTCGCATTGCTTGGCTTGAAACCGATGTCGGGTTGGGCTCTGATGGCATACGGGCACGCTGGGAGGTATACCTTGATTCTGATGATGCCTTGGAAGCAGATGCTGACCTGGTAGGTTACTTTGGCCATGAAGCCCTGCTGATTGCGCGGTTGCTTCGGAAGAAATACAAACTCAGCTTTCAGGGCATGCAATGGGGTATGCCGACAATCGAAAAGCAGCTAGCCGATTGCTCTGAACGGGCGAAGAAATTCTTCGAAGACGATGTCGCAAAAACCGCGGAAGCAGCTTGAAAAGACGATTTGGATCTAATGAATTAGAATGCAGGTCTTACACATGTCACTCTTGATCCTAAGGAAGTAAATCTATGTCGCGCCTGGCTGAATTCCGTAAGCTCGAACAGACCCTGGCAGCTCAGCTCGCGGAGCTTGAGGCAATGAAAGGCAGCAGCGAGCTCCAACGGGAGATCGAATTTGAAACCAAACTGCGTGAGTTGCTCGCGACCTACGGCTGCAGCCTGCGAGATGTCATCAACATCCTTGATCCTGAAGCAGCACGTCGCACACCTGTTGCGGCTGCATCTCAAAAAGCCATCCGGAAGCCTCGCGAAGTGAAGGTTTACCGTAACCCGAACAATGGCGAGATCATCGAGACCAAGGGTGGCAACCACACCCTGCTGAAGCAGTGGAAAGCGGAATTTGGTGCTGATGTCGTCGAATCTTGGGCTGCCAAGTAAGCTTGCTGCTAATCGTCTGCCACTTGGATATGAGCCCACAACTAACCATCTAAGCGGCAGACGTTAATTGGTGATTCGCTGGTAAACCTCGGGAGGCCCAAGGGCAGCGCGTTTCTTATCTGGGAATACATCGGCGGCGCTTCATCAGGAAGCGCCAGCCAGATCTGCAATGAATATCATTGCTCTTCAATCAGCTTGAGGGTCATGTTTGAAAGCGATCGATTAAAGTCGTCCACAGCTGCAGCAGCCTCCCCATCAAGACTTGGCATGTGATCGTACAGCTTGTCGATACTCTGCTTGAGCGCCAAATTGCTGCAAAGCAGAATGTCCTTCGCAGAAATTCTCTTGAGCAGATTTTTGCATAATTTTTTCCCTTGCTCAGTCTGACCCACGTATAGAGAGATATTCACGGTGTTCGTTTGAACTCTCACGAAACGCACATGCTCGTCATAGGTGTGAAAGCGGGGATGGTAGGAATCAACAAAATCCTCAGGATTTGGATACTCGGCGACGTCCGCCAGAGCTTGGTTGACCCAAAACCTATTGCTTTTAGCATGATTGCAGTCAAAGCACGCAACGGCCAAATTCCAGAAGTTGAAGGTGTGTTGCACAAATGGCTGCCGGGGAAGCACATGTTCAATGGGCTTGGCGTGCGATATATTCACCAGCGGCCGTTGACAATAGCAACATTTACTGCCTTGCTCGTCCTCCAGGAAGTCACGAAGATGCTTGCGAAGTAGCCTTCCGGTGACGCCGGATTTCTTGTCTTTATTGTGCTCATACAGCTTAACCCATAGATCATCTTCACTTTCAGGATTACCTGCCTGACGGTGATTGAATTCATCTTTGGCTAGACTAGCAAAGGTTTCAAGCAGTTTGTACGTACCCGCCTTATGCTTTTTTACTTCATGGCAATTTTCGCGGTACTTAGCATCGATCTCATTGACCTCTGCGCTGCTTTTTACTGTGAAGGTGCTCATGTTTACTCCACTGATACCACTGAGCGAATTGCCGCGATTGCTTTTGTGATGAGATCTAAGTCACCACGCTCTTGCGAGCTATCTAAGCTCTGACCGGTATTTTTTATTATTGCAGTGATATTGTTCAGTTCGACTATGGCCTTCCTGCTTGCCCCTATAGCGTCGCTGGAGTCGGTATTCACCTGCTCAATTATATCGGAAACCAATTTCGCACATTTCTCATGAACCTCTCTGTTGTGCGGGGTATAAGTCTTAAACCCTTGCAGCAGTATGGTTTCAACCGAATGTCGATTGCCCGGCTCAATATATTTCAAAATTCCTTCCTGAGCCAAATAACATACCGACCTCGAGTGATCTGCATTGGCTACAATCACTGGTGAATGTGTAGCCACAACAACGGACAGACTATGGGCCTCAGAAATTTTTGTAAAAACGCTAGGCAGAAGCTGCTGCCATTTTACATGGAGACTGATTTCAGGCTCATCAATGAAATATATACCTCCGCGCTCCGCAGCACTAATAAGCATGGAGACCAGCTGAATTATGTTGCGTTCGCCTGAGCTTAGCTTACTAAAGGAAATGATGTTATTTTCATCTTTCGGCACTATCCCGATTTCAAACCTGGATGGGTCGATATCTCTTGGGTCATCTGGGTCGGCGTGATGATGCAACGAGAAGTATTTAAGTGGAATAACGGACTTTGAAGACCTTGAAGAGACACCCTGGGTTTTAGTCTTGCCTTTTCTCACCAAGTACAAGTTTTCATTAAAGCCTAAGGCAGACATTGCTTCAGTGAATATCTCGAACCGCTGGTCAAATTGTCCGACCATTGAAAGGATGGCACGAGTTGTAGACTCGCTACGTTTGGTGCTCGAGCTATATCCTCCTAGGCGACGATAGCCCACTCCGACACTCTCCGACTCTGACGGAAATCTATCGGAATGCGAAATGGTTAACGCAAAGCACTTCCTGCCATCACCCGCTAGCAAGTGCACAAGATCACGGAGCAGGAAGCTTTTACCTTCACCATTATTTCCGATGATGTATATGCACTTACGTGCCTGGAAATCGTAGAGCTCCGCGAGTACAGGTTCGCTATTGATCAGCAGGGATGGTTGGTATTCAGCGCTTAGGGTCTCGTCGGGCTCTTTTAGAGGGATCAGCTCAATCTGCTGTCTCCTCAAACCTCTAACTACCCTACAGAGATCGGAAATGTCTTTGTAGCCTTCTTCGAAGTTAGCATTTAGAAATCTTTGGGTGTTTTTTAGAGTATCGCTGGAGGCCCAGTGCTGATTCTGCCATTTCCTGAAAATAGAGACGCCTAGATTCACGGCCTCAAGAAAGGTTGAGTCTTCTAGAAGCTTATTACCCTTGGTCACGTCCACGTGCAATGTGGCATGCTCTTTATCGGCATTTGATCTGCCTTCAGCAATGACAATGAGCGCATGCAAAACGACATCTCTAACGGGTGCCGAATAACGAATGATGGCCTTGACCGATAAGTTGTTTATGGCCGGCGCAAGGATTTTTCTCCCAAGCCCGAACCTCTTATCCTTCTGTAGCGGAGTGACGATAACCAGCCGGCTTCCTAATCTGTGACTGACTACGTCGGCCAGGATGTCAATGGTTTCTCTTGATGATGTCTTGTCCTGTGGGCTTAAGGCATTTAAGTCAATTACGCAAATCGACCTTTCAGTTATCTCCCGAGATAGTTTTGTGACTTCTACTTTTTGGTACGATATGCCGAGCAGTCGCAGCTTCAACTGTATCAGTGCGCTGCTTACTCCCGTGCGCCGCGCTATATATGGATGCACCTGGAGATTATCCATGGTCGCGATAGCAAGATCACCCGAGGAAGGAGTTATGTCGACCAGTTCAGCATCGCCACGGTGATCAAACATCCCCTTAACCGCTTGCGCAACTACTCGTGACGCGCTAGCCTCATAGCCAGTTTCACGTGAGGATAAGCAATCAATTAAGTAAGTTGAAAAGTCTCTCCTCTCAACATTTTCTAGTGAATTCAACCATGAAGAAATTGCACGCCAACACTCGATGATTGAATCATTATCCAGCCTTTTCAAGGCAAGCATTAGAAAGTAACCGTCTTCACTTAGGAGTTCAAATGCTTGATCTCTTAAAAAACCGGCTGAATAGTTGTTGTCAGTCGAGATTTTTAGAAGTCGCTCAGTAAGCGCACTTGCAAAAATCATGACCGCCACGTCAAGATCCTCGGCGGGGGCGTTCAGCTTGCTCAAGCTGGACTCAATTCGGCTCTTGAGGTCGGCCCAACTTTCATCCCTAGCATTATATTCCATGAGATCTTCTTAGATAATTTCAAAATTTAGTCAATTCCACATGAAATCATTATGCCACATCATGGGCGGAGCGCTCTCAATGGCTGGCAGGTTGAATGCGGTGGGGCGGGCTAGATCCGACACCTCCACAGTGATGGAGAGGCAGCCGCTGCGGGGGGAATTAAGGGAGATGCATAGGAGGTATGCCTCCCATGCTAGATCAGGCGAGATAGAAGACTGCGTCGTCAACGTGAATGCGGTTCAGACGCTCAGGCAGAGGTATTTGATCTCGAGGTAGTCCTCAATACCGTACTTGGAACCTTCGCGGCCTAGGCCCGAGGCCTTGATGCCGCCAAACGGCGCGACTTCGTTGGAGATCAGGCCGGTGTTGATACCCACCATGCCGTACTCCAGAGCATCGGCGACACGGAACACACGGCTCAATCACGGGCATCCAAGTACGAGGCCAGGCCGAATTTCGGTATCGTTGGACATGGCGATGACTTCGGCTTCGTCCTTGAAGCGGAACAGCGGCGCCAGTGGGCCGAAGGTCTCGTCCTTGGCCGCGGCAGCGCTCTTCGATACGCTAATCAGGATGGTTGGTTGACGCAGTTGCATTCGATCGACTTTACAAAATTTAGACTAATGCGCCGAGACGCTAGACGGTTTATCGGTCAATAGCCCAAGTGTTGATTCCGCTTGCAGGATCGCTGTATCCCTCGCTTGAGATTGCAATGGTCGTCGAGCGCAGAGAGGGGGTTGCTATAAGCGGGCTTCATCGTGCGCAGGTGCGTACGCACCTGGATCGAGTTCGAACAGTAAGCCTAGCGCCGCGTTCCAGCGATGAGCGGAGCGCTCAGAGAGCAGCCCCGTCAGGCCAAGCGCTGTTGCAAAGCACTGCAAGGATGGCTTTACGCCTGACTCGGCTCATTCTCAGAAAGGAACAATTCGGTCTGCCCGGGAGATCCGATCGTACCAGCGCTACGACCTACCAGCGGTTTCCTGTAGGCGCGAAGTAAAGCCGGCATCGCAAGCGCTTCATTGCCCGGCAGAGCCAATCCATCAAGCTCACCGTCAAGCAATATCTCCTGGAGCTCATCGCGGAGCTTTAGAACCAGGCTGCCTGCAGACTGCCCAGTTTGCTCGCTTATCGTTAAGGTAAGCAGCGTCAGTGGACTGAGATTCAGATGCCCACTGAGCTGATCCAGCTTGTCGATGGTGATGCTCGACTTGCCGGCCTCCAATTTCGAGAGGTACGTGCGACTGGCGACCTCACCCAATTGTCTTTGGTTGAGATTCCTTTTACTCCGGATTGCTCGGAGCACGTTTGCAAACGATTCCTTAAGCGCCATGGGGCTCCCGTTTCCTGGTTACTTCCGGGCCATTGAGTTCATCGATCCAGCGCCCTGCACTGGAAAATGCTGAACCTTCGACTCATCCTTCAAGCTTCCTAATGAGTCCGCCAAATTGTTGTGCTGGTTCCACGTACCGAAGTGCTGACTTCATGTCACTCCAGCCCACGTATTCCATGAGCGTTTTGATATCCCAGCCGGAGCTCGATGCCCATGTGGCAAATCCACGCCGGATTGAGTGAGCACTGTAGGTCTCCGAGGGAAGGCCGCAGCGCTGGAGGATGTCTCGGAGAAGAGGGATCAGACTGTGGGCAGCAATAGTTTTCTCGCTGATGTTCCCCCAGCGATCGATCCCCCTGAACACACCACCGCGGACTAAGCCGGCAGTTTCGATCCAGTTCAGATAGGCCTCCACAGGGCAAAGCTTGCTCAGCGATGGGGTTTTGTACTCGCGACCTACGTTTTGCCGATCGCCCTTGCTAGACCCCAGGTAAAACCTGATCCCGACGTATCGCTCTGCATGCGTGTTTTCGATCGTGAGCCTGGCCAATTCGTCCCCGCGGAAGCCCCTCCAAAAACCGATTGTGAGCAGGGCAATGTCTCGGGTCGCCTTGAGCTGGGCGGCCATATTGCCGGCAGATCTTGCCTGAGCCACTTCATCCTCGAGGTGGGCTACGGCTTTTTCGAGGTGTAGCAACGCTAGTGGGGCGGCTTGTTTTTGCTGAACAGGGTGTAGTGCTCGGATGCCTTTCAGCAGCTGCCTGACCTTCGGTGCTTTGGTGGGATCGGGAAAGCCATTGCTTTGATGCCAGTTAGCGAGTGCTGCCAGGCGTTGCTTGAGCGTACTGAGCGCCAGCTGGTCGGCGTACTCAGCGACGTACCTCACCACTGACTCGGTGGTGGTTGGCAAAAGTCCGCCCCAGGTGACTTCAAAGTGGAATAGGGCGGCCGCGTAGCTCTTCGACGTGTTCTGACGAACGCTCGCCTCTAGATACCTATCTGCCTTATTCACCCCTTCAACCCCGTTTTTCACCGTTTTCGCCTCCGGTGGCTCGCTTTTGCCATTTGTACTGCCTTCTGGGCCATTTTAGCCCCGCCCAAGCATCTGACAAGAGATAATCCTCAATTATGTCTTGCCAAAAATTAGGCGATCTCAACCTAAATATCATGATAACGTGTCACGTAATTACATGAAACGTAAAACAGTACGAAATCGTAGGAGCTGAAATGGCTAGAGGCGGCATTAACCTGGCATTGGTGCGCAAGGCTCGAGAGGCACTGCTGGCCAGAGGGCAAAACCCTAGCATCGACGCCATACGCATCGAGCTCGGGAATACCGGCTCAAAGACAACAATTCAGCGATATTTGAAGGAAATTGAGTCGCACGATCCACGACCATCCGCTTCTCCTTCGCGCCTGAGTGATGAGCTCACGGAGATGGTGGGCAAGATGCTTGAACGCTTGCTAGAGGAGGGGAATGAAGCGCTGGCGCATGAGCGAGCGGCATTCGAGTTAGAGCGCAAGGCGATGAAGGCGGAAGGCAGTACACTTCAGGCTCAGCTCGATCAGGCGCAATTGGAAATCACCAAACTCCAGTCCGCGCTGCAGAGCCAGGATGAAGAGCTCAAGACCCTTCAATCCAGCCTCCAAACTGAGATTACTCGTA